>Ga0055584_100000457_pt1 | contig 38824 bp, 19 predicted proteins | sample OSDHelmetaG_FD_58716 | JGI IMG/M metagenome (GOLD analysis project Ga0055584, IMG submission 58716) | Pelagic marine sediment microbial communities from the LTER site Helgoland, North Sea, for post-phytoplankton bloom and carbon turnover... | ecosystem: Environmental > Aquatic > Marine >...
AAAACTCTCCTAATAATAAGTTGATAATAAACTATTTATCTAAATAATAGGAGATAATCCACCTCAAAAATTCAATAATATACTATTGGTGAAAAATGTCTTCTATTCAAAGTTTAGTTACCACGAATACATTCGGCGAATGGATGTATCGTATTAATGATTTAGTTACTGAGAATAATTCAGCAACTGCTATTGGCTCTCCAAATGCTCTCGTCCGTTTTGATTTAAATAACACACTTGAATTTAATCACTGTAACATTGAAACGTTAACTGCAAATGCATCAATCACAATTGGCGCCGGTCCTACAGTTTCAAACATCGCAACAGATATGCATCTTGTTGATGATAGTACATTAGTTACTGCAAAAGGTATTGATGATTATGTTACAACTAAATTTAATAGTTTAATTGGTGGTGCAAATACAGCATATGATACATTAAAAGAACTTGAAAACGAACTTAAAAATAATGACAATGATATAACATCTATTCTAACTTCAATTGGAACAAAAGTAAATAAACCTGCTTCTTCTTTTGTAACAGCCAGCAATGAGTACTTACAATGGAATGGCTCATCACTAACAAAAAGTGCCATCAATGTTCGCACAAATGCGGAGATTGAAGAATTGATCTCAAAATCAAGTGGTATTGGTTTGAAAAATCAAATTAATATTATTAATGCAGATAACTCAAGAGAAGCGAGTCCAGAATGGATTATATTTCAAACTTATTTACCAAACAATAGTACAGATTTAACTACAGCACTTGCTAGTGGTCAGAATGCAGCAACCATATTTAACAATTGGAGAAGGTTCTCACATTCAACTTCAGGACCAAATGCTAGTGAATTAAATGCATTTGTTTATGACGCCGCAAATGAACATATTGATTGTACAATTAACACATCAACTTATGTTGGTTTTTTGAGCGCAAAACAATTTGATGATTATGAACTTGATGTTCAATTAACTGCAGCAAGTGGTCCAGCTGGTGCAGATAATGATCGAATGGGATTAGTGATTGCTTCTACAGAGGACAGTGGTATTGACTATACACTATCTGCAATTCGTAATCATGATAACAATGGAGTATCATGGGCAATATATTATAATTATTTACAATCTTCTGAATCAACAATCATTGATGGTACTTCGACAGTGCCGCATAAAGTAGCACAGGCAAATTGGAGTACAATGCCAAATGGTACAAGTATTCGAATTCGTAGAGAGGGTGATATTATAAAATGTTGGACAACACAAGATGATGAAACAACAATTGATACAAATACACTACTTGAGATTGATCTAAAATCTGATTTAAAACTTGAAAAATTTCGTGGTAAAAAATCATATGGATATGCCTGTTTCTCACAAGGAGCACGTTTTTCAAATATCAATTTTATAAATTATGCTCAAGATAAATTTGAAGAATATGTTTTTGATATAAGTTCAACGCCTGTGGCAGTTTATAAACCACAAAGTGATGGTACGTTTACGCTCGAAGCTGGTGAAACTCTTAGTTCTGCTATTGGCCCAGGAAGATTAGTTCGTGATCGACTAACAGGACTATTATATTATATTGACCTTGACGGCAGTTTGATCAATATTACATCTGAAGGTTTTCAAAATATTGAATTTAATAAAAGCATTTTACTTGGCTCAAAAGCAAATGTAAGTTATGCGAATGATACTACATCTGGTGAAACAGGAATTGATAATTCAGGTATTGGTCTTGGACCTTCAGTAGCCCATGAACATTCATTACCTATTCTTGGTGGTCAAATACAAGATTCAGTTAATATTGCTGCACCATGGATGTATGCTCATGCCATTGAAGATATTACATCAAGAAATTATCTTAGCAATGGGATCTTGCTTAGTGACCAAGCACGAACACCATCTGATCAAACTGTATCACCAAGTCATGTTGGCATTTTTGCTGGTGGTGATCTGACATGTACAATCGGTGTAAGTGGTCTTGATATGTTGACAAATCCGATCACCGGTGCATCCACAATCACTGCAGATGGTGATATCAAATCAATGACAGGTGATATTCTTGCCGCAGCATCTGATGACCGTTTGAAAACAGTATTGAGTCCGATTAAAGATGCACTTGATAAAATTGCAAACCTTGATACATTTGCCTTTGCATATAATTCAACAGCAAATGATTTAGGATTTGATATGAATAATCATGTTGGTGTTAGCGCACAACAACTTGAAAAAGTCATGCCAGAGTTAGTGAGACTTGCGCCAGTAGACGATAACGGAGAAGGCGTATCAGTATCAGGTGAAAATTATTTAACTGTTGATTATCCTAAACTTTCTGTGCTTTTGCTTAAAGCCATTCAAGAACTTAAACAAGAAATTGATGAACTTAAAAACAAATGACACTACAATCATCGGGTCAAATTGCTTTAAGTGATATACAAACAGAATATTCAAGAACTGATCCAAATTTAAAAGCATATTATGGAGCTAGTACTGGTATACCTACAAGTGGTAGAATAGGTATTAAAGATTTTTATGGTGCAAGTTCTGTACCACCTTTTGATGGAGTATTGATTGATAACCTATTAGTCAATAAACAAACACTACTTGAACCAGATACTTTAAACTGGTTAAAAACACCAATAACTAAAATCAATGCCCAATGGGACATAAAGATAGATGGTATATGGTGTCAAGCGAAATGTTGGAACCTTCCAATAAATCAAACAAATGTCAATAATGGAAGCGGTGGTATTATTGATATGAGCAGGTCAGCATGGCAAGCAAATGGTACTCGTTTTTTAATTACGCAAGATCCTAATGGTTATCTTGGTGAGCTTTTTGACATGGGATATATGGCGAATAATCAAGATAGTGCAATATATACATCAACTCATGCTCCGGTTCCACATATTGAGAATAACACGGGAACTCATTTTACCTTTTATTCATTAGGTACATTTGCTGGTGGTATTCTAGTTGAAGATATGAATTATTCACATAAAAGTGACCTTATCGTAAGACCTCGTACAGGTGCAACACCATGGGGACAAAGATTAACACTTAGTCAGACAAGGTACATATATTTGGCAAATGGCGTTACAGGTTTAGTTGATGTTCTTTTGTATACAAAGCCACCTATAGTTTCTGGATATGCAGGACATAATGTACAAGTTCAATTAATAAGCATGTCCGGAACAAATATAGTTAAAAAAGAAACTTATTGTACTCCATATGTTTATAAACATAACAATATGATATGGCCAGAAAGTTTGATTAATCATAATATAATTGGCTATCTTCAACAAGCATCATTGAGTACAACAAGCAATCAATCACTTGTACCTAAAAGACCGAATGATGAACACACAAGAGCCTACAATCGTTACAATTCTTTAGCGGCAAGAGTATCATTGGCGAGTATTTCAAATGATGGTTCAATTTCGGTAAATGATCAAGTGACTGCCCACAGCGGAAGTACCTACTCTGATTGGTGTTCTCGTAATATAGGTTACGATGGCAAGCATTGGAATCGTGGAGTTTCTTGGTTAACGGCAGGTGTAACAGGACGATGTTGGGCTGGTAGTGCATCAAATGTAGATTATATCTACGGAAGAACTGTTTCAAATTTCAAACTCACCACATTTTAAGCCAAAAAAAAGCCGGGCTTTTAAACCCGGCTCTCTTCTTTTTAGTATTAAGTTCTTAGAACTGGATACTAATCTTCAAGTCTTCAGTTTGATTCTCAGAACGAGAAACCATACTTCTGTTCTCAATGTACAGGATTTTTCCAGAGAACGGCTTCATACCTGGTGTTTCAGATGTATGAGTGTTCTTTGTATTACCAGTTACACCTTCATTCTCAACAGAGTGCATTGTTGTTGATAGAATTTCAAATTTACCACCTCTTAGAATTGTACCCCAATCTTTTCGTGGCTTAATTACACGGACACGATGTTGTACATCATCATGGTCAACAACTCTTGCTCTTGCAATTTCATCACCTGGTGCGTATACTTTACCAGTTACACCAATTATAGGAACAGTATTTGAATTTCTAAACACAACGTCCATATCAGGCTCGTATCTCAAAGGACCGGTTCCTGTTGTTGCGCCAATGGTAGGATTACCATCAAGGAAAAGACGATAACATTGATCAGTTTTATACTCTCTGAACAATTCGTCATATCCCAATTGTGATACCCAAAGTTGATTCAAATCACTGGCTGCTTCATACTTGAGAGGATTCTTGAGAATACCAATCTTTCGGAATTCGTTCTTCACAGTGAATTCATCTGCTTCATCACCTTCAAAACGTGCATTAATCATGACGTTAAATCCGCCAAGTTCTTCAACAGGATCCCAACCATGTCCACCGACAGGAGGAATAGATGCCCAAACAATTGCACTATTTGCTGTTGCAGAACCGGTCAACTCATTGTTCGCAACATATGTTCGGTCAACTCGATAATGGAATCGTCCTGGATGTTGTACGACAACATCAATTACTCGTCCTGGATTTGTTTGATCATATTCAGGAGTGGCTGCTGTTAAATTTGTTGCTTTTGGTTCAACAATTGCATATGCTTGAAATGCATCAATTGGATCAGATTCAGTTGAACTTTGGAAGTTAGCATCAATCTTAACAATTGGATGTATAGAAATAAAACAGTTATTTGATGTTGCTCCAGGTGCGGCAACTTCTGTAAATGCGCCTGCAGGAAGACCGGCAATATCCAATGGCATATTCATCGAAGCTTGTCCATATGCGATTTCATCTAAGAAATCTGTCTTAATGGCGAATGTGTATCCAGTGGTTGTTGCAGAAACTGCATCAATTGGATATACATATCTTTTAAATTCATCAGTATCAAATGGTGATCCTGGATTATCAAAAGATTGAATAACAATACCATATCCATCAAGTGGATGCATGTTTCTGGTAGTAACACCATCATCTTCAACGCCCATCGTACTGCCAAAATTTGTAATCCAATCTCGGGCTTCACCAGCCGTAAAGGTATCGAACATGTTCAATCCTTTATAAGTGGGATCAAACGTTGCATTATCTTGTGCAACTGTTGCACTTGGCCACATTGCTGCATTTTTCAAAAAGTCATTTTGAGCGAGTGCTTGAATTTGTGAACCAGCAGGAACAGCAAATGACATTGTATTTGAGGCAGCAGTTGAAGCATAAGAAATTTGAACACCTTTGGCTGCAAATTGGAAATAACCATCTCCACCAATTGGATCATATCCATATCTTTGTCCAGTTGAATCATAACCGTTTTCTTCTTTCTTCACAGTTACAACATTCAAAATTGCTCCAGGAATTGAAGCCTCTTCTACTACATATTGGTCAGATGAATCATCAACAATATCACCGTTTTCTTTACGCAATCGCTTTACTGGAATATATGAAGTTGTTACAAACTTCAATGCTTGTCCAGCATCAATTGTGTAGTAGTATTTCCATTGATAACCATCATTGTAAGCATCTGATGGATCTGCACCACCAGTATACATGAAGTTTTCTGTCCACTTACCATTTGGATCATCACAAGAAATATCTCTTAGCAATGGCTCTCTTGTTGACTGGTAATTCCACATGAAAATTGTATTGGTTGCAGGATCGCCCATGCTATCAGACATAACTCCTGGTACATTATCTTGTCGAGTAAACTTACCAATACCTCGTTTGATACACTTATAAACACGGAACTTTTCATTTGTGGTATGAATCAACATGTCATCATCAAACATGAATGGATCACGGCTATCATATTCATCATAGCGCAAACCAGCTTTCCAGTTTCTCACACCAGCACGGATTTCATCCGCTCTTTCTCGTTTGATCACATGAGATACTTCAGTAGCAGCCACTTTCTTTGCTGCAATCATATCATCCCAGTGATTGAAATGAGAATCTTTTGGACTATCTACAGGTGGTGGAGGATTGTTCTCGTTATAGTTGGGATCAATTGTACCATCTACTTCATTTGCAGCATGGTCAAATTGAGACCATCTTCCAACTCTACCAATGAACAAGAAAATTTGATCATCTAATGCATATGTTGGGATACTGTTGATATCGGTAGCAGATACACTTGCACCACTTAGTTCCATTTGGTTGTTTGCAACACTGAATGAATACAAGTGTGCAGGAACATATCCACCAATACCATTTTCTTTCTTTTCTTCAAAACTTTCACGAAATTGTTTAGCATTACTAACACGAAATGTGGTATGCACTAATGCTGGCATTTGGGTTCTCCTTTTTTATTAACTTTAAATTACTCACGCAATACAATCAGAACTTATATAATCGTTTACTTCCGGCAATGTTCGTATATTATCTAAGTACTCTTTTTTATTTATAGTAAAATCATAAGCCTCTAACATATTTAGTTCGTAAATCCTGATAATACCTCCCGCACTAAATGTTTCATTATTTGCTGTTGTGAAATAGAATATTTCAAATGTATTTGCAACAGTATTACCAGTTGTTATGTTGCATCCGGGTGTATTGTAAACACCTGTTCTTTTTTCCCAAGTATCTCCATTTGCTGTATTTGCATTTAATCCTTTTGTATGAAGGAATTCAATTGTTGGATGAAATGTAATTACAGCATTTGAACCATTTGCAAAGTCTGCTTCATAATCAGCCCAATTTGTATATTTAACTCCGTCAACCATATATGTTGAATTCGCATCACCAAAAATCAAGTTCGCTGAATCCATACGATTATCTTCATATATATCTGCTAAACCTAAAGCGAATGCTCCATTGGTATGTGTATTGGCAATATCAGTGATTCGAAATTCATATCTTTCAAAAGATGCCATTTCAATTGTACGATTTGCTAACGGTCCATTATTTACAGGATCAATTGTTTGGTCATTTAATTCTGTAAAGAAATTTCTGTTCTTATCAAGAATATATGCTGGACCAGATTTATCAAAAAATAAGTCTTTGTTATGAACATTTGTTGAATCATATGGAAAAGTATAATTCGGATCTTGAGAATATGCGTTTACTGCATCATCATCAATTAATGGTAATAACGCCTCAACTCCTTGAAGCTTGACATTTGATGATTTTACATATTGATTATAAATTTCTGAACGAGATGCTAAAGGTAAGCAGGCATCTTTTGGATAGTAAACACCAAGTCTTTGTGAACCATATGAATTATGAAATGTAATTGAGTTTGCAAATGGTGAACCTTCTGCAACATATTCCATTGATAATTTTTGTTCATCAAGTTTTGTAAAACATGTATTACCAGAAACAGTATTCGCATTTGGCATTTGAGAATAGATTTCACTTTCAGTTCGAATATCCGTCATGTCAAATACATCAACAGGAACATGTACAAATTCTTCGATTGGTTTTGTCATGTACTCGGATACCCAGTCATTTGCTGACATCTTCCAAGTTAACTTATTATTATTCTTACCATATTTTTCAATACCAACTGGATAGAACATTATCGATCTTTGCTCATCAAGTTGTATTCTTGAAATTATATCACCATTTTCATCAAGTGAATCTGGCAACATCTCTGCTTTTATTTGAGTTTCTGCACGAATTGATGTTTCTTTGAAAATCATTTGATTCTCAACCATTTGATTGAAACTAAATGTTGTTTCTATATCAGCCTCTTGAAGGTCTGTTGTAAGTTTAAATGTCCAACGATCTTGAATCCATTGTTTATTACCATATGCAGAATGTATTGGTCTATTGATTAATCTCTGCTCTGCTGGTCCACCAGAAACTTCAGGTATTGTCATATTCGGATCAAGCCGATAATGTAAATAATCTGCCAATACCCAATCTTCAAACCAATCTTTTGTTTGCCTTTGCATACCAAGTGTTGACCGATCATTATACATGAATGTGTGTAAATCAAGTTCCTGTCTCTCAAATGTCAGGCTCATATTCAAAAATATATCTTGTTCTTGCAATGCCGTGTATACAAATTCATATTCTGGTTTCATGTTTACTGTATTTGCATTTACAATATAAACTTCTGGATCAACTGCACCAAAGATTGCTTTATCACCAATCCAATCTGTTAGTCTCAGTTTATATACATCCTCAGTTAGTGGCTGGATAAAGCCCATACCAAACCATTGCTCAATTGGTATTGGTTTAGTTAAATCAAAATAAGTCGCTCGTTGTACAATCTTATTCTCAAACTCGATATCATTAATTGGTGTAGTTTCAAATGTCTGGTCAATATATGAATCATGTGTTGTTGTTTCAAATAAGAATGTATTTGATTGAATATCATGGTGATATGTTCGTAGCGATTCAATTGATGGTCTACTATCAATTGTCATCCTTGGTATTGCATAGCCATCATCCCATGTAATTTCTTTTCCTAAATCAAACCATACACTATCATGAATATATTCATCTGCAAGATAATGTGGAATACGATCATTCATGTTAACTAACCGATGTCGATCAGGTATATGAATATTTCTTTCGTGTTCACCTTCAAGTTCGACTTTACCAGTTACATCATTAAATGTTGCTTCATCATATAATGTTAATGCGGTAAAGTATTCTACATTTGCATTATGCTCATAGACAACTTCAATTTCAGGTAATGTTTTGAATTTTGGTGTGTGTATTGTAGAATACTGGTCACGAATACTTGTTCGTAAAAGTGCATCTGTAATGATTTCATCATACCAAGGACCAATACTATCACTGAGATTAATTGTATAATCACCCCACAATGTTGTTACAAATTCAATTTCATTTTGTGGATCCGCATCATGAGATATATCAATTTCTTGATGGAAATTTTCACCAGTAAAGACTGTATAGTAGAATGTATTGCTTGGAAGGTCGTGCTTTTCCTCTCTTGCTGGCACAATTGATGGCATTGGATCAACTCTCATTGTTGGCATATGAGCTTTTCCATTTTCAACAATAGGAAAAATCAATGATTTTTTTGTGATGATCCATTTTTCCCAACGCCCTTCAGTTGGCTTTTCATCAAGAGGTATTGTACTCCAACGATCAAACATATTGATAATATATTCAACTTCATTATCAGCATCAGCATCATGAGATATATCAATTTCTTGATGTAAGTTTTCACCTGTAAGTATAGTATCTGAGAATGTGTTTGCCTGTAAGTCATGTTTATGATGACCAGATACTCCAACAGAAGGTCTACTGTCGACAGTTACAACAGGTATACGATCAAGTACATAATCCAAAATTGGATACTTCATCATGTTTTCATAGATGTAATCATAGTATTTTGCAGCAATAACTTTATTCTTATCAATTACAATATTACGATCAAGAATATCAATTACAATTTCTATTTCATTCTCTTCATCTGTATCATGTGAAACATCCAAGTCTGATGTAAATGGAATTGTTGTCATTGTTTCATAGGTTGCCGTCATAACATTATTACGATACTGTTCAATTTCATTAAATGGTGTTAAACGAACAGTTGGAATATATTCATCAACATAATCAGAAATAGTATAAATCTGTGGTCGTGCCGGTAATAAATTATAATATTTTGATGAAATAATATCATCAAGATTTAATAGCATCCACCGGTCTCTCAAATTCATTACATACTCTAATTCCGGATTGTCATCAAGTCGGAACTCTGCATCAATCATTCGATGGAAATCATCACGGCTATCAACTCTTGGTGCCTCACGCATAGGAGGCATTGTATGTGTTAAAGTAGTTGTTGTATTTGCATTTGCTGTATTTGCTTTCTTAACATTTTGTCCTAATTCAGTATCTGCATTGGCTTTAATTATCATTAAGTTATGTCGATACGTTTCAATCTCATTGAAAGCAAAGGCCTGTACAGTTGGAATATATTTCCAAGGATTATCTGTAAGTTCATAGTTACCCATATTTGGTTGAATATACTTCCAGAATTTTGAAGCAATAATATCATTTAAGTCAATAATCTTACCACGGTCTTTTAAATCAATAATTATCTCACTCTCATTTTCCTCATTAAATTCAGACATCATTTCAACATCTTGGTCTGCATGACGTATTAATGATGAAACAATGTGAGCAGTTGAATTCGTTAGTACTTCATCAGTCTTTCTAATTTTAGTTAAACCTTTTACACGAACTGTTGGAATATATTGTAAATTACTTTGTACAATTTCATTCTTCTGTATATCTCGTCCAATCGAATCAAACATTTTTTCACTGATAATATCATCAAGTGACAAGTATTTCCAACGGTCATTAATTGGTATTGATATTTCATTTTCAGTAAGAATTTCTTTTATCTGGAATTGATTATCAATCAATTGACTAAATGTATATGTTGGGAAGGTATCTGCTTCAACAATCCATGTATTTGGTTGTTGGGTTTGTATTTGTATTGTCTCTTGACTAACTTTTGTTGAGTACATCATGTCTCGAGTATAATCACGGATTGTTCCTCGTAAGAAACAATCTGTAATCTTCGTATACATGAATGTCTTAATTAGATCTTCTTGAGCGATTGCACAGTTTCGTGAACGTATTTCATTATTAATATAAACATAATGTTCTCCATAATATGAATCAAGTCTTACATCACCAATGCCATCCGTGATTACAGTCACCTCGGATAAATTAGAATCTTCTGGGTCTGAGAATATTGCTTGCCAAACATCAGCTTGCATATTTTTCGATACATCATTAATGATTGATGGCCATAAGAACAATTCATTTCTTTGTAAACGTTCTGGGCCAGGACAATCATCCGTTATGTAAGCTTGAATAAAGTACCTTTCAAAATATGCAATGGTATCTGTATAACGAATTGGCTTGCAAGAAAGAATATCAGTTACAACTTCAATTTCTTGTGTCTGTATTGTTTCAATTGTTTCGGTGACTTCAGTTGGTGCATGATAAACAATTGTTTCTACATCTTCAAGTTCAATACTCATGTCTCTATGTTCAACATTGTAGAAGTAGTAATCACCTACGGCAACTGTACCTTCAGTTGTATCTGGTGGACATCCACCTGTTCGTGATAAGAACGGATGAATTTTCATTTTTAAATATCGGTCAATAAATGTATGATGATAAATCCATCCATAGTCACAAACATACACATCATTGTAATTTACAAGTGTTTGTTCCGATGAAGCGATTAATGGTACGACATGTCCGGAATGAATATCATCAAATTTATAATCGATGTTATCATCAAATGTAGTTTTCTTTCCTTGATAATCAAAGAAGGGTCCTTTGATATATTCTAATGGTTGTTCAAGAACAAGTTTTGCTTCAACATCTCTAAATGGAGAAGCATCAATTTCAAGCACACAATCTCCAGCACCTACATCAAATGGTGATTCTCCACTTTCAATTGCAATTACATATTCTGGATCAACATATGGTTTGATTGCGCCTCGGCTATTATCAAATTTAGGAAACTTAGTTCGTGACCATCCATACCGATTATCTCCATCATCAAATGCTGCTGCATAATTATGCGGTCCGTATCCATCAATTTCATAAATCATTTTAAGATTTAATGTTACATTTACATCCTCATCATAAGGGAATGGAGTATACCGAGTACTACAATCTTTATAGAGCCAACCATATCGATCAAATTTGGTATCTTCTTGTGTGAAGTTTAGTGCGGAGTTGTCAAGAGTCTTCGGAGCAAAGTCGCGGGTATAATATTGAATATCTTCTCTACCAAAATTAATACCGTCAGCATCAAAGAATAAGTGAATACAATCTAAGTCAAATTTTTCTGGTTTATGACCACTATCCCAGCCTTCGGCACTATATTGAGCTTTATTATAATCTAAGTCAAATGTATAAATTAAGCTATCAAAGAATTTTTTTTTTGGGTCGATTCTGTAGTTTTTAATCGTTGCGACAATAGCAGTACCAAAGTTTTCACGGATGCGCACAAATTCAGAACCGCCATATTTTGCTGGAGCTTTACCCTCAGCCTCACTTGATAATGTTTGGTTTGCAATTATATTCTGTTCATTTTTTAGATACCGAGCATTCTTTTTATCAAAACTGAATGCGCTTTCAATTGAATCAAATAAATTATGATAACGAAGAAGTTCATCAGGAAGTTCTGTATAATTTCGAGCACCTAATGAAGAATCCCAAAGCAAAGTATTTCCATCTTCTGAGAATCTTTGATTTCGATATTGTAATACGGTTGTATTGGCGGCATCCATTGAACCATAAACTGCAGTTGGTGGGTCAATTGGTTGATTATCCCAAGACATTTTCAATGAAAGAAACTTAGGATAAAGACCAATATCCTGTTCAGTTGTCAAAGTTGATACTGGTTTCATTGATGCACTTTGATCACCAAGGTCAAGCATCGTATATTGTATTAACTCAGTATTTTGCTTTTCTTGAATTTCTCCATTTGCAGTATTTGCTTTTTCAAAATAAGGACTATCGGGTAGAAATCCACCAATGGTACCATGATAATCAATATTAACTTTTGTGTCATAAATTAAAGGTGTTTCAGTTACAACAGGTTTATTTGTAATAGCAATCGCTTGTTGTGCAAACGTTCTTGTACCGAATACTTTAAATCGTGAAGCAGTATCAGAAAATTCTGCGGCTTTTGATTTATCAAAAGTTATAGTGTCCCAAAATCCTTGATTTCGGTCAAATACAGGTCCGTCAAGATTTAATATTTTTGCTGAATTAATTCGTGTTTCTTCAAACCATGTATTTGATATTCCGAGTATGGCACTATTCGATTCAATATTATACTGAAATTGATTGATATTGATTTTGATACCACTTTCTAAATGATCATAATTCCATAAGGTTGGTGATTCTGCTGGTATATCAATTTTAGGCAGCATTTCTCGATCACGAATTTCGAGTGCAATTTGTAATGCATTCAATTCAGATTCACCAACTCTCATTTTATCAGAAACTGCTATACCTTCTTTATAATCTGCAAATTGTAAACAATAAACATATCCTGTATATTCAACTAAAAATTTATGACAATTTGTTACAGGTACATAATCTGTAATTGAATTGCCCGTACCAGTAACAGATAAAGGATCAACAATTCCAAAACTATGATTAACAAATCTAGGTAAATTTATTCTCTCTGCTTTCCATAATTCAGCTTTAATTTTAGGCTGTTCACGGTCATCAAATAAGACTAGGTTTTGTCTTGGTGTTACATGAAATGATATACGATTATAATCCGTAATTCGATACATGTATCCAGTATATTCTTGACGAATTATATCTGTTGGATGTAACCAAACTGTCTCACCTCGGTCATTAATTGTGGCGACTATATCACTTTGTCGAATATATTGTATTTGAACAAAGCCACGATTCCGTGTAAGTACTTCTGTTGTAGGTAAATAAGAACCACGATATTCAATTGTATTGCCAGATATCGTAGGTGTATAAGCATTTGCTGGTGCATTTGAAAAATTTCTTGCGTTGTGATCGTGCCAATCAGCAGTACAACGATTCGGCCCACCACCATCATCTGAAAAATCTGGTTCCGCAGGATCAATTCCTAATGCTGCAGCATTAAAAGCACTCTTATCTAAATCCCAAAGCCAAAATGGATTTTCTGTAAAGTTTACAGGATAGGCATCATAGAATCGATTTTCATGACTGTTTCGTGAATGTTCTGTATCCATGAAAACATTTGAACCTTCGCCCATCGAATCTCGTATGAGTATTCTTTTACCTGGATTATTACCAACGGTTCGGTCAATAATTTCTTCAACAGTGGCAACATGATTATTAATTTGCTTATCTCTTCGATCTGCAATTTTACCACCATATGCCTCAATTATATCTGTTTTCCAATTAGCTTGATCTTCAACGTTAATTAATTTTACAAATGATTCAACTGCTACATGACCATCATAATGAAATTGTTCTTGAATTAATTTTTGATATTCTTTTGTTGTTCCATATCCTACTAATTTGCATCCACCAGTACCATCAAATCTACCATAAGGTGGACTTGTTTCAATTGAATCAAAAGTAATTTCATAATCAGATTGACTTGCACTTGTATTACCATTATCAAATGATAATGAAGAACCTTCACATTTACGAAACTCTGTAAACGTGCTACTTGCTGGACGAATTAAAACATCCTCAACATAAAATTTAAATGCTTCAAACGCATCAACAAAAGCAGTTTCTTCGAATCTCGGGAAAACTTCTGTTTCTTTAATTGTACCATCAACCTTTGCATCAACTTCAACTCGAGTGTAGAAATCTCTTTCTTCATTCGATTCCAATTCCATTTTCTTATGTGTGATTTGAATTCTCTGAATTGCTTCATGTGTATCAATCATACATTTTGCAGTCTCTGTATAGATTTCAATTTTTGGAAATGCAGTAACTTTCATATGTTGTTGCAATTCCCAATCCATACGATTTCGAACAAATGCAATAAAGCCAGCAGGATGCAAATCATCAAACAAATTCATATCAATATCTTCAGGTTTTAAGCTAGTGATGATTTCATATGAATATGTTTGATAATAATAATTATCTTGAATATGTTTTTCAGAAGACAGATTACTATTATTTTCATGAAAGAATGGTATTGGATCGAATAGAATTGTTTCTTCAAGTTCAATCCCAGCAGAAAGTCCATGTATGATATTTGGATTATCATAATCACGAAGTTCTGGTTTGTCTAAGAATTTAACTTGATCGTCTAAATCAGCTAATAGACCGGCTTGTGTTGATTGTACTCTCGCAACACCATATCCAAGTTCAGGTTCAATATGTGAAACGTTTGCGAGTCCTTCCCATGAATTAAGTGCCTTAACTGGTAATGTTAATAATTCATTTTTGTTATAAGTATCAAACAAGATATCAGATAACGTTAGTGTATTACCTGTCGGATAGAATTCGACATTTGCAGATGCAATTTGATTGTTTGCTTGTAGCCAACGAGGTGCAATAAAACGATGAACATGGAAATCTTCTGTCAGCATATTTGTGTTTGACAAAAAGATTCCATTACTGATTGATTTGATGCCTTGAAAATAAGCTGGCTCACCGTCAATTAAAACAAATGTATTTGCATCCAGCGAATATGTATTTGGATGCTGTAAGTCAAATGTTAGATCATAATACTGAGTAATGTGTGCAATTTTATTTGTATTAATTACTTTGGCAGAGGGTGCAAATTTATAATCAAGTCCAGATTTATTGATTTGAAGTTTATCAATTGCACCAAGTTCTTGCCAAACTCCTGGTAAATGAGATAAAGAATTTGCGTGTCCAAAAATTGTAGGAGAATTGTTTGCAATGAAATCAGTCAAATTTAGATGTAGAAATGAACTGACTTGTTGAAATTTCATTACAGTGTTCAAATGAAATGCATAATCTGAAAACTGATAATCTGTTTGAACAGTTTGAACTTCAGCATTTGCAAATGCAGTTGCATCACGGTATTCGTTATCAAATTCAATAACATCACCTGGAGAATGTAAATAACCCGGATTCAAAACATTGATTTGAGTAACAGAATATTCTTCTTGACCAACAACTTCACCGATACCATCAGCAAAGGCAAACACATCTTTCATGTGATGACCAACACCACCATCAACAACTTTAAGTTTACCTACTGTTTTTCTTACAAAATTTGTTGCCTTTTCTTGTCCTGTAATAATATCATAACCAATAATTTCTTCACCTTCTTCAAAAATACCATTAATGAATATTAAATCAAGGAAGGCTCGAACATGATTATGTCTTTCTTTTACTTCGGTTGCACGAACGGTAGCAGTAGCTTTACTTTTTGTACCAACAATTCTTGTACTATAAAATCTCTCAATACTTGCGTTTACATCGATTCGCATCCAACGTCTTTGAATGTGATTCGTATCTGAAAGTTTGAGTATGTCAACTTTAGGATAGTATAATTCAATATCATCATCAAAAAAGATACGGAAGAACCAATACATGGAATCTTCAGTACCTCGTTTTTGATAATAATCAATAATTCTTTTTGACAGTGTATTTGGATCTAATCTTCGAAAGATGCTATGATCTAAAGATATATTTCTTTTGAAATATTTTTTGTAGAGATTGCGAACTGTATCATATGCAGTATCATTTTCCATATTCTTAGCAAAGCTAAAAATATTTTGATATACATTTTTTATGATATAGATTTCACCAGATGAACCATTTAAAACAATTTCATTTTTAAAGAATGTATTTGTTTCTGTAGCATAATCAAAATAAAATTTACCGTCTGCCGCAATCTTTACGATTGCTTTTGATTTTGATAATGTTCCGTATAGTATATCACCGACCTTACAATTTTTGGCATCATTGAAGATCACTATTGATGATTCAAGAAAATCATAATATTCTTCAATGAATTTTACAAATTGAGGATATTGTTCAAGAAAGTAATTCGGAAATTGACTTTCAATTAAATCTCTGGGTGAACTCATAAGGATTTAAACATCCCATTTTTTGTAAGAGTCTGCTCGTTTTTTACACGATTTACAAACGCTTCTGGTATTATTGTTATATCTTCTTCAAGTACAGCCAGTATTTGTTCTTTTGAAGGTGTTATAATAAATGTATCGGGGACAACATTTACAATTAATTCTGTTTTACCACCAGAAAGATATGGCAAAAATGTTTCAAGTTTAAATTCACCAGTTTCATAATCAATTGTTGCAACATCTTTTTTGATTACTAGCGTTTCAGTTTTATTTGCAATTGAAATATCAGTCACAACGGAAATTTTCCCATCATAATTTAAATTTTCTTTTAAATAACAATTTCGTATATAATTATTATTTGAATCTAGATAATCAAAATGAGTTGCATCAAGTGTTCCTCTCTTAATTTTATTGTTAAAACTTATTGAATAAAAACTAGGAACACCAACATCAAGTGAAATAATTTGATATAATTTTATTTCAACATTTGTTGCAATATAATTTTCATCTTGTTTATCAATTAAACGAGAAATATCTGAAATGTGAAATTGTTTTTCAAACTTTAATAAATTGTTTTTTAGATAATCTCTTAATACAATTTTAGTATCATTTATAATTGAACCTTCGGTTGAAGTTATTTCGTCTGAATTATAAATGATGTTACAATCTAATTTTAGAAATGTGTATACAGGATCAAGAATTTTTGGTGTGATTGTTATAACACTTAAATCTTTAAGTTTATTGTATACTTCAGTCCTTTGTGTACCTGTAAGAGCAACTTGATTCTTAGGTTTTACGGCGCAGAAAATTGTACCGTACACTGGAGGATTGTTATCCTCTCCACCCCAAACTGAAATCGTGTCGATGTAACTGAAGTATTTTAACAAAGCAATTTCATAATCCTTAACAGTTACAAGTCGGTTCTGACTCATGAATGATTTTCTGGCACTCAAACGAATTGTTTCAATATCTTCTTCATTTTGTCCAGAACCGGAAGGATCAATAGTTCTTATGATATGGTTTGTAGGAATAGCTTTACGATCACGAAATGAAAATTGAACACATCCGTTTCCTTCCGTGCCTTTTGTCACCAAGTAATGTAATTCAATACAATTATTATTCTTAACCGCTCTACCTAAAATACCATCTCCAAATACTAATTCATATCTACCTTCATAATTTTGTTCAATAAAATATAATTTTGAATCTTTACTTGCAAGTGTTATATCTTCCGCTTGAAAAAATCTTTCTTTTTCTTGTGATTCACGAAACGGTTTCACATAAACTTCAAGAGTTTCAAGGTCAATATCTCTGCTTGGTATTTCATATCTTTTTTCAAGCATAAGTTTATTAACTACAATTTCTTCTCTTTGATAAGAACCCTGCTTTAAAGTAAGTGGCTCTTCAAAGTTTCTCAACTTCGAAACATTTACTCTCTGAGTTACAACGAAGGGAAATGTATCTTCATTAATATTTTTACCAATAATTTCTGTATATCTTTCAACAGGATATGGTCCTTTAAAATTTTCAGTACCTGTTAGACGAAGTAATATCTTGGCAGAAGAACATTTTTTTGAACGAGGTGTGTAGCCCATTTGCTTTGCAATTGATACAACATTCTTTCTTTTCTGTGCTGTATCTAAGTACATTTCACTTGAGATTTGATTCAAGTAAAAGGCATTGTATTGTGTATTATAAGCTAGAAGGTCAACAACAAAATTTAAACCTGAGGCTTCAAAATCATAATTCGCAAATTCAGAATTATTTTGTACATAACTAAGCAAGTTTTTTCGTATCTCATTAAAATCTAATTCACTTATATGTTCTTTAGGTATTTTAGACATTGACTAGCGAATTTGTTTGACGGTTTTTTCAAACGTAATTTCATTTGAAGGTTCCGTGTTTATGTAAAATGTAATTTTTAATTCAAGATTATATAAATCATTCCAAATGTCAATATTTTTTACTGTGATTCGATCTTCATAATTTTTAATTTGATCTTTGATATCAGTTTTTAATGAATCAAGGCCAATAAAATCATTTTGTTCAAACAATTGATTTTGAATACCAATTCCAAAGTCAGGTTTATAAAGACGTTCTCCTGGACGTGTGTATAGAATATGATTTAGTGAACGAAAAATAGCGGCTTTACCTACAACATGATTTACACGCATTGTGCTTGGGTGTGGTATAAACTTTAAATCTAAATCTATGTATTTTGACATTTATTATTTATGCTATTCTGTAGAACTTAATTGTTGCGTCAATTAACTCAAACTTCGGAAAGCTATTTAATTTTTGGTCTTCATCATATCCAATCAAGATATAAGGCAAAAATGCCGTAATGTCCTGTTTCACATAAATTTCTGCAGAAAATGTTTTTCGAAACATTCGCCCAAATCGAAATAATGTGTTGCCATCACTGTTTCTTTCATAACCTTTTCGATGTGTATGTAAAAATTGATCACCAGTTGCAGATTGTGAAGCAAATGGAAATCCACCAAGATATACTTGCACTTTTTCGATTTCATTACTTGATCCACAACCAGCAGAGCCAAGTCCTGTATCCAAGGTTAGTTCATATAGATATTTATAGTTTGTATTTAAAGCTTTATCCGTACCTAATGATATGGGACTTCCATCCATTTCTGTTAAGAACGCACCAGCAAGATATCTCATTCGTAAACTTTCAGTAACTTTAATCCAACTATTACCATGTGAGTATCCAACTTCACTTTTAATTGTTCCATCAAGAATAGGTTTGAGTGTAAAATTAAACTCGGATGTTGAAAACAATGGATTAAATTTCACCTTCATACTTTTTGGTTGTGGTGTATAACCAGCAGCAGGGTTTCTTGCTATACTATTTTTTGTTAACAAACCTACTAGATCATTTGGTGTTTTATTTGGCATTAAACTTATGATAGCTGATTCGTCAAGACCATCCAGTATAAATGGATTTGGACTACCATGAACATTCGCTTTTAATTGATTACCAACAATGCCCAAATCTTGTTGTACCAAGCCAAGTTTTTCTGCAAGATAGCGAATAGGATAGAAAGGCATTCCTTGTGGTAAATAACTTAGTAGCACTAACGAGAAGCCAAATTCATTTGTTAAATTTGATTCAGCTTTTTCTAATTCTTTCCATATTTTACTTTCCCATGTGGCGAGTTTGATTTCTCTTTCTCTTCTTTCTTCATCTTCCTTTGATTCAACACTCGATTCCTTTTCAGTAGTATCACTGGTAAGTCGAGCATAAACTGAAGTGCTGAGATCGAATAGCGATAAAACATTATCTTTTTTCTTTCCTAGTTCAAGTTGTATGCTATGCCTTAACTGTTGAGATTTTTGATACATTGCTGCTGAAACAGGGTATGATTCTTGCACCACACTTTTGTTTGTGATAAAATCTTTTCGAAATGTATCATCTGCCGAATCGGTTTTTGTAAACAACGTATCAATTTCATCAGCAATATCAGCCGCACGTTGACGGTCAATCGAACGAATCTTTGTGAGATAACTCTGGACACTTGCTAATCGACTTGGCTTAAAATTACGTTTTGTTGTTTGCCTTGGTAATTTAGTTGTATCAGTAAGTAAGACAGACATTTGATCATAATCTCGTTCACGAACATATTTTGCCTGAACTTTACCGGCGAGTTGAATACTTAATAATAACTGTATGATTTGAATTAGGTCTTTAAGTACTTTAATTAAATCTAAAATTCGTTTTTTAACGTCTTTGAGAAAGTCAATAATAGCATCAAATGCTGTTGTGTTTGGTTCAAATAGATTTTGAAATCCAAGAATTTCATTTTGTAATCGTTTAATATCAGCGGTGAGTCCAATTATATCTGAGAAGTTTGCTTTGACCCAAGTACCAACACCTGCGTCTGTAAAATGTTCGGTAACTTCGGCTACAATAATACCTGCGCCACGATAATTCCAACCTGCACCAGTTTTTTCTCTTATCTGCACATACTGTCCAGCATGAAAGCTATCAATTTTTGTTGAGAATGATTCTTTACTTGAATCAACTTCAATGATAAAATCATACAAATAATCAACATCTGCAATAGTATTAAAGTTATAGAATTTTTCCATATAACTTTCATACAATGAAGTACGTCCACTATTTGCATAAAAATTACCAAGGTATGTTAATTGTGCAGACTTATCAAGTTTACTCTCATCATAAGGTATGGCTGTTTCTGTATTGATGCCTTCAATATATTTTATTTGGTCTTTTTTGCTTTTAATAATTCTTTCAATACGATCTGTTAATTCAGTATTCAAATACTCTTGTGTATTTTTTGTTACCTCTTTTTTAATTTCTTGCTCTTCAATAAGTTTATCGTTCAATCTCTGTATGCGATCTGCCTGAGACATACTTGATGAAGTATATGTTAATAAAGTCTCATCTTTTACATTTGTCCCTATTTTAAATAATCGAGCTTGAGACCGCATCATATTATCAAGAGCGTTTGCTTTTACCATTGCTGACTTATCAAGAGAATTTTGATAAGCAGTATATGCAGAATAATAAGTTTCTCGTTCTGTTTGAAAAGCGGCGGCTTGTGGATACTCACTTATGTTATTTAATTGAGTAAAATGCTTTTCGTTTGTTTTAAGCTTTGTATAGAATCCTTCGTAATCATATTGATCTGTTCCATCTAATGATGCCCGAACATATTCTTTATAATCATAATATTGTACTTCATCTTCAATTAAAAGAATCTCTTCTTTTAATGTTTGAAACTGTGAATTTGTTTTTAAACGAAATTCAACTAGAGAATCAAGACCTTGTTCATCAAGTTGTTCTTTATACAACTTGTCATACATTAATTGTTTTTCAAACGCAGCCTTGATACGGTTCTTTCGATCAGTTGTCATTGCAGAGATTGGATCTGATTCAAAAATTCTCCAATCTTTAAGTTTAGGATCATTATAATTTCTTCGCATTGTTTCCATGTCAATGCGCTTTAGATCATCTTTAGCATTTGAAGTAACTGATTTGTCTAAACCAAGAATTTTATCAACACATAGAATTCGAACTCGCTTTCTTTTAGGTCGGAATAATGAATCGTATTCTTTTAACAAGCCTTCAATGGTAGGAAACTTAAATAAATCAGCAATTTTTGCAACTGCTTCAATAAAATTTTCAACTGATGCCCCGCTTTGCTGATAGCCGATTGAAAAATACAAATAAATTGCATCATAAAAACCACCTGGTATTGATAGATTTTTCGCAGACTTTTTAAAGTCCATGAAATCTCTCTCAAAATAAGCCATCTTCTCACTGCTTACCATACCATTGAATGATGAGTTTTCATTTTCAAAATAGTATTTTAATTTGTTCTTTACTTTTTCACCATCATCAATTACTCTTTCGGCGAGATTCTTTTCAAAAGGAAGGTAGTATGGAATGTTAGGATCTGAAACATCATAGAATTTTTTGTATGCATTATCTGCTTGCTCTTTCAAACTTGTTGTTGGAAGGCCTTTAAAGCTTGTATCAGCAAGGTTTGGTGGTACTACTAATGCATATACTCCTAGTCGTAAAAAAGAGTCAAGAGCATTGTATAGAATGCCAGCCAAGTATGTGACTACAGCATTCATAAAATTGGGCAAGAAAAATAGAAAATCTCGATATAATGAAACGGCTGTGATTGCGAAATCAAAAACAAACACTACATTATTTTCAATAAGCTTAATATTTTCAAGAAGGTATTTTGAATCATCAAGACTAATACCTACGAAATTATCTCCTAGTACGATAGTTTGCCACTCTGAATCAACTTTAGTAGCATCTTTATCCGCAAGAGTGTTTCCAAATTCAGTTAGTTGTCTACCGATACTCATTTAGAACTTCCTTGTTTAAGAAGTAGGTCTTCAAATTTTTCAACTTGTCTTACAACATTCTCAAGACTTGACTTTACACGTTCAAAATCTGCCAGTTGTCTTTGTAAACGATCAATATCAGTCTCCTCATCCGTTTGTGAGGTAGTTGTATTCTTCGGTGTCGCATTCTCTTCCATACTTATCTGTTCCTACAATATGATATTTTTGATAATTTGCACCACAACCGGCTGCTTTTCTGTAATCGTCAATTTGCTCATCAACATGTTTCTCATATTCATACAATGCACGAACAGAACTTCTTGTTCGGTCCGCAATACCATTTGGCTCAAGATACCAACAAATGTACTGTGCAAGTTTTACTGCTAATCCTTGTGGACTTCCAGTTGATAATGCTTTGTAGTGTGTATTTGCTGATTGAGTCCACTTATCAACATCTGCTCCATTTGCATCAACCAACCCTTTCATTAATGAAAATGAACCCATGATGTTATCAATCTCGCCAAAACTGCTACCTGAAATTCCATATTTTCCAAGTGCGCTTGAGTAATCACCAGGAAGACCAGAAGCAGGACTAGCTGGCAACGAAGCACAATCGAGGTACTGTTTTAAATGGCCTGTATTTTTAGCTGAGTGGTCTCCCCAGCCATTTTCAATTTTACTATTCCATTTGCTGAGATTCGTTGGGAATAATACATCTGCCAAACATTCTTTTTGTCTTTCTTTCGGACTATTTGGTGTATCTTCAGTGAAACCACCAGATGTTTTAGTATGATAACTTAGTGGAATTCCCTTAGGCTGCATTTGTTTTGACAATTGATCATAAAATACACCGATGTTTGTTTCATACAACAATGCAAATAATGATGGTGTAAAATATTTATACTTTTTTAGAAGAGGATGTTCAATTTGTATTCGGTCATTATAAGTTCCATTTTCAATAACTTCATTCTTAAAGTACGGCTCTTTCCAATTGAACTCGTTAGCATAGGCAAATAATGGATTTTTAGTAATATTTGGATAATAAAACTGAGTAAAATTAAATTCTTTTTTATCAATATTTGCAATTGATGTTGTATCGTTTGGATGCCAATTTCTCATTACAGGATGGTGCATAAATTCATCACCATCAATTGAACAAAATTGTTTACCAACAACTGATATTTTTATTCTTGATTCTGAAGAATATATGTCATCTTTACCAAAAAGAGTTCGAAATACTTCGTTGATAACATCGAGAATTGGATTGAGCGCCCAACAGACAGGTATTGTAACAGTAGCACATGGTCCACCAATACAAATTTTTAGACTGGGATTTGAGCATTTTATATCTATAAAATCATATTTACCAGCTCGAGTACCATGAATCGTATTAATACGAATTGTTTCATCATAAGGTCTTCTTGGTATAAATGCCATGGATACATCAACTGATGTGCCACCATTACCTTGATGATGATAACCAGTAGAATAATGTTGGTTGTAAAAATTTTTGTGTGAAGATTGCTTTTTAGTATAAGGAGATGCCTCAGGACTGTTCATATGTCTAGCGACTGGAGTTGCAGTTGTCGGTGATTGGTCTGCCTTTGAACCTATCCAAACTTGTGTGTATGAACCTGTAGGTTCATTTATACCACCAGTAACACCACCGGGAACTCTTTGATTGTGATGTCTTTCAAATATTTGAAGTGTTACACCAGTTTGAAATCCATTTTTAACATCTCCCCAATCACCTTCCCACTCCATATCATGTTGCGAGAAGTCAACTGTACGATAAATGCGGCTACCACTTGAGGCATTCCTTTTACAAGCCATGTGATTATTATAATATCCTACATCCATAATAACTTCACCACATTCTTGATAATCCATTGCCATAGCGAGAGGACCTGGATTGCTAAACTCTTCTCGGTCTAATGCTCGAGTCAGATCATTATTATATGGATCCTGACCAAGTCCAACACCTTTATGTTTTTTAAGTGTTTTCTTGTCTGTATAGTCTCCACTTTTTAATGCTGGATCAGGTGCTAGCCATGGACCTAGATAGTCGTAGAAATTTTTTGAAGGTACTTTCATTGCATCGCCAGAATATTGTGCATCTGGATTCCAATCTTTATTAATAATTACCTCAGGACAAACAACTGTTGCAGTACCTACAACACGGTCATATATACCTTTGATTTTTTTAAATAAACTTCCACCTGTAAATAAATTGACTGCCATACTATTTCCTTAATAAGTTCTCGACATTGTTTTATTTGTACCGCCTGATGAAGTATCTCCACTAATTGTCGATGGTACTTGTGTTGCCGTTGGTTGACCCGCAGGTTTTAAACCTGTTACACTACCGGCAGATCCCAATGAACTACAAAATCCGAATGATAGCCCATCAAATACACCTGCTGCATTTTGATTTGCATGGCCTTGAAAAATAATTTTATCATTTTCAACTGTAAATATTTTTTTAAGTAATGCATCATTTTTTAAATATTTCCAACCAAGACCATCCTTTTCCCATAGACTAAGTATATGCTCAAAGTAATCATCTCTTCTTGGATGAATGCTTGCAGAACCTGAACCTCTCCCTCTTCTTGCATAATCATTTTCACTATCATCTGGCCAGTACCAAGGATCATTCATACAGTCATAGCTTGAAAGTCCTTGGTCTGTCCATTTTGTACCTCGTTTTGCTTGAAACCAATTCCACTGATAGTCAAACATATCTTTTGTATCAGGTGATCTTGCCATAAGTTGTTTCCAAGACATGTCTGTTCCACCGTTTTTAAAGCTCCACCATAAAGCAGTCCAACTATTTGTACCATTTTGATAACGATCAAATACACCAGAGTACCGACCCAACCAAACTTTTCCTCTTGCTGTATGTAATGTTCGTGAATTAAATTTTTGTGTATCACACATTGTTTTAAACTCAAGCAACATGTGTAACCCTCGCAAGGTAAACTTTGAATCTAATTTTTTCAAACTATATTCAACATCTTTATTTGTAAATATTTGCCGATATTCCTGATTTGTAGTTTTGAATATAATAGGTGGTGGAGGTGGTGGATCATGAGGTTTACCCTGTAGATACAGATCTATACTTTTGACTAATTTCAATTCATTGGTATAAAATACTTTACAACCGTATGCTTGTGACCATCCAGTGATCATATAATACTTAAAATCTTTGAGCATTTTATCTTCATGTAAAATGCCTTTCCATAAACTACTTGAGTCACTTTTTACTTGACCAAATGGTTGTTTTAATTTTACATCTGCCCAAAGTATTCCTGGTACTATCGATCCAACACCTTTGTTTGTAATCTCTAACACATCGGGATTCGGTGCTGTGGGCCAATCAGTCATACCTTTTGTCTCATCATATGCACCACATGGACCAGCTGGTGGAGGAGGAGGTGGTTTTGGTTGGATTTTAACACCACCCAAACTTAAACCTCCTTTAAAAAATCCTTTAGGTATTTTTGGTAAACCACTTATTATACCTTTTGGAATAAGCATAGAATTATCCTAAGTAATAGACTTCTTGATTTACAGGATTGGTATCTACAACTTCAAATTCAACTACTCTTAATGGAAACACATCAAGTAATTTAGGTGGAGCAGTAACAGAATCTTTAATACTGAATATATATGTACCGTCCGATGTTGATGATGATGGATTTAATTGAACTTTATTGCCTGACATAGTTATATTGAATGCAGTCATACCTAATTTATAGGAAGCTTTAAATGCATCCATTTTATAATTAAATTTCAATTTATTTGAATTAGTACCTTTTGAACATAAATTAAATGTGCGAGTTGGATTATAAGAAGTATATTCATTTTCACTATCAGCAGTTACAGTACCATCCATAAAAACAGCATTGTAATACTTAGCCCAGAACTCAAGAACACCACCATTTGTTGCTGTTAGATAGAATGTTGAATCTTTATCGTATGCATGGAAAAATTTATCTGCATTTGATGCACAAGAAGGACCTTTTTTCAATACTTTAAATCGATGAGGATTGACTATATCTGCAACTTCAATCAACATACCACAATCAGCATAGTCTACCGTTTGCATTCCAGACGATGTGAAGTGTGGATCATTGTGACGAACAAACTTACCATATGGTTCATCTGTAAAGAAATCGGGTGTATACTTTACTTTTTGAATTGTTAAGCGGTCACCTTGTGCAAAGCCATGCGAAATAGGATGATTATCTTTCATGGTTTCAAGGATGATATAACGGTCATCACCATTTGAGAAATAAAGTTCTCCTTTTTCTTCTTCATCCATTCGTAGATCATATTGATTTGGAAAAATTACTTTTCCGAATTGAAATGGTAAATCAAACTTACCTTGATAAACATGATTAAAGAACTTACCATGTAATGCAGACTTTACTGATTCAACACCTTGAACACTGGTGCTGGCAAAACCACCATCAGTATTGATTTCTGAATACTTATATAATATTGCGGCTGCTGTGGCTGCTTTCGGTAAGTAAAAATTCTTACTATTATCTGTAGCAGAACCATCAGATAAAAATTGAGCATAACCTTTTTCAGCAAAACCAGAGTTTAATAAATCTGGAGAATTTGATGTTGAGCGTATATTAAATCCAACACGAAATAGCTTACCTTCATAATTTGTAGCCATACCAAAGTTCGGTGTTAATGTAATCTCAGTATCACTAATGATATTGTTTACTTCGTAATATGATCTATATGGTAGAATCATTGCTTGAGAATATTCATTTTGTGCCATTGCTCTTGTAATTTTTGATGCTCTTACAAGAGTTGAACTTGTTACGCCTGACCCAATATCACCACCATCAACACGATACACACTTCTTAATTGATTATTATAGATATTTCGAAAACGATATTCAACACCACCGATTGAAATCAAATCTCCAGTTTCAAAATAATTTTGTACTTCAGAGCCAGCCGAACCAGTAGGTGCTGATAGATCGATTGATCCACCCGGTTCAAATACTACATATCCAAGTTTCAAGTTATTTGCCATTGGATATAAACTTACTCTTGTTGAAACTTGTGCAAATGTTTTTGATGATGCTGAATTGTAGATACCTGGTCTAAATTCTTCCTGCAATCTGTTCACTTGATACACATTATCATACTCGAAAGAATAGCCTTTATATGTTAATGTCCCACCGGCACCTTGTCCAATAACTTGATATTGTACATTACCAAAAACAATGTGCATGTTTGGTTTATATGATTTTTGGAAATAGCTACCTTTATAATGAATATATCCATGACCAATTGAATAGAACACACCAGGAATGATCATTTCATCAAACTGCAACTCAACAACATCGCCAGAATTTAATTCTTGAGTATACTTACTACCAAAACCTACAATTGGGTCACGTTGTAAGATAGCAGCACCGGAATATTGACCGCCCGGTAATTGAGTTTCACTGATAAAATCACCATCAACCAATCTGATTGGAAATTCAAGAGTATTTGGTTTGTCTTCATCTGGATCAAGATCACCAGGTGGTCTATATTCATCATCTCCATCAGCAGGATCACCATCTCCATCCAAGACGCCTGAACCAGGATCAAGCTCATCATCTTCTGGTTTATCTGGATCAGGACTATCTTCAGGTGGCACACCAGGACCTTCAGGATCTATTCCTGTAGGTGGTTCAGGTACAGGCATTCCTGTATCATCATCAGCATCATCGGGATTTTCAAATTCAAAATCCCAAATATTGTTAGCAGGATTTGTATCAAGATTTACAGGATCAACAAGAATTGAATCACCATCACCCATATCCCAAGGATCACCTTCGATATCAATTTTAGTTCCACCATCACCACCGCCACGGTCTGATAGTGTAACTACAACTTCATCACCAGCAGAAATTTTTACAATACCTGAAAGCTCAAATCGGTTAGCTAAGATAACCTTTTCACCTTCAATTGGACTACCATCCATGATCATTCGTAATGGTTTTGGTTCAGGGTTAACTTCTTTTGAATATGGGAAACCTTTGTTTGGTCCAGTGTATGGTGCTGGATTATCACCAATCGGCACCAACATGTTTAAGTCTGGTGGATTTGTAGCTTGACTTGAAATATCAATTGTAGTAATACAATTATCAGGATCTGGTATATTATACAAAAAATCACAATTCATATCTGGCAGCCAAGGTAAGAAAGGATTTACACTTGGACCTTCAGGACGATATTTTGGTATGAATGCTGTAAGTGGAAGTGTTTGCGCATCAACTGTTGTAATATCTTCTCCATCAACCATTAAGAATGGTACACCATCAACACGAATTGCTTGTAGTAAAATAGTATTTCTTGTACCAAAAAAGAAAGCTTTATCTGCAAAAGAACCACCATTTGGTGATGGTGCTGATTGATCTTGAAATGGTAGTGCGCCATTTAAATTAAATCGATAGAGATACTTATCAATATCCTCTTCTGAATTAACACCATAAGATAGACCTCTTAGATATGCTCTTTTGATGCCAAGTCCAGTACATACTTGTACAATCTCTGCAATCTCCTCAAAGGCATATCGTTTCATATCTTGGATCATATCATTACAATTATTAATGATTGTTGCTCTCATTTGCTGAAGACCAACAGGTACTCTTTTAAATGTCATTGATAATGATTTGCGCAAGCTCATACATGCAATGTTAGAATCTCCGCCACCTGATCCGACTGTTGAGCCACCACCTGTTCCACCACCAACACCGCCAGTATTACCACCAGTATTACCACCTCCACCGCTGTTACTTGCGGTATAACCAGGACATTCTGTATATTTTACTGCATAACGTTTAATTGGCCCATTTGACCACATTTCGTGGTGACGTTCTGCATTATATTTTGCATAGTTACCATGACCATTTGCAAAACATCCATAATTTGGAAGAACGGCATGAGCGCCAGCAGGTATCCCTATATCAAATACTATAGCATTTTGACGATACATCTTGACACGCATATTGGTCCAGTCTTCTTCCCAATATGTTTTAGTTCCAGAACTTTCAGGTGAATAAGTAACAACGTTTAACATATCAATGTTCTCATATAAAAGGACCCGTTATTGGTTTCGGTGGAAAACTATTATCTAATACAGTAATCAGTACTGTTCTCATTGATGAATGTATTGCTTGTGCCATTTCGACTGCTGCAATTTCAGGTAAAGGGTTTATTCGTGAAAATATTGGTCCGAGTTTTGCTGGTAATTGTCCCGGTATATAATCAAGTCGTAATTGACCATGTGTATAAATTGTTCGTATTGAAACTTCAATTGCAACTCCAACTTTTACACCAAACTCCCATGGTGAAAATGCATACGATTTTTGAGCAACTAATAACAATGCAAATGGTGGCATCCAAAATTGAAAGGTATATGGCTGTAACATCAGTTTACGAATGTTTTCACCACCATTTATGTAAGTACAAAGTGCAGCATTTACATTTGATGCCCATTGGAATCCAGGAAAGATCGGATCCATTGTTTTACATGCCCAAATCAAACCGGGTATTAATGTACCTAAATCTAAAGACATAATTAAAATACAAAAGTTTTTTGACAAAATGATTTCATCACACCCATCACAATTGACGGATCTCCTGAAGTTGATACAGTACTTGTTGGTCCAAGAGGTGTTAAATGAAAATGATTTAAAAACATTTTCATGAATTCATCACCTCGTATTGCAGGTGAATGTGCAGTATAGTCACCTAAAGCTAATCTACCATCAGGTTGTCTTGGTGTTCCAACATGAAATGATCCGGAGAATTGAGCATGTAGATCAATATGTGTCGCCGCTTTGATAAACACCTCAAGTCCAGAATAAATTTGTGTACCGATAAAGGAGTTAGTATACAAACCCATACCGGCTTTAATATATGTATTTAATCTGGAACTCGATAAAATATGAGTAGATGTTGAAGTTGTTTGAATATACCCACCTTGAGTTTCAACTGTTCCAACTGGTGTAGCTTTAAGTTTGATGCTATTAAATGTTTGAGTTTCAAGAACTATGTTACCAAGTTTTGAGACAAAATAAATGTATCCTGTTTGTGTTTGTCCCACCAAACTTGATGGATGAGACATGTGAGTTTCCCACTCAGGTGCAGGCTGTTGCTGAAATATTGAAGCAATTGATGTACGAAGTGGTGAAGTGACTGTGAACGAACCTTTATCTCCCATGATGCCAAGAAGACCACCAGTTGATGAACGTGATGAAATTCGTGTATCACCATCCTGTGCATTCAATTCAATATGACCATGTCTCGCAACTTGTGAAAATGCAACTGGCTCTGGAGCATAAAAAGGTAGCATAGCAAATGTATTTTCTGCAGTCATATTAATTGTATGTCCTGCACTACATGTCCAATTATCACCAGCAGCCATATTTGTATTCATTGCCGATGTAAGCTTTACGGAACCTCCACTTATATTGTATATACCTCTTGCGTCACCAGTATAATCATTTTGAATTCGATGTAAATGATTACCAACATTTGTTTCAATTAAAGGAGCGGTCTGAATGATTTCATTAACACTACGATGTTGAATTGATGAACCAAGCATGTCAATTTTACCAGTTTGTACTTTCACATTATAATCACCATCTTCAACAGTTAAATTATGGTTACTACTACCACAAACTTTAACTTCAAAGTTTTCACCTGCTAAACGAGCAGAATTGATCATTAATGCTAAACCACGGCGATGTGTTGAATACTTTGCTCCTTTTGTATATTCATAGCTATGTGCTTCCGTGAAATCATATTTGTCAGACATGTTTTGTTTGACAACTGTACCATCGGGATGTATTTCACGAAATGTACCCGAACGATGATATTCATGAATTCTTTCTGCATTTGGTGTATCATCATATTCAATTATGTGTCCTGATTCTGTTTGCAATACATGATTAAAAGGATATACTGCATTATAAGGTGGCTGTGGTTGGTCGTATTTAAAACTTGGTACAGATGTTTGAATGTTTCGATTAACATTCAATGTTTTTGAAAGTAGCGGTTCTTTAAATGCAGAATTTGTTTGCTCATACGTTGATGTTTCAGAAACTTCAGAATCATATCGTATTGTTAAGTCATTGATACCTCTTGCAAGTTTTGGTGTTGTTGCTGAATCTTCTTCACCAATTCTTGGATATCTTGAAATAAATTCATCTTCTTCTACGTCTACGCCAAGCTCATCTCCTCGCCGGCGTCTTACATTAACGGGTGGTTGAGGAAATGCTCTTCTCTGTAGATTTGAGCCTTCACGAACATCTTTAAAGCCAAAGTCTGCCCAGTTTGAATCATCTGAAGGATTTAATTTTTCTGGCTTTCTTGCATAGCCACCAAGTGAACCGATCACTAATGGCTGTTGTGCTTCCTCACCATCAAGAAAAAAGCCAACTACCCACGAACCATCAACAAGACCATTTGGTGAATGCCCAACATCAGTCTGTGCGGCAGATGTCACAGGTTGCATTACCATAGCCCAAGGTAAAGTATCTGTTGGAACATCATCACGGCTCTCCGAATGAAAGCCAAAACAACGAACACGAACACGTCCAAGAAAATTTGGGTCCATGCGGTCTTCTACCACACCGACAAACCAAATCATATTTTTTCCAAATGATAACGAATTCGTTTCAAACATATTAATATCCTACAGTTTTTTTAATTAATGAACGTTTTCTTGTTGCATCATGATAATTATCAACAGCATCAGAAGAAAGTATTGATGTCATAACTAAATCTTCATCCGGTTCTAATAATATATCTTTTGCTTCTGCTTTAATTCCTAAGGCACTTGATGGTATCTCAGGTACTAATTGATAATTATTTGAAATGGTATCAGTTACTAATTCAACGATTAATGAATATTTTTTAGCAATATCAATTGAATGATTGATTCTTGTTACCATATATTTACCACTTAAATAAGCATCACCATCTTGATTTGTATTTTTAGGAAATACGAATTCAACAATATCACCAATAGCAATTTGTCCAGATGAATCACCAGGTAATACAACTTGTAAGATCAATGAATCAATACTTGCTTGCATCGCCAATCTTCTCTGTAGTATTTCTGCAGAATGTATTGTACGGTCTTGAGATTCAGGATCACCAGTATGAAACATTACAACACCAGCAACTGTGCTTGGACTTTCTTCTGAAAGTTTATGAGTTATATCACTATTGTTTGTGGTTAATAAAAATTTATCATTATTGATATGATGAAATTTTCTTGCATCTCTTTGATAATAAAATTCATTTGTTTTTACATGTCGCTTTTCAATATCAACAAACGAGTACTGAGAAGAATACATACCTCTTGACATATTTTTAAATACATCAAACTTCTCTTTAATTTTGTAATCAGTAACAATATTCCAAGCACCGAGGTTATCACGATTTATATTGTCTGCTGGTATGTACATTAATTTTTTATATATTTTTTCACTTGCTCGTTTTTTAAATAAATCTTCAAGACTAATAAAACGAAATTTATTGATATCCTGAAAGAAAAAGAATAATGTACCAGTTTCAGATATTGCTCTTTTACATAATTTATTTATTATACGAAAAGGTGAATAATAAGGTGCTAAGTATTTTTCAACATGTCCGGATTCAGTTTCAATTGAATAATAATTTGAAAATTTATCTTTATGTTTTATTGAAAAATCACCTTCTTTTGTAAACGAGATTGAAGAATCATCAATCATCTTAAAATACTTTATACAAATATATTCAATTATTTGTGAAACATTACCATCATTAAATGCTTTTGATATTTTTTGTTTCTCACTTTCAATAGCAACATTTGATGTCAAGTATAATGTATACATGTATGAATTTTCATTCACTTTTGAAACAGGAGAAATTCCAGTTACTCGCATTCTCAACAATATACAAATGGGTGTATTCATTGAACGAAAACAAATTTCAATTGTTTCTTCACCAATGATTGGAAAATCTGTGAGCAAATGGTTTGCATCAACAATTGTGATAGATCCTGTCAAACAATTTGAATATAAATCTTCGTATATACTAAAATTAGTATAAACAAAATCAAGACCATATTGTTTAAACCGAATATCCTCACCTTTATCATCTCTTGGTGATTCAAGCATTAAAGAGATCAATTCATAATCACCGATTTGTTCGGGAAATAGATCTTCTTTTTTTGTTTTTGAAAATATTGTCCTCATGCGTTATTTAATGTTTGTGCAAAATCATTGTGTATACGAATCATCGAATTATTATCGAATGTTTTAATTGTTCTTTTTCTTTCATTGTCTTGCATAAATTTATCATAATTTGACAAACTATAAGATTTATTTGGTGAGTGTTGAGATACCTCTGTGCCACTTGCATCGTACCATTGATATACTGACTTCATTGCATTTCGAATTGAACCATGTTTTTTAATAATTAACTTATCAAGTATTTCTGACGGATGTATCCAATCATCAAAAATATTATAAACATTATTTAAAATTAATAAAACATATGTGTAATCAACTGTACCATATAATTCATAGCTTGCTTGTTCAGGGCGTTGTTCTGCATCAAGAGAATATGAATCTTTGATCAAATAATCATCGTTTCTTGTAATGTAATCCATAATCTTTGTACGAATTGAAATATCAATTAGCGAAACATTTACATTTTCAACTTTTACTAAGGTTTTTGGAAAATTACGAAAATAATTCATTTGAATATATCCTCAACTATTGGTTTTGGCTTTCTTGATATTGTAACACTTTCTCTTGTAAACTGTTCTTTTTCTTGAATACCTAAATTTAAAATTGTCTGTGAATAGTAAACTCGACTATCTTCCTTTTTCATTAAAGATAATTCTACACCTTGCTGATGTTCTTCATGTGATGCATCAAAGAAAATACCATAACAAGGTAAGATATTGAATTTATCAAATTCTTTATTGTTAATAAAAATTGTCATCCAAATTTCATAAGGATATTTAAAATGATTATCATACTTTAAGTCTTTACTATTCATTCCACCATTAGCAGTTGTCGGCAAAATGTTCTTCAGAAAAGTTTTTTCAATTTTAAGAATTGTATCGGCTTCAGCAATATTTCTTGGTCTTAATGTCCAACTTAAACGAAAGAAACGATAGTGTGATGCGCTACCATTAAACATCAACATTAAGTTTTGATTATATGCCATGCCATTTTTATATGCAAACGCTTTTACTGCATCAACACTTGATGTTGTTATTTGTGTGTTTACATATGATTTAATGCCATTTTTAATTGCTTCGGTTGACAGGGCATTTGCGAATACCTTTTCAATTGACTCAGCACTTAGATCATTCATCCTCTTTGCTTCATTGTACAATAGAGAACCAAGAACACCAAGATTTGTTTCATTATAAGCTATACCTAATACATCACGAAATAAGTCAGGAGTTACCGGTAAAAAGATATCAGGTTTATATCGATTATACTTTGCAAGATTTATACTTGTTGGATCATATGTAACACTAGGACTTGTTTTAGTTTTTTCATAAAACTGAAATCGAATATAGTTTTTTATAAGTCCTGTACCTAAATCGGCAGGAAACCTTAATTCATTCGGTGTTGACATATTAGGTATAGTTTATATCTTCACTTGTTGTGACGGTAATATCTGTTAATGATACACGAAGATTATACATTGTATGAAAATATTCATCATTATATTGAACCATTGGCGGATGTGGTCCGCTGAGGTCATGTTCAAGATAAATGTTTCGAATAACAAGTTCTTTTGGAAAATTTGTTAAGTGTGTTATTTCTTCAAGGTCTGTTGCTTCTGATAAATTTCCATAATTGTTGTTGACTTTTCTTTCAAACAATTTAATCTTAACTTTATATGGTAATTTATATGTTACACTATACAACCCAGAAGGCATCACAGGATTGTTTTCTTTTACATCTCGAGTTTCATTTTTATCTGAAAAAGAAGAAACAGCAACTTCTTGTATTTTATCAAGCATTGTTTTATTGTCAATTTTAGGTAGTGCTGCTTTCTGTAAGACCGCAATGATTGTCTCAATTGAATCTGCATCTTGATAATTGTTTGGAAATATATTCCATTCAAGAATGAAATCACGAACTTTATCAACACCTTCAAACATCAGTGTATGATTTGATCTTACCGTTTGACCAAATGCTTGATTGATAATTGGCAATCCAAAACTAGTTGCCTGCATAACTTGTTTATCAACCCAAGTTGATGCCGCCTTTGATGCTTCTTCAACAACCGTACCCATACTTTCCATAATTCCAGAAACAAGACCAGTTGTTCCTGAAGAATTGAAAGCATCACGAACTCGGTCAGAACTATTCATGACAAGTTCACCCGAGATTCCTAAGTCAGCACCTCTCCAATTGATCAAGTGGTTCTCAATTAACAATCCTTTTGGTGCAGGTAAGTATATAGATGCCTTTGTTTTATCATCAGGTGTTCCTACTGCTGGATCAATTTTGTTCTCAACAATATCCATTCTCATAAATATTTTTTGAAAATCTCTTTTTTTGTATGGATATGTTAAAACAGTAACTGACAATTGTACCTATGCGTAAAACAAAATATCGTCAAGGGAAGTTTGTACCGAAACACATTGAAAAATATAAAGGGAATTCTCGTAATGTTATTTATCGGAGTTCCTGGGAAAAACGCATCATGGCGTTTTTCGATGAATCATCAAATGTACAATGGTGGAACAGTGAAGGTTTAATTGTTCCCTATATGAATCCAATTGACAAGAAGATGCATTCATATTTTCCAGATTTTGTTTTCATGAACAAAAACAATGAAGTATATATGGTTGAGATCAAACCATATCGTGAAACACAACCACCAACAAGGCGAGGAAGAAATTATAAACAACAGGCGATTGTATATATTATCAATCAATCAAAATGGAAACAGGCTAAGGAATTTTGTGCAAAGCAGAATTGGAAATTTGTAGTCTGGACAGAAAAGGAACTAGGTAAAATGGGAATCAACATCTAAGTTGAGAATGTTTATAAGATCTACTTGACTATGTACACTACATATGATATAATCAGATAGGTGTTTTATTTGACCTGGAACCTTATCATATGGAGTAAACGTGAAAAAATATGAAATAACAACCTTTGTGAGTGAGCTTCCACATAGCCTCTTGTTTTGTAAGGATAACTATAGTACTCTGATTGATTCGCCAACAGGTACTGGCAAAACTGAACTGATGTTTCAACGGGCAAAACTTCTCGAGAAAGTAATCATTGCCTTTCCTTACACATCACAAGTTCTTCAGCAACAAGAAAAGCATCCTAATTTTCAATATCTTCTTGACAATCAGAACTTTGATTCAGATCTTGGTACTAAAATTGTTTGTACCTATGATAAACTTGTATCATTGATCAAGAGAGACCTAGACCTGAATGAATATGAACTTCATCTTGATGAATGTCATAATCTATATCTTGCTGCAAACTATCGTGGCAATGTCATGTACTATATCTCAAACGCAATACGGCAGCGTTCATTCAAAAAAGTCAATTTATTTTCAAGTACATATGAACCAAGATATCTAAGTAACTTCTTAATTGTTGATGAGCATATCAAAATCACACAAAAGAATCGAAAGAAAGATGTAGTTACTTGTGTTCATATTGAGAATAGTGATAAAGTTACAATGAATGAGGTAATGATTAATCACTTCACACGAAATGTCGAACGAAAAGAAAAGGTATTGATCTATCGAAACAATAAAAGTGAGAATGTAGCACTTGCACAATCTCTTGAAGACCTTGGATTCCGACCATTGTCAATCGATAGTGATCAGAAGAATGAAGAAGAGATCATTCAGATGCTAAAGAATGAACGCATTGCTAAAGATGTCGATGTGATCATTACAACGTCCATGTTAACAGAAGGTATCAATCTACTAAACAAAAGTATTTCGCAGATACATTACATTGATAAGGATAAGAGTGCTGATATCATTCGTCAATTTACCAGCAGAGCAAGAAGTGCAAATCATGAATCATACATCTGGTATAAAAAAGATGAAAACTTTGAGGTAAAGAAAGATGTATTTGAAGAATGGTATGATTTTACTGACAATGCTAAGTCACTTGAGATTGCTTTAAACACTCTTGCAAAAAATTCAGAAGAGAAAAATCACAATCGTATTATTGATCAAACATTGAATACAATGTCAATGCTTCATAAATCATGGCGGCAATATGGCTTTCGTAATGTAAATGGTGAAGTAAAGATTGATTATACTCGAGTTGCAAATTATTTCTATGAACTTGATGTAACAAATCAAAGTCACAATTCATATATTCTAGGTCAAGAACTTGAAAAGTATAAGTTTGATGTAAACTATACAAAGTTCTATGTAGAGATCAATAAGAATGATCAAGAACAATCAAAAGAAAATTCAAGAGTAGTTCGCAATGAACGTAAGCTTGAAAAAATATCAATCATTTCAAATTATATCAAGAGTGATGTCAATGTAAACAAAAGATTGCGTGAACTTCTACTGCAAAAGAATCGAACTGCATCTGAAAATCGTGAGATTAAAATTGCAAAAGAGTGGCTTGCTTTGAAGAAACGTCATGTTGATCCAAATGATATTCTTGAAATCATTAAGAATAATACAGTCAATCGTGCAAAGTATCGGCTATCTCTCAAGGCACAGATGCAAAATGATTTGTTGTACAAATACCTATCAAAGAATCTAAAATTGAATTATCGATATGATGCAAAGGAACGAAGTGATGTCCTGATTGCTGCTGAACAAGCGATTGAAAATGAACATCATATTAATCTAAATATAAAAAAGATACACACTGGTGAAATACATGGCAAAGCCAGCAAAGGTATCTTTGAAAATATTTTTAATATCCAGAAGCATGTACTTAACGGGAAGGCAACAATCAGCATAACATCTTTTGATCCGTTATTTTTTAATACAACCAATTAGAACAAATAACTATGAACTTACAAGAAGCTTTTCAATTTTGTGAGCAAAACAATATGCCTTATTGTTTCTCATTGTTTCAACCATACTCTGCAGATTTCTATCAATTTATGGCTGAAGCAAGAGAAAAAAATTTGAAGCATGAAGATGACCTTGAATTTCTAGGAACAACAGACCTGGGAACTTTTGATTTCATTGAAGAAGATGGTAACATAAAATATGTTCCACTTGATTTACCTGTAATGTGTGAAGCAAAGGCAGAGTATCAAGGACAAAAGGTTGAACTTAACAAGCCAAAAAGAGGTGGTGATAAAAAATTCTATGTGTATGTCCGTGATTCGAAATCAGGAAACATTCGTAAAGTATCTTTTGGTGCTGCTGATGGTGGTGGGAGCTTGAAAGTTAAATTCAATGATCCAAAAAAGAGAGCATCGTTTGCCGCTCGACATAATTGTAAAGGTGCTACAGATAA
>Ga0055584_100000458_pt1 | contig 38814 bp, 29 predicted proteins | sample OSDHelmetaG_FD_58716 | JGI IMG/M metagenome (GOLD analysis project Ga0055584, IMG submission 58716) | Pelagic marine sediment microbial communities from the LTER site Helgoland, North Sea, for post-phytoplankton bloom and carbon turnover... | ecosystem: Environmental > Aquatic > Marine >...
CCAACCCTGTTACATCATCCATCCAACCCTGTTAACTCCTCCAGTAAACAGGATTACCTTACCCCAATCACAACTATCCTGACATTATGAAAAAGCCCATCCAATCTATCACCCTCATCCTCGCAGCAATCGCATTTGCCCTGATTCCAATCAGTTGCACCGACGACGAACATGACCACGACCATGCTCATGCCGATGGCCACGAGCACGGTGACCACGACCACAGTGATGACGATCACAAGCATGCAGAGGGTGAAGAACACGATCATGGCCACGAGCACGGTGGTATCGAGGACGGCCCCAACGGCGGAAGGCTTCTCACAACTGTTGAGCCTCACCTCGAGTTCTTTGTTACCGACGATCGCAAAGTGCAGATCACTTCCATAGATGAGGAAGAGAAAGCTCAGCCCATCGGCGAGCAGGTCGTCAAAGTCATCGGAGGCAGTCGCAGCAACCCAATTCGCCTGAGCTTTGCCAAGCAGGGGGATGTTCTCATGTCCGACATTGCTTTTCCTAAAGGCAACGACTTCCCCGTCGTCGTCCAAATCAAGAACACGGCAGATAGCGAAACGGTGACCGAGAAGTTCAATCTCAATCTTGTGCAGTGCCCCGAGTGTCCAAATAAGGAATACGCCTGCACCTGTGACCACGAGCACTGATTTTTCTTCCCGGTCAGGTCAGGATAGTTCTGCCAAACTCGCCTGACACTCTTCGGCCCACCTCATGTCCGGCCAACACGATCATGACCACGGCAGCGAGAACCTGAAAGTCGCGTTCTTTCTCAATCTCGCGTTCACGATCATTGAGATAATTGGAGGGATCCTAACCAACAGCATCGCGATTCTCTCCGATGCGGTTCACGATCTCGGAGACTCTCTGTCGCTCGGACTTGCGTGGTACTTTGAGCACCTCTCCCGCAAAGAACGCTCCCCCAAACACACTTTTGGCTTTCTCCGTTGCCGGCTACTGGGCGGACTGATTACCGGGGTGACATTACTGATCGGACTCGGCTTCGTTTTATGGCAGGCTATCCGGCGACTACAAAATCCGGAAGAGGTCAATGCCCATGGCATGATCGGCCTCGCCGTGCTGGGTATCATTTTCAACGGCGCTGCCGTGCTCCGCGTTCGAAAAGGTAGTTCGCTGACCGAAAAAATCGTTAGCTGGCATCTCTTCGAGGATCTGCTCGGCTGGGTCGCCGTTCTCATTGGTTCCGGCATCATGGCGATCTGGGATCTTCCTATCATCGACCCAATTCTCTCAATTGGGATCTCCATCGTCATTCTATGGAATGTCTGGAGGAATCTTGGGCGAGTCGGGCGGGTATTTTTGCAGACGGCACCGGAGGGATTTGATTTCGCTGAGTTTCAGGCAAAAGTCCTCGCGCTCCCCGAAGTCGAATCACTGCATCACCCTCACAGCTGGTCGCTCGACGGCGAAGAGCACGTCCTGACGATGCACATTGTCCGAAATTCGGATCCAGCAGAAGACGTCCACCTGAAAAACAAGATTCGATCGATCCTCGCAGGAGGTAGCTTTTCTCACATCACGCTGGAAATGGAAGCTCAGGGAGAGGACGAGTTGGAAGACGACACGAATACGTTTTTCTGAACGCGTTTGAGACGTCTAGAAAGAATCTCCAACCATTCCCGATTGAATCGACTTTCCGCAGCACTTACCTTTGCCAATGAGCACCGAACCCTCCTGCTGCCACGGAGAGAAAAAGCCGCCGCGCTGGAAGAGTTACATCCCCCTGCTTGTCATCGTAAGCGTCACCCTCCTCGCTGCGACCGCCCGGCAACTGACTGGAGAATGGAACCTGCGCTCGTGGATGCACGACTGGATGGGATTTTTCCTCGTCGTCTTCGCGATGCTGAAGCTCTTCGATCTCAAGGGCTTCACCTCCGGATTTCAAAAATACGACCTTCTCGCAATGAGCTCGCGAACCTACGCAATGCTCTACCCTTTCTTCGAGCTCGGACTCGGCCTTCTCTATCTAAGTGGAGCCTGGCCGATGGAGACCTATCTTTTCACGGCCGTTCTCATGACCTTCGGTGCCATCGGAGTCATCATTGCATTGCGAAAAGGACTCAATGTAAAATGTGCCTGCCTCGGTAGCTTTCTCGAAGTTCCGCTATCAACTGTGGCACTGACGGAGGATCTCGGAATGGCGGCGATGGCGATAGTGATGCTGGTATTGATGTGAGTGCCGTAACCCTGTCATGCTTGCTTCTTGACCCTGTCAGGCCTGCCGCCTATCCCTGTTAGGTGCATCCCGACTTCCTTCCGGAAAAGGCTTTTCATTTCAATTCCGCACGAGCCAGCTTACAAATGGAGTTCAGCCGATCATGGATCGGGTAGAACTCAGCTTTGAGTGATCGGAAGATCAGACAGTGATTCTGGAAGTTGTGAATACGCGCAGCCGCGGCCTTGATTCATGGAGCAAACCTTGTTGGTTTGTCGCCTTTCTATGAACTCACTGAAATCCCTCTTTTATGCACTCCTTTGTGCAGTGTTTGCGTCCACAGCGATCACCGCAGAAAAAACAAAGATCCTTTTTCTCGCCGGTCCTCGCAGCCACGCTTCTGGTGATCACGAGTTCAATGCCGGTTGCCTCCTCCTCGCGAAAGCTCTGAATGAGCAGAGCGGCCTAAACGTAGAAGCCACGGTGATCAAAGGCTGGCCGGAACACGAGAGCGCCTTCGACGGTGTCGATGCGGTGATCATCTACTCCGACAGCACAAGGGTCGTCGGGAAAGGATGGGAGAAAACCGATGCGCTGGCGAAATCCGGAGTCGGATTGATGTTCATGCACTACGCCGTCCATCCCAGCCCGGCGGAGGGGAAGATATACTTTCAACCATGGATCGGAGGAGCATTCGAAACGGGCTGGTCGGTAAATCCCCATTGGGTAGCTGATTTGAAAACGCTTCCAGATCACCCTGTTTCGAACGGCGTCACAGACCTGGTCCGAGCCTATGATGAATTTTACTACTCGATGCGATTCCGCGAAAACCGTGGCGAAGTCCTCGACTTGGTGACTGCGGTGCCTACGAAAGAAAGGCTCAAGCGGATCATCAACCTTTGGAACGAAAACGGAATCAAAGGGATCGGAAAACCCCAGACCCTGATGTGGGGCGTCGAGCGTGAAGACGGTGGACGTGGAGTTGGGTTCACGGGTGGGCACTACCATCGCAACTGGGCCATCGATGGCTTTCGGAAGATTGCGCTGAACGCGATCGTCTGGGTCGCGGGAATGGATGTCCCGAAAGATGGGGTGAAGTCCAATCCCCTCACCGAAGACGAATTGAATGCCAACCTGGATGACTACGGTAAACCGAATCCACGCATTTCACTACCGAAAGTCGAAGAGTTCATGGCGCTGCCTCCGGCCAAATTCGTTACGATGGAGGACTTGAAAAAGCGCGAGGCCGACAAAAAGGCGCAGCAGGAAAAGAAGAAAAACAAAGCGAAAGCAAAACCACAAGCTTCAGGCACAGGCGCTAAACCTGTCTACGAAAGCCCCGTCCTGAAAAGTGGGGAAAAAGAACGGATCGTTGATTTCAAAGCAGATCTCAAAGGTAGCCGCGACCTGTATCTGGTTGTTTCAGACCAGGGAAACCAGAGTCACGATTGGTCCAATTGGATCTCCCCTGTCGTTACATTCGAGGACGGATCGACCACGCCTCTGACCAAGCTGGATTGGCAGGATGCGAAGTCCGTCGGGCAAACAAGAAAAGGGAAGCGATACGACGGAGGACCTTTGACGGTCAGCAGAAAGGAATTCAGCGGAATCGGCACGCATGCTCCCTCAACGATTCGGTTCAAATTACCGAAAGCCGCAAAAAGCATTTCCGGAAAAGTGGCACTCGACGATGGCGGCGCGATCCGCGGTGGCAAATCGACTCCCGCTGAAGTGAAGTTTCTCATCTTCAACGCAACGCCTCCCGCTAACGCAAGTATGGCCGCAGCCTACGATCCTGAAAATACGGAACCTCAAAAAGTGGCCGCTGATCAATTCATCGTTCCGGACGATCTCGAGGTCACCGTTTGGGCGACCACTCCCATGCTCTTCAACCCAACGAACATGGACACTGACGCGCAGGGGCGAATCTGGATCACGGAAGGCGTAAACTATCGCCGGCACAAGGGACGCCGCCCGGAAGGAGATAGGGTGATCGTATTGCAGGACACAAACGGTGACGGAAAAGCCGATAGCGAACATACGTTCGTTCAAGACCCCGAGCTCGAAGCACCACTTGGTATCGCAGTGATGGACAACAAGATCATCGTGTCCCAGCCGCCTAACCTGATCGTTTACACGGATGTCAATCGCGACCTGAAATTCGATACCAGCGTCGACAAGCGTGAGAATCTCCTGACCGGTTTTAATGGTCGTCAGCACGACCACAGTCTCCACGCCGTCACGGCCGGCCCTGACGGGAAATGGTATATCAACCAGGGAAACTGCGGCGCGAAGTTCACCGACGCGGACGGAAAAACTTATTCCATCGGCGGCCCCTACCAGGGTGGAGGCGGCGTCTTCTACCACAACAACTACGACCTTGGTGGCGTCGTAAGTGACGACGGCCGAGTCTGGACTGGAGGCTTCGCCGCGAGAATGAACCGCGACACGACCGAGCTCACCATCATCGGTCACGGCTTCAGAAACTCCTATGAACACACCGTCACTTCGCTGGGTGACGTTTTTCAAAATGACAACGATGATCCTCCGGCGTGCCGGGTCAGCTGGATGATGGAGGGAGCCTTCTTCGGCTTCTTTTCCCGGGACGGAAAACGCACCTGGCAGGCCGATCAACGCCCGGGGCAGTCAGTTCCCGAAGCTCATTGGAGACAGCTCTCGCCAGGCACGACTCCTCCCGGAGACGTCTATGGAAGTGGCTCTCCCACCGGCATCACTTTTTATGAAAACGGTGCCCTTCCGGAGAAATATAATGGCTCACTGCTCAGCTGCGAAGCTAGAGGACAGGTCATCTTTGGGTATCAGCCAAAACGTGACGGCTCTGGTTTCGCACTTGAGAGGACCGATTTCATGAAGGCAAAACCGGGAACCCTTTTCCGACCTTCCGACGTTATGGTCGGCGCCGATGGTGCGCTCTACGTCGCCGACTGGTACGACCCAGGTGTGGGTGGCCACGCAGATCGGGATGCCAGTCTTTCCGGCACGATCTATCGAATCGCCCCCAAAGGATTTTCTCCTCCGAAAAGCTACCAGACTGATCCCGTCAATCTCCTGAGCAGCTCCTCCCCCAACGTGCGTGACGCAGGCTGGGTAGCCCTGAAAGCCAAGGGAGAAGGAATGATGGCTGCCCTGAAGCCAATCCTCGAACACGAGAACCCCTTCGTTCAGGCCCGGGCCATCTGGCTGCTTCCGTTCGCCGGTAGGAAGGGAATTTCTCAAGTCGAGGAAATGCTGACATCCAAGGACGAAGGCGATCGTTTGCTTGCCTATCGTGCGCTGAGGAATGCCAACTACAACTTCGATGCCGAGACGATGGCTCGCCTCGTTGAAGATGAATCCACAGTAGTGCGTCGAGAGGTCGCGGTTTCGCTTCGCCATGTAGAGGCTGGGAAAAAGAGGGATTGGGTTGTTTCGCTACTGGCACAGTTGCCCGAAGGAGATCGCACCTATCTCGAAGCCTGTGGTCTCGCAGCCGAAACTGCGGAAGCAGAGATCTGGGCCGCTCTCAAATCAAAAGTCGGATCCGAAGAAGCTGCCAAGTGGAGCGACGAATTCGCGTGGATCACGTGGCGTCTGCAACCCGAAGCTGCCATTCCAGCACTCTTGGACAGAGCGCAGAACGAAACGCTTTCCGAAGACCAACGCAATCTGGCCATCGACACACTTGCATTCACACGCAGTCAATCGTCGGCTGATGCAATGGCGGAACTCGCAGTGAACAACAACCTCCCTGCAAAGCATTGGCTTCTGACACGGGCGTGGGGCGAATGGGAATCATTCGGAATGCAGAAAAAACTCAAAGAAATCGGCCTCTACGATCCTGACAATGTCACGATCAGCCCAATGCCAATGCCGAAGCCAAAGGGTGAATCCAATCTGCCTCCAATCGCGGAAATCGTGAAGCTGAAAGGAAATGCCGAAACGGGAAAGGCCCAGGCAGCTCGTTGTTACACCTGTCACAAAATCGAGGGGAACGGAATTGCCTACGGCCCCGATCTCAGGAAGTGGGTCGCAGACCAGGGTCTCGAGGCGTTCTATCGCGCGGTCATTGATCCAGCGGTGGAGATCGCTCATGGCTTCAACGGAACAAGCGTGAAATTGAAGGATGACAAAGGCTACATTCACGGTCTCGCGATCAGCAAACAGGACCCTGTGATCATTCAATCCATGGGCGGCGTCACACAGATCATTCCCAAATCAAAGGTCGAGAAAGTCTCGAATTTCAAAGGGTCGCTAATGCTTTCTGCTGATCAGTTGGGCATGACCGCCCAGGACTTGGCCGATCTCGCTACATATCTGAAAACGGTGAACTGAACGCAAACTCAAGAGCGCGCAACGTCACCTCAACCGAAACAACCTCTCCAACTGGCTTATGATATCAGGAAAGTATTGTAGTAGAAGTATCCAGCGATAGAGAGATAGTGAGACCATGAGTGAAAAAGAGAATCCCCCGAAAAAGAGCGAAGTAACTCCTGGCCTCGCCATACTCGGCTGCCAGACAGCCGGCGTTCTCGGACTGATTGGCGGAGTGATGGGCTTACTTACCTTGAATCCCGTAGGCGTTGGCGTGTGCTTGATTCCTGCAGCTCTTGCCTTTGGTATCGTTGCCTACATCTCCTTTTCGGAGTGAGCCGACTGAGAAGTCCTCACTTCACATCAAAATCAAACCCGCGCGAAAAGGGTTCATTGTTCAGCGTGTAGTGCCACCATTCCTTGTCGTAGTGGCGAAATCCGCGCTTTGCCATAGCCGCCTTGAGCCTAGCCCGGTTCACTTTCTGAGCAGCCGTAACCGCGTTTGAATTGTGTGACGATTCCGGGCCAAAGAAATCAAAATTCGTTCCCATATCGACTTCACCACCTTCGAGTTTGACGAGACTAAGGTCGACGGTGCTGCCACGAGAATGAGCCGAACGACCCGCAATGTAGCCGTCTCGAGCCAGCGTGCTTTTCTCGATGTTGGGATAGTATTTCGCCTTCGTCCGCTGATCGCTTCGATTGCGGACCCAGCGCATAAAGTGATTCACGGCGCGCTGTGGTCGGTAGGCATCAAACACTTTCAGTCCGTAACCTTCCTTTTTTAGATCGGCCTGCACCAGTTTCAGCGCCTCGGCTGCGCGACGGGCAATGATGACTTTCTTCGCCTTGTAGCCATCGACTTTCTTTCCGACAAAATTATTCGAAGTCGCGTAGCGGGCGTCAGTCTGGATCGAGGGAGCCACATCCTCGAGATAGACGAAACCGTCAGGCAGAGCAGATGCGGTGGCTCGGAATAGGAGGAGGATCCCGATCGCAATTGCGAAGTTTTTCATAACCTTCGTCTACCATCTCGGTTTGTTTTCGGCAATGGGATTCGATGCGGTGGTTCCCAATTCATACTCACCCATTCTTTCTGATACTTTCTTTCTCTTTTTCCAGTGCGAAGCGCGCCTTCCCACGTAACCTCTCGACACGACTCTTTCATGGCGAAGCGCACCAGACAGACAGCTCCCCTTTCCGACACGCAGATCGAAGTTCGTGGAGCGCGGCAGAACAACCTCAAGGGTATCGATATCGATATTCCGGTTGGGAAACTCACTGTCGTGACAGGGCCGAGCGGCTCTGGAAAATCGAGCCTCGCTTTCCAAACTCTCTATGCCGAAGGGCAGCGACGCTACGTCGAAACCTTTTCCCCCTACACCCGGCAGTTCTTTGACCGGATGGACAAACCGCAGGTCGATTCGATCCGCGGAATCCCGCCTGCGATTGCGATCGAACAGCAAAATGCGGTCAAGACAACCCGCTCGACCGTAGGAACGATCACGGAAATCAATGACTACCTGAAGGTACTTTTTCCGCGGCTCTGCAAGGGCTACGACCCGGTTACAGGAGACCTCATCGAACCGGATACGCCGGAGTCGATTCTGCGGAAGACGAAGGAACGTTTTGGAAAAGGCGGCGCTCTCTTGATTCTTTTTGGCATCACCGTTCCGGCGAAAACGAAGCCAGCCGAGTTTTTCGAATTTCTTCAACAGCAGGGTTACCTGCGCGTCTGGATTTTCGGCGAAGCCTATCGGGTCGATGCGCCGGAGAAATACAAAACGAAAACTCTCCCCGGCGAGGTCGACGTGATCCAGGACCGGGTCGCACCGTCACGGCGTTCACGATTTCTCGAAGCTCTCGAACGAGCACTCGATCTCGGAAAGGGCGTTGCCTCGATTGTCGATACGGAGAGCGGAGAAAAGCTGTCCTTCTCCCGAAGCTGGATATCGCCGGAAACAGGGACAGAGCTGAAGCCGCCGACGCCGGGGCTGTTCAGTTTCAATAATCCGATGGGGGCGTGCCCCGCTTGCCGTGGATTCGGTCGCGTCATCGGCATTGATGTCGATAAAGCCCTTCCAGACAAATCTCTCTCTATTGCGGAAGGTCTTGTCCGCGCCTTCCAAGGCGACAGTCACTACGAGTGCGAAGAAGACCTCGAACGCTGTGCCCGGGCACGCGGACTCAGCCTGATCGAACCTTATGACGAAATGTCGGAGGAGGATCAACGCTGGATCATCGAAGGGGACGGCAGTGATCCTGAAGAAGCGTGGCAACATGGCACCTGGTATGGCGTCCGTGGATTTTTCGACTGGATGGAATCCCGTGCCTATCGGATGCACGTCCGCGTTTTCCTGAGCCGCTACCGCAGCTACACCACTTGCATGGATTGCAAAGGAACCCGACTGAAAGCGGAAGCTCTCAACTTCCGCGTCGCCGACAAAACACTGCCCGAGCTCTGGCAGCTATCGATCGACGATCTTGCCGACTTCTTTTCCACAATCCAGGTTCGCAAGGAAGACACCACCGCAACGATGTTGCACGAGGAAGTCTCGAATCGCCTCGGCTACCTTCGCGAAGTGGGCCTTGGATACCTGAACCTCGATCGACCAACAAGAACGCTTTCAGGCGGAGAAACTGAACGAGTCAATCTCACGACCTGCCTCGGGGCAAGCCTGACAAACACACTATTTGTTCTCGATGAGCCAACTGTCGGCCTCCATCCACGTGATGTCGGCAAACTCATCGGAGTTATGCGGCATCTACGTGACCTCGGCAATACCATCGTCGTGGTCGAGCACGAGGAGGCAGTCATTCGCTCCGCCGACTATCTCGTCGACATCGGGCCGGGCCGCGGTGATGGAGGGGGTGAGTTGGTCTACGCCGGAGACGGAATTGTTTCTGCAGCAGATGCTACGAGAAAGCAGAAGGACAATCCGCGCGCGCTGACTTTGGAGTATTTGTCAGGGAAAAAGAAAATCGAAGTACCGCAGGAGCGGCGCACTTTCGATCACACCCTGAAGATTCGCCGCGCGACGCAGCACAACCTGAAGAAGATCGATGTGGAAATCCCGCTCGGTGTTTTCTGCTGCGTCACCGGCGTTTCCGGTTCAGGCAAGTCCACCCTGATTCACTCCGTCCTCCACGGCAATCTCCTCCGTGAGATGGGGCTGGCCGGAGCCGACGACGAAGTAGGTTCCTGCAAAGGCATTAGCGGCGCGAGCCGGATTCGGGAAGTTGTGATGGTCGATCAGGCTCCGCTTGCAAAGACGCCGCGCTCTACCCCTGCTGTCTACACCGGCATTTTTGAACCGATTCGAAAGCTCTTCACGGAGACCACTGATGGAAAGTCCCGATCCCTGACGCCAGGCTACTTTTCCTTCAACAGCGGCGCCGGACGTTGCGCTCGCTGCCTCGGAAACGGATACGAGAAAGTGGAGATGCAGTTTCTCAGCGATCTCTACGTGACCTGCCCCGAATGCGAAGGAAAACGCTACACACCGGAAGCTCTCGAAATCGAGCTCGCTGAAAAGACAATCCACGATATTCTGCAGATGACGGTGAGCGCAGCGATCGAGTTTTTCTTCGCAATTGAAGATCGCAAGTCCGCCAAAATTGTCGAAGGCCTTCAGTTGCTCGCTGACGTCGGCCTGGGCTACCTGCGCCTCGGCCAACCGCTCAACACTCTCTCTGGCGGAGAAAGCCAACGTCTCAAGCTCGTAGGCCATCTCCTTTCCAAACCGAAACGACAGAAGAAAGACAATAGGACAACACTCCTGATCTTCGACGAGCCGACCACCGGCTTGCACTTCGATGACACTGGAATGCTCCTGCGAGTTTTTGAGCGACTTGTCGAAGCAGGAGAGTCCGTCGTCGTCATCGAACACAACCTCGACGTCATCCAGTGTGCCGATCACATTATTGATCTCGGCCCCGAAGCAGGTTTCGACGGAGGTCAGGTAGTCGTTTGCGGCACACCCGAGGAAGTGGCAAAGCATCCCTCCTCCCACACCGGGCAATACCTCGCGCGCCATCTCGCACCGCGCACTTCGGTTGCGAAAGATCAACTCAAGGTAGCCGAAGGGTCCGATCCTGTTCTTTACGAGGTCGAACGCCCGGAAAATGCGATCCAGATTTTTGGCGCGCGGGAAAACAATCTTAAGGACATCGATGTCACGATCCCCCGCGAACAGTTTGTGGTTGTGACAGGGCTTAGCGGATCAGGAAAATCGACCCTCGCCTTCGACATCCTTTTCGCCGAAGGGCAGCGTCGCTTTCTCGATTCCATGTCGACCTACGCGCGTCAGTTCGTCGAGCAAATGGAGCGGCCCGACATCGACGTCGTTGCTGGGCTTCCTCCTACCGTCGCCATCGAGCAGCGCATTTCCCGCGGTGGCGGAAAATCCACCGTCGCAACCGTAACCGAGGTCTGGCACTTTCTTCGCCTCCTCTTCGCGAAGGTCGGCACCCAGTTTTCTCCGGATACCGGCAAGCCCGTCGAAAAGCAGAGCATCACCTCCATCGTTTCCCGAATCAGGAAAGAAGCCGCCGGCAACAAGAAGCCGGTCAAGGTCATGGCTCCACTCGTGAAGGCGAGAAAAGGCTATCACACGGAGGTGGCAGAATGGGCGGGGCGACAAGGATTCGATACCTTGCTGGTCGATGGTCAATTTGTCGAAGTCGAGTCATTCGAACGACTCGCCCGCTTCAAGGAGCACAACATCGACGTCATTGTTGGTGAGATCGATCCGAAGACAAAACCCGAGGATACGCTCGAGATGGTCGAAACCGCACTTCGCCTCGGCAAGCGAACGATGCGCTACCTCGACAGCAACAATCGCATCCAGGTCGCCAACACCGAAATGGCTGACCCGGAAACAGGACGCTCTTTCGAAGAACTGGATCCACGCCTTTTCTCCTACAACTCCCCACACGGATGGTGCCCGCTTTGTCGAGGCTACGGAACGATTGAGTCGCGCCCTTCCAAGTCCGACGAGCGCGATGCCGAGTCTCAGCTCGACGCGGAGTTGCGCGAAGAATATCGACGTTCGCGATCGCGAAACCAGATCGAGGTCGAGCTCTGCTCCGAATGTAAAGGCGCACGGATCAACGAAATCGCCCGATTCGTTCGCATCGACGGAATGGGCATCCATGACATTGCGGGCCGTTCCGTTGCCGATGCTCGTGAAATGATCTCCGGCCTGAAGCTCGAAAAGCAGGCGAAACTGATCGCACGCGATATCCTTCCCGAGATCACGCAACGACTGAAATTCATGGAAGAGGTAGGCCTCGGCTATCTCCAACTCCATCGCTCCGCCACCACTTTGAGCGGAGGGGAAAGCCAACGCATTCGCCTTGCCGCGCAACTCGGCTCCAATCTGCGCGGAGTTCTCTACGTGCTCGACGAACCCACGATCGGACTGCACCCGCGCGACAACGAAAGCCTGCTCGATACTCTAGCGGCACTGAAAACCAAGGGTAACTCATTGCTTGTCGTTGAACACGATGAAGAAACGATCCGCCGCTCCGATCACCTGCTCGATCTCGGCCCGGGTGCCGGAAATTTCGGCGGAAAAGTCGTCTGGCAAGGGGATCCGAAAAAACTTTTCCTGAAGTCGGCTGCCAAGTCGGACTCCCCCACACGTCTCGCGTTTTCGGATCCGATTCGGCATCCGATGCGGGGCGAACGCAGAAAGTTGCCCACAAAAAACCGCAAGGACGGCTGGCTGAAAGTTAAGGGTGCCACGGCGAACAATCTGCAGAATATCGACGTCAGAATCCCCATTGGGCGCCTCACGGTCATCGCTGGGATTTCCGGATCCGGGAAGTCGAGTTTAATGCGAGGAGTGCTCAAGCCTGCTGTCGATTCGAAACTGAAGAAGCCTGCGAAGAAAAAGAACACGCGCACCGTAAAGCGGGCGAAGACGTGGAAGTCCATCGACGGCGTGGAGCAGCTCGAGGCGGTCTACGAAGTCGATCAATCGCCAATTGGAAAAACTTCCCGCTCCACTCCAGCAACCTATGTGAAGGTCTTCGATGAAATCCGCAAGATGTTCGCTCACTTGCCCGAGGCTCGAGCACGCGGCTACACCGCGTCTCGTTTCTCCTTTAATACCGAAGGTGGACGATGCGAAGCCTGCAAGGGGAACGGCCAAATCAAGTTGGAGATGAACTTCCTCCCGACGACTTACGTCATTTGCGAAGAGTGCAACGGACGGCGCTTCAATTCACCGACGCTGGAGATTCTCTACAACGGGAAATCGATCGGTGATGTCATGGATCTTTCGATCGAGGAGGCCTCCGAATTTTTCTCCGGGCATCCCAAGATTTCCCGGACACTTGGCCTCATGAACGATACCGGTCTCGGCTACCTCCATCTCGGCCAACCCAGCCCCAGCGTTTCCGGAGGCGAAGCACAACGCATCAAGCTCGTCAGTGAATTGACTCGTGGAGTCGGCCGATCCGCCAATGCCCGTCTCCGCCAGAACCGAAAGCCAAAATCCAATCTCTATCTCATCGAAGAACCCAGCATCGGGCTCCATGCAAGCGATGTGAAACGACTGCTCGATGTCATGCACCGTCTCGTCGATGAAGGAAACACCGTCGTCGTAATCGAGCACAATCTCGAGATCATGGCCGAAGCCGATCACCTCTTGGAGATCGGACCGGAGGCCGGAGAAAATGGTGGGATGGTCGTCGCAGCAGGAACGCCAGAGGAAGTGAGCCAGGTTAAGGAGAGCAGGACGGCTCCGTTTTTGGCAAAGCAATTGGATTAGCCGCTGTCTACTGCAGTAGCTTCAACTGCTCCAGGTTCGCCCGCATCACACTCATCCAATCGCCCTCCTCCGGCTGATTTCCGCAGGGATCGATGACGATGCTCTTGATTCCCTTTTCCTCGAGCATTTTGAAAGCCTCTTCAATGGGCTGCCCTTCCCATAGCATCCACTTCGCCGGGTGCACTTCAAGAATGTCGTGCAATTCCACAACGGCCTTACGGACCGGCGTAACTTCGGGCTCCCAGTGCACGGACTTGATCGCCAATCCATAGCGCCGAGCGAAATATTGATACACAGGGTGCGACGCGACGAGAGGAGTGTCACCGATGGAGTCTCCTACCTCCTTAAACTCGACGTGCAGGGTCTCGATTTCATCAGCGAGAGTATCAAATCGTTTTTGCAGTTCTGTCTCTTTATCCGGCAACAACTGAGTCAGCGCGACAGAGACTTCCTCCGCCTGCCAGATCGCCTGCTGCAAATCCATCCAGGTGGTGAACGCGATTTCACCATGAGAGTGAGCCTCTCCGGGACCGTGAGTATGAGCCACTCCCTCTGTTTCGATGTAATCGCCGGAAAATACAACGCTCGTATTCACAACCGGCGAGACCGGGAGCGTCACAGTGCTTCTCCATTTTTCATAGGTAGCTCCGTTCAGAAAAATCAGGTCGGCCTTTTGCATCCCGGTGATCGCCTCATCAAATGGTTTCCAGAAAGCAGGGTCGCCTTCCGGTTCAACCGGATACCGAAGATCAACGAAGTTGCCTCCGATTCGCTCTGCAAAATAATAGAGCGGGTAGTTCGAAGCGTAGACAACAGGCTTGCCAGTGCGTGGGGCATCGGGTGTACTCTCCGGCGAGCCGCATCCCGTCAAAAAGATAATTCCAATGAGCAGGGTCGTTGCTCTCATTTCATTGATCATTTCTCTTATTTTACGCTCCCTGAAACAAGAAAGTCTCCAGATTTTCGCCCGGGTCGAATGGAGAATCGAATTCTATTTCTCGAACATCGGTCACCTCTCGAGGATGACCAATGACATCGTAGCCCTTTACCTCTTTCGGCGTGATGTCGACTTTGGCAGCCCCCGCCTGGAGATTGGAATCGACAGAAAAACTACCGTCGCTCTGGACCGGCGTGATGAGGAGTCCCGCCGGCGATGTAGAAAAGACTGTCAGAAGAATGATAACGCGTATTTTCATAAAAGTGTCACCTGTGGCAAGAGCCCTTCCCTATTCACCGTCTAACGAATCCAGGAACTCCCACAGCTTCTCCGTTGCCGGATCATCGGGCTTTCCAAGGTCGTCATTCAGGCGGACATGATTGCTGTCGCTTTTTCCATACATCGTTACGGGGATGTTTGATTTTTTCAGTGCATTTGTCAGGGCGCCTGCTTGGGCTCGGGTCGCAGGATTCCCGGGAAAATAAAGAATCAGGAAAGGCGGAATATCTTTTCCCTCGGCAACATGAGTGACCGCGGAAAAGTCGACATGCTTTTTCGGATCATTCCCGAATTTTTGACGATGTCCGAAACTTGGCAGCGGCCGTCCGTAGAGCTGTGCGCGGAACTCGGCTGTCGCAATGATTTTTGGCAGATCGTAGGTATCGCCATCAACCGGGATGCAGCCTTTCAAGTCAGAAAGGGACACATCATGCTTCGCGAGGTAGCGCTTGTCGATGCAGAGCAATGCTGCGAGCTGAGCTCCGGCAGAATGCCCGCCAACGATAATCTGATGCGGATCACCACCGTGTTCCCTGATGTTTTTGTGAACCCAGCCCATCGCTGCAGCAACGTCGGCAATGAGGTTATCCATATCGACATCGGGAAGGAGCCGGTAGTTGGTGGAGACAAAAACATAGCCGCGTTCGATGAGGACTTTCGGCTTCAGCTCAACATCACTCTTGTCACCTTGCGTCCACCCCCCGCCGTGTATCCAGAACACTACCGGAAGCAATTTATCGCTCGCTTTTTCCGGCTGGTAGACGTCGAGCACGTGGCGCTCGTGTCCATCTTCGAGGTAGGGAATGTTGCTTGTCATTGTTTGGGAAAAGGCAGCTGACGCTATGGTCAGTGAAAGAATAGAGGTCAGGTATTTCTTCATCAGCATTCGTCTTTCTTCGGATCTTTAACTTCTGGTTTCTCTTCATCGACCACCCAATAAATCGCGTTCCGCAAAAGGGTGCGAAATTGGGTCACCGTGAAATCGTAGGGATGCCCGAGAGAGGTATAGAACACTTTCCCGCCAGAAGGCGAAGTATGGGTCCATGCCACTGGCTCGGTTTCCTTCACGTTGTAGGCGCTGCCCATGAGGAGCGGCTTCGCTGCATGAGCGAGAGGTTTCACCTCGTAAAGTGATCCATAGGTCTGGAAGCGACGGGCTTCGATTCCAGCGAGAATGGGATGCGCCCCTTCTTTCCCAACCGCCTGCGCGAATGTCGTGATCCTGGATGACAGATGCCCATGATAATTCCCGCCGAGAATCGTCGGATCAAAATCCCTCCATTGATCGAGTCCATCGGGTGCTGCCTCGGGCTTTCTCTGGTGGAATGCGTGACTCGCAGTGCGAATCCCGATGATGGGCTTCCCTGCAGCGACATGATCTCGAAACAGGTTCAGCTGATTCGCAGTGAGGTTGCGACGCCGGACGGAAAGTAAAACCACATCAGCATCTCGAATCACCTCGACACCGGGAAGATGGTTCGGATTTTCCACATCACCGTAGACGAGGCTGATCTTAAAGTCCTTGCCCAGTTCTTCGATCGCAAATTTGGGGAGCGTCTCGTTGGTTTTGTATTCCTTCTCTGCCATGACAATCGCGATGTGCTTGCGCTTGTCGCCGGGAAAGCGGAATGACTCGGACTCGTCCGGGAGAATATCGGCGCTCGTGATTGTTGGGCACCAGTGGCGCTCGATATGGGAGAAAACGAGGTCGTTTCCCGTGAAATGATTCACAAACGGTTCTTCGCGCGGGTTGTACATCGTATCGGTCATATCGCGCATGAGCACGACATTCTGCCCGGCACGAACCAACTGTCGAATCCCAAAAGGACGCCCTAACACACACATATTTGTGTGTACTCCCATGATGATAACGTTTTCGATCCCTTTTTCCTTCATCAGGTAATAGGCTTCCGCGCTATCTGTGATCGCATCGTCCTCCGCAATATCGAGTGTTTCGATTTGTTCGGAATAAAAACGGACCCGATCACGAAGTTTACCTTCATCATCGCACGGCTGATCTGTCGCCACCGGCATAGGAGGTTCTGACGCGGGATCAAGATAACACCAGTTCTGCAACTCAATCGGCGCATCCACTTTCGGTGCATTCTGGGCAAGCCTGCGCTGTGGTGTTTTGGCATACTTGTCCATGCACCCGCTCGGGCAATGAATGATTAGCGCGCCCTGCTTCCGGGCCTGCGCGATGGTGCGATTCATACGCGGAGCCATCTCAGAAACCCGCCGCGCCGCATTGCGACAATAGTGGTCGTCCCACATGTCGCAGATCACGACCGCAGTTTTCGATGCGTCCCATTTCCCCGACTCCGTAATCGTATGGTAGCGACCGGATTCGGGCTGCGTCTCGACCTGCTTACGAAAATTGAGATGAAGAGTGTCGGCGAAACTGCTCGTCGCGAGCACAGCGAGAGTGTGGAAGATAAAAATCTGCTTCATGAATTCGGTTAGAAGTATTGAAATTGGTAGGAGTATAGGTCGGCGTCTTTCAGAAGGAAACGGAGTCGGATTTTCTTTCCGCGAAGCCTTTCCACACCCGCACCGTTCTTCCAGTGGACAACGCGATACACAGTATCGCCAAATTGAGGAATGCAATCATCCTCGCTGAAACCGGGAATCGGATCTCCGGCTGCATCTTGGATTTCGACGCGAATTTCTCCCGCAGCCGAGGTGGCGAAGTTCAGGTTCAGCAGTTGGCCGTCAAAGATGAGAGGCTTCGTAATCAGTTCGCCACCTTCCCAACCTGCATTGACCGAGACGAAGCCGTCGAGTCGCAAGGTATAGCGCCGCAGAGTGCTGCTCTTGCCGTGCCAGTAGCCTTCTGTCGCGTAGAGCGAAAGTTCGTTCGCCGCCCCCGGCAGGGCGGACTTTGTCTCGACGAGATGCCAGCCGAGATACTGGGCTCCGTAGTGCCAGGTTCCGGGGCGCTCTTCGCCAGGGCGGAGAAAGGCTTCGTTCCATCGCTTAAAGTTCACTCCGTCGCGACTCGCCATGAACAGCCCCTCAGTAACCGCGTATCCATAGCGCTTGTTTGCCGCAGCGCGGGTTTCGCGATCCTTTTGATCCGGCAAATCGCTCATCGACTGCGAAGCGCCACGGTCAATGTATCGCGTGGGAAAACCGAGCAGAAGATGAGGAGCGCGATGGTAGGGCTTCACATGATTCGTGTAGAGATGCTCTGCCGGAGAGTTTTCGTATTGCAGATCCTGATGAGCCGACCAGCTAATGAGATCGTCCGAGGTCGCCGTGCGAATGATGCGATACCCACCCGGTTTCCACTCTTTCTCCGTGGTCACCCCTTCACTAAAGGCCCGCCAATAGGCTCGATATTTTTTGATGGTTGGATCCCAGAAGGCGAGGTTCTGCGAATCGAAAGCACCCACCCCGGACAAAATCGGACTCTTACTCAGCGGAGACCAATGGATGCCGTCTGCGGATTGAAAGACATGCAGCCCCGATTTCCCTGAGGAGCGGAGAATGGCTTTGTATTTCCCCTCCGTTTTTGCGTTGGGATTTTCATCGAGAAACACGGCAGGATGTCCCGCATCAACTTTAAGATCTCCGAGGGTTCCGCTGGTGATGGCGATATTGTTTGCCCTCGATCCCTCAAACTCGTGAATACCTAACTCCGGCTTGCTCCAATGAATGCCATCGTCACTTTCCGCGTAGCAACAATACAAGGGGTGGCGATTCGTAATAAACTTCCCGTCCTTCACTTCGATGTGCCACGCCTTGTAGTACATCCGGTAGAGATCCCCATCCTGGAAGACACTGTGGTATCCACTTCCTGTTCCCTCCCATTCCTCGTCGTGCTCCAAGACAACCTCGCGCGGTGTCGGATGATGCAGTCGAAGATCCGCATCTCCTTCGAGCCGGTCGATCAGGGAACTCTCAACGAAGAGTTCGCGGCGGCCTCCGATATCTACTGCAGCACTCTCCCCCTCTGCTGAAATGCCTGAGTCCGAGGCAAAAAGAATACCAACCAAAAATAGCGAGTGCTTCGTGAGTAATCTCAACATGGTGAGACTATTTCGCCCACATCACAGGGGGAATGTCAATTCGACCTGCGACGCGGTCGCGGACAAGATTTATCGAACCGTCGCGCCCTCGAATGTCGGAGGATTCGAATTCGATAGTAAAGCGGTGGGTTTTTAACAGAACGCCACGTTATAACCGCAACCAAACCCGGGAATTCTTTTGCCTCCTGGGCCACGGTGTCTCAGTCCCACAAGCACGCTGAGACAACTTGTCTGGCTAACTTCACTTGTTGCCCAAAAGCATCCAAGTGATGAGACTCCTTTCACCCATGTCCGACGATCCATTCTAAGACACTAGCAAAGAACAAAAGTATCGGTCACGAAGTCTTCGAAATTACCAATCACGCTACTCCACTCAACCCACCTGTACTATCGACAAAACTCTCCTGCTCGATTCCGAGGGATTGCATCATCGACACGAAGAGGTTCGACATCGGGACGTCGTTTCCGAACTTCAGGAATTGATCGTGCTTGAGCCCAAAATTCTTTCCGCCGGCAAGAAGGAGCGGATAGTTAACATTCTGGTGAGTTCGTGAATTACTGGATCCGTAAAGGACCAACGTTCGATCGAGCATGGAAGAATCGCTCTCCCCCTCCCGGGTCTCCTTCATTCGTTGCAGAAAACGAGAGAGGTTCTGCGCGAGGAATTGATCAAATTTGCCCATCGCTTCGGCGCCACCTTTCCTGTTCGCCTTGTGCGCGATGCTGTGCCAGTTCGCTTCCAGTCCGAGACAGGCAGGAAACGTGCGAGCGAGAGTGGGTCCGTAGCTGCCCAACTGAAACGCTGAAACACGAGTAATATCGGTTTGATAAGCGAGAAAGAGCAGATCGTAGATCGCCGAAATGTATTCCTTCGCAGATTCTGGATCAGCATCGAGAGCGATCGCGGAGGCGTCCACTTTCGGCAGTGGAATATCGAGCCACTCCCGAGAACGTTCGACCCGCTGCTCGACTTGCCGAACCGAAGTTTCGAACTCGTCGAGCTTTTGCTGATCGCCGGAGCCAAGCTTGCGCTTGAGATCACCGGACTGTTCAAGAACGAGATCGAGAATACTTCCCGAATTCTCAAGTCGCGCCCGATCTTTTCGACTCGCATTGTCCTGCCCAAAGATGCGCTGAAAAATGAGCTTCGGATCGGCCAGCGCCGGAATCGGCTGACCTTTTTCGGAATAGGAGAGAGTCGTCGATCGGGTGCGAGGGCCGATACCTCCATCAGTCGAAACTGTAAGTGAAGCGAGACGGGTTTTATCTCCGAGATACTTCGCAACCAGTTGGTCGAGAGAAACAGTGTTTTTGTAGGTGCCGGGAGCGAGATTGTTCGCGGTGAGAAAGGTATCGCCCGTGTCGTGCCCGTTCATCGATCTGCAGCGAGGATGAGAGAGCCCCTGAAAAACGGTCATATCCTGCTTCAGGCCGGCCAGTGGCTGAAGCACATTGGTAAGCTCATAATCCTTACCTTCCCCGGTCGGGAACCAGCCCCACTGTCGTTCGGGAGAATCGTCCTTTGGCACGGCGACGCCGTAAGGAAACATGACGCAGCAAAGGCGTTTGGGTAATTTGCTGCTCGCTGCCTTATCCGCAGCGGAAAGCCCTCCTGTCATTCCCTCCAGCCATGGGAGCGCGAGGGAAACGCCAGCTCCTTTGAGAACGGTTCGACGATCTAAATGCCAGGGTTTGGTCATGGTAGGGACGCAGTTTGGTTTTCCCGTTGGCCAGAATGGTCGCGGAAAAACTCGCTTGTCACAAGATCCACGATTAGGCCCCGAAGTCGATAACCGTTTTTCTCAAACCCGGAGACGAGCTTGTCGATTTCCTCCCGGTCAGAAAGCTCGAGGGATCGTCCCATGGCGTAAATGGAAAGACGCTTCACAATCGACCTGGCAAAATGGGTGCGGCGCTCTTCGAGTAGATAGGCTTTCAGATTGTCGACACCCGCAAGCGGAGTTCCGTCAGGAAGTTCTGTCGTGGAGTCGAGTTTTGGCCCCTCTGGCGCTTCCCCCTTTTTCCCGATTCTCATCGCGGCATGAGTCCGGGGCAATCCAATGGCATCGAAATGCTCAAGCGCGATCCCCCAAGGATCGATACCTTCGTGGCAGCTGCGGCAGGATTCCTTTTCGCGATGCACTTCGAGTTGTTGCTTCACCGTCAGGCCCGCGAGATCGGCGCTTTCAGGATCGAGTTCCGGAACATCTGGCGGGGGCGGCGCGGGAGGAGAATCGAGCAATCGCTCGAGAACCCAGACGGCGCGCTTAATCGGATGTGAGGCTTCGCCATTTGAATTACTCAGCAGGAATGCTCCCTGCCCGAGGATGCCACCGCGACGATCTTCTGGCGTAAGCGAAACTCGCTCGAAGGCCCCGGATCTCGGAACGTTCTTCAGCCCATAGTGAGTCGCGAGCCGACGATTCACCATCGTCCAGTTGGAATCAATCAGCTCCAGACAGCTCAAATCGCCACGCAAAATCTCGCCAAAGAATTCCCGCGTCTCGGTTTGCATCGCGAGTTTCAATTTGTTGTCAAAGTCGGGAAAAAACTCCGGATTCACCGCGACTCGATCGAGCCCGCCCAGGTCGAACCATTGATCAGCAAATCGATTCACGAACTCATCTGCCCTCGAGTCGTTCATCATCCGAGTCGCTTGCTCCGAGAGGACTTCGCGGCTGGATAGCTTTCCAGCAGAGGCAAGCTCGCGCAGTCGTTCATCTGGAGCCGTGCTCCAAAGCAGGTAGGAAAGACGGTTTGCGATCGCATAATCATCTCCGGTGTCGACAAGATGGAGAAAGTGAGGCGATACGAGAACGGCAGCAAAAGTTTCCTGCATTGCCTCCTCAAACGACTCCGCTCCGGGACGCACTTTTTTGAATAATGTTAGAAACTTTTCGAGCTCCACCGGGTCAATTTCGCGACGAAACGCTCGAGGAAGAAAACTCGAAAGTGCGAGACTTGCTCGCTGCTCTTCCGCTTTGTCAGCGTGAACTGAATCAAGCAAGGCGACATGCGACCGGGGCGGCCATGTGCGAATAACTGGCGCTTCGTAGCGAACCGAATCAATCACGATGTCGAGGTAGGGCTCAGTCGGCGGCGCGGAAAGATTGGGAACTGGAGCCCCCTTTTTCCTCGGCTTTGGCGGCGGATCGGAATAGCGACTATGCTTGTATCGCAGTTCCTTTCCGTCGGCATCGAAGAAATCGAGCATCACGATCACTCCATCAAAATCGATATTCGCACCGAATCGCTGATCACCGGATTGGGGGAAATCTTCCATACGACCGCGGAAGAGGTAGGTTTGCGGATTCTCCGCAGTTGCCGCCACATCGACGGCCCCCACCCATTTTCGCGGCACGTGAATGATTCCCGGAACGCATCCGAGCCAGACTTCCATGCGAGGGATGTCGTGCCCCTCGGGAATTCTTGCTCCAGCGCGAACCGCGATTTCGAATTCTCCCGTTCTCGGGAACTCGGTGACATCGAGGACAAATTCGGGATTCACCGGTATCGCTCCGCCGTCCTTTTTACGAGGCAACTTGCCGACCGATGTTTTCTCCTGCTCGACCAGGAACACATCCGGTTTCTCTCCGGTGACGATGGCAAGATCGAGTGCTTTGCGCGCGACAGTGAGATAGGTCTCCACCTGAGTGGGTGACATTTCGAGGGTGCGCCCGTTGTTGAGAAAACCTTCCGGTGACGCCGGCTCGGGAGGAAGCTCGCGGGAAAAATCAAAATCAATTCCGAGCAAATCGCCCATCGTGTTGGCGTATTCATAGCGAGTGAGTCGGCGCGACTCCACACGACCACCGAGATGGCGTGTCGCTTCCACTACCGCTTTCAGAGAATCATTCAGCCAGATTGTGAGAACACGCCGCTCCTCCGCCGTCAGTTGCTTCTTCGCCTTCTCCGGTGGCATTTCCCCGAGATTGATCTGATCGAGGGAATCATGCCAGGTGTCGACATCGCCGCCTCGCAGGAAATCGGGATTGAGCTCGTCAAAACGAATCTCCGCCTTTTGTTTTTCGGGACCGTGGCAATCGATGCAGACACGTTCCAGAATGGGAGCGATATCACTTTGATAATCGATCGCACTCCCGGCCGTTCCTATGAGAACGGTCCCGAGAGTGACAATGATTCGGTGGCAAACGTATCTTTCCACGCTACATCATTGCCAAGAATCACCGCAATGGTCCAGCGGCGTAATGGCGGTGCGAATGCGGGATCGTGAGAATGGGGAAAACCGAAAGCGGCGGGTTTCTCAGCGCCGAGGTCCCCGATGGAATGGATGGCCAGCTCTGGAAGCTCCACTAGGTCTTCGGAACCGCGTGACTCGTGAATGTGCCTCCTTTTCTGGCGAGGCCGACTTAGGAATTGGTGCTGTTGAAAGATGCGGAGGAGTGAATTACTCACTTCTCCCACCGCAAATCCCGAAACTTCGGCGGCGCGCCATTCCAATTACTACCAACGCGGCGGGTGACTTGTTCGTCTCCGCGACCTTTTCGCAAATGCTCGGCGGCGAGCAGGCGCAGTTGGCGTATCCCTTCCCAGTTCTTCATTGGCTCACCCGAAGCATCGGTAAGATCGGAGGTAGAAAGCCTCACGGTTTGCCAATCCGACGATTCCTTGAGCGAAACTTCAGCGGCGTAGTCATCGATTCCCAGAACCAATTGATTTGCTTTCTCAGACTGCACTTCCAAAACCAAGGTCGCCCCTTCAGGTGCCTTCCACATCGGATGGTAAATCTTGTTCGTGCGGATCGTCCATTCGTCCGGGCGATAGTTGAACCAGTCCTTTTTCCAATCCCCCGTGAAATCTTCGATCACAAGACTGGGCGAAAGGGTAGGCTTCGCTCCAGCATTCACCAATTGCTCCGGTGTCACGATTTCGACGAGCGAAGAAAGATTGAATGTATCCGTCGAATATTCCCGGTAGTAGTATCCTGCTCCTGCCACCGGTTCATCGAGTTCGTAGAGCACATTGGCGTAAACCCAGAGCGGTTTCTCTGTCGTGAAAACCGGCAACTTTGCTCTCCAATCCGTCACCGAAATCTTCTCACAAACTGCGTGGTGCCAGAACTGGTGAATGTGGTTGTGATGATCGCCCTTCCCCTCTTGTCCCTGCTGCGTGTAGTAGACATCCACTTCCAGGATTTTTCTGGATGTGTCAGGACGGACAGAAAAGTGCGAAATGCCGCCGTCAGCCTTTAAGGTCAATTCAGTTTTCGGCATTACCGGCCACGAGAATTTCTTTTTCAAATGCTGATCCATCCACAACTGCGTGGCGACTTCGCTGGAGGCATAGTCCTGGTGATTCAGGTGGGCAGAGGAAGTTACCCGCCATTCGACGTCACCGATTTCTTCTACCGCGTCGACCATGTTGGAAATTCGCCCATGAAAGTCGTTGGCTGGTTTTAGAAAAATGATCGGACACCCGATCTGCGCCAAAGCCGGGGCATCTCCAACCGTTGCGTTGTAGAGCGGATTCGCGTTGTAGCGATCACTGATCCCACCACAGGACGGGGCTGCCGCTTTGACTCGCTTGTCCGTTCCGGTCGTGGCCACGGTAAGCTTTCCTCCCATCGAGTGGCCGTATACCCCGAGGCGGTCCCCATCCACCTCCGGCTGCTGTTCGAGAAAAGTGAGCCCCCTTCGCGCTGCCATCGTGCAGAGAAACCACGAGTTGTTTCGCGGCGATTCAACATCGTCAAAAGTCCAGTCTTCCAAGCCATCCCGAATCGTCGCGAAGGCATCCAGCCCATGACGACTCGGCGCGTGGTAGGCATCGAGCGCACCCCAATCAGTAATGACCCGGTAAGCTGGGTCATCCGTTTTTCCTTCCCAGAAGAGCTTTACCTCGTTTGGAGAAACCCGGTATTCCGACGAGCTGATCCGACCTGCCCAGGAAAGAGAGAGCGTTGCATAGCCCCGCTTCGCATTCGTCACGACAGCCTTGGAGTCCGCGTATTGTCCGCCCCCATGGATTTGCAAAAGCCCGGGCAATTGCCTCGATTCTTTTGGAAAACCGTAGATTCCCGCCACCATCGCTTTCTCCCCCTTGAATATGCCGACGCGATAACGAATGACACGCACGACGACTCCATCTTCCTCCCACTCTCTCAGGATTTCTAAATCGAGCGGCTCGGCTCGCGGATCGTAACCTTCCCAAAGATCAGCGAAGGTTTGTGGAGCCTTGCCATCAACCAGGGGACCCAGCGTTTCTTCTCCGCAAGCAAGGGAAACGAGGATAAAAACGACAGAGGATATGGCAATTCGGACTGACATAGAGTCGCGAATATACAGGGCAATCCCCTACTTTCCTCGTCTTCTTTCAAACGAATTCACGAGTTCTTCCTTCGTCATGAACCCATCCTCGTTAGCGTCGGCCTGGTCGAATCGCTGAACCATCGGGCCAGTCGCTTCCTCACGGGAAATTTTTCCGTCCTCATCGGTATCAAAACGCGAGAGTATGCGGGAGGGATCCGGAGCGCCAGAACGAGGACGACCTTTCATCCCTTTGCCACCTTTACCCTTCATCCCCCGACCGCTGCTTCCTCCGCGATTGTTTACCCGGCCTCCATCCCGATCGATCTCCCAGCCGATCGAAAAGGTCTGGGTCACCGCGTTGCACCAGCGATTATCGTCGTCGCATGCGAAATAATTGACCGTGAGCTCGAGAGGCCCCTCCGAATCACCGCGATCCACTTCGATCAGAAATTCCCGAGGATCGGAATCAGCTTCTACCAATGTCACTTTTTCCGCCTCTACTGTCGAAGGCTCGACCGAAACCCCCTCGGGCGCTGGAATCTCAAAACGCAGCGGGGCAGCCAGGTTGTTCCAGTGTACGCGGTGAATCGGATCAAGCCGAAAGGCGAGATGCAGCGGTCCTTTCCCATCACGAGTCAAATCACCCGCCGCCTCAGCACGAAGCTTTAAATAAAGAAGCTGATCGCCTTTGATCGCATGAGCTGTCACCTTCAAGGGTTGAGCGCCAGACGGACGATCAACCCGGGGAACGATTCCTCTGGCAACCTTCGACTCCTCGGCCGCTTTCTTCTTCATCGGCCTTTCCAGATCGGATACATCGGTGAGCGTATCGGATTTTCCGACCAGCTCTTCAAGGTCTTCGCGCAGCTGGTCGGGGTTACTCCAGGCTCGGGCGATTAGCACTTTACCTTCCGGAGAAATCACAAACTCGGAATTGTTCCGATCACCAAAGGCGTTCTTTAAATCATTCGTCATCGAGTCAGCGAGCCACGGAATCCTTGTTCTATACTCCTCTTTTCCCCGCGCGATATGAGCCAGTCTCTCGTCGAGAGAGACCGGTTGCACCAATCCATCTTTCTCCGGATGCGCCAGTGATTTGTAGACGTAGAAAATAGCTACATCCTTCGGTTTGTAATCCTGATAGATCGCCTCCAGACCGGGGACGTTACGCAGAAAAGGGGGTCACGTAAGACAACCGAAAACAATCACGCCGTGTTTCCCCTTCAACTTCTGCCGCAGGGGAAAATCGGCCCCGCTTTCATCGTGCCCCGTTACATCCGGCAGCTCTTTTCCCTGAAGCGGAAGTGGCCCGGAATCTTTCGCTTTGCCCGGTCCCTTGGCATTCGCGAAACCCAACAGACAACAAATGAGGGCTCCACTTAGAAGTAGATTTTTCATGTGAGAGTTAACTCACGCTCAATTCCATGGTTGCAAAAAAGAGATCAGAAAGTCGCTGCCCATTTTTTTCTTTCATCCACCAATTGCTCCACCAACTCCGGCTTTTCCGCAGACAGATCCTTCGACTCGCCCATATCCTTTGTCAGGTCAAACAACTGCCAGGGCTGACTTGGCTTCTCCCGAACAATTTTCCAATCCCCCTTTCGAAAAGCCGAGTGGGATCGGTAGTCGAAATAAAATGACTGATGCGGCGAGCCGGCCACTCCCTGCAGAACCGGCAGAGGGTTTCTACCATCGTAGACGAAACCCTCAGGCAGTTTCGCCCCCGCAAGTTCGGCGCAGGCAATGAGAATATCCGGTGACCAGAGCGGTTCATCGACAACACTTCCCGGCTCGATTCTCCCGGGCCAGCGAGCTATCGCGGGAACACGCAGTCCTCCTTCCCAACAGGTCACCCCTCCAGAACGAAGCGGTTCATTGATACCTACATCGAGACCTTTTCGGTTGAGCCTGAATCCCCCATTATCCGACATGAAGAAAAGAAAGGTATTATCTGCCTTCCCCGCCTTTTCCAGCGCCTCAAGCACCCGACCAATCGCCTTATCGAGCGCATAAACCACCACGTCGTAGCGTTTCTTCGGGTCTATCTCATCAGGAGAAAGACCCGTTTCCTCAAATGCCCAATCCGGAGCCTGCCACTCGTCCGACTGTCCCGGGAGTTTATTTTTCTTGTTCGGAAAATGAGGAGAATTGAAGGGTAAATAAACAAACCACGGAGCTGCCTCCAGGCTTTTTCGCTGAATAAAATCAATCGCCGCGTCCGCGAAAAGATCCGTAGCATACTCTCCATCACGAATGATCGGTTCGATTCCTTGAAAGAGGTCGCGCCTTCCATTGTAGCGATGGTGATAGTAATCAACGTTGCCTGAAGCATGCCCAAAAAACTCGTCGAAGCCTCGCTCCGTGGGGCGTGATCCTTTGGCAAAGCCGATGTTCCATTTCCCGAAGCAACCTGTTGCGTACGGCTCCGCCGTTCCTCGCAGAACCCCCGGAATCAGAATTTCCTTCTGGTTCAACCCGACACCGTAGTTTCCCTCGATACCACCGAGCTGATTTTTGAGGCCATGTCTCTCGGGAATGCGCCCCGTCATCAGGCAGGCCCGCGAAACCGTACAGGTCGGCGAAGCGGTGTAGAACTGCGTCAGCCGAGCGCCCTCCGAAGCGAGCCGGTCAAGATTCGGCGTCTGAATGGGACTTTCCGGGCGATAGCTTTGCAAATCGCCATAACCAAGATTGTCGCAGGTGATGAGCAAAATATTGGGGCGTTCCTCGGCGGAACCAAATAGGGACAGGCCAAGAAGAGCAGTGACAAAAAGGAAAAACCTCATCGCAGGTGGTTATGGCACGGAATCCGAAATCACGGAATCACCTGATCGTGGCAGGAGCTGCACTTAACCCTGTTCGGTTTCACTATCGTGGTATCGCCAGTTCAGCACAGCCCAAACCTTCTCCACGAATCGCTGGCATTTTTCCTCGTTCGAGTGCATCGGAGATAATGCCGTCTTTTGAAATCTGGCACTATGTGTTGCTCGCAGGGCTCGGGGTGATTGCGGGAACGCTGAATGTTCTCGCGGGCGGTGGGTCATTGCTCACCCTTCCCGCGATGATCTTTCTGGGAATGGATGGGCCCGTCGCAAACGGAACGAACCGCGTTGCGATTATTGCGCAGAATCTGACCGCGATCACCGGTTTCAAATCGAAGGGCTATTCCGATTTCCGTCTCAGCTTCTCTCTCGCGATGGCAACAGTGCCGGGAGCGATCGCAGGTGCCTGGCTTGGGACGATGGTGCGAGGAGAAATGTTCAACCGCGTTCTCGGCATCATCCTCATCGCCGTGCTCATTCACATGTCAATCGAGAGGCATCGAAAAAAGAAGATAATCGCACCCAGCGAGCCGGCCACGATGGAGCCGATTTCACGCAAGCAGTTCTGGCTCGGCCATCTCTGTCTTGTAGGGGTCGGTTTCTACGGTGGGTTTATTCAGGCCGGAGTCGGTTTTCTCCTCATGGCCGCGCTGCACCAGGTCATGGGTCTCGATCTTGTGCGAGTGAATATGCACAAGGTTTTCATCGTGGGCGTGTTCACTCTTGTGGCCCTGATCGTTTTCGCAGCTCGCGGCCAGGTGCTCTGGATTCCCGGGCTCGGGTTGGCAGTCGGAAATTCGATTGGAGGATGGATCGGCTCGCAGATCAGCGTAAACAAGGGAGAAAGCTGGATACGAGGTGCGCTTTACATTGCGCTGGTAATCATGGCGGTGAAGCTGTTGTTTTGATTGAATCAAAAAAATGATTTCCCGAACGAAATTCGTGCACATTCGCGCTCCATTCTTTTCCATTCGTGGTTTCATCTTCATTTTGCTCGGCCTTCTTTTTGATTTCTCCATTGCCGAAGACTCGGAAAAGAAAATCACCATCGCCTTGATTGGAGACTCCACGGTGACAGACACCGCAGGATGGGGTGCCGCTTTCGCGAAGCGATTTTCTCCGCATGTGACAGTGCACAATTTTTCCGCAGGGGGACGCAGCGCAAAAAGCTGGCTCGCGGAAGATCGCCTGCCTGCAGCTCTCGCGGTCAAACCTGACTACGTATTGATCCAGTTCGGACACAACGGTCAGCCGGGGAAAGGACCCAAGCGAGAAACCGATCCGGCGACGACCTATCGGGAGTTCCTCAAGCAATACGTAAAAGAATTTCGAGCAATCGGCGCGCGGCCCATTCTCGTCAGTTCAGTGACTCGGCGGGATTTTACTGGAGAAGGAAAGATCCGGATCGATCAACCGGGACCCGATGCAACCGGGGCGAGGGCGACCCGCCCTCTCAAACCGTGGGCCGATGCGACAAAAGCTGTCGCGGAAAAAGTAAAGGCCCCCTTCATCGATCTCTATCATGCCAGCGTCACGTATCATAACAGGATCGGCAAAGCAGCCAGCCACGAGTTCAGCCCGAAGGAAGGCGACATCACCCATTTCAATGAAGCGGGGGCCGAGGCGATTGCAGGATTGGTGATTGCGGGCGTGAAAGAAAGCGTACCGGAGTTAGCAAAGGCGCTACGAGAGTAGAATTCCAAAGCAGCGGTGACTACCAGTCTCCATCACGCACCCAGATATTCCGCAGCACTACTGGCCCGTGATTGCCCTGGATCGAGAAAGGCGTTTCGGCGACTTCGCCCTCTTTCCCTCCGCGTGTTGGACCAGTGGAGGACACATCTCTCTGGATAACGACTCCATTGAGCTTCCGCATCGCCTGAAACACCCACTGAGCGGGAGCAGGAGCAAAGCAGAACGGAGACATTTCATTCGATCCGCCTGCCCGAACCGACCTTCCATCGGCGAGCGCTTTCGTTTCAATGATCGGGTGTTGGCACAAAAGCGACCAATCCCAAGACTCGCTTTTTCCCGCTCACGGACGTAACCTTTCGCATGTTAACGAGTTCGAGAAAAAAGGACGTAATTCCTCTGCCTGTCGAAAATGGCGTGGTTTCCGCCACAGCGCTGACTTTCGATCGTGAGACATCGGAACGAAAATTTGAAACTGCGACCTACGGAATTGGATGATTCTGGGGACCTGACTCCCAGTTTGGGAGTCTCGATGGAATCCTCCGCGTCCGGGCGGGCTACTGTGGTGGCGACAAGGAAGCGCCAACCTATTACGATCTGGTCGATCACACCGAGGCGATCTCGCTCGATTATGATCCCGAAATCATTCGCTACGAGGACCTACTCGACATCTTCTGGAGAAACCACAATCCGGCGCGCAACCAGCCAAAGCGCCAGTATTGGAACGCGGTCTTCTATCGCGACGAAAATCAGCGCATCACGGCTGAGGAGTCCAGGGAGAAGATCGAATCGGCTATCGGCAAAGTGGAAACTGAAATTATCCCGGTGAAAGAATTCACCTACGCCGAAGGCTACCACCAGAAATACTACCTCACCCAGTTTCGCGAGTTGCGTTCCTTTCTGGAAGCAAACTATCCTGACACGAAGTCGCTCGCCGATTCGACAGTCGCAGCGCGACTAAACGCGGCCCTGTTTTCCGGATTCGGCAAACCGAGACGCCTTATCGAGGCCGAGATTGATGGGTATGATCTGCCCGACGATCTTCGCAAAATTGTACTCGAGAGAGTCTGATTGGCCTGAATCGGAAATTGCCGGTCCAGCCAATGCCAGCAACAATGACCTCATGCTCCGATCACGCATCCGCTTTGCCCTCGTTTTTCTGTTTATCTTCATGCACGGTATCGAGATGATTGATGCCGAGGAGGGCCACGTTCGCAAACCGCTGCCCTCGCCAGAGGAAATTGCGAAGTTACCGAAGGATGGCGGGGAGGGGTTTAACCGACTCGTCTTCGAAAAAAGCCCCTACCTGCTCCAGCACGCTCGCAATCCCATAGATTGGCGGCCCTGGGGCGAAGAGGCCTTTACCAAAGCGAGGGCCGAGGGGAAACCGGTCTTTCTTTCGATTGGCTACACAACCTGCCACTGGTGCCACGTGATGGAGCACGAATCATTCGAAGACGAGGAAGTCGCAGCTCTAATCAACGAGCGCTTCATTCCCGTCAAAGTCGATCGCGAGGAGCGGCCAGACATTGACGAGGTCTACATGCAGATCACACAGGGAATTACAGGAGGCGGAGGCTGGCCCATGACGGTCGCGCTGACTCCTGACAAACACGCCTTTTTCGCAGGCACCTATTTCCCAAAGGAGTCCGTCGCCGGTCGGCCGGGTATCAAACGTGTTGTCACCGAGCTCCACAAAGCCTGGACGGAGAGACGGGAAGAAGTGGAGGAGACTGCTCTGAATATCACGGAGCAACTTGGAGGGCTGATGGACTCCTCCCCGGGTGGAGAACTCGACCCCTCTGTGATGCATGCCGCATTTCAAGAATTCTCGGAACGCTTTGATGAAAAGAGGGGCGGCTTTGCGGTGCGACCCAAATTCCCCGTTCCGCCCAATCTGATGTTCCTGCTGCGCTACTACCATCGCACCGAAAATCCAAAGGCCCTAGAGATGGTGGAGAAAACCCTGACAGAAATGCATCGCGGAGGAATCTACGATCATGTCGGCTTCGGCATTCACCGCTACTCGACCGACCCGGAATGGCTCGTTCCTCATTTCGAGAAAATGCTCTACGATCAGGCTCTGGTGGCGATGGCTTGCGTTGAAGCATGGCACGTGACTGGAAAAGAGCGCTACGCGCAGACCGCCCGAGAAATCCTGACCTACGTTGAGCGTGATATGACCAGTCCGGAGGGTGGGTTCTATTCGGCCGAAGATGCCGACAGCGAGGGCGAGGAAGGAAAATTCTACGTCTGGTCAAACGACGAGGTGAGAGAGTTACTCGGGGAGGACGGCGCGAAGTTCGTTTTCGAAACGTTTCACTTTGAAGAGGAGGGCAACTTTCTTGAAGAGACGAAGCAGGTAAAAGTCGGCACGAATATTCCTCACATCCGGGAAGAACTCTCCGAAGCCGATCAGGACCGTTGGGGGCCGATTCGCGAAAAGCTTTTCGCGGAGAGGGAGAAACGGATTCATCCACAAAAAGATGACAAGATCCTGACGGATTGGAATGGCCTCATGATTGCTGCCTATGCCCGTGCCGCGAGGATTCTCGGAGAGGAAAAATACGCAAAGATTGCTTCGAAAGCAGCCGACTTCGTCCTCGATAAACTGACAACAGAAGACGGGCGACTACTCAAACGCTATCGCCAGGGAGAGGCCGGGCTGACCGCGCATGCAGAAGACTACGCGTTCATGATCTGGGGCCTTATCGGCCTCTACGAAGCGACCTTCGAAGTTCGCTATCTGCAGAAAGCGGTCGAGCTGCAGAACTTGATGGATGAGTTTTTCTACGACGAAGAAGGCGGCGGCTACTACACCGTCGCCGACGATGCCGAACAGCTCATCGTGCGAGCAAAGAAACTCTATGGCGGGGCGATTCCCAGCGCGAACTCGGTAACGATCAGCAACCTCTCCCGCCTCCATTGCATGACCGGGAATCCGGACTACGGCCAGGAAGCCGAGCAACTGCTCCGCGCTTTCTCAGGCGCGATCTCGAACAGCCCAATGGTGTTTCCGCTGGCCCTGACGGGTCTCGATTTTCACTTCGGGCCATCAAAAGAAATCGTCGTCAGCGAAGGTGAGAATGTCGAAGAAATGCTATCCGCTCTTCGGACATCGTTTATGCCAAATGCCGTCGTGCTATTGCGCACCGAGGAAAATGCAAAAGTCCTCGCCAAAGTTGCCCCCTTCACTGAAACCCAAATTGCGCAGGACGGAAAAGCGACCGCGTACGTCTGCGAAGACTTCGCGTGCCGCGCACCTACTACCGAGGTGAAAGTGATGCTGGAGTATTTGGGGAAGAAACCAGATCAATAACGATCACGCCGTCCGCGGTCCGAACGACGGTTGTCTCCACCGCGACCGTCAGGTCGCCCACCACCTTTACCTCCCCGGTCGGAACGTCCTCCTCCAGATCGTCGGTCATCAGAACGCCGGCCACCAGAATAGCCACCGCCAGATCTACGGTCATCAGATCGTCGGCCACCGGACTGCCCGCCACCGCCAGATCTACGGTCATCTCTTCGGCCTTTTCCTCCTCCGAATCCGCCGCCGCCACCATCACCTTGGCCGGGGCCACGATCACGATCAATTTTAAAGCGGTTTCCCCGAAGAGTCGCATTGCTAGCCATGTCGATCGCCTGATCGACACTGTCTTCACGAACCTCAATGAGGGTGAAATTCGGCATCAGTCGAATGCGACCAACACTGCCACGCTCAAGATTGCACTCGTTGTGAAGCATCCCAACGATGTCACCGGGATTGATGCGATCACGTTTTCCGAGACTGAGAAAAAGTTGCACCATTCCCTCTTCTGGTCCGCGTGAGTCATCGCGCCGATCACGAGGTCTGCGCTCGCGTCTTTCTTTTCGATCCCGCTGCGAATCGTCACGTCGATCCCGCTGTCGCGAAGCTTCGGGATCGTCTTCGATGATGCGCTCCCCTTCGCGTGCCGTCAGCTCTTTGACCATTTCGAGAAGTGCACTGGCGATATCTTCCCACTCGTGTTCCAACTCACGCAGAGGCTGGAGAAATTCTACTCGCTCCTCATTCGTTTTATCCTCGCTCAAACGCTCGGCGATGCTGGAAAGGAGCTTATCCTGCAAATGGCTGTCGACCTCGTCCTGCGTTGGCACTTCCACTTTCTGAATTTGCTGACGCGTGTATTTTTCGATCGTGCGGATGCGGTAAGCGTCACGCCCATAGATGAAAGAAACGGCTTTTCCCTCTCGTCCGGCACGTCCCGTTCGACCGACACGGTGAACGTAATCTTCCGGATCCTGAGGAAGCTCGTAGTTAATCACGAGATCAACATCGTCGACATCGATCCCGCGGGCAGCGACATCCGTTGCGACAAGAACTTCGACTGTGCCCTCGCGAAACATCCGCAAAACACGCTCGCGCATCGTCTGGGCAATATCGCCATGAAGACGATCTACAGAGTAGCCTCTCGCAAGCAAAGCCTCGGTGCATTCATCGACGGACCGTTTCGTATTGCAGAAAATGATCGTGAGTTTCGGCTGCTCCAGGTCGATGATTCGCGAGGTCAGTTCAATGCGGGAACGCTGGCGCACCTCAAAGCAGATCTGTTCGATCGACTCGACCGTCATCTGCTTGCGTTCGATCTGAATCGATTCCGGTTCGTTGCCAAATTTCTGAATGAGTCGCTCGACGGAGCGATTCATCGTTGCCGAGAAAAAGAGCGTCTGGTGCTCTTCCGGAAGCAACTTCAGGATAGACTCCATGTCCTCGGCGAAACCCATGTCGAGCATGCGGTCAGCCTCGTCGAGCACAGCAGTCTGAACGCGGGAGAGATCCAGTGCATTGCGCTTAACCAGATCAATCAGGCGGCCTGGAGTTCCGACGACAACTTGCGCACCATGCTTCAGCGCTCGGATCTGGCGATCAATCGGGGCACCTCCATAAATCGTCGCCGTTTTCAACCCATGCAATTTCGCAGCAAGTCGCTGGATTTCTCCGCAGACCTGCACGGCCAATTCGCGCGTCGGGCAAACCACGAGCATTTGCACATCACGATTTTCCGGATCAACGCGCGTCAAGCCAGCAATGCCGAAGGCAGCCGTCTTTCCGGATCCTGTCTCGGAGAGTCCAACAAGATCGCGCCCCTCCATTGCAGGAGGAATGGCTGCGGCCTGAATAGCAGAAGGAGCCTCGTATCCAAGATCCGAGACTGCTTGAAGTAATGGCTCGGGCAAACCGAGCTCTGAGAAAGTTTGTTCCGTCACGTCGACAGGAGGTAAGGATCAGATGGCGGAAGACAGAAATGTCCGATGAGAGAACCCGCCAGCACGGCCTGAAACTACGCCCGATCTTAGAAAGCGAAAGGTAAAGTTCGCGAGACGATCCCGGATCTCCTCTCCACGCCGACGACGCTCAGGAATTAACCTGCAGTCCCTGGTCGAATCGATTTCCTCCTGCTTGCGATCCTGCAGAAGTATCTCGAGCGGGATTGCGACGCGCTCTCTTGAGCTGCTTACCGATCTCACGAGACAGCTCACGAAGATCAAAAGGCTTTGTCAAAAACACATCACTGCCGACAGCAAGCGCATCGCGTTGCATATCTTCGTCCGCATTTCCCGATGCGGTGATGATGGGGACAGTTGCGACAGGAATTTTCAGATAGCGGACTTGCTCGACCATCGTGATTCCATCCATAACTGGCATTTCGACATCGGTAACAATCAAGTCAGGACGCACAGCTCCTTCACGAAGCATATCCAAAGCTTCAACGCCATTGGTCGCCTCAACGACGGCGTATCCAGCAGATTTCAGAAATTTCCCGAGAATCATGCGATTCTGCGGGAGATCATCGATCACAAAGATCGTAAACTGGTTGGCCGGCGGAAGAACCGGGGGGGTGGAGTGGTGCGGATGAGTGGGCATTCGATTCTTCATAGTATCTTATCGAATATTTAAGAATAACAAATCATTTAGTTATACGTATTACTTTGAACACATATGTTCAATTTAAATTTTCGCAATTTTGGGAATTGCCGCACTTAGGCCCACTGGTAGATTCCGCTTAAGTTACTGATTATAATCCACTTAACGAGCTTCAGGCCAGCTGAAAAAATCAGCCAAAACTCATGAAGGAAATTCCCTACACTCCCTCTCTACTACCCCACCGTAGCACGCCAGTCCTCCAGCACTCCGTCGGCCTCTAACGGGCCGATGAGGGCCGAGGCGAATTGCTTTCCAGAAAAAACACGCATTGCCTCGAGGTGAACGTCTTCCAGAGTGACGGCATCAATGCGCCGATGAACCTCTTCCGGATCGAGCCAGTCATCAAAGAAGAGCAGACATTCCCCCGCCCACATCATACGGGAGGCTGTGTTTTCCATGCTGATTTGGTTCTGTCCAATCAGAAAAGATTTCGCGGTTTCCAACTCCCTTTCTGTGACGCCGTCCCTCGCCAAGTCACTAACTACCTTAGTAATGCCATCGAGAGCTTCGTTAAGATTCTCCGTCGTGAGAGCGACATAGATCTGGAGAAGACCTCCGTCGCTGAAGGAGACAAGATCACTTTGCACTTCGTAACAAAGGGCACGCTCTTCCCGCAACTCCTGGAAAAGACGGGAACTCATATTCTCTCCGAGAATCGCATCAAGTAGCTTGTGCGCATACCGCCGCGGGTCGTTTCTTTTCACGCCGGCAAATGCCAGGGAGACATGAGTTTGCTCAGGTTCGAAAACTTCTTCATAACGATGCTCACTGAGGGGTTCCGGAGCTGACTGATAGGGAATTTCGTCTCCCCTTTCGAGACCCTCGAATTCTCGCGAGACGATCTCAAAAACGCGATCAGGTTCGATATTGCCCGCTACAGAGACAACGGTGTTCGCTCCACAGTAAGCCCGCTTGTAAAAATCGAGGACGTCCCCGCGTTTGAGCTGATCGAGGCTTTCATTCGTTCCCGTAATCGAGCGCCCCAAAGCATGATCCGGCCCCCAGGTGGCTTCGCTGATGATATCCTCGATGAGTTGCGGTGGCTGATCGCGGACCATTGCAATTTCCTCATGAATAACGAGTCGCTCCTGCTCCAGATCGGTTGGATCAATGGTGGGATTCCGATAGAAGTCAGCCATCACGGCAAAGATTTCTTCGAATTTACCGGCAGGGGCCTTAGCCTGGTATCCGGTGTGATCCTCGACGGTAAACCCATCGATCGACGACCCCAGTCCCTCGATCTCTCGTGATATCTGCGCTGCCGTGCGCGTCGGCGTGCCTTTGAATAGCATGTGTTCGATGAAGTGAGCCATGCCGTGTTCTTTGTCGGTCTCGTGTCGGCTGCCGACATCTGTCCATAGCCCGAGCGAGACGCTCTCCATGTGGGGCATGGGAACGACGGCTACGCGGACTCCATTGTCGAGTCGCTGGAGAACAGGTTCGTGTTTCATTAAAGTTCGGAAGGAGTTGAGGAATGTGGTCCAACGCCTTTCGCTTTTCCACTCCGAAAAATCAGCGTATGCTCGAAGTGAAATGAGCGCATCCACCACGTCTCCCGACCTCCCTGCTTTCCAACTCCTCGGCCAGCCTGTCGAGATCTCGGAAGTGGAGAAAGCCCTGCAGGCTCTTTTTCTTGCCAGTGACGATCCGAACGATGATTCGGGCATTGGCGTAGCACGGGCTTCTCTGATCAATCTCGCTCTCTACAACGAAAACCAGAATGATCTCGAGACCGATGCGGAGACTCTCAGCGAATTGACGAGCGAGTCGGCATGTCGCTCCCTTCTCATCAATGCTGATACGAAAAGTGACTCTTCAGGTGTGCACGCGTGGGTGCAGGTACACTGCCAGATCGACAAGAAGGGGAGAAAAACGGTCTGCACCGAACAAATCAGCTTTTTCTTGTCGGGAGATTCTCCGGGCCTCCTGCGGAACATTGTGTTCTCACACCTCGATTCGGACCTGCCTCTCGCATTCTGGTGGAAAGGGGAGTTTTCTGATGCTTTCGAAAGAGGGCTCTACTCACGAATCAACCGATTGCTTTTCGACAGCGAATCATGGGCAGCCCCGAGAAATCAGTTTTTGCGTTTGTTAGAGGCAGAAGGTGACACGTCGTCTCCTTTCGTGATGCATGACTTCGCCTTTACTAGAATGAACTCAATCCGCTCGGCTATTGCGAGCGCCTTCGATCGACCCGCTCTTGCACAGGGTCTCGAATCGATCAGCGGAATCACGCTTCGGCATGCCGAAGGCTTTCGCATGAGCGCGCTCTATCTTGCCGCCTGGATCGCCGACCGACTGCAGGCTCGCCCCGATATAAATCTATCGACGCCGGAGAAACTCGTTTTTTCCTCCAGCCGATCTGATTTTCCTGCCTCCTTCTCGATTACGATGGATGAGCTCTCTCCCGACCGCCTTGGAAATGTAGAGGTCGATTTCGACCTCAAGGGAACAGAAGTAAAAGTTAGCCGCTGTCAGACCCGCGATTTCATTCGAACCCGAATTGAACATTCCGAAGGAAGGTCCGAGGAAGATTGGCTCCCCGCGAAAACGCTCAGCGACGTATCACTCGTTTCCGATATCCTCAACCGTGCCGGGCAGAATCGCACCCATGGAAGAATTCTGCCAATGCTGCAGGAATTGCTGGTGCTGTTTTGAGAGGGGCAGGGAGACCGGTTCGCCGGCCTTTCTGAATTTCCGTATTCGCTTTTCACATTGCCAAAGTTTGGCAAAAATTATGTGCTCTCCTTCTAGCGCTACGAAAATACCTACCCTACTCCTCATTACCCTCATCGCATTATTTACGATTCCTTCCACTTTTGCTCAGTGGGACAATCCCGACCATCGCGAGATTCACCGGTCAATATACAAATTGGAAGCAGATCTCGTGAAATGCCTCGACGCCAAAGCCGAGTTGTAGGCAAACTGGAGCAAGCGAAACGAGGAACTGAAGCAACTCCACGCGGAATACAATAAAACCGAAGGAATGCCACAATTGCTCTCGGAAATATCGATCTGGAGATTGAAAAAATTAAACTCGAGATCGATCGCCTCACTCGCTACGACGAGCATATCCTTGCCAACGAAGGGGACCATGATGACCATGGCCACAAAGCAAAGCGGCTCCGCGCAAAAGCAATCCGCAACCTGGCATTCAAACGCGAAGCGCCTCTTTGACTTCGACTCCAAGAGCATCGGCCAAGGTTCTTTTGCTATCAGGATTCGCCTCCGGATGATCGGATGGAAAACCCATCTCGTATCCGATTGTCGATCGTCTGACTTCAAGAGGCCCGCTTCGCGATTGAAAGACAACGCTTTCTCCCACGTGCCCCAATTCTGCGAACAGCATGTGGGCACTGGCAAGAGTCACGTGACCGCATAGGTCAACTTCGGTCACGGGAGTGAACCAGTGCAAGCGATAGCCGGGTTCTTCTTCGACAAAAAAGCGGTTTCGGAGAGCTGATTCTCCATCGCGATGTTTTGCATTGTCTCATCGGACAGCCAGTCATGGAGCGGAACGACCACTGCAGGGTTACCGGAAAAG
>Ga0055584_100000460_pt1 | contig 38735 bp, 36 predicted proteins | sample OSDHelmetaG_FD_58716 | JGI IMG/M metagenome (GOLD analysis project Ga0055584, IMG submission 58716) | Pelagic marine sediment microbial communities from the LTER site Helgoland, North Sea, for post-phytoplankton bloom and carbon turnover... | ecosystem: Environmental > Aquatic > Marine >...
GCATCCACATAAACTGGTATCCCTCCCGCACGGATTACCGCTAATGCACAAGAGATAATAGTGAAGGTTGGCATTATGACCTCATCTCCTTTCTTTATGCCAATAGCTTTGACAGCTAATTCAAGAGCAGCAGTCCCATTGCAAACTGCAAAGGCGTGTTTGCGTTTACATAATTCTGCTATACCAGATTCTAGTTTTTCAATAAATGGACCCTCTGAAGAGATCCATCCCGTATCAATACACTCTTGAAGATACTTTTTTTCGTTACCTGTTAAGTCTGGCTCGTTTACTGGTATAAAATCTTTCAGCTTATGAATTAATTCTTTTGTAAGATCGAGCAGATTCCCCAGGTTTCATTGCTAGGAGGTTGCCCCGTTAACCATTCTTCAGAGTGCATAACAGTGAATCCGGCTTTCTTTGCGAAGTTTGAAACCTCATCGATTTCAAACGCCCGCATTTCATGAGTTTCTTTAATCTCGGAAATGTGGTTACTTTTTAACTCTTCCACAAAAGTTTGGTAGTTTACCTTAACGATATTTTGCTCACGAAGGCATTCAGGCTGAGCAATTCGAGTGATTTTAAGTTCCTTGTTTTCTACTTTTTTAACGCGGAGAGCAGGGCCGATGTTCCAGACTGCAGGAGCATGCCAATAATCCAAAATAAATATTCCGCCTGCCTTGAGTTGCCGATAAGCATTATTTAGCATTCCAAGTACAGTTTGGTTCGTAGTTTGGTAACTAAGTACATGAAATAGAGAGATTACAGTATCAAAGTCATCAGCTAGAAATGCCTGAGTACAGTCACCTTGGATGCAGGAGAAATTTGTTTTGGGATTAATGGGGGGAGAGGATGTTAAACCCAGTTCAATCATTTTTTGGCTCTTTTCAATACCACTTATGTTAAATCCGGCATTAGCAAGCATTCTTCCATGGATTCCGCTGCCCGATCCAAATTCCAATACTTTTTTGGTTTTAGAATGAAAGTTGTCGATCAATGAAATCACATAGTTCGATTCATCCAGATAATCTTTGTCTTGGTAGAGTAGATCATAGTACTGAGCGTATTTTTCGAACACCACTAGGCGGGTATAAATTTAATTTTATCTTCGTCGCCTGCGTACGGACCTTGTTTCACTTCGAACATTTCTAAGTCCTCTAAGACTTTGAACCCATGCCCGCCTTTGATAAGGAGAATAACATCGCCAGCTTCAAGAATTCGACTTTTGCAGTATTCTTGATTATTCGAATAAAAGTCTACTTGTAATTTACCCTTACGAATAAATAAGGTTTCCTGAGTGTAGTGAACCTCTCTTGGCACTCTTTTGTGTACATGAGGTTGTATTTCTTTGCCTGCAGGGTGACTCATGTAAGCCAATTGCTGAGAAAATTCATTAGGTGTGAAGAAACTGATACCTGGTTTATCAAAGTTTTTTCTAACGATAATTGCTAGTAAACAATTGTTTGTTGAAATTTTCTCAAACATATCCGGGCTTCAATTCAGCAGTGTTTTAAATTTTCCTAAAATAGAGGACTTGGAATTATTTTTCTTTTCTAATTCTTTGTAGAAGCTAGCACCGTCATCTAAAAGTTCAGGCATTATTGAAGTTATCATTTCGCTTCCCTCTTTAAATCCTAACCTCGAGAATCTTTGATGGTAGGCCTTTGTATGGTGGAGAAGTGAAATCCCTTCTTCGAAATTCGGGTTTTTAAAAAGTAACTTTTTTGAAATATCCTTAAGAAAGCTTTCGAAGACCGAAGGTTGAAATCGAGTTGCTGTACTTAAAAAATTCTTGAGGCATGATAACATGACGATATGAAAATTAGTAAAGAAAACAAAGTCCATCTCTCCTTTTTGGATGAGCTTTTGCTGTAAGTTCGTCCAATATGTTAAATCGCGGGTCGCAAGTTTTTCGTTTTCTTTATGTGAGTAGTTATGATTTAAATTATTACCAGAAAGATTTTTGTCATGCATTCGGTAAAAATAAAGTGGCTCAGTTGTGTACAAAACTGGTTTTGTAAAAGAATGCCAAATGGGAATCCAATAATCTTCATGCTCTAAATCCAATGGCAAAGGGAAGGCATCAATTGCTGCTTCTCTTTTCATCAAAATAGATGGCAATCCAAAATTATTGTAAACCAAATCCTGAAAGGTAAACTCTCGCCTCTTAGGATAAGTATTACGACATATGTTTTTGTCCAAAGTATTTGTATTGTCTGAGTTGACTTTTGATAGGTCACACATGGTTAAATCATAATCCCCCATGTGTTTCATTTGCTCTTCAATTCTAGTTTCGGAGTTGATATCATCTGCCCCTACGATTGCAATGAATTCACCTTTACTTTCTGCAAATGATTTATTGTATGCGGAAATCTTCATTTGATTTTCAGTAAATTGATGAATCTTTACCCTATGATTATTTGAATACCATTCTTTTAGGATTTTAACCGTATTATCCGTTGAACCGTCGTCAGTGATGACAACTTCAGTGTTTTTGTAAGTTTGATTAAGACAGCTTTCTACGCAATCTATGATGTATTTTTCCTCATTGAAGGATGCAATTATAAAGCTCACTAAAGGTAGATTCATTATTTATCTTTTAGCGAATGAAAATCCTGGATTTTAGATACTATATATTTTTGATCACCATAAGGGATTTCAGGGTATATAGGAATTGATAAAATTTTGGATTGGTTATTAAAAGCATTGGGGAAATCCTCTGGTGTATGCTCTAAATATTCATAAGCCTTATAGAAAGGTAGTGCTTTCGTATAATTAATGACCGTTTGAATACCTTGCGACTGTAGATATTTTTTTAATTCATCACGTTTTTGAGTTTTAATAACATAAAGATGGTAAACATGCTTGTTGTATGAGTTTTCAGTTGGTCTAGTAATTTTATCAAACTCACTCAAAAGACGATTGTAGGTTGCTGCCGCAGATCTTCTTAGATTCGTCCATTCAGCAATATAGCTTAGCTTTATGTTGAGGATAGCTGCTTGAATGGTATCCATTCTGGAGTTAATACCCTCTATCAAGTGTTCACCTTTTCCGCCATGCCTTGCAAATAATTTGGCATGTTCTGATAAGTCGGTCCGATCTGTTACAATGCACCCCGCATCCCCCATGGCACCAAGGTTTTTTCCCGGATAAAAAGAAAAGGTCGCAATGTCACCAATTGTACCAACCATGTTTCCTTTGTATGTCGCAAAATGAGCTTGGGCACAGTCTTCTAGCACCCATAGGTTATGGTTTTTGGCCATTTTCATCAGAGGATCCATGTCCACTGCCTGACCGAATAAGTGAACGGGAATGATGCCCTTTGTTTTTTTGGTTATAAGCCTTTCGACTTTTGATGTGTCTAGCAGGAAATCATCTGAGTTTACATCACAAAAAACTACTCTTGCTCCCGTTTGGGTAATTGCCTCAGAAGTCGATATCCACGAGTGTGCAGTTGTAATGACTTCATCTCCATGCCCGACTCCCAATGCCTTCATTGCAATATATAAAGCATCCGTACCATTCGCACATGAGATACAATGATTGGTTCCAATCGCTTTTGCAAAACTCTCTTCAAAATATTCGATGTCTGGACCTCGAATAAAAGCCGATTTCTCGACAATATTAAAAATTGCGGAATCTATCTCTTTGCGAAGAGCAGAGTGTTGTGCATGTAAGTTTGCAAAGGGAATTGATTTATGTGTCTTCAACTATGAATTTAATTTTTTTCCTATCTATGATCATGTACGGACTAGGAAAACCAGTCATTGCAGTTGCACGGATATGGCGTATTAATTTCTGAGTTTCCCAAGAGGGATTGATTTCTTTAATTTCGTTGATTTCTTTCCTGTAGTGGAGTTCGGATCTATGACTTTTAAATGAATTTTGCGGGATAGGTGCGATATTTCCGCTTATCAGATTTGGTAGAGTCCCTTTGAATAAATTTTCCGATTCCTTGACGGTTAGTTTGTATAATTCATCAACGAAGCAATTCTTTGGAATTGGAAATCTACTTTGGGAAATAATATCGCCGCTGTCTATTCCATCATCCATCAAGTGGATTGATGTTCCAAATTCCTTATCTTCATTGAGAATGGCAAAAGAGAATTGATTGCATCCGCGGTATTCTGGAAGTGGTGCCATGTGTAAATTGACATTTATTCTGTTGGCCTTCTCAAGATGAACTTTTTTTAAAATTTCGTGATACTGCACCGAAATAACTAGATCCACACAATCCATTTGAAGAAACTGATCTAGGTTCTGGATTATCGGTATGTTTGACATTTTGGCCAAATCAGAAACAGACATTGAATTCTCTTCGAATTTCCTATCGTTTGTAAGGACTCCTGTTACTTCGTAATTAAATTTATCCCTACAATCTACAAGATGTTTCAAACAAGAGAAACCAATTTCTTTCGTCCCCATGAATACTACATTGAATTTGGAGTTCAACTGTTGGTGGCCTCTTCTAGGATTTTGATAACTTTCAAAGAATGGTTTGGTCCAGAAAGCGCTTCTTTGCCTGTATGTATGCAGTCAATGAAATGCTTAACTTCAGTTTGCAAAGGTTCTCTGTAATCAATTTTAGGAATCCAAACATCTCCCGATCTGTAATGAAATGGGGAAGGGTGGGGGTGATCGAAATCCATGTTTTCCCCAAGATTTGAAAACTTGTCTATTCCCTTATCATAGACCTTAATTTTGTAATCTGCCACATCGTCATATACGACCATTTTTTTTGATCCAACCACCACAATCTTACGAGTTTTTAGAGGATCAAGCCAGCTTACATGAATGTTGGCTATGGTCGATTCGTATTTTATATTGAGGAAAGAAACATCATTTATTCCATTTTGAATAAAATCCATACCATGGGACATTATTGCCAATGGGGTAGGGTCATCTAAAAGATATTGTATAATACTAATATCGTGGGGTGCAAAATTCCACAAGGCATCTACATCTGAACGAATCCTGCCAAGGTTTAGTCTTTGAGCGTATAAGTAACGCACATCTCCTATTTCTCCTGAATCAATTTGTTTTTTTATAAATCTAACAGCATCATTGTATAGAAAAGTATGTCCGGACATGAGGGTTAATTTCTTTTCATATGCAATATCCCTTAATACCTCTACTTCTTTTGTTGAAGTGGCCATCGGTTTTTCTACAAATACATGCTTGTTAGCCAGAAGTGCTTGCTTTGCTTGTTCGAAGTGTAAGTGGGCAGGAGAAGCAATAACAACTGCGTCAACCAAATTGTCCTGCATGAGATAATTAATGTCAGAATGACAAGGGAGATTATTAAAAGTTCTTTTAATAAAGTTTTGCCTCTCTACATTAGGTTCAATTACATAGGAGACATCACAGTCGTCATTCGAAAGTAGATTTCTTAACAAATTTGGACCCCAGTACCCGCAGCCGATCTGTACAATATTATTCATTGTTAAATTACAGGTTTAAGATTGCTATTATACCTTAATAAAAACCATTTAGGTTTGGCGTAATACCATTGATCCATGTTCAACTTGTTTTCCGATAGGTATTTCCTCCAACAAAATTCAGAAATAAGAGAGAACCCATTATTGTACCACTCATTATGAAGACTAGAGTCTTTTTCTTGAGAAATAATACAAAAATTGGTTTGGAAGTTATTCAGTTGTGAGACTGTTTCATTAATAGTGTTTGCCCAAAGTGAAGGACTATCCTGGTTGTTATTGTCAAAAACGGCAGAGAAATCTGGAAATAGATGTATGTAACGCTCCGTTGCATAATAAACTGGGTAATCAATTAGAAACCGTTCATTGCCAAAACAATTCTCATAACAATTTTTTGGATCATTAAATTTGAAGTAGATTTTAGAATGATTTGGAACTTGAGATAAAAATTCTACTAAAGAGTGTTTGAGGTTTTCTTGAGAAATCGGAGTTTTAACAAATCGGTCGCTAGAAATCTGGAAATATAAAAAGTAATTTAATAAGAAAAAATTAATAACAAGAAATATGTCGTTTATTCCGTATAAAAATAAAACCGAACTTGAGTATAGAAGAATTAGTATATCAATTGATTGATTATCAATGAATCTTAAGATTTTGAAATTAGTAAATATAATGATTACAATAGAAAATAAAGTATAAGAAAGGAATCCGTGATGATGAAACAATATATAAATAAAGCTAAGAAGTAAGCAGATTCTGGGGAAATAATTGATAATAGAATGCTTATTTCTAGTATATTTTGTTTTCACTGATGAGAAGGCACCTATAGATTTTAAAACAGTAGTAAAATGTTTCTTGAGGTTTGAGGTGCCAATGCGTATTGATATTTGAAATATTAATGAAATTAGTGCAGGAATTAGCACTAGTATCAGATAGTAATTACCAGATTCTAATGATAAAGGAATTGATATTAAAATCAATATAACTGACGCCGTGAAACTAAGAATCGTAGTAATTAGAATAGAAATGGTAGCAAGAGCGGATTCATTATTATGTACAGAGAAAACAAATAAAGGTGTGACTGCCCAACCTAGTGCATTGTAATTTTGACTTACAAATGTAAAATAGTGAAAACTTCTGGTTGATAGCAACGCTAGAAATATCAATAGGAAAGCGAGTAAACTATGATAGTTAATCCATACTGTAAATGTAGTAATAAATAATAAGGATGAAAAGATGAGGTAAGTCGTACCTGATTTCCAATAACTGAAAAAACTTAACTTATTGTAAGACCAAAATTGTTTTAAGTCACATTCGCCGAGTGACATAGTTTTGGATATTCCTTTTGTTCCATGCCTGCTAAGATTTATAGCCCTTATCCAGTAAAAGGGGGCAATTAAGAACATGTGAATATCGAAATGGACAAAATTATTGAGTGACTTCCTTTTTACATTCGTTAGGTAGAAGAATAATGAAGTGATAGTTGAAAAAAGAAAGTAAAATGACAGGATGTGATAAAGAAATATCATAGAATTGTGGACAAAATTATCTTTGTGCATAGATATAAAATAAGTAACCTTATATCGCATTCTATAATAAATACTTTTCAAAACTATTTTTTCTTTCGCCGGTACAAAGAAAAATTATCTATGGTAATTTGGTATTCGTAATTATCTTCAATTACTTCTTTTATTTCAGGATGTAAATCTAGTAGGTTTATTGTTTCTGTTGCAAGTTCCCACTTAAATAAAGACATCTGTAATTCTGGGTACGATTCCCACTCAACATATTTATTATCTATAATATAATAGTCCGCTTTACTGAGATTTATATCATTTAAGTAGTAATCAAATGTATTAATTCTTTTTCTGCTGTAATAATAATTTAAGGGAGAACAAAGTTTTGCACCACATAGTAGCGTCATGCCAGAGTGAAATGGAAAACATATAACATTTTTACCTGCTATTAATTCTTTTATTTGATTGAAACTACTTTGGTTGGTTGAACTACATATATAACCAATATCTGTATCTATCAAAGCGTTATTATTACTTATGTTTAAATATTTTTTTATATCGTAAGAATTAATAGCGTATGCGGGTACGGAAATTATCAAAACTTTGGTCAAACATAATTTATAAAGACATTTGAGCTTAGGGTTATATGTATTTATATATCCATAAATGAATCCAATTGGAATTAGGCAATTATAAGTTATTTCACTCCATTCAAACAGTCTCCTGCATTGTAGTAATGTAATAATAGTTAAAAATATAATCGTTTTTTTATCTTTTTCTTTATAAGCTATAAATAAGAATCCAAATAGAAATGTGTATTTGCACAGATTTCCAATATTTAAACTATTGTGTATTGAATATATTTCCTTCCCTATTCTTGTGTTGAAAATTATACTGTAGTCTATAATTGCAAGTTCGTTGTTCAAGCATACAATGAAGAAGGAATATATAATAAAGTACGCGAACCTTTTATATTTTATTACAACTAGCATTGGTATTGTTAATATTAAATGGATTACGCCGGTTTCCCAATGAAATTGCCATCTTGCCCATTCTGATCTTCCCATTCCAGAAACTATTTCAAAACTATTGTATCCTAAAAGTATGTTTGTAATTAAAATGATAAAAAACGAACAGTAGTCCGTCCATTTATAATGTTTGAAATTTAAAAATATGACAAATAATGTTGGAAGCCAAAATTCGTGTTTAAAAGAACATGCTATTAGCAATAGGAAGAGATGGTGACTTGCACCTCTGAGATACAGTAAAAGACCTACTATGAAAAATAAAAACCCAAATAAAAGTGGAAATGGGTTTCCTCCTAAAAAAATTTCATGCCTGTAAGAAAAATTTAAAAAACAAAAAGATAGAAATAAACCAGCGTAGAGTAGCAGTCTATTATTTGTAATCTCCTTTAATAAAAGAAATAACATATAATGAATTGATAATCCGACAGTTGCTGTAAATAACGATTGATGAAATATACTTTCACCTGTTAGCATAAATGCCACTGATATTATATATAAACCTACAGGAGGATAAGGGTAATAGAAGTCTTCGTAAAGGTTTTCTCCTTGTAGTAATCTAGATGTATGTAGCCTCCATGAACTAGAGAAATCGTAATAAATATTATTTAATGTTGTTATCGTTTGGTTTTGAAAGTCAAAACATGTTAGGATACTATTTATCGGTATAGCGACTAATATTAAGAGCAATAAAATTTCAGCTTTCTTATGCTCCGCAAAGCCGAAAAACGATTTTAGAAAGTTTAGCAAACTTTATTTATCTGTTTTTTTCTTAAGAGCCCAATTTCCCTTTACCCTATGATGGCCTCTGACAGCTTCTTCCAGTGGATAGGACTTTTCATCCTTACCGCTATTTCTTAATATCTTAAATTTTATTGCTCTCTCAATTTGGTCTAAGCTTTTCTGCATATCACTTATAGATGGTCGAATATAGTGTTCACCAGGTAAAAAATTGTTCTCACAAGTTAATTCTATATTACAGTATTCATCATCTAGTTTTAAATTTGGTATTTGATCACACGAATAGCTTAAACCCGTAACTCTATCCTCCATATCTGTGAAGTATATAAAGAAAGTTATTTGTTCTACTGGTTTATTAATTTTACATACTAAATGTATAGTGAAATTTTCCTTGTATTTAATTACACCAGTCGATTCGTTCTCTGAATTTCTCAGTTCAATTGAACTAATTCTTATTTCCCCAGTGCCATACCTAGAGCATTTACTGTTAAATTTAACTGTTCCAGGTAAGCGATCACAAACATTATTATTGGCTATATAATGATTGATGGCGTTATGTGTTTCTCCAATAAAACTGATTTCACCTTCCTTAAGCACAATACATTGAGTGCATAATGATCTGATTGTTTGTAAGTTGTGACTTACAAATAATATTGTCCTTCCAGTTAATGAGACCTCCTTCATTTTATCGATACATTTTTTTTGGAAATTCGCATCTCCAACAGCAAGTACTTCATCTACGATTAATATTTCCGGTTGTAGGTGTGCTGCTACAGCAAAAGCAAGACGAACATACATACCGGATGAATATCTTTTTACAGGAGTGTCAATGAACTTTCCAACTTCGGAGAAATCGATGATCGATTTTAATTTTGTTGAGATCTCTTTTCGTGTAAGTCCATAAAGACTTCCATTGAGGTATATGTTTTCTCTCCCTGTCATTTCTCCGTGAAAACCTGTTCCAACTTCAAGTAATGAAGCAACGCGACCCATTATAATTGCTTCACCTGAAGAAGGTTCAGTAATTCGGCTAAGGATTTTAAGTAATGTTGATTTACCAGCACCATTATGTCCTATAATTCCTAAAACTTCCCCTGCAGAAACTGAAAAAGTAATATCTTTTAAGGCAGTGAATGATTTTTTTTTGTCAGGTGACCTGATTGGGAAGCCTACTTTAGAACTTAAAAGTTTTAGATCATCTAGAAGGGATTGTAATCCGATATTACCTAAACGATATTCCTTAGTTAAATTATTAACCTGTATTATAGTGTCACTCATTCAATTCTAGCATTGAACTAATTATTTAGACTCTTACTCAAGAAATTAACATCTTTTGATTAAGTTTTTAGAGTTTATCTAATAATATTTTTTTCAGAAAATATCTGATGTGCAGCGGACATGAAGTTTTTCTCACCTTTGTAAATATATTTGACGAATTTGGACTTTATTTCAGAAGTTGCTAACCTGTCTGTTATATTAATCTCCTTTATGATTTCAAAACTATCACAAAAACCCATCATAGAAAAAAGGTTTTGGATATTGTCTTTTGTTACTTCCTTGTTCCAGTCGCTTGCAACAAGATAAAGATCGTTTTCGGAGTAATTAGCTCTTGAAATTCTAAATATATTTTTATGACCATGTATTCTTATATAAGAGATTTCTCTTTTAACTTTCTCTGCATGTATTAAAATATGTTTGGAGTGTTTTTCTTTGAAACTAAAATCATGTAGCTTTCTGTCGATAGTATAATTGTCGAAAATAGTGCCTGGAGTAATGAATACTCGATTAAAAATTTCATTGTCTATATTTAGTCCAGTGTTAGATATCTCGAAATTCTTTATGCTTCTGCATACTATGTTAGCTTTTTTTAGTTTCGCAAAAAGCTCGAAACTTCCATTTTTGAAATAAAAAAACTTTTTGTTGAAAAGTGAAAGTAACTTTAATGAATCAATATATTTCCCTTTTAGAAAATTCTTTTTGAAGTAATATAAACTGTGTTTGAAGTTAAAGTATTTACGATATCTTTGATCTGATATTGAAAAAGTGCATGGTTGTGGATTCATTTCTACTAAGTTGAATCCTTTATTTCTAATGCTATTATATAATTTCAAATTTGGTAAAGATAAAATATGACAAGCAGATTCATAATAGTTGTCATTGTGTTTTAATGGAGCCCAATTTCCTAAAAGATCGGATTTTTCATAAAAGACAAAATTATCTTTATACTTTTGTGTGAGCCAAAAAAGATAAGTGGGTAGACTTAATCCGATAATTGCGTTATTCATCAGTTCAGCTTTTGGAATACCTGTCCACAGTATACATCATATTCTTTTACAAGTTTCCAGGAGTTGGGAGTCAAGTCACACCACTTATATTCTGTGAAATAGTTTATATAGTCGGGTGTTAAATTTGTAGATATTATTTCTTTAACATGAGATAAAGGAGAATTCAAAATGCTAATATTTGCAGAATTATTTCTAAATATTGTTGCTAGGCATCCTAAATTTAAGATCAATAATTTAATCAAATCTGGTGAGTTTTTGTAAAACTTTCTTATCAATTCAAAAATAACTACCGATACTTTTGATTTTTCTCCTGCACCCCATAGTGCAATATTACCATTATTTACTATAATCCTATCTAACTTTTTCATTAATTCATTTAGGGATAACCTGCCGTAAGAGGGGAAATAATTTATTCCTGCAAATGAAAATAATAAATCTATTTCTCCTTTCTTAATAGGTAGAGCAAAAGCATCTGCTTTAATAAATACGAAATCTTCATTACATATGTACTTTGATGCTACATCATAAATGGCATTAGAAATATCAACTCCAATGTATTTATATCCTTTAAAAAACTGAGTGTGATTACCATCACCACAACCTAAATCCAGAATAACAGTTTCATGGTTAGTTATCTTATTCTTATTTGTTGCCCATTCCACGAAATGTTTTGCTCGATATTGTTTCAATGGACTCGATTCGTATTTCGACCAATGAGCATCGTATAATGATGATGAATCTAGTGTGAAGTCTATTACATTCCCTTTGATTCTGTATCTATGACTATTATCACAAAGCAGAGAATTACCATCTATTTTCAAGCTAGTTTCGCATATCGGGCAAACTAATAGATTTGTAAAATTTTGAATAGCTTTAAGCACTATTTACTTTATTTGTTCCACAGTTCCGCAGTTTTCAATTCTGTCATAACCGCATCTAATTGCATGTTATCATCGAAAAACTTTTTGTACTTCGGAATATCCTCAGTTCTCCCCCATCGAGATGGACATACAAAGCATTTCTTGAAATTCGTTAAAACTGTAATGTTATCAACAGTCACTGGATTCCTTGTAACACAATCTATCCAAACCCATTTAAGTCTATTTCGTTGAATTTTTACATTCTGAATGGTTTCTTGTTCTGAAAACCTTACCGCTATATCCAGAGGTTTAATTAATTTCTTTTTCAAAATGTAAGGATACTCTACATCTAACAAAAAATAACTCTTGATGTTTCTTCTTTTGACTAAACTAATAACTTTATCTTCTATTCCTGCTTCTTTGATATTAAGTACAAGTGTCCCGTGTTTGTACTCATCTAGATATTCTTCAAGTCGTTCTCCTGTCTCAAAGGGTTCATGATTAAGTATTAACTCATTACCGAAGGCTCGAACATCGATCTCAGTACCATAATCCTCAGGGACAACTCTTAGTTCTTTTACTGTATTGATGCGATGTGCGATTATTTCCAAGTTACCGTTTAAGTATTCTTTTCAGTTTAAGCATGTAATTCCAGGTCCGAATAATGAGTTTCCATTTCCCTTTTAATGTGCCACCGCCTTTAGCTTTACCGTGCAATCTTTTACCAAAGTTAACTGGGTACTCCACAACCTCGAAACCTTTTTGCTGAGCTTGAAAAAGGAAATACAGATCTAAAGAAAAATCCACTGGGGGATCAGGTAATATCTCTAGAAAATCGCGGTGGAACATCTTCGGTTGTGCATTCACATCCGAGAGCCTCATCTTTAGCATTAAGGAGGCAACCACGGACATGCCGGTAGTGAAAAAGGTGTCGATTAGATTTCGCTCTTTTCTTCTACCTTTGAGAATGCATTTCGGATATTGGGGATTTTTAAGAAAAACTCTGTAAGCCTCGAGCACATCAACTGGATCTGTCTGTAGATCTGCGTGAGTCCAAGCAATTACCTCGCCGTTGGCTGCCCGTACACCTTCCATAATCCCATTACCATAACCAATATTCTCTTTTACTCGTATTGCCTTGAACCGATTGCATTTTTTTGTTGCGAGCATTTCGGTAATTTTTTCTGAGGTCGAGTCCGTCGAACCGTTGTCGACTAGGATGATCTCCACCTCACTATCCTTATTCAGGGCTCGAGAAATAGTCGTAACGATCTTATCGATACTCTCTGCTTCGTTGTAGCAAGGTAGTATAATGCTAAGCTTAGTCATTGCTGCTACGAAATACGATAAATTTCTGACCAACGAAATTTATAAGTGTCGAAATACTCGTTGCTGTTAGAAAGGACACCAAACCTGAAGAACATAACTTGTAGGTAACATCATGTATCCAACCGTTGGCTAGAAATGATGACAAATAAAGTAAGGAAAATAGCACGAATTCTTTGCCGGGGGGAACCGTCGAGTGAAAAGTAAAGTATTTATTGCCCGCAAAAGCCCAAAGGGAACCAAGTATGAAACTAATTCTCTTGGAAAGACCGTGTTCGATATTGATTTGATCTACGAGCAAAGCATATGAGATGGCATCTATACAAACAGCAATGACACCTATAAAGAGAAATCTTTGTATTTGAGTATTGGGGGAAACACTTAGTCTGTTTCTCTTCATGTTAAAGAAAGCTATCGTTATATTTTTCGACATCTTGCGGTGTACCCCAGCAGGTGTATGAATTTACTTCGCTCGGAAAAACTTCGTAGCCCAAACGAATACATTCATCCAAGGCAATATCGATGTAAAATTCATCGTTAATCCTTCGATTCTTCTGGATCATGGATTCGACTCCCCTAAAAAATGTCGAAGCTCTCTGGAAACTAAATGTACCAATGATTGCATGGTCATTGAGAGGGGCAGCACTGATGGGTTGTTTGCAGGAGATCTGAACTGCCTTGTCTTTATCGTTCACCTTCACCCAACCGTACATTCTGGGGTTTTGTAACACGGCAGGGTTGTTCCGAAATGTCCAAATCACTGCGTCAGTTGTCAAAATTTGGTTCAATACTGCATTTCTGTCGTGTTCCATCGAGTTGTCACATGTACCAATGGTCAACTGATCGTTTTCCCTGATTAAGTCCTTGGCTAGTAGACAGGTGCTTGCTTGACCCTCCGTTAAGTAGTTAACAGATATGATGTCTGCATCGGGGAATCGTTCCTTCAACTTTTCATCAATTCCATATTCATCGATATGTTCTTTTCGGCATAGGAAAATCCAATGGTCGGCATGCGGAAGACTTTCTGCTGCGCTGATGAACATCGCAGTCCCGTTTACCTCGACCAATGGCTTCGGAGTTTTGTATCCAGCATCTATGAACCGCTGACCTTCACCTGCCATTGGAATCAAGTTTACCCGTCTCATTGCAGTGTAAATCTTTCCATAAGGGTATGCTGATCCTCTTCAATTCGCCAGCAACTGATCTCCTCGACTTTCATCTGAAAGGTTTTCGACTGATCAAGAAAAGCTTCTATGAGTTTATGATCTGACTTCACTTGAAGAGAGGCGATCGTCATATGCGGAATCCAATGGTCGCCCACGAAAGGAAAGCCGTATCGTTCAAAACTATCAAACAAGAGCGGTGAATCCTTCACATAACTGGGTGTTAACCTTTCGCATGAAAAGGGAGCAATCGATTTGGCAACCTTAAGTTGAAGCTCTTTCAGTTGACTGCTTTGAGTAAGTTTCCAAACTAGAGTGTGACCGCCTCCGGTAGCTGCATCTTTCCAAAAAACGGATGCCTCATCCGAGCGGAGTTCAAATGAAGGGGAAGAGCGGAGACTATTACCAGTTTCAGCAATAGCCATTCCTACATCTGTAACTTCAGTTTGGATAAGCGTAGAATGAGGTGGATGCGAACAGTACGGCTGCATCGAGAATTCATCGTTAACTTTGTTTTTCCAATGCAAAATATTGGTTTTTAAACCGCCTGAGGGCTCGATGAATATGGCGATCCTCACCTTACAACTGATAATCCAACGAAAATTTCGCTGACCAAGGTTCGAGGTAGGTTGGGATATAGCCTTCCATTAAGCATCTTGAATTCCAGGGGTTTGGCATGTGGAATGACAAGTTCATGCCAAAGACGCTGAGGGATTGCGAATGCTTCTCCTAACAGGCAGCGCAATACGACATTGTGGCTTACTACTGCAGTGGTACTAACAGGTTTCTCCAGGATGTTTTCGGAAAGGAAACTTTGCAGACGCCCTAAAACCCCTGCAGTATTTTCCCCACCGGCGGGAAAATGAGGATCATATCCATTCGACCACGCTCGAATAATTCCTGGATGCCTTTCTCGCAATTGGGAGTATGTCAATCCTTCGGCACTACCATAATTCAATTCGAGCAAACGATCATCAGGAATCGATTGAGCCTCGGGAAACAGAAAGCCTGCTGTCTCCAAACATCTCTGGGCTGGGCTAGTGTACAAATTCTTAACAGGCAAATCGCTATGAAATTCAACGCTATCTTTAATAATTCCAGGATTGCGCCCTTGGCCAAGAAACGTGCCATCGTTCAGTGAAGTTTGAGCATGCCGTAGAAAGTAGACAGTGGAAGCGCTTTGCCATTTGTGAGAAAATGCATGCTGAAAAACTTTTATGAACTCCTGTGCCCATTCGAGCGTCCAATCAGGGAATTCGGTGCTTCTTTGTTCCTTTAAGTCTGCCAATTGCTTAAACTTGATGATGTATTGTTCGCCCAAATCACCTAGCAGTTCTTGGATTTCGTCTTGTAGTTCGGAAATAGAATATAACCGATTAAGAGAATACTTGAGCTTGATTTCATTCAAAACCAAGTTGCGAACAATGTGGAAAGCGTACTCTCCTTGATGACGGGCATCAAGTGGATGCGTTTTTTCCTGTTCGGAGACAATATCTTCTTCAAATGTATATTCTCGAATACTTATGGAACCCAGTTTGAGATCCTCAAGGTAATTCTCCATGCCTCTTCGGGCTTCCAAGAAATCCCTAGGTTGCAGTTTACCAACAGGAAAAAGTTCCTTCAGGCTTTTGCCTCTTATATGTTTGCTTCTCTCCCAGTCAAAACAAGTAAAAGGGCTCGCTGTCACATGGCGTTTATGCCCCTCTAAATCGTAAATCATAAGGTGGAGGACAACCAAATTTGGTTGATCGAATTTAAGTGGGCCAAACGAGGAGTTTATCTTTAACTGAAAATTATTGATATCTAACTCTTTAAAGGAGATACCATGAACGGCCGCCAAGCAGTGATCAAAAACTTTTTTATTTAAGCGGTCGCAAACAACAATGGTATCGATGTCACTGATTCCAGATAGATCCTCCCTATCAACAAAAGAACCAACTAAGGTAACGGATAGAACTCCTGCAACGGAAGAAAGTCGCTCGAAAATCAATTGAGTCAGGTGCTCCTTGACTTCGTGGTCTGTCACAAAAGTTCGTATCTTCCTGCTGTTTGCAAACGCATGATTTGTAATTTAGGGTCTTCATGATTGAGCACAGATGAGCCCGAAACAACATCCTCGACTTGGAGTAAGGGAGCAATCTTCTCATCAACGCCTCCATCAATGCAGATACGTAGTTGATTACGGTAAGCTGCTTTGTTCAACTGTTGAATGCGTTCCAATCCGGTTGCATCGAATTCTTGGCCTGACTGGCCTGGTTGAGATATAGTTAGAAGCAATATGGAATCGACTTGCGGCAATACGCTCTGGGCTTCGCTCGGGTCGGTTTTCATCGTAAAAGCGATTCCAGTTCGGACATTCTCTGATCGGATGGATTGCAAAACATGCTCGATTGGCTCGTCGCATTCCCAGTGAACATAGATCAAATCAGAATACGGAAGCACTTCTGAAATCCATTTTGATGGAGTTCTGGACATAATGTGTGTGTGAATTTCCCGATTGGGCCAAAAAGCTCTGATAGTCTCCATTCGGTAGGCTTTGATCTTTTCTGTATCGGAAGCGAAAGTTTTATCCACAATATCTACATGGATGAAATTTGGGTACTGTCCAATACGCTCGTGAATGCTATTCAGGTTTTCAACACCATTGGCGTAAATCGCAACACCAACACGCTTGAGGTCTTGAAAGGAAAAGCGACGATGTAAAAGATAAGCGATTATGAAAAAAGATCCGGAAATCAAGAATCGACCTTTTTCGTAACTGAGGGCATTTAAATCGACAATTTGGGAAATGCCCCACTGAGTCGCACCAGAGAATAATGAAATTGCAAAGAAGAAAATTAATGCACGATTTCGCCTTGCAGGTGGGATTTGAAAGTTAAAATAAGTATTTCCAAAAAAAGCAAAAAGAATTCCCAAGGTAAGAGAGCAAGAGGTTGCGAGGTACATATGAAGGCCCGTTGACAACAGTTGCGAACGGACAACTACTTCGAGGAGCAAAGAGAAGATACCAATAATTATATAGAGTGCAAAAAACCGGAAACGGTACCATACCTCATGTAGAATCTTTAGTATTTCAGGATGTAGAAGTTGGTTCAATTCTAGCCTTGTCCGTAATAAGAATCAGGACCGTGTTTTCTTTGGAAGTGCTTTCGATGGAGAGAGACACTTATTGGTTTAGTATGAGGATCGATATCAACAGTCATTAAGGCTAAATGTGCAATGTAATCCAATAGCATTGCGTGCTTAAAGGCGTCACGGATCGTTGCCCCCCAAGTAAAAGGTCCATGATTTGCAACCAACAATCCAGGGCAATCAAGGGGATCCACTTCTAACTCTCTGATCTTTTCAACAATTGCCTTTCCAGTCTCTTTTTCATAGTTGTCTGATATCTGGTCCGCGGTCAATGATCTAGTAATGGGGATTTCAGAAGTCCAGTAATCGGCATGTGTTGTACCTATGCATGGAATTGGTTGTAGCGATTGCGCCCATGCCGTTGCGTACATGGAATGAGTATGAATGATCGCACCAATAGAGGGAAATGCTTTTAATATTTCTAAGTAAGTTGGAGTGTCGGAGGAAGGCTTGGCACCCTCGATCAACTCACCTGATTGAATCTCGATGACGGAAATTTCTTCTTCGCTAAGTGTGCTAAGGTCCGCACCACTGGGCTTAATGAAAAGTTTGCCGCCAGATCTAATGCCAGCATTTCCGAAGGTTACAAGGCCCAGTGTGGAATCTGATATTTTCCGATTGAATAAAAGGCATTCTCGATTAACAGACATCATGATAATGAACTTTGATAAAAGGCCATCTATCCGCTTACTGAAAAGTTAATAGTTTGACGACTGGCAACTGTCGAAAAACGGCACTTGGGCGAATTCCCCTTATAGCAATTGATGTCAGGTATGCTATAATCAATTAATTCTCCAAGCTGCACGCCCCGCTTTCTAAATTCTTGGACAACAGTCTTTCTTGTTGGTACACGAACAACATAATGTGAGTAAGTCGCTCCTTCCACTAGTGGAGGCATAACCCATCCTGGCCGTTTTGAAAGGTTTTGGTCATACCATTTGGCTTTCTTACGTCGATGTTCGATGATTTTCGGATATTTTTTTAATTGCTCTAGACCAACAGCAGCCTCTACTTCAGACATTTTACTCAAGTAGTCAGGTGGGAAATGAATTTTTTGGTCCAAATGATAGGCTTGAGTTAAGCGGAATAGAAGTGGGGTCTTTTCCTGCAACCATAGGGTGAAACCATAGATTTTCTCGTGAAAAGCTCCATAGACTGCCAACAAATAAAGTCGACGCAAAAGATTTTTTAAGACACCCGCTCTCTTAAAGTGCTGGTTTCGCCATTCACGAACTTTATTTGCTAACGATTTGTCATGAAAAGTGAGCATACCCCCAAAAATACTAGTCATTATCTTACTAATATTGAAGGCATATACAGCAACATCACCCGAAGTACCCACCATTCTCCCTTTCCATTCTGCACCAAAAGCATGGCAGCAATCCTGAAACAGCCAAACTTTTTTACCAAAGCGAAGCTCGGCTTTCTTTACAATGGCTTCTAGCCGGTCAAGATCCTGCGGATATCCAAAAGTATGAGTAGCGATGATTGCACGAGTATTTTTGTTTATCGCGGCCTCAGTCTCCTCCAGATTCATGTTGTAGTCTTGTAAATTAATATCGACAAAGCGTGGCGTGTTGCCACTTAAGCTCACCGCATGGGCAACAACTGAACATGTGTATGCAGGCATGATGACTTCGGAGTTCTCAATTCCCAAAGCTTTGAAAAAAGCCCATTGTGCTGAACGCCCATATGGGAATGCTACCGCATCAATAGCTTGAAATTCTTTTGCAAATTCTTTTTCAAACTTTTCCACTGCACCTCTATTAAACTTAAATAAAGTGATTAACTCTCTCCAATTGATTGCAGGCTTAAATCTAGGAAGCATCTTGAAACTCATCTTGTACCTGCCAATAACCTTGGCTTGCCATATGAATTGGAGTGAAGGGACCTGTTAGTTTAACTTTATTAAACCCTGACTTAAAATCGCTTTGATCGATGATTTTTAAATCTTCGCCAAGTTTAATAACTCTAACATTCCAAATCGGCCAAAGTCTTGGTTCTGTTATTAAATATTTCACCAATAACCTTTTGGCAAGATTACGAATGCTAGAGAAGCGAAAAATCGATATACAAAGTAAACGTAATATTAAGAATTTAAATGGGGAAGTTTTTTTCTTGGGCATCTCAGCAAAACGATTATGAATTTGAATACTGTTATTTGTGAAAATGACATTCAAGTTTTTGTCGTAAATTTGATTACTTCCTAATTTACCTTTTGGTGACTCTAAGATGACTCCAGTGTCGATATGCGCTAATTTGTTGCCAGCAAAATGATAAGTTACTCCTCCCTTTTTATAGTTTATGATTGAATAATGTTTATGACCTCGATCTATCAAAAGACCAGCGTCATTAAAGTTTCTTCTGAATGGCTGTTTACTCTCAAAAGGTAAAAGTCCTGAGCCATTTTCAATGATTCCTTGATTTCTGTTTTGTGACAAAGATGCTGCCCAAGCATAGGAGTTGAACATCGGAATTAGATTGGATTCGTCCATGCTAGACAATCCAACTACTCGATTTTCTGAAATAGAATTTTGTAGATAAGTAGACAACCCGATCGACTCTGGGATCTCATCAGCTAAAGCAAGTATACCAGAGGGGTAGTAAAAACGAGTACATCTACTTCCGTAATGACCGCCAAACGAGCCGTCAGGATGTGCAAAAAACTCAAGGAAACGAACAGATCTAGAAATTTTTTCTAATAAATTAAGATCTGGTCTAATTAGGTGTACATCGGATAAATAGTGAATGCAAAGAGTCTGATACCCAGGGTCTAAACCCTCATATTCCTTAAACCAACCTTCTTTAGATTGATTTTTTAAGATGCGTGCTAATAGTATATCGGCCTTGTTTGCGGCTTTTTTGTCTCCTCCTATTAAAAGATCCCAACGCAAAAGTGCAGCAACTGCTGTTGCTAAATGATTTGATATTATCGCATGGTTTTCATCGTTATTGATTAGGAAAGCAATAAAGGGTCTGATGATTTCAATGTAATTATTCCTCTGGGTGTTAGAAATCTTATCCGAAAGAAGGTCTAGCGTTACCAAAAAGTCAAAAGCCACAAGAGCAGTGACACAGTAGGATCCCTCGTTAGGGAAAGCCTCCTCAAGGCTACCATTAGAACGAGTTAAATTTTTTGCTCCAGTAAAAAGTGAATTTATTCTTTTAATAAAATTTTTTTCACTGGATTCGAAGGGCCAAAGTCCGGATGTCCATAACCTAGATAAACCATGAGCAATTCCTTGAAAAGTAGCGTTACCAAAATCAGTCAATCCCCATGCCCAAAAGTACCTGTCACCCATTCCATAACTGAGGCTAGTGTTATCGCTATCAATAAGTGACAAAATTCTAATAAGATTTTTGTTAATCTCCGAAATATAAATGTTGTTATTCAACTATGATATCTCATCAACAAGTTCTATAAAAGATTCTTCCCATCCATAATCATCTGTTAATGTTTGGGGATGCCAAAGCAAAGAAGTTTTCCCTTTTACTTCTCTGCATTCTTTGATCCATGACTTCATATAAGTACTCCGTTCATTAGAACTGAAATTGTTATAATCATAAAGATGAGAATCCATCATTGTACAAGGTGTACAAATTAGATTGTAGGGTTCCCCTTTTAGTTGATTCCATGGCTTCCAGCTAATCGCACTACTGTTTCTAAATCCTGAACGATCATTAAACATTAAAGAAGAATCATTATCTAAACCTGCTTTCTCTTGGGCAAGCCATGTATCTTTCCAACTAAACCTGAGCCAGTGTTGCCTACAAATACTAACCTTTGAATTAACGCAATTTGCCAATTTTACACGCTGTTCTTCTATGAGGCGATAATTATACCATGCATCATAAGTTGGATGAAGCCCAACTTCATTGCCAGCTTTCTTGAGTGTACTTACTAAGGAACACACACGTTCACACGAAACATTATAGCTAGGGTCCATAAGCCAACGCTTAAATGTCTTAGGTCTAGGATCTGCATAAAAGTGGTATAGTGCAGAAATACCAGCTTCTTTATTAATTTTGAGCAGTTTATCAAAGACCCACCAATCTTCGTTGCTAAAACAAAATTGAAAGCTCTTTACTAACTTTTTAAGAGAATCATTGAATTTAAATTGTAAGCACAAAAGTAATGAATTGAATAAAAGAAAGGTAGTTTGCTTGATTCGAATTGGGTGGGTTTTGGTAATTGCATCCACATCATGCGACAAAACGATGTTAGTCGTTGGTAATTTCCCCAGGAAACATTCAGGTTTACCTTCGAGCATGGCGAGCCATTTCCTGAGAAACATTGCGATGCGATTGACCCAAGCATGATCCCATGCACGGGTATCCCAACCTTTTAGTTTTCTGCTATATGAATGGATTACGCCATGAGTAGATTCCCAGAGACGCTCATGCCACCCCTCCATGAGTAAGAACGCGGCTGCCCACCAATCAACTTCTTTCCATCGATCTTTCACTGAATTGTTGAGTATACATTCCTGAGGTACCAACAGTTCTCCATTTATTCCACAAACACTGGCCCAAACTGGAATGGTAACTTTTTCTAACCTCAAAGGTATTGTTAAAGTTAAGCTTCTTTGAAGATTAATAATTGGTAAAGAAAGAAGGCATTCGGAATCATTCGTCCAATAATTGTTTAGCGAAGAAAGAACATGACTAATAACTAATTTTCTATCCGGGAGTGTAGAATTAGGATTCAATTATTAAGGAATTTGTATAATTTGTATACGAGATTTACGATTTTTTTAATTTTTTCTATTCTTTTCGGTTTTTCGCCAACCACCCCAAGGCCAATAATAGAGTATCGTCATAACGAGATACCCAAGTGTAGTGACACTACTAATCATCTTACTTTCACTTTTCTTTTGGTCATATCGGTGTATGAATGGGATTTCGGCGAATTTTGCACCTATTAGTTTGAGCTTAACTAGTTTTTCTAAAGTGCAGGTAAAACCTAACCCTTTAAGTTGAATAAAATTATTTCCATAATGCTTGATTGCTCTATCAATTATCTCGTAGGTGTAAGCCCGATACCCACAAGAGTATTCTTTGAGACTATGTATCGGAAAAAAAATTTTCATGAATAAATTAGCCGCCCTGCTTATGAAGTTTCTGTAGGTGGTTAAACCAACTTGACTCCCTCCTTTAGCAAAACGCGAAGCAACTGTTACATCATAACCCTCTTCTATTTTACCAATTAGATTATGTAAGTAAACTGGGTCGTGGGTGTCATCGCAATCCATTCGTATTATGTAATCACCCAATTTGCCAATCTCGATAGCTTTTTCAAAAAGGTCTCGGGCACTTTCTCCGAGACCACGATTAATTTTGTGCGTTATGATTTCTAAGGGAATATGACTGCAATAATCTGAAAGGATTTTAGCAGTTCCGTCGGTGCTTCCATCGTCACAAATTATTAATGTATAATCGTGTGCAGTACGATCTAGCTCAGATTTCAATTTCTTAATCATTGGAAAAAAAGAAACTTCTTCGTTATACGCCGGCAGAAGAATGAAGATCATGAAAAGTAATTTATGATTGTGAGAAAATGAAAAAATAAACTAACATGATCTCAGATCACATGGCTCTGTCGAATATTGCCGAGTTGATGATCTTTTACTTCGCAGAAGAAATAGTACAGTTGATAAGGCAATTACGACTGCAGAAAATATATTCTTGATGAAAATTGAATGAATCCAGTATAATTTATGATGCATCTACTTTCTAATAATCAATTTAAACATCATAAATAATCGATATATTTTCTTTGAATTTTATTATATGAAAATAATCCTACGCCAAATATTAAAACTGTAATACAGATAGATGGTATAGCAAATTCGAATGTACATGCTGTTGCTTTACCGAGAAGTAGAAAACGATATGACTCGACAATAAAAGTAAGAGGATTATAGGCAAGATAAGGTTGGAATTTTTCAGGAACTTCTGAAACAGGATAAATGACCGGAGATGCATACATAATGAATTGGGACAATAAGGATCCCAGTCTTGCCAAGTCTCGATATTTCACTGATACAGCTGAAATGATGAAACCCATGCCGAGACCCAATAGAGCTGTTTGGAAAACGAGGAGTGGGATAATAAGTGCCAATAAACTAGGACCTGCAAAAGAAGATGGACTCTGATACTTATAAATTGCAATACCAATTAATAGAACTGTTAATTGAACAAAGAAATTGATCAGTGATGATATTGCTTGGCTTATTGGTGGAATAAGTCGAGGGAAGTATACTTTTGAAAATAATCCAGCATTCGCTTGTAAGGCGTTTGATCCTGATGCAAATACATTACCAAAATATTGCCACGCAATATTACCACATAGATAGAATAGAAACACTGGGTTACCATCTGTGGAAAGTCCTGCTATATTTCCAAATATGATTGTGAAGACTGCGCTGCCTATTAGAGCATTTGCTATAACCCAAATGGGACCAAGGATAGTCTGTTTATAGCTTGTGACAATATCTCTGCGAATTAAAAGGTAAGCAAGATCCCTATAATGTATGAGATCTTTAAGTTCCAAGTCCCACCAGGAACGGTTTGCTTTTATTACGGTCTGCTTAGTTTTAGAAACATGCATTTTTAATGTATAATACAAAACCTGTTATTTGCTGTTTTCCTGTTAGGTTCTAGAACAAGAAATGGTTTTTGTTTATTCATAAATAATGATTAACATTAGTCTTTAAGAGAATCGAAAACTATTTGTTGAATCATTGAGATTCGAATGCTGTTAATTTGTCGCAAAGAAATTTAGCCAGTTTGGTATTGCCTATCGTATTTAGGTGTATTCCGTCCGCCATCAGGTAATTATTCGCAAAATGTTGTTTGTTTTGCCACCATTTATCAATGGTTTTTTTTGTGTGATAAGACTTTATTTCGTGCAAATTATTTTTTGCATGGATTGGGTGTATAGGAAGAAGCCAAATTGATGATTTGGGGTATGAATTCGAAATTTTGGCCAACAAATCTTTATGGTTCTGAGCGATCTTGGATGCCGATTGTCCTGAGGAGTAATCGTTTATTCCAGATTGGGCTATGATTAGATCAGGAGTGAAGGAAATAGATGAACTTTCTAAAAGAATTTGTATTTCTTTGGTTGTGGCTCCTGGTTTTGCCAAGACGTGTGACTTAACAGGTAGAGCACTTTGAATTTTGGTTATAAAACCTCCCGGACGAGAGCCTTGAGCCGTTATTGAATCTCCAAGAAAAAGAATTTTTTTAAAAATTGGCTCAGAGGTATTTGATTGGTGCAAATGAATTGAAAAAGAATCCCATTTGAAATGTAAAATCAAGGCAACACTGGTGCAAACTATAGCGCTTGTGGTAGATGCCATTATTTTCCATTTTTTTAGGTTTAAGATTACCAACAGCGATGCAAAAAAAGGCAGAAATGAACTGAGGAAAGGATGCTGGGACATCGAGATTAGGAGCGAATCCCACATCTTTTGGCAAATTGAGGAAAAAAAGAAAGGAAACAGCTACGATAAAACTTCAATGGACGCTCAAAGATAAAGGAAAATAAATAGCAAAAACCTGTAACCAAGAGAATGGCTCCGATAATATCCAAATATTCAAGGAGACTCGAAGCAGCCATCGAACCTAAAAATGCCATTACGGGAAAGTGTATCGCATAAAGTGAAAATGAGCATCCGGCTATGTGTCTAATAGTTGCAGATACAGGACCTCCCTTCTTCTTTTCCAAAGTCAGCCAATAACTGAGACCTACGATGAAAGTAGCTAATGCTAATGCGATCAAATAATCATCGAGGAATTTAGCTGAATAAAATAGTGGAGGGAGCCCCAGACCAGGAATGTCCCATGGATTCCAATTAGACCACCTATCTTTTAATGTAACAAATAAATACCAACCGCTTGTAACCGTAAGTACTGTAGAAAGATAGATATTTGACCTGAGAAATTTAAAACGACACAAATGATAGGCTAAAACACCAATGAGCCAACAGGGGAACAGAAGAAGAACTTTGGGACCAGCAACTAAGGTTGCGATAACAGTGCCAATAATCTTCTTAGTTGTAGTAGGAAGAAGTACAATTGAACCAAAAAGAAAATAATAAAAAAACTCGTACGATAATGACCAAAAGGGACCATTGGATCCAGGTCTTATACTGTAAAACCAGCTCTCATGAAGAAAAAACGCCGATATCGCGAATTTACTTTCAATATGACTTGTTGATATGATGGTATCATAATTTTGCTGATTTATTTTCGATCCAAAATGATCAAGGCAAAACCCGATTGCAAGAGCCGGAAGTGCAACCGACCATAATCGTGTCAATCGATCGAATACATACTGGTTGAAACTAAGATTTTTCTTAAGGTCAGTAGACCATGCGATGACAAACCCTGAAAGAACAAAAAAAATAACTACATAATCCTGTCCGTTTTGGGGACCGATTGAACTTGTTCCAAAAAACCAAATGAAGTTCGTATGACCTAGAAAAACTGCAAGAGCAGCTACAATTCTCAGAATATCAAGCAGCGTTGTCAACGAAGGCAATTATTAGTTGAAGATAATTTAAATAGGGACAACTCTGAGGGAATCTTTAGCACTTTGGGATTAAAGGTCTGAATCTTTAATCAGATGGAGGTGCTGGTCGGCAACTGACTGGAGCTTGCTTATTGCGGATTCATAGGAATTCGCATTGGCCAAAGCAAGTGCCAGCATTGTTCCACCAACATTACGCCTTCCTTCGAGTACAGCACTTATGCGCCCACTGAAATCATACCCGCCAGAGGGAAATGCATTGATCTTTCCTTGAAGGAGTTTTTTAGGCCAAAAACAACGAAATACGAATAATTTACGAGCACCTCGAGCGAACTCATAAATCTCGAACAACACTTCTCGATCTCCGACCTGCACACCTATCATTTTCGGGGGACTACCACGGGGAGGGTTGATTTGAACTAAGCCCGCCAGCGGAAGGCATGATTCCGGGGTATGTGTGGAGAGTACTGCAGTGCAGGCACCACCACTATCCCAATTGCATTCGAACGCTTGCCAATATTCGGACTCTGGATTCAACACGAAGCCGAAGGGGCTGAGTCGAAGCCTAAAGCGGTCTTGCCATTGGATTGATTGGGCATCTTCATAATGCAACTGGGCCGCGACTTGTCGGGAGATGGACTGTTCCTCGATATGAATTTCAGGGCCTTCCAAAGCCAAGCGCAGAGTTGGCAGATCTTTCATCTGTGACTCCGTATTTCTGTAGTGTAACTCGCTAATCAAGATGGTCGCTGTAAGCAATATAATATTTGTAATGCTTAGAAAGAGGGGAGGGCTCGACTTCAAATTAGACCAAGACGATACTTGATTCCCTAAAGCTCGACTGAAATAACCGAAGGTAGCCATTCGTCCAAGCCATAGGATGAGAAGAAAGATAATTCCTGTTTCAATAAAACCCACTAAGTCGTGAAGGTTAGGTGCTTCCCAACTTGCAAGGGTAAAAAGAGGTTCTTCAAGCCAAGCTCCTTTTCCTTTTACTTTTAAAAAGGAGAGGGAAAAAGCTCGGCCGAGGTTAAGTAGAAGAGCGATTGCGACGCCGGCAAAAAGATAAATTACTCTGTTAAGGGGACGAAGCTTAAAGTATGCACCAAGAAAAAGTGTTACAACAAGAGAGGCTTGAAGTCCATGAATTCCGCTACACGCTTGATCTACTCCAATTTGACCAAATATTCCTACATCGATAACCGTTCCTTCAAGGCGGGCCTCGTGCTCGAGAAAAAGGAGGATGTCCACTATAAGAGATGAAATCTTTTCCTGGAACCATTGGGTGAGTTGCAAATCCGTTGCTAATGGCCAAGGAATCGCGACCAAGAAAAAGAGAAGGGGGAAGAGCATACTCTTAATTCTTGGCCAACCTCCATGATCATACCATTGAGCGACAGTAAGAAGAAAAACAACAGCAAATAAAGCTAAGTTGAGCATCCGCCAATCGGAGTTAGCTCCTCTTATCAACCATAATGGGAAAAGTGCCAAAATCATGGGAATGCCGATTAAAATATAGGCTTTTCCTTCAAGTGCTGATTTTGAACTTTCTGTTTCTTTCTGTGTTTCATTCAATTTGCTTTTGAGAAGCAAGTACAAGCATAGGAACGGCACGAGATAGCCATGGGCATATTGCTCGTTGGTTTCCCAGCTAGTTGAAAGTTGGAAGAGGAGGAGGCACCACGGGATCAGTAGTGCTATGGAGCCAAAGATATTTCGCAAAGCCAATGTCTTTTCAATGATGTCAGATGAGTCTTTAAACTTTTCCTTCGTCATTCAGTTGATGGGGGTTGGTTTGGAAATAGTTTTTTGAGGCTTTCTCTTTCTGCACGATCCATTTTTTTGAAATCGACCTTGGATGAAATTACGAGGGCTTTTTCGGAGTCATGGTTCAGTTCGAAAGTTTGGGCGGCGATAAAAGCCCAAGCAGCTCGGCTCTTTGTCCACTCTCTCCAATCCTCTGTACGCCCGAGTGCAACGAGGGCAAGATCAGGTGAATTATTTCTAAGTTGAGCGAGGGCTAAAGTAATGCGAGTCCGTACCGAATTGTGTTTGCTTTGAAATACTTTTGCTTCCTCGATCAATTGATTCAACCTTTGAGAAGGAGAGACTAGCTGCGGATTAAGTAATTCGAAGTATAGGTAGGATTCGGGGAAAGTTGGGTCGTTCTCGTCCATCTTTGAAAGCCTTGCCATCCAACCAAGCAAATCTTCTAGGGATGCAGAAGCTGAGCGATGTTGCATTAGTTTTCGGAGTGCGTATCGCTTGTGAATGGGCTTGTCGATTAGCTTTTCAAGTATGTGAACCAAGCTGGGGATGTCGTCCGAGTTTTCCAAATATTGGCAAATACTCCGTACTTTTCTGTAATCTTCACCCAATACGGGAATCAATCTGTCCAATATTGCCGAAGCCTCATTGAAATTACCAGATAATGCATAGGCTCTGGCTTCGACGAGGAATCTCCACATTTGGGGGATTATTGGGGAGTTTCTAACTTCGCGATGAATGCGTTCCGTGTCATTGAGGTGGGCAAGGGCGTTCATTCTGATTTTAAAGAGACTTTCGTCCACTTTTGCTTTAGATGCGGGCAAATAAGTTAGCAATATAGGGAAATTACCCAATCGAGCTAGCCAGTTCGAAAAAGTAAGTAGATCATTTGGATTGTTCAAGTTGAACAGTTCCGAGCAATTTTTTATTATTTGGTTTTTTTCCGTTTCGTTTTTGGACGCAGCGACGCGCAGAGCGTGAATGCGAAGGAAGTCGATTGGCTGGGCATCTTTATTTACATTCAGAAGCTCTATACATTTGTTTAAGCTTTTAGGGGAAAGCGGCCTTATGAGATGGAGCAATGTCATATGTCTTATTGCTTCGAGCCCGATTTCATCTCTTTGTGCCGAAAGTCCAGCCAGTTCCTGACCTATTTGGGCTAATTCAGAGGTGTCATTAAGGTGAACAGATAGACGAGTGAGAAGAAAGAGTCCTTCTGGATAGCCAGGGTAGTTCTCGAGAAGCCACTTTACTTGATTTAAAGCTTCGATTTGATTACCAGTTTCAGCCAATAAACTACAAACCAGGAGGGCGTTTTTTGGGTTTTCGATCCAGTTGTCAGACATGGCGAGTCTTTTGATCTGCCTAAAGGCGACTTTGCTTGCTCTCTGACGCTGTATTGGATCGAGGGTATCGTCTCTTAGCGTAGCAAGACTCTTTTCGAAAACATTGATCCTCTTCTCGGTTTCATCTTCTTTGTTTAGCAAATTTGCAGACCAATTTTCTAAGGCCAAGGAAGGATTTGCACGAAATAGCAAAAGGTTGTAGTTTTCAAAACTTTCCTCGTTCTCCGGGTTGAGCAGGTAGGCAATCTTGGCTTTTCGCACACCATCCTCAAGCAAACCACTCCTCTCATCGATTGATTCATCAAGGTAAACTTTCGATTGAAGAAGCATTTTATTTGATTTCCATGCCCGCAGGTAAGGCATAAAGAAATCAGCCGTGAAAAAGGCCGTTATGAATACGACAAGGAATAAAAGGAAGGTAATGTAACTTAGTCTGTATCGAATCATCTGTCAGCTTCTACAAGAGATTTCTTTCCAGTTCGCTCTCCATCATCTCCCCTATAATCATGTCTAGATCATAGCTTGGCGACCAACCTAGGCTTTCTCTTGCTTTGGTCGCATCTCCACAAAGGGGTATATTTTCTGAAGGTCTAAAAAAACGAGGGTCGGCTTCAAAAAATTCTTCGAAACTAAGATCAAGAAGTGAAAAAGCTTTTCGGCAAAATTCTCTGACGGTGTGAGTGCAGCCTGAAGCAACAACGAAATCATCAGGTTGGTCATATTCGGTAATTTTTCTCATAGCCTTAACATAGTCTTTGGCATGACCCCAATCTCTTTGAGCATCCAAGTTTCCCAATTTTATGACATTTGATTGCCCTCGATGGATGGAAACTGCTTGGGAAATGATTTTTTGAGTAACATATTCCTTTCCCCTGCGGGGAGATTCATGATTGTAAAGGATTCCGGAACAGGCGAAAAGATCTTCCTTTTCTCTGAATGACTTGCACATGTGGAAGCCGGCCAACTTTGATATTCCATAAACGGAACGCGGGTTGAAGGGGGTGGCTTCATTTTGCGGAGAAGTCTCAGCATGTCCGAACATTTCGCTTGAAGCAGCAAAATAAAAACGGCAATGGGGGACGAATCTCATGACAGCAGACAAAAGAGCGTGAGTTGAACCTAAATTGGTATCTAGGGTCGCGTACTCTTGATCGATCTCGTAAGAAACAAATGATTGTGCTCCCAAATGATAAAGATAGTCGGGTTTAATCTCTCGGACTACTTCAAACAATGCAGTTTGGCTTTCCAATGAACATGGGTGAAGAGTTAACTGCTGCATTGTTGGTAAAATTCGAGTCAGCTTGACTTCAGGAATTTCGAGGGAGGATCTTCGCACTAACCCATGAACTTCAAAACCTTCTTTTACTAGGCTTTCAGCTAGATAGGAGCCATCTTGACCTGAGATACCTGAAATGAGGGCTCTAGGCACAATTATTGTTCATGCATGCTACCGCCCTTGGCCGTTTGCTCGATACAAGGCCAATCAGGCAAGAAGATGGGTTCTGATTTTGGCAAATTTATCCGACGCCCAATGGGTGGGCACTAGGGAAATCTACAATATCCTCGTTAATTTCTACTTCTCTTGGTTGTCCAAGGATTTCGAAAAGTATTTTTATCCTTTCGCGGGCAGGTATAAGCTGGGTTACCGTGCCCTCACCACCAGAAAAAAGACCTGAGATGACGGTTACTTTATCTCCAACTTGGTGGGGTTGGTCGGGGATCTCCAATATTCCGTCGGGTGAAATGAGTCGAAGTTCGATCATTACTTGGGGAGGTACATGTACGGGTATTTCCTTACGGCGAACGACATACCCAACTCCTCTAGCGTAATGTACATTTCGAATATGGGACACTGGATCAAAGCGAGCAAATAAATAGCCTGGAAAAAGAGCTTTGGCCGAAAAGACCTTAGCTTTCGGTGGTCGGATGGTGCGCGGTAAAAAGACCTCAACTTTTTCAAGAGTTTGCAATGTTGCCGCTGCCACTTTTTCCATCCTAGGCTTTGTGCGAATGCAATACCAACCCACTGACCAGTCATTGAGTTCTTCTTGATGGGAACTCATAACTTAAGTAAACCTGCAAGGGCAGGTAGTAGACGTCCACTCGCTTTCGTGAGCCGTTTCAGTTTTTCAATACGCACTTCATAAAACTCATCATCTTCAGATGATTGGCTTGGGAGAGATTTCTCCATACGATCAATTCGATCTTTGGCACTATCCAGATGGGGCATGATTTCATCTTTGATAAAGTTTGAAAACAACCTTCTGAATTCAGTTTCAGCAAAGTAATGATCCCTTCGGTCTCCGGCAACGTAAGCCGTGCGAACCGCCTTCAGGGATCGGAGCGTGCGAAGGCCTTGGCTAGCCGAACCGATACTAATTGCAAGCCGAGAGGCAATCTGATCCATGGGTAACGAATCTTTAGAAAAATATAGCAATCCATAGATTTCTCCGACCGACCTGGGCATTCCCAGCATACTCATGAGTCGTACAAAAAAGTCAATTGATTCAAGCTCGAGATTACGACCATCGATAGCAGAATTGGATTCTGCTGTTATGTCAGTGGGCGGGGACATGTTTTCATTTATTTCAAAAAAAAATGAAACAAGCAACTCTTAACATTTCAAAATATATTCGGCTTTTTAAAACTCGATGAGATTTCATGGTAAATAGTTACTTGCACTAATTTCAGGTTTCCGTCACCATGGATTGCTTTAAAGCCCTATTATGCCCAACCATCGAGACCGTGGATATGCTCTCATGCACAAGCTTTACTTACTTGTGTTCGTTTTCTCGTGGTTTTGGGTTTGCTTATACTTATGGGAGGAGTGGGAGTATCCTTTAATCAATTTGCCTTGGAATTATGCACTGGTTGCAGGTTGTGGTCTTATTGTCTCAACTTTCGGCACATTACAAAACTACGGATCATTTTTTATCAAAAGCGGATGGAGAAGGATTCGAGAATCTGTAACGAAGGCTAATTTCCAAACAGCCCTCATAGCATTCTTTGTTTTTGCTTCCTACTTTGCAACCAAGGACAAAGAAACGAGTCGCCTTTTCTTGGTTTTCTACCTTTCCACTTGTTGGCCCTTGCTTGTGAGTTCTAATTTCGCCCTTCCTGGTTTTTTTAAAAGGTTGATCGGATTCCGCTCAATCAACAAGAGGAGTGTCCTTCTTGGAGAGGCAACAGCCTTGGACGGTCTGAGCAATTGGATAACTAAACATTCTAAACATGGATTTAGTTTTGCTGGAACCTTTTCGACTTCGGAGCAAGCTCCAAGTGCGGTTCAATTGCCATGGCTTGGATCCTACGCCAAGCTCGAAGGCTATTTGCTGAAAAACAAAATTCATCAGCTGGTGATTTTGCCAGATAGAGATATGGACGACTGGGTTCCTCTTGTCGCTGATCTGGCCACTAGGCACGGCTGCAGGGTTCTCATTTATAATTCCCTTTCAGGCTTTTTTGACTCTCGTCTCGTTTTTGTTGAGGAATCTGGTAGGCAATTCTTTTCCCTACAAAACGAACCTCTAGAGAGTCCTTTCAATCAAATGCTCAAGAGGTCGTTTGACTTATGCGTTAGCTTGCCTGCTCTCCTGTTTGTTCTTCCATTGTGTATGCTGATCGTAAAGCTTTCTCAGGTTTTACAGTCTTCAGGGCCATTGTTCTTCAGGCAGGAGCGCGTGGGCTTGGCCGGCAAACGATTTGTCATATGGAAATTTCGATCCATGGTACATGACGAAACCAAAACTCGTGATGAAGCGGTGCAAGCAAGTCAGGGGGATGAGAGAGTATTTTCCTTCGGTCGTTTTATGCGCCGTTTCAGCATCGATGAAATTCCTCAATTTTTGAATGTGCTGAAAGGGGAAATGAGTTTGGTCGGACCGAGGCCTTACATGGCAGAACACGATTATCTCTTTCAGCGTGATTATAAGGCCTACCGAATCCGTCAATTCGTAAAACCTGGCGTAACCGGTCCTGCTCAATGCCGTGGGTTGAGGGGTGAATTCACCGATCCAGATCTTGTGCGCCAAAGGATTGAGCTAGATTTCAATTATGTTGGCAATTGGTCGATCTGGTTGGACTTCGAAATCGTGCTTAGGACAGTGGGGCAAGTTTTATTCCCTCCCAAGAGTGCTTGCTGAATTATTTGTGAATCCTGGCTTAAGAGGGGATGGCGAGGTGGAAGTAAAGAGACGGATTCTCGGTATTGATTTTTTTTCCGGTTCTCTGTCTGATGCAGTTGTGGAGGCTTCCCAAGGAGGCTTGTGCGTAGCTCCTTCAGGTCCTGGTTTGGCAGACGATTTGGTCAACTGTTCCTTCTATTCTCGTGCCCTAACTCAAGCCGATTTGGTGTTGCCTGACAGTGGGTTAATGTGCCTTTGGTCTAAGTTTTTATCCGGCAAGCCAATCAAAAGAATCTCTGGATTGGCTTTTCTACGGGCATACATTGTAGACAAAAATGTTTCACTTGCTGACGCATTTTGGATAATGCCCGACCATGAGCAAAGTAAGGCCAATCGACAATGGATACACCAAAAAATCGGTGTTTTGATTCAGCCGGAAGCTTGTTGTGTCGCTCCAACTTATCCCAAAACTGGGCCGATTGAGGATGCTGATCTTTTGGCGGAAATCGAGAAACGCCGCCCAAGGACAATTTTCATTCAAATAGGTGGAGGTGTGCAGGAAAGGCTTGGATTTTATTTGCGCGAAAACCTTTCATTCTCATCTACTATCTTATGCACGGGTGCTGCCTTGGCATTTTTATCTGGCAAGCAAGCGAGGATTCCGGACTGGGCAGATCGTTTCTACATGGGGTGGTTTTTACGTTGTCTTTCTAATCCAACGGTTTTTGTGCCTAGGTACTTAAGGGCTTTCCGTTTGATCAGCGTTTTAGCAAAAAACGGAAACTCTCTCCCAAGGGTCATCGAGCCCCTTTCTCAAAATTGATTTGTTCAGTCGTAAAATATTCGAATGAAATGAACTCGGGAAGAAAAAAGGCATCGGTTAAAGCTCTCGGTTGTAGGTTGAATCAGTACGAGGCTGTGGCCATGGAGGGAAAACTGAAAGCCGCAGGCTATGAAATTGTTTCCTTTGGCGAAGATGCCGACCTAGGAGTAATCAATACTTGTACAGTGACTAATGAGGCAGACGCGAAATCAAGAAACGCAATTCGGCGTTTCATTCGAAAAAACTCTCGCGCAGTTACCGTAGTAGTGGGTTGTTATTCGCAAATGGCTGCCAATCGAATTGCTATGATCGACGGGGTCGATTATGTCATTGGCAATCATGACAAGCTGAACTTTTTAGATTACCTGGCGGATGGAAAGCCGGAAAGTCCGGTTGTGGTAAGAGAGAGAATCAGTCGTGAAGATTTTAGTATCGGTTTTGTGGGTGATCCTAATTTTGAGCAAAGAGCCAACCTTAAAATTCAAGACGGATGTGATTTTATGTGTTCTTTCTGTGTGATTCCCTTTGCCCGGGGAAGAGCCCGGTCGCGTGATTGGAACGATTTGTTCGTTGAGGTAAGGCAAATGATAGACCGGGGGGTTCGCGAATTTATTCTTACGGGAGTAAATTTGGGGACCTATGAATCGAAAGGGCATGACTTTCTTGCCTTGATTGAGACCTTGGCCGAAATTCCAGGAGTCGATAGGTTACGAATAAGTAGTATCGAACCGACAACTATACCCAGCGAGCTTTTTCATATGATGGCCGATCCAAGCCATTCGCTTATGCCTTACTTGCATATTCCTATGCAGTCATGTTCTGATCGAACCCTTGTCGGAATGAAGAGAAAATACGCCATGGAAGAAATGATGACTTTTTTTGATAGGGCTGCCCAAGCCATTCCCATGCTCTGCCTCGGTACTGATCTAATGGTGGGGTTTCCTGGTGAAACTGAGCACGATTTTGAAGAAACTTGCGATCGTTTCCTCAGCTTACCCTTCGCTTACTGTCATGTCTTTACCTTTTCCGAGCGAGAGGGTACACCTGCGGCCAAGTTAGCTAAGCAAGTGCCTGTAGAGGAAAGGCGCTTACGCAGTGCACACTTGAGAAGGCTCTCTGCTGCTAAGAGAATGAGCTTTCACGAAAAGCAGACGGGGCAAGTATTCCGTGTTCTGCTCGAAAATCCGAAGGATGGATTTTATTCTGGGTATACTGATCATTACGTCCGGGTAGTCGTCCCGCAGAGCCCACTTGGATTGGAAAATCAGATGGCCTTGATTAAGTTAAAGGTAGCAACCCCCGAGTTTGTCGAAGGAGAAATTGTTTCTTTCGAGAGAGACGGAAAAAAACTTAAACAGTTAACTTAAGCAGTCGCCTCAAGGCTTTGCGCTTGCGCAATTCCTTTCCAGGCTTTCTAAATCGGGTGTATGGCGAAAATCTTACTTTGCGACGGGCACAATTTAGCCTTCAGGGCCTTTTATGGTATCCGTGAACTTAGTCGTTCGGACGGGTTTCCGACCAACATGGTTCATGGGTGGCTACGATCTTTTTGGAAGCTTGAGGACGATTATGCACCAGATCAAATTTGGGTATTTTTTGACAAAGGAGGCTCGAAGCGTAGAGAGGAGATTTTACCTTCATATAAGGCTAATCGTGGTCTTCCTCCTGACGGGTTTTCAGAACAATTGGATTGGGTGAAGCGTTTGACTACGGCTCTCGGATATGGCTGGAGAGAGCAGGAAGGATTGGAGGCTGATGACCTAATTGCCACCGCAGTCCACAAAAAATCAGATGATCAAAACGATTTACTTATCGTGAGCTCGGATAAAGACTTGAGCCAATTGGTGAGCCTCAATACGAAACAACTCCTCCCTCCTCCTACGGCGAATCCCAAATTAGGTTGGCGTTTACTCGATGAAGCCGGCGTGAAAGAGAAGTTCGGCGTTTCTCCTAGTGGTATCCTTGACTACCTCTCGATTATAGGCGATCAGTCCGATAATATACCAGGTTTACCAGGGGTCGGACCCAAGACCGCTCTTAAATGGATGACTGAACACGGTAACTTGGAGAGAATTATTGAAAACGCCGGACGTTTGACTCCAAAGAGATTCTGTAGCTTGGTGTATGAAAAAAGATCTGATTTGCTTAGGAATCGTGACCTCATTCGTTTGGAGTCCGATCTAGAACTGGATGTGAATGATTGCCCTCCCGTCGATTTGGTTAAAATGAAGGATGTTTTGCTAGAATTGGAAATGAAAAAATCATGGGACGAGTCCTGCCGTCGATATGGTTGATCCGGATTCTTCAATTTACTTGCTATGATCGACCAAAAAAGCTGTTTTAGGAGCCTTTTAAAATGAGTGCTCTACTAAATTTCGGTCTTCCAAAGGGTAGTTTGGAGGAACCTACCATCAAGCTGTTCGGTAAAGCCGGATTTCGTATTACGAAGGGATCCCGCTCCTACACCCCTTGTTGGGATGATCCCGAGCTAGCAGGTCGATTTGTAAGGGCTCAGGAAATGAGCCGTTATGTCGAAGATGGCTTTTTTGACTGCGGGCTTACGGGTAGGGATTGGGTGAAAGAAAACGGTTCGTCTGTTGAGGTCGTAGCTGACTTAGTTTATAGTCGCTCCTCAAACCGCATCTCCAAATGGGTTCTTGCCGTGCCCGAGCAATCTGAAATTCATACGGTTTCCGACTTGGAAGGAAAAACGATTGCTACTGAGCTTGTTAATGTGACTCGAGCGTATCTTGCGGAAAATGGGGTTCGAGCAGAAGTGGAATTTTCTTGGGGGGCAACGGAAGTGAAAGTCCCGGAATTGGTCGACGCTATCGTTGACCTCACTGAAACTGGAAGTTCACTTCGTGCCAATAAGCTTAGGATTGTAGATGTTTTGATGGAGACCAATACGGTTCTTATAGCAAACAAGGCTACTTGGGCTGACGAAGAGAAACGGGCCAAAATCGAGAATATAGGACTCATGCTCAATGCTGCCCTCGAGGCAGATACTAAGGTCGGGCTTAAGTTGAACCTTGAAAGATCCAAATTAGACGATGTTTTGAAAAAAGTGCCCTCCCTGCGTAAACCCACTATATCTTCCTTAAGTGACGAATCGTGGATTGCCCTGGAAACCGTTATTGAGAAAAAAGTTTCCCGGGAGTTAATTCCCATGCTCAAGAGAATGGGAGCAGAGGGGATTGTTGAATTCCCATTGAACAAGATTGTTCCTTGACTTGGTAAATATTTCCAGTCATCCGCGTTTTGTTCTTTTGCTCTTGCGTGAAAAAGCCTTTTTGTATTTGTTGATCCCTTGTTTTCTTTTTGTTCTTTATAACTCGTTAATACCAACCTTTAACCCTCTTTCTCCGGTAGTTCGCATAAAACCTGCGATTTTGCACTGGTGGATTTGGCCTAATATATATTTATCTCATTATGAGTGCTGTAATGGAAGAATTGCTCCTAGAGAGCAAAATTGAACTTTTAAAAGAAGGATCCGTAATTTCCGGAACAATTATGGAAATTCGTCCAACCGAAGTCGTCATTGACTTTGGCGGAAAAGCCGAGGGTACGATACCTGCTCACGAATTCCTCGATCTTGGAGAGCTTGAAATTGGATCTGATTTGGAAGTTTTCTTGGAACGCCTTGAAGACCGTGATGGAAACCCTCAACTTTCATTTGATAAAGCTGAGCAAAAGAAGAACTGGGAGAAGATCGTCAACACTTGCGAAGAAGGCTCTGTCATTACAGGTCGAGTTCGCTCCAAGGTTAAGGGGGGGCTGGTTGTAAATATTGGCGTAGACGCTTTTTTGCCCTCTTCTCAAGTAGACATACAAGCTCCCAAGAATTTGGACCAATTTGTTGGACAAACTTTTGACTTTAAAGTCGTCAAAATTAATCGTGAGCGAAAGAACATTGTTGTTTCCCGTCGTGAGCTAATTGAAGAAAGACGCCAAGACAAGAAGCGCGAAATCCTTTCAAAGATCAAGCCTGGTGAAACACGTCGTGGTATGGTCAAGAATATCACTGATTACGGTGCTTTCATTGACTTGGATGGTTTGGACGGACTCCTCCACATCACCGACATGAGCTGGGGTCGCGTTTCACACCCAAGCGAAATGGTCAAGACCGGCGAGGAAATCACGGTTTGTATCATAGACATTGATCAAAATAGAGAACGGGTTTCACTTGGACTTAAGCAGTTGTCTTCCAACCCTTGGGACGATATCGAGAAGAAATTCCCAATTAACGCTAAAGTAAGAGGCAAAGTCGTTAACCTTGTTCCTTATGGTGCTTTTATTGAGTTAGAGGAGGGAGTCGAAGGTCTTGTTCATGTTACAGAAATGTCCTGGACAAAGAGAATTACTAAGCCTAGCGAAGTTTTGAGCGTTGGGGACGAAGTAGACGCTGTTGTTTTGGGAATTCAAAAGGATGACCAAAAGATTTCCCTCGGTTTGAGACAGTTGGATGTAAATCCATGGGATATGGCTACACATAATTATCCTCCAGGTGCTCGTGTCCGCGGAAAGGTTAGAAACCTTACATCCTATGGTGCTTTTGTGGAACTCGAAGAAGGCATTGACGGGATGGTTCATGTTTCGGATATGAGCTGGACCCGTAAAATTAACCATCCTAGTGAAATGGTTAAGAAGGGCGACGA
>Ga0055584_100000463_pt1 | contig 38628 bp, 38 predicted proteins | sample OSDHelmetaG_FD_58716 | JGI IMG/M metagenome (GOLD analysis project Ga0055584, IMG submission 58716) | Pelagic marine sediment microbial communities from the LTER site Helgoland, North Sea, for post-phytoplankton bloom and carbon turnover... | ecosystem: Environmental > Aquatic > Marine >...
AGAAAAATGGCGGAGGGAGAGGGATTCGAACCCTCGATACGGTCTCCCGCATACACGCTTTCCAAGCGTGCGCCTTCAGCCACTCGGCCACCCCTCCGCAGGGTCTTGTTGACGATTTTGAAAAAACGTCCAAGGCGGCGCAAATTAGACGAGGCGGAAGCTGTGTGCAACGGCTATTATGTCCCCATGCGAATGTTCTTTTATATTGGCCTTCTTTTACTTGGCTTCAGCTTCATGTTGGCGGCGGCTGAAACCGCTTGGCACAGCATACCCGGCTCAGTGCACGGTTTCATCGTTCCGGCCCATGACCTGTGGTACACCCTGTGGCCCCGGAGCCTGATCATTTTCGAAATCAGGGTAGAACGCCTGTTCGGTGCCTGGGCTTGGGATCCGGTCATCCTGACAATCCTGAAACTGCCAGCCTGGTTTATTCTTGGCGCACCGGGTCTGATCCTGTTAATAGTTTTTCGGCCAAACAGGGACCCTGAATCCGTTGAAGAAATGGCCAAGACCATGGAATCACTTGAGCTTTATGATCATTTGACAAAGCTGGCCAAGGAAGAAAACCCACCCGACGAAGAACATGGGCCCCAGGATATCGTGCCGGAAGGCCCTTATCATATTGATAAACCTAAGCCCGAGAAGGAAGAAAAGGCTGAGAGCTGATCAGGGCATTTTTAGTCGTCACCCATACGAAGGGCGGCGATGAAAGCTGACTGAGGTATTTCCACCTTTCCGAACTGACGCATTTTCTTTTTGCCCTTCTTCTGCTTTTCCAGAAGCTTCTTCTTGCGCGTGATGTCGCCGCCATAGCACTTGGCCGTGACGTCCTTGCGCATACCGCTGATGGTCTCGCGGGCAACGATTTTGCCACCGATGGCCGCCTGTATGGGAATCTTGAAGAGCTGACGTGGTATTAAGTCTTTCAGACGATCACATACGCCGCGCCCACGCACATCGGACTGGGAACGATGGCAGACAAAGCCCAAGGCATCGACCTGTTCCGCATTGACCAGAATGGAAACCTTGACCAGATCACCCGCATCAAAGCCATCCATTTCATAATCAAAACTGGCATACCCGCGCGAGATTGATTTTAAGCGGTCATAAAAATCAAACACCACCTCGTTCAGGGGCAAGCGGTAGGTTGCCATGGGCCGATTGCCGGCGTAAGTCAGTTCGATCTGTTCGCCGCGGCGTTCCGTACACAGTTGCAGGACACTGCCCAGGTATTCATCGGGCACCATGATCGTCGCCTTGATCCAGGGCTCTGAAATCTCGGCGATCTGGGTTGGCTCGGGCATATCGGCCGGGTTGTGCAGTTCCAATTCTGTCCCGTCATTAAGCTGGATTTTATAGGCCACGGACGGCGCGGTCGTAATCAGGTCCAGATCAAATTCCCGCTCAAGGCGTTCCTGAACGATCTCCAGATGCAACAACCCCAAAAAGCCACAGCGAAAACCCAGCCCCAGAGCCATAGAATTTTCAGGCTCGTATTCAAAGCTGGCATCATTCAGGCGCAGCTTGGCCAGGCTTTCGCGCAGATCTTCAAAATCGTTGGCGTCGGAAGGGAACAATGAGCAAAAGACCACGGGAACTGATGGCTTAAACCCGGCCAGAGGTTCATCTGCGGGGCGCTTGTCTTCGGTGATGGTGTCGCCAACATCCGTATCGGCGACGGTCTTGATGGAGGCCGTGATGTAGCCGACCTCACCGGGGCCAAGGCTATCGACCTTGGTCGCTTTTGGCGTAAACACCCCGACCTGCTCCACCTGATGGGTGGAGCAGGAATCCATCATCTTTATTTTCATGCCCTTTTTAAGATAGCCGTCATGCACCCGAACAAGAATCATGACCCCCAAATAAGGGTCATACCAACTATCCACCAGCAGGGCTTTCAGTGGATTTTCACCACTACCTGTGGGTGCGGGCAAGCGCTCAACAAGGGCTTCGAGAACCTGATCAATGCCGTCGCCGGTCTTAGCAGAAATTTCCAGGGCGTCTGAAGCATCAAGGCCGATAACATCTTCGATCTGGGTCTTAATGCGTTCGGGCTCGGACGCCGGAAGGTCGATCTTGTTCAGCACCGTAATAATCTCGTGCTCGTTATCCAGGGCCAGATAAACATTAGCCAGGGTCTGAGCTTCAACACCCTGAGTAGCATCGACAATCAGTAAAGAACCTTCACAGGCGGCAAGGGAGCGAGAGACTTCGTAGGCAAAATCCACGTGGCCGGGGGTATCCATCAGGTTAAGCTGATAAGTCTCACCATTATTGGCCTTGTAGGACAAGCGTACGGTCTGCGCCTTGATGGTAATGCCGCGCTCGCGCTCAATCTCCATGTTGTCGAGCACCTGCTCCTTCATCTCACGATCGGCCAGGCCTCCACACATCTGGATCATTCGATCGGCAAGGGTCGACTTGCCGTGATCAATGTGGGCGATGATGGAGAAATTGCGGATATGTGATAGGTCAGTCTTGCTCATGGGCGCGCTTTTATCATTGCCGTAGCCAATTGGCTAGAGCAACCTGCGTTCCTTGAACGCAGGTAAGTTGCCCTACCAATAAATGACGATCAATTTGTCCCCATTAAAACACTACGTTTTAATGGGGATTGATCTATCTCTGTTTAATCAGGCATGGGCATTGACGAAACACCAATGACCACCTCATGGGCCATCAGTAAGGCCCCATAGAGCCCTAATCCAAGGGCGATCCGCCACCAGCCAAGCTCTCTTATGTCCAATGTCGTGCGCCCGCTCAGCAAAGCAGCGAAGGGAATGAACGACGTTTCGCCCTGGAGCTTTTCCCATTTTTCGTCGCCTTCTGCCTTTTTACGCTGATCCAGATGCCAGCCCCCGGCTAAAGCCAAAACCATCAGGGCACCAAAGAATATCCACGATGCAGAATCCACATTGGCCAGCATGTGCGAGACCGCAAACAAGGCGACGCCCCACATCACCGGGGCGCGGGTGATCTTTAAAATACCCGGTATTGCATCTCCCCCGTCCAAATTTTCCAGAACAACCGCTGACGGATTGGCAATGGTATAGCCACCGACAATAAAAAATGACGCAAAGACCATAAGCGTCAAGGGCATGTGCTTAAGGGCAAAATGTGCTTCAAACAGGTCAAGCCGGGGGGCCGCACTGTAAGCCTGCACCAACCATGCAAAGGTCGTAAGGGCGATGAGTGAATAAACCAGACGAAAGGGCCACGGGCCAAGCCGGGCGATAAGTCCTAGACGAATAGCACCGTGGGACAAAATCATATGGGAGCCTATAAAGGCCAGTGCCGCGAATGTCAGCTCTAACATGCTTTAGCTTTTCTTTCTTTCAGGCAAAGGAGCCACGCCGGAATGGCGTGGATAATTATAAAACAGGTGATGGCGGTGATCAGTTCTGTCATATAGAGTTCTTAAATCCTGTGTATATGTCCATAACAATCCGGTCCTAAAGATCATGCCACCGAAAAAGAACCCGTTAAAGCTGAATAAATTACAACTACGCACCTTACTGTTATTTCAGGAACTGGCGCGCCACCCCAAAACATCAATGCTGAACCCGGAAACCGGCGAAGTGCAACTTTCAACCATGCCCCATATCCATGGCAATCATGTGCACATTGGTGATCTGGTAGTTTCTGCAAGTGACGCCAGCGGCTTTTCCAACAAGTCCGTATGGAGCGCCCTGGAAAGAAAAGGACTGGCCCGTTCCAGCTTTCCTTTGTCTATTATCCTGACCAAGGATGGCGTTGCTTATGATACGGGCCTTAAGGAAAAGTTGACCCAGGCCTCAGATCACTAGATCAGTTTTTAAAGAGCGAGCCGATAAAACCGCTTGTCCACGGCCATCACCGGAAAACTTTGCGGCAGGTCTGGCTGATCTAAAAGGGTGATCTTGATTAAGGGAAATGGGGTGGAATCAGAAGCCAAATTTCATGAGAAGCCTGATGATGACATCCTGTATCAGCATCAGACCCAGAATCAGGGCGATGGGGGACAAATCAAATCCGCCCATGATCGGCAAAATCTTACGGATGCGCCCCAGCGCCGGTTCCGTCGCCCGGTAGATAAAGTCACTGACCATATAAACGAAGCGATTGGACGAATTGATCACGTTAAAGGCCGTCAGCCAGCTAAGGATAACGCCGATGACGACAATCCAGATATATAGGTCAATGACAGTAAGAAGCAGCTTCAGAACGGGGCCGATGATAACATCCATGGGGCGGGTAATTCCTTTGTTTTTCAGTCGGCCTAACCTAACCCCCCGACGTTTTTCTGGCAAGGGGCTGGGGCACCAAACTAGCCCCGCTTGACAGTTCCATCACGGCGCAGCATATAGATCTTTAAGAACACTTGTGGGGCCGTAGCTCAGTTGGGAGAGCGCCACGTTCGCAACGTGGAGGTCGAGAGTTCAATCCTCTTCGGCTCCACCAATTGCTTCTCTTTGTGCCTCAAGGGGTTACCCCTGATAGCCACTTAGATCAGACACCTACTGGAATTCAACCTGGCACAGTGCTTAAGGAAAATTCAAAAGTAGCCCTGATCAGTGGCCACCCTGACTCACGGATGTTGTTTCCATACACTCACCTGAGGGTTGAAGATGTTGCAAAGAAGCTTGGGCTATAAGAAGATATATCCTAGCATTCTGAAATGTCTCCTTTAATCACCCAAAAGCAGGCATTTATTCGGAGTGCTGAAAGAGTCCGCTATTAGTCAGAAGTGGGTATCTGAATTTATATAGAGCTATTTGTTGGCTTTGGTACTCACTAGTATATTTGAATGAATGAAATGCTGAAGTTGAACAAGTCCATTCCAATTTCCCTGACATTGGCAGCAAGTATTGGAGTTCTTGTTGCCATTGCAGTTAGCGCTGTGTTCTGGATTCAATGGTCAACCGCCCAGCGCAATACAATTGAATTGGTGACGGATCGCGCAAATCTTTACGCTGATCAAATCCTCAGCAACATAAAAAATCAGTTGCAACCCGCCCCCTACCTCGCGGAATTTATTGCCGGTAAAATTGAAAGAGGTGAGCTTGACCCTTCGGATTCGGCCCAATTTGAAACCGCTTTGGTTCACTCATTAGCGGCAGTCCCGCAAATATTATCTATCGCCTTCATCGACAATAATCTGCAGGCAAAAGGCGCGTGGCGTTACAAAGATGGAACGATCCGGGCTGAACGCAAAGACCGCAGGAATACTGCCAATGTGGTTAAATCCTTCCGCAAGGCTGAACAGGCTCAAAAAGGGTTTTGGGGAGATGTGGTTTTTGTTGACGGCTTCACTGTCGTCAATCATCTACGACCGTTACGCCGCAATGGGGAATTTATTGGCATTATAGCTGTCACTATTTCTGTGACTAAAATTTCTGAAGTGATCGAGCAATTTACCAAGTCAATTGGCGGCACTGGTTTTATTCTGTACGGGCGCGACCGGGTGCTTGCCCATCCGACACTAAAATCAGCCCACCTGGAACAGTCGCCTAAGAACCCGATGGTTTCTATGGCCTCCATCAGTGACAAGGTTCTGAATTCTCTGGCTTCTCTATTATCTGACCCAAAGGACAAGGGGGAGCCTTTCGCCGGTCGATTTGAACGCCGAGAAGTGCAAATTGGTGGAAACCAATTCGTCACCTTTGTGCATTGGATCGATTTATATGGCGACACTAAATGGGGCGTTGGGGCGTGGTTAAATTTTCAGGATGTTGATATCGCCAAACGGAGAATCTTGACCGCCGGTTATGTTGGCATTGCGTTATTTTTCTTGTCATTGATTGCTGCCGTATTTGTAGGCAAGTCAGTTGCCCGACCCGTCCAAAGGTTAACCGAAAAAACGATCCGCATAGGTGAATTTGAGCTCTCTGAAATTAACGATTTACCCCCCAGCTGGATAAAGGAGCTAAACCAACAGGCAACGGCATTTAATACCATGCTATCCGGGTTGCGAAGTTTTGAGACCTATGTACCAAAAACATTGGTCAATAGACTGATCAAGAAAGGTGGCAGCAACGCCGTTGAATCTAAGGAAAAAGACCTGACTGTCATGTTCACCGATATCGTCGGTTTTACCTCCATGTCTGAAGGCAACCCGGCGAAAGAAGTCGCCGAATTGATTAACGATCATCTGGCCATATTGGGCCGTTGCGTTGAAGCCGAAGGCGGCACTATCGATAAATATATCGGCGATGCCTTGATGGCATTTTGGGGGGCACCAGATGACCAGTCAGATACGCCCGAACGCGCAGCCCGGGCAGCGCTGGCTATGAGTTCGGCATTGGAAGCAGATAACAAATCCCGAAAAGCGAAGGGATTGTCGACGGTCAGAATCAGGGTGGGTATCCATCAAGGGCCAGTATTGGTCGGCAATATCGGCGCTCCGGGTCGGATCAATTACACGATTATTGGTGACACCGTGAATACCTGCGCGCGGATTGAATCTTTGGCAAAGGAATTTGACGCAGGTGCAGATGCTACCATTTTGGTTAGTGGCATCGTGGCGCGACAGTTAACTTCTGAATTTAATGTGGAACTCGAGGGCGATTTTGAGGTCAAGGGCAAGGAAGAGAAAGTCGAAGTGCATCGGCTTAGTCCTTGATAAAATTTATAGATATTCCGTGAGATTGTCGTAATGAAAAAACGTACTTTTAAGGCTGGGGAAAACATTTATAGCGTTGGCGATACAGCCGATGGAATTTATGTCGTTAAAAAAGGTGTCGCTGAATTTTTTGTGCCCATGGATGATCAGGAATTATTCTGTGGTCAGTTAAAGGCTGGCGACATTTTTGGAGAATACGCCTGTATTAATGATTCGCCGCGGCTGGCCACGGTAAGGGCCATTGAAGATATTGAATTGGCATTTTTAGATAAGGATAAACTTCTAAAGGTCTTCGATAATCCGGTCGCCGCCGATATCGCACGCCTTCTTTGCGACCGAATTGAAATGCTTTTCGAAATGGTTTCAGGTGCCCGCGATCCGTTTCGTCGTTCAGGAGACGACTCACGAACGCTTAGCGTCCGGGCTGGCAATATGGTCATTGAAAACGAAGTGATGCGTTATTCGGTTCGTATTGAAGAATTGCCCTTCAAATTGACGACAGTGAATGGGGAAACTGTCGTCGAAAGAAATGGAATTGAGATTTGCGCGAAGACAGCAAAAACCACGCCCGGCAATTGTATTTGCATTAAACTTACTAACGGTCAGCTTTTCGGTGAGGCTGAATTTGGACACGGGTCAATCAATAAAATAGCCATAGGCGATGCTGGCGGGATAGCTCGCAGCCAATTGCAAGCTGGACCGAATATATTGATATTGGGTAATGATCAAAGTCTTGCGCGTTTCATAATTACCACTTCGCTAAATTGAGTTTTCTGCTCTGGGTCAAAAGCAGACATAGGAAGTGATCGGCTACAGATCCATTTTGTTATTGATTATACGCCCTTAAACCCCCCCGCTCCAGATAGGGTTTTCAGGGATACACCCTTATCTTTCAAGTCACGGACAATGTTCTGAAAGGCAACAATTGAGTATGTTATCCGATCAACACGGGTGACAACCACCGTGTCGCCTTCACTCAAAACTCCTAACAGGGCCTCCCATTCCTGACGGCCATCAACTGAAGTCTCCGAAATTTTCTCTGCTCGTATTGTTTCGCAACCAGCTTTCTTTAGGGCCTCTTCCTCAAGACTTAATGCTTCCTCAGTAGTCGAAACGCCCGCATATCCGTAAATAGCCATATTGGTCTCCAAATGTAATATTTTGAGTCTAAATTCTTGTTTGTGGCTGCATCATCATTACGAAAGAACCATGCTAATATGGTAGATCACCAAACAACCATGCTATTTTGGAATGTGTATATCATGTAGAGGTTGTGCAACGCTACACCCTGAAAAAAACATCACCTTCGGCTCTTTATTTTAATACGCCAAAGTCAGAAAAGCGCCGTATCGCCGTCGTAAGCGGTGACGTACCAAGCCTTTTCGTCTTTTAAAGGGGCATCAAGATCACCCTGCATGGTTTTATAAAAAACTGGCCATGTCTCCATCCGCCGAGAGCGAAGCCGGTGGCGGGCAATAATATGGTCACGCAATGCGCTGGGCAGGCCAATCAGTTCAAGGACGTGACAGCCGTCCGCGCGCGCTGCCTCGAAGGCTGCCATTAACAGGTTATCAATCACCGCCTCATCATTTCCAGCAACAAATAGATCAATAATTTTAAGGCGCTTCAGGCCAATATCCAGAGCATCTTCACGCATGATCGTAGCGTAGCCAGCAAGGCCATCTAGTCCCCGGCTTACCAGCAAGCGAGTGCGCCGCGACATGCTTTCAGTGCCAAAGTGCCACCGTAGGCTTTCACTCGTCCTGCTTGCCAACAAGCGATCCACCTCGTCGCGCTTGCGCTGCCACAAGCCGTCAAATTCATCCCCAATATCATCAACTCCGATAATGTTGATATTTCTTGTGCGGCCTGAGGGACGATGACCACTGAGCGCCATGACCACACTTGCTATCGGCGCGCTTGTGGAAGCGAGCGCGGTGGCAACACCTGGATTTATTCCCTTTTTCATCAGGCCAGCCTTTAAAAACTTCCGGGGGTCAAGGACCCAATAAAGCACCTGGTCGTAGTCGGGTTGCGGCACGGGCATACCGCCATAACGCGCAAAGATGCGCCCCGTAGGCTTGATCCCCGTTGTCACCAAAAGAAGGTTTGCATTTTTCTGTGTAAAATAGGCCTCGGCCAGGCGCGGTGTTTCACTGCGATAGTCTTTTGCAACGCCCCACTGGCTAGCATCGGCAACAACAATTGGACGGCCCCCGTAATCATACAGCAGGGGGATATTTCCAAAAAAACCAACCATACGCCCCGCGTCTTCCAGAACCCAACCCCTTGCAGGGGAAGGGCCTTCAATTCGAAGGGCCGGATTGTCTATCCAGAACCTGTGCCAATGGTTACGAATTTCATCACGCCCTTCAGGAAGGATCAGGCCCAGGTCTCGCAGCAATTCCGTCGCAGTTTCGCAGTCTTCATAGTCAGCCTCGCGCAGGGTGCTGTTTTGGGCAGGGGTGTTGGTCATGATCAATATTACAGACTAAGGAAATAACGGAGCTGATGGTTACCCCAATTGGCAAGGGTGTGGTCGCGACGTAATTGATGTGGCAAGGCCCCTTGGCGAGTAGCCCCGCGCTGGGTCGTCGACATGGACTTATAGCCCGAGGCACGAACCAGACCGGGATCACGCGCCACATTATAGTCGTGATCCGGAATGCCGAAGGGGCTGCAAAAATGATCACACATCTGACCCAGGTTTTCCTCGATCATCGCCTTTGACGTCTCAAGCTCGCGCAACACAGCTTCTTCGCTCAATTTAGCAAGACGGACATGGTTGACCGTGTGCGAGCCGATGGTCATACCGGCGGCGGCCATATCGCGGCAATCCTGCCAGCTCAGAAATTCCATCAAGGTTTTCCCATGATCAAAAAAGCCGAGCAGTTTCTCCCTGTCTTTTTCCAGATCACTGTCAATATATCCGGTCGTCATGAAAAAAGCCGCCGGAGCCCCCTTGTCAAGCAAGATCGGCACCCCATTGCTCAAGCAATTTTTAAACCCGTCGTCAAAGGTTATGCAAAAATAACGCCCGTCAATGGCCTCACCTGAATCAAGCAACCCAACCACATCATCCAGGGAAATAAAGTCACCAAACCCCCGCAGATAGTCCAGTTGACGCGCAAAACCATGACGTTCATCATCAAACACATGATGATAATAGGGAAAGCGTATCCAGCCAGAAGTGCGCTTGATATTGCGTCCAATGGATAGCGCCAGAACTGCCCCATCACGGGCCATGGCGCGAATCCGCCCGCCGCCGCCAGAATGGCTGCTGAAGTCAGCGTAAGTGCGAACCGGCTGCATCAATTGAATTTCCTAACACGGCAATCAGGGGCGTTATTCTGAAAGGCCGACTTTACCTGCATTTCCACGTTGAAAGAAGAATATATTGGCACCCTAAACCATAGAGCCTACGGTCGTTTTGCAGGCTCTACCGGCACAAGGTCTGCCTGAACGGGGCGGAACAACCTGGCCGCGCGAGATTCCCGGTGGGCCGTATAAAGTGTTGCCGAAAAGATAATCGCCGCCCCAACCCAGGTCCACATATCCGGGGCCTCGCCGAACAGCCAAAAGCCAAAGATGGCTGCGAAAAGCAATCTGGAAAAGTCAAACGGAAGAACGGCTGAAACATCTGCGCTTGCAAAAGCTTTGGCCATTGATACCTGGCCAATGGTCGCAAACAGGCCGATCACAACAAACCACAGATAATCCATTGGCTGGGGAGCCGTCCAATAAAACAAGGCCGGGATTAAAGACATGGGCGTCATTAACAGTCCCATGTACAGGACGATGGTATTGGACGATTCTGTACGACTTAAGGATTTAATGCTAAGCACCGCCATGGCCATACAGGCAGATGCGACAAGAACCAGTGTGGTCGCAAATCCCAGATCAAAACCTTCCGGGCGAACAATGATCAAAGCGCCAATGAAGCCCGCCACGGTCGCCCCCCAGCGTCGAGCCCGGACTCTTTCACCAAGGAACAAGGCAGCGCCGATCGTCGCAAACAGAGGGGCCGTGAAGTTAAGGGCCGTTGCCTCGGCGATGGGCATCAAGGATAAGGCGAGGAACCACAGCAGCATAGCCACCAGCCCGACCAGGGCGCGAAACCCGTGCAGGCCCAGACGCTCCGTCTTCAAGGCCCCAAACCCGGCCCTCAGGAACCACGGCAACATGAACAGAAGACCGAACAGGCTTCTGAAAAAAGCCAGCTCGAAAGGATGCATGTCACTTGATAATTTGCGGATCAAGGTTGTCATCGCAGCAAGGCTGAAAGCCGCCAAAACCATCCATAAGGCCCCACGCAATGGCCCCGGTAAGGCCCCCTTTGCGCTAACGGTTGTTGTCTGATTTTCCGATCCTGGGCTCATGGGCGGAACTCTATTGTGGGATGCCATCCCTGACCAGTTATCTTTACACATGGCCGCCTTGCGCTAAATGAGCGAAGAACATACTGTCATTGAATATACTCTTGTGATCTTGGAGGGTCTCTTGCAGCAACCGCTTTGGCAACCGGATGACGAACGTATTCGCAACACTAATATGACAGCGTTTATTGACGCCGTCGAAGAAGACTGGAACGTCAACATTGGCAATTTTGACGGCCTTTATGACTTTTCAATCACCCAATTGGACAAATTCTGGACGTCCCTTAAGGACTACGGCAACGTCACAGCCGAAACCTGGGGCCATGTTGTGCAGGAGAATCCGGGGCACATGCCTGGCACGCAATTTTTCCCGGATGCCCGCCTAAACTTTGCCGAAAACTTGCTTAAACGTCGCGATGACCATGACGCCATCGTTTTTAAAGGCGAAGACAAGGTACGACGCCGACTTACTTACAACGAGCTTTATGATCAAGTGTCGCAAGTGCGCCAGGCCCTCATTTCCCTGGGTATTTCAAGTGGGGATCGGGTTGGCGGATATCTGCCCAATATGCCCGAAACCATTATCGCCATGCTGGCCGCAACCTCTTTGGGGGCGATCTGGTCATCGTGCTCGCCGGACTTCGGTGTCAAGGGCGTGCTTGATCGCTTTGGCCAGATCGAGCCAAAAATTATCTTCGCCGCCGAAGGCTACTACTACAACGGCAAAGCCCATGACTGCATGGAGAAGCTTGAGGAGATCGTCAGCCAACTACCCAGTGTCATCAAGACCGTGGTCATTGCCTACACCCGTGAAAAGCCGTCCCTTGATGGCATTACCACAGCCATCATGCTTGATGATTTGGTTGCCCCGTATGAGCCCGGTAACATTGTTTTTGAGCGATTCGAATTCAATCATCCGCTCTATATTATGTATTCATCGGGGACCACGGGGGCACCCAAATGCATCGTCCACGGTGCTGGCGGCACTTTGCTGCAACACATCAAAGAGCATCAACTACACTGCGACATCAAACCGAACGACCGGGTCTTCTTCTTCACCACCTGCGGCTGGATGATGTGGAACTGGCTGGCCACTGTTCTGGCAAGCCAGGCAACACTGATCCTTTATGACGGCTCACCCTTTTATCCTGATGGCAATGTCCTGTTCGATTATGCGGACGCGGAAAAGATGACGTTGTTTGGGACATCTGCGAAATTTATTGACGCCGCCATCAAGGCCGAACTGGACCCGGCGACAACTCATTCACTTGACAGTATCCGCCTGTTTTGTACAACCGGATCACCCCTTGCACCGGACGCCTTCGCCTGGATTTACAAACACATCAAGCAAGATTTACATCTGGCTTCTATTGCTGGCGGTACAGACCTTATCGGCTGCTTCATGCTGGGCAATCCGACAGGCCCGGTATGGAAAGGTGAAATTCAGGCCCGCGCCCTGGCCATGGCGGTAGATGTCTTTGATGATGAGGGCAACCCACTTCGCGGCGAAAAAGGTGAGCTTGTCTGCACGAAGCCGTTCCCGACCATGCCCCTTGAATTCTATAAAGATACGGATGGCTCAAAATATCACAGCGCCTATTTCGAGCGTTTCGAGAACGTCTGGTGCCACGGCGATTATGTGGAAATCACCGAACACGGCGGCGTTATTATTTATGGCCGCTCCGACGCGACCCTTAATCCGGGTGGAGTCAGAATTGGCACGGCTGAAATTTACCGTCAGGTTGAAAAACTTAGCGATGTGGTTGAAGGAATTGTCATCGGCCAGCAATGGGACAACGATGTTCGGGTTGTTCTGTTCGTGGTGCTACGCGAGGGCCTGTCCCTGGATGATGACCTTACGAATTTGGTTAAATCAGAAATACGCGCCAATTGCACACCGCGCCACGTTCCGGCCAAGGTTATTCAGGTCGCAGATATTCCACGCACCAAGTCGGGCAAGATTACCGAACTGGCCGTGCGCGACGTTGTTCATGGGCGGGACGTTAAAAACAAAGAGGCCCTGGCCAACCCGGAAGCCTTGGACCTGTTTCGAAATGTGGCGGAACTTCAAACCTGATTTGGCCTTGTTGTTTGGCAAGCCCGCAGCGTTTAACTCAATTCATAAATTTAAATCTCAATGTTGGCGACAGCGCGATAAAGCGCCTGCAAGGCCGGGGCAGCGTCCCGATCACCTTTCTTGGCGCGGTCCTCAAGCACCTGAATACAGCCTTCACACACCGCCCTTAATTCAGATGTATCCAGTTCCGAAAGAAACTTGGCCGGGTCAGTCTGCATGGCGATGATAAACGGATTACTCATTTTAAATTATTCCTTAGCCATATAACGACTGGCCTCCTTATCTGGCATGGCATCAGCCCCATAGCTGAATGTGCCTTTTTCCTTAACCTCGGTTGCGGCGCGCATAAAGGCCCCCAAGGCCGCCCTGGCAAATGAGCCACCTACACTGATGCGCTTGACACCGGCCTCTTGTAATTGATCCACCGAGAACACCGGGCCGCTTAAGCCCATAACCACATTAACCGGCTTGTCAACGGCCTGACAGACCGTGCGGATGGCCTCCAGATCGGGCAATCCGGGGGCGTAAACCACATCGGCCCCGGCATCGCAAAAAGCTTGCAGGCGGGCAATTGTGTCATCCAGATCAGGCCGTCCATGTAAAAAATTTTCAGCCCTTGCGGTCAGTACAAAGGGCAGATCGCGCGCCGCCTCACACGCCGCAATAATACGCTCTACGGTCAACTCAAACTCATAAATAGGGTTTTCAGAATTCCCCGTAGCATCTTCTATGGAGCCGCCAACCAGCCCAACGTCGCACGCCATCCTGATTGTTTGAGCACACGTTTCAGGGGCATCGCCGAAACCCCCTTCCAGGTCGGCGGAGACCGGCAGGTGCGTCGCCTCAACTATTTCACGGGCATTGGCGAGAATTTGCTCGCGGGTAATGACCCCGGCGGAGTCCTGGTGGCCTATTGAAAAACCAAAGCCCGCACTTGTTGTCGCCAGGGCTTCGTAGCCAAGGGATGTTAACATTCGCGCCGTACCGCCATTCCATGGATTAGGAATAACAAAAGCGCCCGGACGGGCGTGAAGGGCTTTGAAGGCGTCGTACTTTTTTAGTTGGCTCATGGCTTTCTCAATCTTCCTTCTGCTGGGGACGGCCCCGCGCAACACATCTATGTTACTGACCTGGGTTGCTTGCGTCCACACGCCTCAGTCATCATGAATGGCTGTCCACAATTTTTCAGGATTACCAGTGGTCGCCGAAAGCCATTGGCGTTATGGTCCTTGTCATATTTGGGAATATCCTTGTATTAAGCCGGGGACGCCGCCAAATAGCAGAAGAAGCATCCACCCGAAAGATACCCCACAAAAAGGCCCCTAATTAATGTCCCCGTCCTTTCGCCGTAACCCGACTGTCCTGATTATTGCCGCTTCCCTGGCGATTAGTCTTTCCATGGGCATTCGCTCAACTTTCGGATTATTTCAAGCGCCGATGAATCTGGAACTGGGCTTTGGACGTGAGACCTTTGGCTTCGCCATGGCCTTGCAGCAATTATTATGGGGCTTGTTTCAACCCATATGCGGCATGATCGCTGATCGCTACGGCAGTGGCCGGGTGCTTGTGGCTGGTGCCATTGTCTATTGCCTGGGGCTGCTCGTCATGTCCGGTGTGGAAACGCCCCTGGAATTAAATATAGGCGGCGGCTGGATGGTCGGCTTTGGTCTGTCAGCAACAAGCTTTTCCGTCGTCTTGGGGGCGCTTGGTCGCCTGGTGCCGCCGGAACGCCAATCCACGGCCTTTGGTATTGCCAGCGCCGGTGGCTCATTCGGACAATTCATTATGGCCCCCATTGGACAACAAGTGATCCAGTCGCAAAGCTGGTCCGGTGCGCTGCTTATTCTGGCCGTGATTGTTTTAGCCATAATCATATCTGCATTATTCTTGCAGAGTAAGGCCAGCGACGCTGTCAGCCAGTCTGTCAATTCCGCGTCCCAGACCATGCGCGAAGCCATCAACGAGGCTGCAGGCAATCGAAACTACCGCCTGCTGACCGTTGGCTTTTTTGTTTGTGGTTTTCAGGTCGCCTTCCTTGCCATGCACCTGCCTGCCTATTTGCAAGATGCTGGAATGACAGCAAACACCAGCGCTATTGCCCTGGCCCTGATTGGGTTTTTCAATATTATCGGCACATATGCGTGTGGTGTGCTGGGGGGCAAGTTCCCTAAAAGATACCTGCTCAGTTTACTCTATTTTACCCGTGCAATCGTCTTCGTGCTTTTTATAACCTTTCCGGTCAGCGTCACATCGGTTTACCTGTTTTCTGCCATGATGGGCTTGTTATGGCTTGGAACCGTTCCGCTGACCAGTGGTTTGGTGGCGCAGATATTTGGCGCCCAGTACATGTCTACCTTGTTTGGTATTGTCTTTTTTGGTCATCAACTTGGCAGCTTTGTCGGGGTTTGGGCCGGGGGTTATCTGTTCGATGCCACCGGGTCCTATGATGGTGTCTGGTACGGATCAATGATTCTTGGCGTTACGGCTGCTTTGATGCATCTGCCAATTTCCGAACAGCCATTGCGCAGGGTACAGACACAGGCCTAATATCCGGCAATTCAAATTGATGAGGTTGTCCGCATGCGCGGTTATTTCGGTATTGGCGTCGAGGGTATTTCAAAGGCCATGAATGTGGGGTCCATTTTCAGGACCGCCCACGCCTTTGATGCGGGATTCGTCTTTACGGTTGGGGCGACTTATTCAGTCGGTGAAGGAGGCCGGGCAGATACCTCTAGCACCCTTAACCACACTCCGTTTTATGAATTTCCTGATTTGCCGGCTATGGTGTTACCTGAAAAATGCTCCCTAGTTGGCATTGAACTGATTGAAGATTCCATCGAACTACCCAGTTTCAGGCACCCGGCAAAGGCAGCTTATGTGCTGGGGCCGGAACGGGACTCCTTATCGCCCCAGATGGTTGAGCGCTGTGACTTTGTTGTCAAAATTCCTATGCAGTTTTGCGTTAATGTCTCCGTCGCGGCGGCCATTGTCATGTATGACCGGGTGCAAAGCATGGGCCGTTTTGGACGACGACCGGAAAGGCCGGGCGGTCCTTTGGAAACCTTGGCGGAGCCCGTCTTTGGAGAGCCTAAGTTTAGGGCCAAGGCTGAAGGCTTTATGTCCAGCCCGCCAGTGGATGTGCATCCCAAGGAACAGGATTAAAGGGCGTCACGAAACCTTTCGGGCGGATAGAATACTTTCGCCGTTGTCCCTTTGCCCAACTCACTTTCAAGTTTGAATGTTCCGCCCTGAGCTTTGATCAGGGACGTCACGATGGGGAGCCCCAACCCGGTTCCCGTATGGCCACTTTGAACATTGGGGTTGGCTTGCGAGAAACGCGTCAGGACACGTTCAATATCTTTTTCATCAATACCAATTCCTGTGTCTTTCACAGACAAGCAAATGCCGCCATCCTCTTGTTTACGAATAGCGACCAGAACAACACCCCCTGAATTGGAAAACTTGATGGCATTGGTAATCAGGTTTGCCAGAATTTGTTTGAAACAACGTACGTCCGCCATCAAATAGAGGGGGCTTTCGGCGGCGGCGGCGGACCGTAGCTCAATTTTTTCTTCATCTGCCTTACCCCTATACAGACGAAAGCTGTTCTCTATTTCCACAAACGGGTCAAAAATTTCATCGTCCATATCCTGCTTGCCGGCCTCAATTTTCGACAGGTCGAGAATATCAGAAATCAATTCCCGTAAATGGGTTCCGCTATCGTAGACATCCTGGGTGTATTCGCGGTAGCGCTCATTACCCAAGGGGCCATGCAGTTCTGATTTCATTGCTTCTGAAAAACCAATAATAGCGTTCAGGGGCGTTCGCAGTTCGTGGCTCATATTCGCCAGAAATTCAGACTTTGCCCTGTCAGCTACTTCCGCCTGGTTCTTGGCCTCCCTGAGCTGCATTTCCGAGCGAACCTGTTCCGCCACTTTTTGCATCAATTCTTCGTTGACCCTGGAGAGATCAGCCGTTCTTTCATCGACGGAATTTTCCAGCTCCTGCTGGTATGATTGCAGGCGTTTAATCAATTCAGAATTTTCATAACGTAGGGATATGGTTTTTATATGCTGGGTATTTATGTTCTTGGCGAATGTCCCTAATAAAAGGAAAAAAATCACGCCCATTCCTGCAGCAGCATAATGTTCACTGTCTCCGGCCATCAAAAAGCTCAGGTTAATTCCTGACATGGCAGGCACAACGAAGGCATAAAAGGCGGGCAGAAAAGCCGCGTTGAAGGCGAGGGTGACGGCACTGAGTCCAAAAATAGCGATTGACAATACCATCTCATACTCATGTATTCCCGCCGCAAAAAAGAAAAATCCTGCAAAACACCAGGCCATGCCGCTGGCTAATGATGTTGCCGAAAACATCAACCCCCATTTAAACATGTCCGCGTCAGCTGGCTTCTCTTCATAAAATCTCTTTAACAACATGCCGCGCACAAGGACAACACATACATTCAGCCCGACAAAGGAAAGTAAGACCCAATCAGAAACCTGCCCATATAGGACATAGGCGATAAACAGGGAGATGATGATAAGTTGGTATTTAGGCCAACGGCTAGACCCGAACAACAGCCTGACCCGATCCGCTTGAGTTAAGTCGGCCAGATCAGTTTTTTCCTCAGCCAATGTCAAATCGTGTTCCCTTTTAAACAATCTGTGGCCCGAATAACGCCGACCGGCACCCCGGTAGTACTCACAATTGTCGGTTCTATCTGGCTTTCAAGGGCCTTGCGAAGGGAAACATCAAACACCCCTAAACCATCAAGAATAGACGCCATGACAACTTCAGAGGCCCGCGTGCTTCCATCATCAATTTTCAGCGCAATGCCAAACTCCAATCCCGGCAACATAGCGCCGTAAACCCCTTCCGCCCCGGTTTTAACCAAGGCTGGGCCTTTCGGTCCATTTTCAGTGGCGTCAATAACAAGACTATCAAAGCGGCGATGACCGGCAACCATCAACGGGTTTGCCTTGATCGCCCCGGTAATTTTTTTGGCCGCTTCCCGGCGCGTTGGGGGCAAATTATCAGGGCTGGCCATTTTGGCAAAGCCCCGGGCCATGGCATCCAATGGCATGGCGATAACAGGAATACCACAACCGTCACATCCGCGCGGTGCCTTGCCAAGGTCCACCTCTCCCATATCCTGAAGTATGTCAATCAGACGCTTTTGCACTGGATGATCGGCCCCAACATATCCTTTCGTTGGCTCTCCCATGTGAAGGGCCGTCGCTAAAAAACCAGTGTGTTTTCCTGAACAGTTATTGTGGGCACGGGTTATTGTTTCGTTACGGCGTATTTGCTCCTCAAGAACAGTTTTTTCGCTCGAGCCGGTGGCACCACATTCCAGATCATCCGTACTTAAGCCTAGTCGGGTGAGCCATTGGGTGACCACATGCAGGTGCTCCGGCTCCGATGAGTGTGACGCACATGCAATCGCCAGTTCTGCATCACTAACGGAAAAATGATCGGCCGCCCCTGTTTCAACCAGCGCCAACCCCTGCAAGGCTTTAATGGCTGAGCGCGGCAACACAGGTGTTTTGACATTGCCCCATGAGGCAACAACCTCACCCGACCCATTGACAACAACAGCCGCACCGCGATGATGGCTTTCAACGCCATCGCCACGAGTCACGTCAACCAGAACCGGATTGCTTGTTAAATCTTCCATTATTCGTCTTATTCCCACCCAGGGTTTTGACGACTGACTATTTCACATTATTTTGCATTCTCACAGGGTCTTGGCAAGAGTGCGCCACCGGGCTATCACTATGACATCATGAAAAAACATTTCTTTTACGTCTTTTGTCTCAGTCTTATATTGCTTTTGCCCAATTCCATCCATGCTCAAGACTCAGGTCTTATTGACGTATATGGAGACTGGAGCGCCTTCGCCATCAAAGAGAATGGAAAGGACGCCTGTTACCTTGGTAGTCAGGCAACCAAGTCTGAAGGGAAATATTCAAAACGTGGCGACGTACTTTTCCTTGTTACTCACAGACCAGCAGACAAGGCCATGGGGGTAATTAATTTCCAGACCGGATATACCTTCAAGCAAGGCACGAGTGCAATCATAACCATCGGGGACGATAATTTTTCTCTTTTCACCGAGGGCAGTGATGGCTGGGCAAAAGACGGCGCGACAGACAAGGCCATCGTCAACGCCATGATCCGTGGGGCTCAAATGATGATAAAGGGAACGTCCTCGCGCGGCACCAAGACAACGGATACTTTTTCCCTGAAAGGCTTCACTGCTGCCTATAAGGCCGCAAGCAAAGCCTGTAAAATTTAATAAATTGCTTGGGTTCCAGATGAAAGCCGTTATATCAGGGTCGTGATGACTCAAAAAAGCACCCCTAAACTGTCCTTGCTGGGGCTCGATCGTAACGAGCTTAAGGCGGAGCTTGAAAAAATTGGCGAGAAACCCTTTCGCGCCAAGCAGCTTTGGCACTGGATCTATCACCACGGCGAAACCGACTTTTTGCGCATGACAACCATAGCCAAGCCCTTACAGGAAAAGCTGGACGAACACTTTATCGTCGGCAGGCCAGACCTTAGCCGCGAGCAAACCTCAAAGGATTCATCGCGCAAGTGGCTTTTTAAATGTGAGGATGGAAATGAGGCTGAGACCGTCTTCATCCCGGACGATGGTCGCGGCGCCCTTTGCCTGTCGTCCCAGGTTGGCTGCACGCTTACTTGTACCTTTTGTCATACAGGAACCCAGCGCCTTGTCAGAAACCTGAGCACAGCCGAGATTGTTGGCCAGTTGATGTTGGCCCGGGATTCTTATGGCGAATGGCCCTCACCCCGGGGCGATAGACTGCTGTCAAACATCGTCATGATGGGCATGGGCGAGCCGCTTTTTAATTATGACAACGTTGCCAAGGCATTGCACATCATCATGGATGGGGAAGGCATTTCCATCTCCAAACGCCGCATTACCTTATCCACTTCCGGTGTTGTCCCCTTGATCCGTCAGTGTGGCGCTGAATTGGGAGTCAATCTTGCCATCAGCCTTCACGCCGTCAGTGACGAGCTGCGCGACAAGATCATGCCCATCAACAAGAAATATCCCTTGAAGGAATTGTTGCAGGCCTGCCGCGAATATCCCGGCTCCAACAATGCCCGGCGTATTACCTTTGAATATGTCATGCTAAAGGGGATCAATGATTCCCCCGCCGATGCCCACGAACTTGTGCGTCTGGTTAAGGGCATCCCGGCCAAATTTAATCTTATCCCGTTCAACAAATGGCCCGGTGCCGAATTCGATTGTTCCGAAGCCCCGGCCATAAAGCGGTTTTCGGAGATTCTCAACGATGGTGGATATTCGGCCCCCATACGTGTGCCCCGAGGACGGGACATTCTGGCCGCCTGCGGTCAGCTTAAGTCAGCCAGCGAGACGGAAAAAATGTCCCGCCTGAAGGCGCGCCGGGAAAGGGCGGTCAAGGATGCACATCATTCTTGAACTTACGTTCTAAAAAGCGTAACCTGTGGCATGGCCAGAACAAAAGAATTTGATCACGATGATGTCGTCTGTAAGGCGATCAACGTTTTTTGGAGCAAAGGGTTCGAGGCGACCTCGATCCAGGACCTTGTTGACGCCATGGGCATCAACCGGGGGTCGATCTACGATACCTTCGGCGACAAGGCGGGATTATTTGACGTGGCCCTATCACGCTATCAAATGGATGCCCCATCACAACGATTACTGAACAATGCGGACACAGGCAATCCACGCGAGGAAATCGAAAAGTTTTTCAATGCTTTACTGGAATTAAATGACTGTCCTGAAGGTCAACGTGGTTGCCTGATGACCAATTCAATTGCAGAGCTTGCAAACCGTGACGAGAAAATAGCGGCCCATTTTAATGCCAGCGTCGAACGCCTGGAAGATGCCCTGCACACCCTGATCAAGCGCGGTCAGGAAACCGGCGATATTGCCCCTTGGCGTGACGCCCGACCCCTTGCCCGTTCATTGCTTGCCTCTGCCCAAGGCCTGACCGTTGTCTCCAAGGTTAATCCTGGCAAGGAAACACTTTCCGATATCGCAGCAATGGCGCTCACTTTGCTGGATTAATTTCACTTTTTAGAATGATCGTTCAATTATTTGCTTGACTCCTCATATTTTGAGGGACAAGATGCCATCATAATTTGGAACGATTGTTCCATTAAGCCTCACCCTAAGGAGTTTGTTATGAGCCTGTTTGATTTGCACACTATAGAAACCGCGCCTGAAGGATCCCGCGCGGATATCACCGCCATTCAGGAACAGTTTGGTTTCTTGCCCAATATTTATGGCGTCCTTGCCGGATCCCCTGCCGTTATCAAGGCATACAATGCGCTGGGAAACTTGCTGACAACCACATCCTTTAGCCAGGCCGAACAACAACTGATGTTGCTGACCATTAGCGCCGTCAATGGCTGCAAATATTGCGTCGCCGCCCACTCAGTGGGTGGCATGATGGCCAAATTGGATGATGACGTTATTAACGCCGTTCGCGATGGCTCCCCCATTGACGACCCCAAGCTTGCCGCCTTGTCCAGTTTTGCGCGCGGCGTTGTCGAAAAGCGCGGCTATATGTCCGAGTCGGAAATTAAATCCTTTCTGGCTGCCGGTTTCAGCAAGGAGCAGGCATTGGAAGTGATTATGGCGACTGCCTTGAAAACCATATCCAACTACATTAATCACTTTGCGGAAACTCCCCTGGATGCCGCCTTTGCCAAGGTCGCCTGGGATGCCCCGGAATCCATGGTCGCTTAAGGTCACCGGCAATGTGGAACTTGTTGCTCCTTGCTTCCGCAGCGCCTGCGTCCAGCCCACGCGCAATCCCCCCCCCCTTGGATTTGCACTTGGGCTGGACTTTTTTCCCCTTTAGGCCATAGGGTTCAGCCATGAACGAAGCATCCCTGTCAAAAGAACTGATCTTTGTCGCCGATCCCATGTGTTCATGGTGCTGGGGCTTTGCCCCGGCAATCAGCGCCATTCGCAACAAATATGCGGAGCGTTTGACCCTTCAGCTTGTCGTTGGAGGCTTACGCGCCGGAAATGACAAGATCATGGATGAAGAGGCAAAAGGCTATATCCGCCATCACTGGGAAGAGGTCAACAAGGCGACAGGGCAACCTTTCGACTTCACGTTTTTTGATCGTGACGACTTTACCTATGACACGGAACCGGCATGTCGGGCCTGTGTCACCGTGCGCGGCCTGAAGCCAGACGCCACCTTGAATTACCTTGAGCTACTCCATAAAAGCTTTTACGCCAACAATCAGGATATTACGGATATCTCCGTACTGGCCTCCCTTGCCACAAGCCTTGGCGTCGATGCCACCCAATTTGCAGAAGTCTTTGCTTCCGACGAGGCGCGCGCCGCTACCCACGATGATTTTCAGGTCGCCCGCAATCTGGGTGTTACCGGATTCCCCACCGTTGTCGCCGTTGACAAGGCAACGGATGCGGACAGCGAAAACCAGTATGCCTACTTGAATGCAGGCTATCGGCCCTTTGAAGCGCTAGAGCCTTTGCTTGAAGAATGGCTTGCCTCCTAATAGCCGACTTGCTCCCCAGCCGCATTTGCCTATACTGCGCGCCCAGTGATTTCCTTTTTTTCTGAAGGTTCTAAAATTCATGAGCGCGCAAATCAAAAAAGTCGTCCTGGCCTATTCCGGCGGACTGGATACCTCAGTCATTCTGCGTTGGTTGCAAGATACCTACGGCTGCGAGGTCGTCACCTTTACGGCTGACCTGGGCCAGGGTGAAGAGGTCGAACCGGCCCGGGCCAAAGCCGAGATGATGGGCATCAAGGAAATCTATATCGAAGACCTGCGAGAAGAGTTCGTGCGCGATTACGTATTCCCCATGTTTCGGGGAAACGCCCTTTATGAAGGCACGTATTTGCTCGGCACCTCTATCGCCAGGCCCCTGATTGCCAAGCGGCAAATCGAAATCGCCAACGAGGTCGGCGCCGATGCGGTTTCCCACGGCGCCACCGGCAAGGGCAACGATCAGGTCCGCTTCGAGCTTGGCTACTACGCCCTGAATCCGGATATCAAGATCATCGCGCCCTGGCGTGAATGGGATTTGAATTCGCGCACCAAATTGATTGAGTACGCAGGCCGGCACCAGATCCCCGTACCCAAAGACAAGCAGGGTGAGCCGCCTTACTCGGCCGATGCCAACCTGTTGCACATTTCATGTGAAGGCAAGGCCCTGGAAGACCCCTGGGTCGAAGCACCGGAAGATGTCTATACCCGGTCCGTCTCGCCAGAGAATGCGCCGGACAAACCGACTTATATCGAGATGGAATTCGCCAAGGGTGACCCCATCGCCATTGATGGTGAGAAACTAAGCCCGGCGGCACTGCTGACCAAGCTGAACAAGCTGGGCGGCGATAACGGTATTGGCCGCAAAGACATTGTCGAGAACCGCTTCGTCGGCATGAAATCCAGGGGCATTTACGAAACCCCCGGCGGCACCATTTTGCTTGAAGCAAGACGGGGCATGGAAAGCATCACCCTGGATCGCAACGCGGCCCACATGAAAGACGAGATGATGCCACGCTACGCCGAATGTATTTATAACGGCTTCTGGTTCGCGCCTGAGCGCCTGATGATGCAAGCCGCCATCGACAAGGCCTCAGAAGTGGTCAACGGCATCGTTCGGGTCAAGCTCTACAAAGGATCCGTCGCCGTCGTCGGCCGCAAGTCGGATATGAGCCTGTACGACGAAGCCATCGTCACCTTTGAAGAAGACGACGTCTACGACCAGCGCGACGCCGAAGGCTTCATCAAGTTGAACGCGCTCAGGCTCCGCTTGGGTAAACGCCTAAAAGGCTAGGACAAAATTTTTGGAGGGTTTTCATTTTGATTCGAGTTCTCTTTGTCTGCCTTGGTAACATCTGTCGCTCACCGACAGGGGAGGGCGTTTTTCAGGATCTTGTGGAGCGCGAAGGACTAAGCGAAAGCATCGCTGTTGATTCCGCCGGAACTTCTGCTTTTCACATTGGCGAACAACCGGACCCGCGCTCACAAGCCGCCGCCATACGTCGTGGTATTGATTTAAGTCGCCAACAAGCACGACGCGTCAAAGCCCAGGACTTTGTCGATTTTGATTATCTATTGGCCATGGACTCAGAAAATCACGCCAATCTATTGCGTATGTGCCCTGCCGGCAGTGAGCACAAGGTTCACCTGATGCTGAACTTTGGCGACGGCATCGAAGGTCAGGATGTTCCTGATCCTTACTACATCGGCGGTGATGGTTTCGAGGTTGTCCTCGACTTGATCGAAAACGCATCAAACGGATTGCTTGAGGACATTCGCGCCAAACATCTGTGAGAAAACACCGCCATGCCAGAAAGTGTTGATAACACCATCGAGAACCTTACCGGGTCCACCATCCAAAAAAAGTCCGCCCTGAGCGGTGGTTGTGTTGGGGATGTTTACAAGGTCGCCTTAAGCAATGGCGAAACGGTTGTTGCCAAGGTTGGCGATGCGGGAAGTGGTCTCGCCATTGAGGGCATGATGCTTGACTACCTTGCCCAAAATTCTGCCCTGCCCGTACCAGAAGTTCTGCACGCAGATGACATTTTGTTGTTAATGAGCTGGGTCCCGTCTGCGGGCTCGCTAGATGGGTCCGCACAAACTCACGCCGCCGATCTTGTCGCCGCCTTGCACGATGTAAGCGACGATCAATTTGGCTTCACCTGCGATACGCTCATTGGTGGGTTGCACCAAGCTAATCCGCAATGCGAAAGCTGGCTGGATTTTTTCGCCCGTCATCGCCTCCTTGATATGGCTCGCCAGGGCCTGGACTCTGGCCGTTTGCCCGCAAGCCTGATGGGGCGCCTGGAAAAGTTTTCCGGGCATCTGGACAAATGGCTTAAGGAGCCGGATCAACCCTCGCTTATCCACGGTGATATGTGGGGCGGCAATGTGCTGGCCGACGCAGGACGCATTAGCGGTTTTATCGACCCGGCCATCTATTTCGCCGATGCGGAAATAGAACTGGCTTTCACCACCTTGTTTTCCACCTTCGGGGACGCCTTCTTTTCGCGATATCAGGAACACCGGGAAATACAGCCCGGCTTTTTCGAAGAACGCCGGGATTTATATAATCTATACCCGTTGCTGGTTCATGTGCGCCTGTTTGGTGGGTCCTATGTTGGCTCCGTCGACAGCACATTGAGAAAGTTCGGCTTCTAGCCCAGATCGTAGCTGCTGATCATTTCATAATTTGCGCCGCCGTGGCCCTGATGGCTACGATACAGGGCAAAGCTGTCAACGCTGAACGGCGGCAAATTCAGTCCCCCATAATCGGCGAGCCAGGCGGCGACCTTCCCCTTAGGCGATTTTCTAACCCGGGCCAGCGTCACATGCGGGGTGTACTTTCTCCTCTCCGCATCCAACCCCGCCCCGATCAGGGCCCGTTCTATTTTACCTTGAAGATGAAGCAGCGCAGGCTCGCGCACCATATCGGCCCAAATCGTATGAACCATGTGGCCACGGCCAAAAGTCTTGATTCCCGACAAGGTAACTTCAAAAGACGGCTCATGGATGGCGTCAAGGGCATCGTTGATATCATCGCCGCGATATTCTTCAACATTGCCAATGAAGCGCAACGTCAGATGCATATTTTCAGGGCTGACCCAGTGCGCCCCTTGCAGGCCCGCCGCCAAAACGTGAAGGCGCTGGCGAACGTCAGGGGGCACGGGGATACCTACAAAAAGGCGAATCATGAGATGGTCCGAAGAAAGCGTTGTAAATGAGCTAATTTTACGACCTAAAGCTGGTCCCTACCAGAGATGAATAGGCTGAAATTTCCTGTTCAGGCAATCAGCGTCAACACGCCGGTATATCCGTACAGACGGTTATGTGAAATTTCACCGTTGCCAAAAAACCCGACCAGTGGCACATCTGCGAAGACATCTTCAATGAGAGAAAGTTCGCGGCCTTCCGTGCCAAACATGGACGACCCGCGCCCGACGCAGCTATAGTACAAAGCCGCACGAGGCTTTTTGCCAAAGCGGGTTTTCAGGCTTTCAAGCCGGTTTCGCATATCCGTTTCAGCGCTTAAGGAATCGCGGCGCACGAACAGTATACGCTGGCCGGATTCAACTTGTTCGCCGATGGCCAGCCAACCGTGTTCCGGATCAATACCAACAAGAGAGCGAACCAGATAATCCCCGGTGTCGGACCCTTCAATGGGCAGGGCGGCATGAACCAGCCCCGCAACTTGAGCCAGATCGCCCGCCAAATCTTCGCCAATGTCTTCTTTAAAGACATCCAGGGCGGGGCGGCCATCCAGGCCAATGACGATATTATCAACGCAATCGGAAATAAGATGACTACCCGCCAGAGGGACACAACCCTGGGACAGGCATGTCGCGACTTCCAGGACGGGGACGAACATAACCCCGGACAGACCGCCGCCAGTGACCCGCTCGGCAACCTGATAACTTTGCGTTCTTGAAGACGTTAGCCCGCCGACCAGAAAGCCAGAAGTCCTGGCTGTCAGCTCTTCAATCAGGGACGCCACAAGAGCATTGGTCGGATCACCATGCACAACCCCGAAGAAAGAACCGCTGGAATCAATCCAGTCGAGGGTTTTGCCCGGAAGCTCTGCAACTTCATTCTCAATTGTTGGCAAAACCTGAAAGGCGTCTGGCGGCAAAGCCATAGCCATAACAGCCACGGCGGTTTGCCCGAAGTACTCTGCCGAACCGTACTGATCATCCGAAGCAATGGCGCAAATACCCACACCAACACTGCCAACCCAGTGCTCTATGCCTGTTTTCTGGCGCAAGTAGGTCAGGATCGACGGCAGGTCTTCGGCCAGAGCATCGGTCACATAGATAAAGCCAAGCGTGAAGGCGTCGCCCGAATGGCAAAGCCCGTCAGCGCAAACCTTTGCCGCCTGGGCCCAGTCTTCTGCTTCACTGTGGATAACTTTAAACGATGTCATGGTGATTTTACGGTCTGTATCATTTCTATGACGTAGGGAAGAATGTTCTTAACAACAACCCCAACACCTTCAGCATTTGGATGTATTGTGTCTTCCTGGTTCAATTCCGCGATGGCGGCAACGCCTTCCAGAAAAAACGGATAGAACACGATATCGTATTTTTTTGCCAAGTGCGGGAAGATCGCGGCAAATTCCTTACCGTATTCAGCCCCCAGATTAGGGGGTGCCTGCATACCTGTCAAAAGGACTGCGAGGTCTTTTTGTTGCAATTTAGCCAGTATGGCATCGAGGTTTTTCAACGTCTCGCTTGGTTCCAACCCCCGCAGCCCATCATTTGCACCAAGCTCGACGATGACACCGTCAAAACCTTCCGATAAGGACCAGTCAAGCCGGGACAAACCGCCGGCCGAAGTATCACCGGAAACACCTGCATTGGTAATTTTTACGGCAATTCCTTTTTTTATAAGAGTGCGCTCAAGTTGCTCGGGAAAAGAATCTGCCCGCATCAGGCCGTATCCGGCGCTCAGACTATCGCCCAGGGCCAGGATTCGCACCGTATCAGCCGCCCCGGTTGTTGGTGGGAACAAGAATGTGATCGCTACTAACACCAGCGACGCATTGACAAAGCTGGCAGCGTTGCCATAACGGGAACGTAAAAAATTAAGGAACACCATGACTGAGCAACTCGATACGGCAATAAACCTGAACAATGTAGAGCTTACCCTGACCAGCAATGCGGGCGAGGTCAATATCCTGCGTGGAATTGATCTTGTCATCAAGGCCGGGGAAACCATCGGTGTGGTCGGTCCCAGCGGCTCTGGCAAAACATCCATGCTGATGGTCATCGCTGGATTGGAAAAGGTCAGCAGTGGCGACATCACCATTTCCGGTCACGCCCTCAATACCATGAGTGAGGACGGGCTTGCCCTGTTCCGGCAACGGCATGTGGGCATTGTTTTTCAGAATTTCCACCTGGTGCCAACCATGACTGCCCTTGAAAATGCCGCCATGCCCCTTGAATTTGCCGGTCGCGCGGATGCATTCGAGCGGGCCCGCGCAGAACTTGACGCAGTCGGCCTGGGCCATCGCCTTGATCATTATCCGGGTCAGCTTTCCGGTGGCGAACAACAACGCGTCGCCCTGGCCCGTGCCTTTGCCCCGGAACCAACAATCCTGCTCGCCGATGAGCCAACGGGTAATTTGGATGGCGAGACCGGCCACAAAATCATGGATCTGTTGTTCAGCCTGAAGGAGCGTTGCAACACAACCATGGTCCTGGTTACCCACCAGCCAGAACTGGCAATGCGGTGCTCGCGCTCTATTCATATGCTGGACGGAAAAATTTCCAATGGACAGTAATCGCGGCTGGGGACTGGCGTGGCGACTGGCCCGGCGTGAATTACGCGCGGGGCTTACGGGCTTTCGAATTTTCCTGGGCTGCCTTGCCATCGGTGTTGCCGCCATCGCCGGAGTTGGCACCATCAGTGCCTCTGTCACCGCCGGATTGAATGGTCAGGCAAAGAACTTGCTGGGCGGCGATATAGACCTGCGCTTTCATAATCACGGCAATTCACCTGAACAAGACCGCTACCTTGCGGCCAACTCAACTACCCTATCCAAAGTGCTGGAGCTGCGTGCCATGGCGGTCCCTGCCAATGGCCGAACGGCCAGTGCACGGGGGCGCTCCCTGATCGAACTCAAGGGTGTGGATGACGCTTACCCCTTAAGCGGTAACATGGAATTATCCCCGGCTATGGCACTGGAAGTCGCCCTGGCCCGGGAAGATGACGGCTCTTTCGGGGCCGTTGTCGATGCAAACCTGTTGAAGCGCCTTGGTCTAAATATTGGCGGCAAGGTTAAAGTTGGTGAAGCCATATTCAAAATCAACGCCACCATCATGCGCGAACCTGACCGAGTCGCCAGTGTCTTGAGCTTTGGCCCGCGCCTGATGGTCTCCATGGCGGCGCTTGAAGTCAGTCGACTTGTTCAACCCGGATCGCAAGTTCATTTTCACACCCGGCTTTTGTTGCCTGATGGCGCCGATAGCAAGGCTTGGCGCGACGCCTTGGATAAAGAATTTGATCGGGCCGGTTGGCGGGTCCGGGCGCCCAATGAGGCGGCCCCGGGAATAAGACGCTTTATTGAACGCATGACGCTTTTCCTGAACTTCGTCGGCCTGACCGCCTTGCTGGTTGGCGGCATTGGCGTCACCAATGCGGTTGGCGGATATCTGGAAGGCAAGACCGCCACCATCGCTACCTTTAAATGCGTCGGCGCGCCAGGGGCGCTAGTTTTCAAAATCTATCTCCTACAAGTGATGACGCTGGGGTGTTTTGGCATCGCCATTGGCCTAATGCTTGGCGGCGTTCTTCCGGCTATTGGTCTGAGCGCACTCACCGGACAAATGCCCATCGCCCCGGACATCGGTTTTTATCCTGCCCCCCTGATTCTAGCCACCGGGTTCGGCTTGCTGACAACGTTGACATTCGCCTTGTGGCCTTTAGGTCGGGCTATGGAAGTTCCCGCCGCATCCTTGTTTCGGGATCGCATTCAACCGTCCGGCTTGAAACCGGGCCGCGGCGCCATGATCGCTGCCACCCTTGGGGTCACGGCATTGGCCGCCCTGACTATTTTTAGTGCCAGTGACCGATATTTCTCATACTGGTTTGTCGGTGGCGCTTTACTGACGGTTATTCTGCTACGGGGCGGGGCAAGTCTTCTGGTCGGCTGGGCCACACACGCCGCCCGGCAAAAAAACCCCGAATTACGTCTGGCCATCGCCAACATCCACAGGCCCGGCTCCAACGCCCACAACATTGTCTTGTCTTTGGGACTGGGATTATCAGTGCTGGTCGCCGTCGCTCTTATTGAAGCGAACCTGACCTATCAGGTTAATGAACGGCTGCCGGAAGAAGCGCCGGCCTTTTTCTTTATTGATATCCAGCCAGGACAAGTCAGCGACTTCGATAAAATCGTGACCGGAATTGACGGCACCAAAGGTTTCAAGCGCATGCCCAGCCTGCGCGGCCGCATCGTCAAAATTGATGGCGTCGCCGTTGAAAAGGTCAATGTTGCCAAAGAATCCCAGTGGGCCATCAATGGGGACAGGGCCTTAACCTCGTCTGCTATTCCAACGCAAGGCTCGAAGATCATCAAGGGTGAATGGTGGCCTGAAAACTATAGCGGGCCGCCGGTAATCTCTCTTGATGCCGGTCTGGCCAAAGGTTTTGGCATCGGCATTGGCGATACCCTGACCCTGAATGTGCTGGGCCGTGAGATTGAGGGCACGATCACTTCCCTGCGTGAAATCGACTGGCGCTCCCTGCGCTTTGATTTTGCCATTATCTTCGCCCCCGGCCCCCTGGAAGGCGCGCCGCACACCCATATCGCTGCCGTTGAGGCCCCGGCTGAAATCGAGGAAGAACTGGAGGACGCGGTCTCTTCGCGCTTTGCCAATATCACCTCTATCAGGGTCCGCGAAGCGCTGGAGGCCGCCAGTCATATTCTTCAAGGCATCGCCGCTGCCGTTAGTGGCACTTCCCTGATTACCATTGTCGCGGGTGCCCTGGTACTGGCCGGTATAATCGCCGCCGGACAGCGTCGCCGAATTTATGACTCCGTGGTTTTCAAGGTGCTGGGGGCAACGCGCACACGTCTGCTTAAGGCCTATGCCTTTGAATACGGTATTCTTGGGTTGGCAACGGGCATAATTGCGGCGGCCATTGGCACCCTTACGGCATGGGCGGTCATTGTCTTCCTGATGGGCATGACCTGGATTTTCCTGCCCCAGGTGGTCGCTATCACCGTTGTTATTTGTCTGTTTGTTACAGTTGGCGCCGGATATCTTGGCACCTGGAAAGCCTTGGGAGAGAAGGCGTCAACCCACCTTAGAAACCAATAAAACTGTTACATAGCGTTACACGGCTATCCTTGATTTTGTTAATTTACCTGCCATATTAAGCACAGATTGTTTCTTGATACGAAAAAGAGGTTTTGAAATGTCCGATTCCAATGGCAAATTTACACTCAGCACCCAGGCAATGTCAGGGGCGCAGGCGACTGTCGATATAGACGCCGGACTGCGCGAATACATGCTGCGTGTTTATAACTACATGGCTTCGGCCCTGACCCTGACCGGCATCATCGCTTATTTCAGCGCCAATACACCGGCCATCATCAATACATTGTATGTGCAAGGTGCGTCAGGTTATCTTGAGCCGACCGGGCTGGCTTACCTGGTGATGTTCTCCCCATTGGCATTCGTGCTGGCTCTATCCTTTGGTATCAACAAAATGAAGGCATCAACCGCGCAGGCCGTGTTCTGGGCTTTCGCTGCGGTAATGGGCCTTTCATTAGCGAACATTTTCCTTCTCTATACGGGCGCATCAATCACCCGCGTGTTCTTCATCACTGCCGGAACTTTCGCTGGTATGAGCCTGTATGGCTACACCACCAAGCGTGACCTGACCGGCATGGGATCATTCCTGATGATGGGCCTGATCGGCATCATCATCGCTATGGTCGTTAATATTTTCCTACAGTCTTCGGCCCTGCACTTTGTTATCTCTGTGGTTGGCGTTTTGATTTTTGTTGGCCTGACGGCTTATGACACACAGAAGATCAAATCCATGTATCTGGAAGCCGATGGGGCAGCCGTGATGACCAAGAAGGCCATCATGGGTGCACTAACCCTTTATCTGGATTTCATCAACTTGTTCGTCATGCTTTTAAGACTGTTTGGTGAGCGCCGTTAAAGACGCGTCACCATACTCATCAAAAAAGCCCGGAAGAGAAATTCTCCGGGCTTTTTTTTAAGCAAGTTTGTTGGGGGGTTCTTTTCCGGCGAAGACTGCATCCAGATTATCCAGGGCCGTGAAGCCCATGGCGTTGCGGGTCTCGGTTGTCGCACTACCCAGATGGGGTAGCAAAAAGGCATTGTCGCAATCCAGATAACCCGGGTTGAGGTTTGGTTCCCCCTCGAACACATCCAGCCCGGCGGCAGCCACACGGCGTGACTTAAGGGCGGCTATCAATGCTTCATCATCAACAACAGGGCCGCGCGCCGTATTTATCACCACCGGGTTTTGCGGCAACAAGGCAATGCGCTCTTCATTAAGAAAATGCTTCGTATCCGCTGTTAAAGGGCAATGCAGGGATAAAAAGTCACTGACTTTCAAAAGCTCTTCCGCTGACCCATGATAGACCGCGCCTTCTTCAAGTTCCGCACTTAGACGAGTGCGGTTGTGATAATGAATTTCCATACCAAAAGCGCGGGCCCGCGCAGCACAGGCCTGGCCAATTTCGCCCATGCCAAGGATACCAAGGCGTTTTGACTGCAGACTAATCCCCATAAGCTGGGTCGGTGTCCAACCGCGCCAGCCAGCCGCAATCATCTCGGCCCCTTCACGCACCCGCCTTGAGGCCCCCAGCATTAACAACAAGGCGATATCGGCTGTCGCCTCGGTCAATACACCAGGGGTGTTGGTGACGACAATGCCTCGCGCCCGGGCCGCTTCAAGATCAATATGTTCGTAGCCGACGGAAAATGTGGCAATGGCGCGGATACTCTCGGGCAGCCGCGCGATGACACCGCCGGACATATCATTGGTGATTGTGCACAACACGGCGTCCATGCCATGGGCAAGTTCGATCATGTGATCTGCGTCGTAGGGATCATCATCCGTATTGAGTGTCGCTTGATAGGTCGCGCGCGCGCGCGCGCTGACGGCGTCCGGTAACTTACGAGTAACAAGAATTTTCTTTTGATCCGGCATAACTGACCCCCGATTACTAACAAGTCTGTGTTATGGCCGGGCGGGGGGTCTTAAGGCAAGAGGACTTTACGCGGCGCCACGCTTCAAATGGTCCATGGCTTCGTTCAGCTGGCTCATGCGGTCATGGTTGCCGTGACCACTGTCCGGGTGGTGAATGGTGGCCAGAGCACGAAACCTTGTTTTTAAGACTTTGCCATCAGGCAGGCTGCCGGGAGGAAAGCCAAGAATATGAAGGGCGTCTTCGCGGCAGCGGATGCCACGAGGCAATGGATCGAAAGACAAGACGGATATGATGGAGCGCAGCCGTTCCAGTTCTGCACGGGCTTCAATAACAATACTGTCATCCATCACCGGTGCCTCTTCTACAATTTCATGGTCCATACCATTTAGGCTGATGTCGATCTCATCCCTATCAATGGCCAGGGCCATGCCCAGGGCCTTACGCAGGGTCACTGGATCATAGCCATGGGCCATACGCACTTGCAGACGTGGTTTGCGCTGCCAGGGCTTACCCTTGGCCGCGCCAGATTTCAAAATCACCGTTTCCCTGTCGCCAGCCAGCGGCCCGCCAGGATCGGTAAAGTTGGCTATTTCTTCTGCCGAGACAACCAGCACCACTGAGCGCGCCAAGTCTGCAACATTGACCCGGCGTCTTGCAGCCAGGTCCATCACCGTGTCGCGAAATTCGCTTGAACACGGGATTGTATATGAGTGTTTGCGCTTCGTGGTCGGTTTCACGGTCATATAGAGACGTTCCTGCAGGGCAATGTTTCGATTCTTTGATTTGAGCAGATTATGGTTAATTAAAGATTGATGGCCCAGCCATTCAGCGGTGTTGCCAACAATGACACCGACAGCGGACGACATTTGTTTCCCTTACGTTAGAATCCTCGCCTTAACCTGAAACTGCTCCTGCCCCCCGCCACAACACAGCCAATAGGCCCTTAGGACAGCCGCTTTTTCTGGCGCGACATCATCTGCGCCGCGCCAGAACAAACTAAGAAACTGCATATGTTGTTAATTTTCCCATTCTTACCCTAAATATTAAAAGAACCTTTACATCTCAGAGAACGGATCGTAACTCATTGATAACATGTTATAATTCATGAAAAATCTGGTGGGCTTTTAGCCGATCATTGTTCTGTTTTATGTCTCTCACGACTATTTCTGCTGGTGGGCGGTGTTTTTGCTGCCCTCAAAAGGCTATGTCAGGGGAACCTTTTGCAGCCCCAGGGTTTTTTCCGCACAACAAACAATCGCGCTATTAAAAAGCTTGGCAATCTTTTCTGCGGGCGGAACAAAAACTGAAAAACCTATATAACTTTTTTGTAAACCATTTCTAATCCGCCTATGTGGATTCTGACAAAAAAACTGCTCTCATCATGACACGGCGAAGAGACTCTTTTGACCATCAAAATAGATGAAACTTGATCTATAAAAACAGATGAAAATATCCGTATTTTATTTTATTCCTGAAGTGAAGTGATTGTAATTTACCAGTGAGACTTAAAAATTCGCCCCACGAGTTCAAATGTGCTGTCCAAGACGCTAATTTCGAGCCCCTGAGCAGACCTTACAAAACGTTTTTCTTGATTATATTAAAGTCTCACAGCCCTGTTTAACGCAAAATTGAAATCCATAAAAAGTATATTATACCAATATATTCAATGCAGTACGGTATCGTAACGAATTTTTTGATATTCTTCAATCATCCTTTGAGTATGGATATCGCGAGTCCGAAAGACCCGTTACCTGGCTTCTTGCCCCTTTCATAAAAAGGGCCCTGCTCAGACCTTATTTTGCACGCCGAATGGCGTAAAACAACGCCAAATCCATGTGTGTAGGATGTTACCAGAAAATGAATTTCGGGCCAAAAACACCGCCTGGAAAATAGCCCTGAAACGATCTGTTATATCTATAAAAAACAAGTGATTCGGATCGTCAATGAAATGTCTCACCCATGTTGTTTTAGGTAGACGAATGGGCATCCCATGCCTACATATTCATTCGCAAGCGTAGTGATTTATTTCTAATCAGGAGCCGTACATGCAAAAAGCCACTTTTGGTGCCGGATGCTTTTGGGGTGTTGAGGAGACATTCAGGAAGATCCATGGAGTTCATTCCACGTCCGTGGGTTATCTCGGTGGTGATTTGGATAACCCAACCTATGAAGATGTCTGCACCGGGCAGACCGGTCATGCGGAGGTGGTTGAGGTTACTTATGATCCGGATGCTGTCAGCTACTCAGATCTTCTCGAGACATTCTGGGACTGTCACAACCCCATGACCTTGAACCGACAGGGCCCCGATGTTGGGACCCAGTATCGCTCTGCTATCTTTTTCCATGATCATGAACAAAAAACCAGCGCCGAAGCCTCACTGGAATCCAAGCGCAGCTTTTTCCCGGACCCGATTGCTACCGAAATCACCGCCACCTCGACCTTTTACAGGGCCGAAGAGTATCACCAGCAATACATACTGAAACGCGCCAGACCCTAAAACGTCAATTAGCCACGAACGACGGAGTCGACAAAGTTTTTCTTATCGGCTTCCTGCTCAAAGAGCACCTTCACAGATTTTTTGACGGAATCATTATTTGCAGATTCTATCCCGACAGACCATTTGCCTTTACAATGATCGCGCAACCAGTCGTACAACACGTCCAGGGGGCTGTCGGTTTTATAGAAAACGCCATGGGACAATCCACGGCGGTCAACAGCCTTGCGCCTGTTAGTATCGAGTTGTTCTTGGCCTTGCCAGGGAGCCATAGCACTACGCCGATCAACATGTGAGCGCCGGTCGGTTTTTTTTCGGTCCTTCTGTTCTTCAGCAGCTGGTTCAGGTGTGTCCGTGTTCATAGGATACCCCTCTCTGTCCTAAAGCTTAATCCGAGTTCTCGTTGCCTTCGAGCAGACCTTCGGAAATTTGTAAATTAATATTTATCAGAGTTGCCAGAGCCCCCTCACTTATTTCATTTCCCTGATTACGGATGGTCGCAACCACATAACGAGACAGGCGGCTCAGGTTTTCCTCCAGATTGCTGGAAAACTGGTTTTCCGGTTGGGAAATAACAGAGTTGATGGCGATCCACAGATCCAGATTGTTGCTCAATGCTGCTTCCAGGCTGGCTGTATTGCCTCCAGCCATATCTTTACAAGCCTGATCCAGAAGCACGGCGGCCTCCATCAAACAATATGCATCATCTTCCAGGGCCGTGAAAATTTCAGCATTCATAAAACGGAACCTCCGATAATCACCATAAAGTTTATAGTGTCCTGGTGCGAAGACAATACGACCGAAGCCTCATGTCCAGCTCTTGCCGTCATCGGAATTGTCATTGTTAGAAGGTTTTGCGCAGTATAGGGGGACGATCCTAAAAATAAGGCTTTTCCTAATTCGCGCTGCCGGGGCGTATGAAGCCCTTCGCTATTTTAAACCAGGTCGGTGGATCGTACAGCATGTTGATTGGCGGCGCGCACATCCATTCACAATTGCACTTGGTATCCACGATCTGTTCTTTATGAAGCTGGTTCAAGTCACGTTCTTTTTTCATTTTGTAAAAATCGAACCCATAATCCCGAATGTTGCCCAATTCGGTCGTAGAGAGCACCTCGCACGGAGCGAATGTACCATCATCATATAAGGTGACAAATTTTTGCACCGCATGACACGGGCGAAGGAACTTCTTTTCTTTTTTGATCTTACGGGTGTCGCTATAGGTGATGGCCTGCAGCGTTCGCACAACCCGACCCCACAGGTCATGTTTGCGATCGCGCCATTCTTCTGCATCGTGGTCCTGAATAAAGTCGACAAAGCCATCGGCAAGGTGGGCATTTTCATCAGAAATCAGCACCCCGTCTGTGCGGAACATATAAAAAAGCTGCTGATCAAAATCAATGTTGTCTTTGCAGAATTCACGGATTTTGCCAAGATCATCCAGATTGAAAGTGTCGTAGGGCGTGTTAATCTGAATCCTGAGATTGCTGTAATAACCGCGCAATTTGGACAGCCTTGCCGCCGTGTTCAGCATGGCCTGAAAGCCGCCTTTAATTTTGCGTGACGTATCATGCGCCTCGTACAGGGAATCAATGCTGAACTGTAGGGTAAGAAAGACATCCGGGCAGGTGGTCAGTATATCTATAACCCCATCGATAATCCTGTTTGTCAGCGCCCCATTTGTTGGGATTGTAATCCAACGGGTTTTCGCATTGTGGTAAAACGCGCCGGCGACATCTGGCAGATCAGTTCGGGCGAAAGGCTCTCCACCAGAAAAAGTAACATAAGGCATGCGTCCAAAGCTTGCTGTTACCTTTTGAACTTCTTCCAAGGTTAGCTCATCCTTCTGGCGCACCTTCCAGTTCTTGATATTTTCAAGGTTAAAACAGAATTCACAACGGGCATTGCACTTGGAGGTCACAAAGTAGAACATTTTGGATACCTTGCCGGGCCTCCAGAAATGAAGAACTGATGCAACAACATTCCAATAAAAACGCACCCTGTCACGGCCATATTGGACAATGCCGATTAACGCCCCAACAACCCAGCACGCCGCACGCGCCGCAATCAGCAATCTGATCCCCGTGGACTGAATAAAGCCAACATCAATAGGACATGGTCTTTCATGATTACTGTTTATGAATTTGAAGTAATCCGCAGATAACAAAAGATGTATGGCAACCAAACCAAGCCCAACAGCACCCGGCCAGGGCCAAAAAGAAACCAAAACCAACTGAGCCAGAAGAAGCAGTGCCGCCCCCCACAAGGCTGCCGCCGACCAGAAAAGACGAAAGCCGCCAAAGCCCGCAAAGACATTATCGCCGCCTTGGTTTAGCCCGTGCATATTGCCCAACATACGGGTACGGGCGCGGGTGATATTACGCTTGAAAAATCCTTTGAAATCGTTCTTCGGCATATGAAAGACAAAAATATCTGCCTTGAAAAGGGTCTTTCCTGCCGCCCTTATTTCATTGGCAACGACCGTATCCTCGCTGGAAGCAACGTTGGGGAAATGGATCAATTCTCGACCCGAACGACATTCGTCCCAGACAGATTTCCGTACCGCCTTATTACCACCGGTCAACGCCGATTGGTTGGGAGTTTTATCAAAAAAACTGTGTAGATACTCTTCTTCAAACTTGCAGAAGATCGACGTCAGTGATTTTGCGTGACAATGGCGGTACATTCCACCAACGGCAGCGAGCTCGGGATCTTGCTCAAACTCCGCAAGGACTTTTTCCAGCCAGTCGGGTGGGGCCAAACAATCAGAATCAATAAAAGCAATTATATCGCCCCGGGCCTGCTTGGCCCCGGTGACCCGGGCCGCCCCGGCACCGCCCTGTTTAGGGCGACGAATGACTTTAACTCCGTCAAAGCTTTCAGCCACATTGGCCGTATCATCCCAGGAACCATCATCAACAACAATAGTCTCTATTGGCTGCAGCGTTTGTTCGACCAAGGCTGAAAGGCACTTGGATAGAACTTCAGCGCAGTTAAAAGCGGGGATAAGGACGGTTACAGTGTTCATAAAGCTTGCGATTCTGATATCTGGACTTGGCGTAACGCCGGATGGTCACTTAATAACAAGTAATCACCCTAATGACAAAGAACAATGCCTTGGTTTAAGGGCCTACGGTGAACTTAATTCATATGTATCGATTTATATGCACCGTGGGGAGAAAATGACCATAAGACAGCTTTATCCACGCATTACCACAACTGATATATATTTTATGGATTTTGCGACGGCCCCTTAAGAGCATGTGGAGAACAAATGGTGCCGCCTGGGTGATTTGAACACCCGACCCCCGCATTACGAATGCGATGCTCTA
>Ga0055584_100000464_pt1 | contig 38511 bp, 34 predicted proteins | sample OSDHelmetaG_FD_58716 | JGI IMG/M metagenome (GOLD analysis project Ga0055584, IMG submission 58716) | Pelagic marine sediment microbial communities from the LTER site Helgoland, North Sea, for post-phytoplankton bloom and carbon turnover... | ecosystem: Environmental > Aquatic > Marine >...
TCACCGATATAACCCATGATACCGCACATGAACCGGGAATCCTTCTTTCTGAACGAATCTTCGCCCCCAAGCGGGTCGAAGAGTTTTGCTGAACTGGAGAGAGACTACCCTGAGTTCTTCGACACGGGCAACGCGCTAGTTTAGTCGAGCTTTCGGACCTCGGATCTATTTTCGCTTGCGGGCCCGGAAAGTTTCGACCCACCCTTCTCTCTTCTTGTCAGGTTTGGGATTGAAGGCGAGCGCGCCTGCGGGCACATCGTGGCGGACGGTTGTCCCCGTCGCGACGTAAGCATCGTCGCCGATAGTGACAGGAGCGACCAATTGGCTATCACTGCCGATCTGGACCCGATCACCGATGGTGGTCTGATGCTTGCCGAACCCGTCGTAATTGCAGGTGATGGTCCCCGCGCCGATATTGGACTCGCTTCCGATTTGAGCATCGCCCAAATAGGCCAGATGATTGGCTTTGGTGCCTCGACCGAGCGTAGACTTCTTGACTTCAACGAAATTCCCGACATGGACATCTTGTTCGAGGTGAGCGCCTGGCCTCAGGTGCGAGAAGGGGCCGAGAACAGCGCCGCTTTCGATCTCTGCATCGTCGACGACGACGTTTTGTCGAATCAGGACTCGATCGCCGACACGGGCGTTCCTTAGATGAGCATTCCCCAGAAATTCGCAGTCGACCCCGATTTGCGTCGCGCCTCGGAGTTGGACCTGAGGTCCGATCACGGTGTCAGCGCCGATTGTGACCTCGGTTTCGATCAGAACGCTGGTCGGATCGAGGAAGGTGACGCCGGCATCCATGTGTTTGGCCACGGTCCTGTCGCGCAGCACGGCCTCGAGTCGGGCCAGGTCGGCCCGTGAGTTGATCCCCTCGACTTCGGCTGCCGGGACGATCTGGGTAGCGACTTTCAGCCCCTGTTCGACGGCGAACGCAACAATATCGGTGACGTATAGCTCTCCCTGAGCATTATTGGTCTCAAGGGCCTCCAGCGCGGGAAAAAGCAGGTCGCTGGAGACGCAGTAGATTCCCCCGTTCGCCTCGCCGATGGCCAACTCTTCTGGCGAACAGTCGCGAGCTTCCACGATTCGTTGCACGGCACCCTCGGGGTCGCGCACGATCCGCCCGTAACCCATGGCGTCGTCCAACTCCATGGTGAGCATTGTCAGTGCCGCTTGCTCGTTCCGGTGCATTTCAAGGAAACCCGTCAGGGTTTCGGTCGTGAGCAACGGCGTATCTCCGTAGGTAATCAGCACATCGCCAACGAAATCCTGCAGGCAGGTTTCCCGGGCGATCTGCACGGCGTGACCAGTTCCGTTCTGTTCTTCCTGCAATGCAAATTCGGGCCCCTGCTCGTCCACCGCTGCTCGCACAGCGTCTGCTTGGTGCCCGATGACGACGACTGTGCGCGCCGCGCCGAGCGGACGAAGAGCCTCGAGAACGTGGAGCAAGAGCGCCTTACCCCCAAGAGGGTGAAGAACCTTGGCTTTTTCGGAACGCATGCGCGTTCCCTTTCCTGCCGCCAGAACGACCGCGGCGATGGGTTTTTCCTGCTTCACGCCTGCATCTCCCCTAGTTGACCACAAACCGGGTTTTCGGTCGGGTTCGGATAAACCTTTATCGGCACGGAAACCCTGCAGGTTTCCGTGCTGGCTGGTTCTCGGATGCCTGTTTGGACACGTTGAAACAAAGCATGCATCAAGCGAGGTCCCGGTAGCCACCCCGGAAATAGATCAGGGGATTGGCCTCATGGTCCATCTGCAGATCCTTCACTTCGCCGAGGAAGATCGTATGGTCACCCGCATCGAAGGATTCCCGGACCTCACAAACCATATGCGCGACCGAATCCCCGAGGATCGGGGCGCCATTTTCGGCAAGGTGGTAGGCTACACCGGCAAATTTGTCCGGACTTGATTTTGCGAAGGTACGGGACAGCGATTCCTGCTCCTTGGTGAGAATATTTACGTTGTATACGCCGGAGGCGAGCAGGGCAGGATGGCTTTCCGCTTTTTTGTCGACACAGACCAGGACCAATGGGGGGTCGAGAGAGACGGAACTGAAGGCATTGGCGGTCAGGCCGAAAAAGGCACCTTTGTCGTCGTGGGTGGTGATCACGGTCACCCCGGTGGCGAAATGCCCCATGACGGTGCGAAATTCGTTGGAATCAAATGACATTCTCGGACTCTCCTTGGGCGAGTGGTTGGCCTCTGCAGCGGTTGTAGCTGCGCTTTCCCTCGCTTCGCAACGAAGGAACCTGTAAGCGCGAAACTGTGAGGCGGTTTTTCGCACTTTTCCGGCTTTTCTGCCTGTTGGCGTTGGCCGCACCGACGATGGCGGCCGACATCGCGGCGGCGGGCCTGATTCCTGCCGAAGACAGGCGACCTCTCGCCTGGGCTGCCGAGGAGCCTGTTTTTGTTGTGGTCGAGCGTAGTTGCCGAACGGTCACTGTGTATCGGAAAGGTCTCTGGCACCGAACCTATCGCGGGGCCGTTTTTGGCCGCGGCGACGGCTCCAAGGTGCATGAAGGAGACCGGCGCACACCGAACGGCTTGTATCGGATTCAGAGCCGCCGGCTGCATGGTCGCTGGTCCCGGTTTTTGCTGCTGGATTATCCGAACAGTAATGATCTTCGCACGAATCAGGCGGCTCGGGCTGCCGGCGCAACCGATCAGGGCCCCGGAGGTGAGATCGGGATCCACGGTAGCGATGAGCCCACCCTGAACCGATCTGACGTCGACTGGACGTTGGGGTGCATCTCGCTCCTCGATTCTGACGTCGAGGATTTGTATCGATGGGTGCCTGTGGGGACGCCCGTTTGGATTCGTCCATGAACTTCGCCGGTCAGACCTTGTTTCGCGGCTAGGGGACTCATAGGGTTTCGCCACCATGAGCGATTATATCGCCGATGAGCAGGGCCCCGATGCCGAGCCGATTTCCGGCCTCGATCAACTCGTGGCTCACATCCTGAGGGGTTCCAAGCCCGAGGCCGATTGGGTCGTTGGGACCGAAGTCGAGCGGGTGGGGCTCGACCCGACCACGGGCGCAGCACTTCCGTTTTCGGGTGATCGCGGAGTTGAGGCTATTCTGCGGGGGATGTGCGAGCGGTTTGGCTGGGAGCCGAACCAGGAGGGGGACCGAATTATCGGCCTTTCGCGCGGAGATTCGTCCATCACGCTCGAACCCGGTGGTCAGGTAGAGCTGGCTGGGAGACCCTTCCGATCGCTCCTCGACGGGGCTGCTGAATTGCAGGCGAATGGCGAGGAACTATCGAATATTGCAGAGGAAATTGGTGCTGTATTCGTGGGATTGGGTGTTCAGCCCGTGACGCCTGTGGAGGAGATCGAATGGGTTCCCAAGGGCCGCTACGGAATTATGGGCCCTTATATGAAGCAAGTCGGCGCGCTCGGTCAGCGAATGATGAAGCAGACCGCCACGGTTCAGGTGAATCTCGATTTCAGCAGTGAGGCCGATGCGATCGAGAAAATGCGGGTAGCGACGGGCATCGGCCCGATTCTGAACGCAATTTTTGCGAATAGTGCCATCAGTGAAGGCCAGCCGAATGGGTATCTCTCCTACCGGGCGCACGTATGGACAGATACGGACCGGGCACGGTGCGGGATCCTGCCGTTTCTCTTCACCGAGAGTGCCGGCATCGTGGACTATGTTGAATGGGCACTCGACGCACCCATGTACTTCATCCGACGCGCTGATACCTACCTCGACCTGAGCGGGCTTCCCTTTCGCGAGTTCTGGGAAAAGGGCGCGAGCGGAACACGGGCAACCGTGGGGGATTTCGCCCTTCATCTATCAACTCTTTTCCCGGAAGTACGGTTGAAGACCTGGATCGAATTGCGCATGGCGGACAGCCCGCCACCCGACTCCGTCCTGGCGCTCTCGGCAATGGCCAAGGGGGTCCTCTACGAGCCAGATTGCCGAATGGGGGCCTGGGACCTGGTCAAGGAATGGCCTCTCGAAGAGCGACACGCACTTCTCGAAACAGTGGCCCGCGGCGGCTTTGCGGCTCGAGCCGGCCGTCACAGCATCGCCGATCTGGCGCGGGAACTGGTTGTGATCGCCGAGGAGGGCTTGAACCGACTCGCACGGGCTGCGCGAGAGTCGGGGGGTGAGGCTGCCCTTCTCGAGCATACGATCGATCGAGTCCGCCGGGGGCGTACGTCAGCCGAGGAGACTCTCGACATCTGGAAGCTCGGCGGCGCCAACCGAGTGAGCGATCTCGTGCGGCACACGGCCTACTCCGCCAGCCGGAGCGATCAGGCCGGTTGAGTCCCCGCGGATGCCCGCGATCAATGTCCCGCATAGTGGGAATTCGCGGATACTTAAAGGGAAGCACCTACGGTTGGCTCGTGCGATAATTTGCAGGTGCTACGGAACTTTTTTCAAAAAAAAGATTAGCCACGGTTATTCGTCATGATAGGTTAATTCATTTAATGGTGGTGGAGTGCGCGGGGTAACTTCCGCGCTTCCTGAAGGTTGTCGTTTCGGAGCCTTTAAGAAACGGTGAAATCTTCAGTTGGGAGGATGAGGCACATGGGTGGGACTATGCGTGTAAGAGGTGGGGGAATGCAGGATCGATCGGGAGGACTCTTTGAGCCAGACGTGCTTTTGCCGACGCAGTTCTCGTCGTACTTCCGAAAGGAAGTTGGTTTTGACCGGGAGCGTCGTCTGATGCTCGCGGTTCTCGAAGATGCCATCGACTGCTTTCAGAAATACGCGCACACCGACGACGTGCGCGGCAAGCAACTATTTGATGAATCCTGGGAATGGATCGTTTCCGACGATACGCGTTGGCTCTTTTCGTTCGAGAATATCTGCCAGATCGTCGACATGAATCCGGACTATATTCGGCAGGGGCTCAAGACCTGGCGTAGTACGAATTCTGTCGAACAGTTGGCAGCCCAAGGCCCGGTCGCCGCGGGCCTCGGCCACTAAGTTTTCGGTTGCGATCGTCAGCGATCCTCATTGCTTGCGGGGGTCGCTGACGGCAGACTTTGCAGGGGGGAAGCCGATCGGCTGATGTCGATCGGATAGCCCCGTTGTTCCTCGAGTGCGACCAGAAGTTTGGCCGCGTCGATCTTTTCTTCGATCCCACGCTCGCGCAAAATTTTTGTTGCCCGGCGCCATCGTCCCGGTTGGAGACCGTACAGGTCGGGGTGCACCTCGACGAAGATGCGTCCGGACTTCTCGCCGAATTTGATCGTCTCATAGACAAAAGCGCCAGCTGCATTTTTGGGAACGAGCGGGAAGAGTTCGCGAATGTCCTCGGGGTACATTCGCACACAACCATGACTCACCGACATGCCGACACCCCAGGGAATGTTTGTTCCATGGATAGCGTAGGAGGGCATCGAGAGACGCAGCCGAAACTCTCCAAGCGGGTTGTCCGGGCTCCCGCCTTCGATGAATTTTTCGCTCGAACCCGATTCCCGCATGCGCTCTTCCCGAATGGATTCCGGAATCACCCACCGCGGGTTACGCGCCTTTTCGATCACGCGGAAATCACCCTGAGGAGTTCGCCACTCCTGGCGTCCCAGACCGACGGGAAAGGTAAGCACGGTCGGGGCCGCATCGGCGACTTTGGGGGGGTACCAATAAAGCCGCATTTCGGGCAGGTTCACAACGAGCCCTTCGTACTCGCAGCAGGGTAGAATCCAGAAAGTCGGGATTGTCAGCGGTTCCTTGGCGGTGTGCGGGATCCAGCCATCGACGCCCGGGTTGGCTGCCTCCATGGAGTTCAGGCCGAGGTCGAAATGCCGGCCGATATCGAGGAAGGTATCACCCCGCTCGGGGTTCCAGGTTTGCAGCTCCCCGATCACGGTACTGGTTCGGCGCTCGGGTATCCCGTCTTGCGGCGGCTGGAAGGAATAGGGCCGAAGATCACGTTTCTCGAAGTCTGCTTCGGACCACTCCTTGGCGGCAACCGGAGTCGCGATCAATACGATCAAAAGGGTAAGCCAGCCAAGGATCATTCCTCATGATATCGACGCCGTCCGATATCGACAACTCGGCCTTCCGTCGAGCAGCCGAAACCGGTACAAGGTGGTTCGGGCCGCAGGGGCGGCCGTAAAGCTGGATCGAGTACGGGGTGGTTGTGGTGAGGGTGATACAAGCGAGATTCGTATTTTGTTTTGTGTGGTTCGGGCTGATGCTCGCTACGGGACTCCCCGCCGAGGCCCGCGCCCCCAAGGTAACGGCATCAGCTGCTGTAGTCATGGACGCCAGGACGGGTGAGTTGCTCTGGTCCAAGAACCCCGACAAGAAGAGAGCGCCGGCGAGTACTACCAAGATTTTGACGACGGTTCTCGGTCTCGAAGCTGAACGCATGAACGATTATTTTCGGGTCAGCAAACGAGCGCAGCGACAGCAGCCGTCCAAGCTCTATCTCAGTTCAGGCCAAAAAGTTCAGCTTCGCGAGTTGCTCTATTCCCTGATGCTGAAGTCGGCGAACGATTCTGCGGTGGTTGTTGCCGAAGGCGTGGATGGAAGTGTCGAGAAGTTCGCAAAGAGGATGAACGCGCGAGCGCGCAAGGTGGGTGCTCGCAACACCCATTTTCGGAATCCGAACGGGTTGCCGAACAGACGTCATTTGTCGACCGCACGCGACATGGGTCTCATCTTGCGAGATGCGCTTGATGTCGACGGCTTTCGCCGTATTGCCGGCACCACCAAACGGAAGATTCGCGTCAATCGGGGCTCGAAGACCAAACAGATCTCGGTGCGTAACAAGAATCGACTTCTGAATGGTTATTTCGCCAAAGTCATTGGCAAGACCGGCTACACACGCGCGGCGGGCAAATGCTTTGCCGGCGCCGCAGAGTGGCGGGGTCGGGAAGTCATCGTGGTGGTTCTCGGATCTCGCGACCTCTGGGGGGATACGAGAACTCTGGTGAAATGGGCCTTCAAGGGGGACGGACGCCACGGCTTGCCGAAGACTCGCATGGCAAAGGCATCCCCGTCGGCCGGAAAAGTTGCGGCGAATCCAAAGCCCGTAGCGAGGAAAACGGCACCGGTGGTGGCGCGCAAGGCCCCGGTGAAAGCGGCAGCCCCGAAACGGACCGAGGTTGTTCGCGTCGCTTCAGCTCGAACCTCCACGCGGACCTCTCCGCCAGCTCAGGTGGCGCAACCCGGAGTGCATCAGGTCCGCCACGCATCCAGTTCCGGAGTGATTCGCCGGGGCTGCACCGGCACGGGCTGTGACCGGTGGCTTCGCTACGGACTCAGTCGCTGAGGCCGGCTTCAGGCCCTCTTGTCGGATCGGGTCGCACCCGTCGCCGAGAAAATCCTCCTCGGTCCTTCATGCTGCGCTTCTGGATACGACGAGCCTTTTTGAGCTGATCGGGCTCGAGAACGTTGGTGATCTCGATCAGCATCTGAAGGTGCTGTGTCTTGATCGTCGTTTCAAGCCGAAAGAGCCTTTCCGTCGCTTGCAGGGTTTCGATCTGATCGATGGGAGTTGCCGTCAGTAGCTTTCGGATCGTTTCGGTTTGCGCGGCCAACTCCCAGCGGGTGTCCTGAATTGTGCTCCGCGTTTTTCGAAGCACCTTCTGGACCGATTTTCGCTGCGACTCGGAAAGCTCGAGGCGGGCCTGGTGGCGCATGATCGTTTCGGGCTGGATCAGAGACCGGGTAAACAGAGGTGCGACTTTTGGTCCGCGCGCCGCTCCCCCTGATCCACCTTCGGGTCCATGCGGTGGGCGTGCGCCTGCTGACGTCGTGATTGCGAGAAGCAGGCACAGAGAAATCAGAAAGGTTTTTTTCATGTCAGTTTCCCGGACTCGATCTCAAGGAACGATTCACGATTTTCCATCGAGCCCAAACAGTCTTGGTCGTCGTAAAGGCATTCGAAAGCAGGGACGTTATTGATGGGGTCGAGCGAAACGACGTTCAGCAAGACGTCACTGGGCATATCCCAAACGAACGAAGAGTCATCCAGATTCAAGCCGGGGGCGGCCGCGAAGTTGGTCATTTGTCCGGAATCGGGGGGTGTTGCGGGGGCGATCCAGAGCGCCAGAAGCGCGGCCGCCGCAAGCGGAAGTATCCATAGGGGGCGAGGCCTGAGCGTGGCCGGGCCTTTTCTGAGCTGCGGGGCGGGCCTCTCGGGTAATTCGGCGATAATTCGGGCTGCGAGCGCAGGGTCCGGATTGGGCTCCGGCAATTGGTCCAGCCAGCGGTCCAGTTCAGCGGCCTCAGCGACAGCTGCCCGCGCTTCGGGCGAGTTGGCGACAAAGCTCTCCATCGCGTCTCGGGACTCTGCAGGCCAATTCCGCGGATCGGAGCCGCAGGTTTCGAGAATCGAGATCAGATTTTCCAGCTTTGCTTTCATGTCTCTCCCTGCAGAAGGTCGGGTCCGATGCCGGACAGTTTCTTTTTCAAACCGCGACGCCCTCGGGCGAGCAGGGATTCGACGGCTTCAAGGCTGAGATTCATGATCGAGGCGGCCTCACTGTTTTTCCATCCTTGATAGTGGCAGAGGTTGATCGCGATCCGTTGTTTTTCGGGCAACTCCTGCAGAGCACGGTTCACGTGCCAGCTCAATTCCTTTTGCGCAATTTGCGTCGCTGGCAAGGCTTGGTCGCTAGCCGGCTCGGCTCTTCCCTCGAGCGTGGTTTCGCGATGTTTTGCAATTCGGTTCAGACAGAGATTCATCGCGATACGAAACAGCCAGGTCGTCACTTTTGCCTCGGTAGGTTTCCAACGAGAGGCATGCAGCCAGACGCGAGTGAAGACTTCTTGCGACACCTCCTCGGCCTCGCTGCGGTTTCCCAAGGTCCTCTCCGAAAATGCGAGGATGCGGTCGAGATGTCGCTCGACAAGCAGCTGACAGGCGTCCCGGTCGCCTTGTCCAATTCGCTGCATCAGTTCCTGATCGGAATCGACCACCGCGCCTACCTTGGCCGGGGTGCTCGTCGAGCGCAACCGTGCGACCCGGGTTCCCGATTTGGTGGGCCTTTCCGAGGACTTGCCGACCATGGCCAGCGCCGTTGCTCCCCATCTCGGGAGTATCGGTGAAGTCGTCGTCATCGGCCCTTGAACCGCCACCGGCCGAAAACCTGTCGAAGAATTTCATCCGGGACCTTTCCACCTGGTCGCTCCGGCTGATAAGCTCGGGATTGCTGGGTGCGGCTCCGACGTTCCGCCTACAATTTTGTGGCAGGGAATCACCACTGATCGCCTGAGGGCAGGCCCGATTCACGGGAAGTCCATGGCGAGCAAGCGGTTCCCCCCTTTCGTTCAGTATGGCTTCGGACGAGGAGGGGTTCGCACCCAGCTTTTGCCCTTTCCCCCGAAAGATTGTGGGATGGATTGCTCCAAGATATCCTCAGGTCAGGAGGCCTGATGGAAGAGATGGAGACGGGACCGACGCTGTTGCTGGCGATGCCCCAAATGACGGACCCGAATTTTAATCGTTCGGTCATCCTTCTCTGCCGGCATGATGACGAAGGTGCTCTCGGATTCGTGATCAATCGGCCCATGCGGATTGATGTCGCTGAATTGCTCGAAGGGGACTTTACGTTGCCGGAAAAAGTTCTTCTGACGGCTTGGGAAGGGGGTCCCGTCAGTCCGGAACGGGGTTGGCTGATTTGTCGGGAGGCCCCGCTTCTTGCCGAGAGCGACGAAGAGGAATTTCTCGAGGTTTGTCAGGGCATCTATATGTCCAGTTCCCAGGCTCATTTGCGCAATATTCTGTCCCGCGAGTCGAGCGACGGCGATGTGGATCGAAGCCGACTGCTGCTCGGATACGCAGGTTGGGGGCCAGGTCAGTTGGAGGCAGAGTTGATCGCTTCCGCCTGGCTGCAGATACCGGTCGACAATACGCTGATTTTCGAGACAGAGGCCGATGAGGTTTGGGACAAGGGTATTCGGTCTCTGGGCGTGGACCCCTTGTCAATTGCGCCCGGTCCCGGTCTCCACTGAAACAAGCCGCTCTCCTCGACGTTGCGCTTTTTTTCGAGACGTCTAGCCTCATGGCATGAGTGCAACCGACGACAAGGCTCCCTATTATCTGCCCATTCAGGATGAGGTCGAGATTTTTACCCAGGCGCATAATTCTCGCCTGCCGGTTCTGCTCAAAGGTCCGACGGGGTGTGGGAAGACACGATTCGTCGAGTATATGGCACATAAGCTCAAGGGGCCTCGCACGGGCGAGGGAGACTCTCTGGTGACCGTGGCCTGTCACGAAGACCTGACCGGTTCCGATCTTGTCGGTCGATATCTGATTCAGGGAGATGATACGGTATGGATGGATGGCCCGCTGACGCAGGCCGTTCGTCGTGGCGCGATCTGCTATCTCGATGAAGTCGTCGAAGCTCGCAAGGATACCATCGTTCTGATTCACCCGTTGACGGACCACCGCCGCATGTTGCCGATCGATCGGCGGGGTGAGGTTGTCGAGGCAGATCCGAGCTTTCTTTTGGTGGTGTCCTACAATCCCGGATACCAAAGCGTTCTCAAGGATCTCAAACATTCCACGCGACAGCGCTTTGTCAGCCTGGAGTTTGATTATCCACCGCGGGATCGCGAAGCAGAAATCATTGCCCACGAAAGCGGATTGGACGCCGATACCGCGCTGACCCTTGCCACTCTTGGTGAAAAGGTTCGTGCATTGCGCGGATCGGGCTTGGGGGAGGGGGTCAGTACCCGCCTTCTGGTCTATGCAGGCCAGCTGATGGCGCGGGGCGTTCCCGCGAGAAGAGCTTGTACGGTAGCCGTGACGAACTCACTGACCGACGATCCGGAAATGCTGCGCGCCGTCGGAGAGGTTGTGACCGCACTTTTTGCCTAAGTGCGGTGCCGAAGTTTACCAGAAGATATGGCGCCAGTTCGTCTTGCGGCGGTTCCAGGTACTATCGTCGAAGAAAGAATCGTTGCCGATGACAAAAGATGTCGTCATCTGGGGGTCTGTTGCCGCCGACATATCTGCGTAGGCGCGAACGTAGATCACGAAGCCCCCGGCAAGCCCACTAGCTTGCTGTATGGTCACCGAGTGAATCCCGCCGTTGACCGGCGCGAGGGGGTCCTTGTAGGTCCAGCGACGACCATTGGCTGACTCGGTCATGGTGAAAGCGGGCAAGCTTTGATTGAAGAGACTCCCGCTGCTGTTCTGCAGCCTGAAGGTGAAACCATCATCAAAGGGGTTCATCGCGCTGGTGGGCTGAACCCGTGTGCCGATGCGGATCAGATCGGGCTTGCTTCCGGCCCGGTATTTGATGTTGCCGTTGCAGCCGCAGCAGTTTCCATTGAAGGGTTGCGGGGCTTCCTGAGCCTCGACAGCCACGGTTCCGAAACTCCATGAGAATAAAGCTAGAAAAACGAACGTTTTCAGGATCATAACCCTCTCCCTCGTGCGGTATCCCGCAGCTTCCCCGAGCCTTGCTCGTACCCCCGAGCGCGCTCTTCCTCTTCCCGCCATCGACCTTTGCTTGGAATCTCTTTAGAGAAAGCGCATGAACCTAAGTCGATCCATCAAGGGAAGTCGAGCTATCGTCACTGGTGCAGCGAGCGGAATCGGGCATGCGACAGCAGCGCTTTTAGCCGAGGAGGGGGCATTTGTCGGGGCTTTGGACCGTCCCGGCAGCGGTCTGGAAGCATCTCTCGCATCCCTGCCGGACAACGCCAAGGTCGAGACCCGTCTGGTTGATGTGACTGATGACGCGCTGGTCTGTGCGGCCGTCAACGATCTGGCCGGAAAGTTTGGTGGCCTCGATATCGTGATCAATTGTGCGGGGGTCAGTCTGCCCGCGGCGATTGGCGATGAGGAGGCCTGGGAGCGGACCATGCAGGTCAACCTTTACGGGGTTCATCGGGTCGTTCGGGCAAGCCTTCCCTATCTGGAAAAAAGTACGGCCGCCCGGATTGTGAATGTGGCCTCTACCGAAGCCTTGGGGGCCCAACCCTTTGTCAGCGCCTATACGGCAAGCAAGCATGGGGTGCTCGGGTTCACACGGGCGCTCGCCGTGGAGCTGGGTCGCCGAGGGATCACCGCGAATGCGATCTGCCCCGGACCGATTCATACCGGGATGACGGCGAACATTCCCCACGAAGCCAAGGAGAAATTTGCACGCAGAAGGGTTCCTCTGGGGCGATATGGGCAGCCGGAAGAAGTGGCCCATGCGATCCTCGGTCTGGTCTTGCCCTCGTCCTCATTCATCACCGGAGCGTGTCTGAGCGTGGACGGCGGCATGTCGATTCAGAACTGATGCATGGCAACACCCCTCAAATTAGATACCGTAGGGGTGATGGACGAAATGACGCGCGGAGAAAGGATGGGGGCCCTCGAGGACCTCGCGACCGAACTGGAGTCTACCAGTCCCGGTTTTGCCACCCGCCTGCGTCAGTTTGGTGCGAAGGTTCAATCGCAGCAGAGTCCTGAGGCGTTCCGGGATCTGTCCGAAAGCCTGGCCCGGGTGGTGCGTCTGGAGGGGGTCGCTCGCGAGGCCGGTTTGGCGCTCCTGACTCTGGACACCGGGGACGTTCTGCGCTTGCAGGGGCCGGTTCTGCGGGGCTGGGCAGACGCCATTTGCGAGATCGGTTCGGTTTCCGTGCGTGCGGGGCAATCGTTCGGGGCCGCGGTGCTCCCCGCCTTGCCCGGCGCGGCTCCGGATCTTGCCGACCGTCTGGCGACCACCGCCACGGCGCTGCGAGAATTCGTGGGCGCTCACCCGGGGGAACCGATCGTGAACCGTTGCGCGACTTTCCTCGGGGAAGCTTTCATTCACCACCCGACGCTCGTCCATCAGGCGTGGCTTCGCTACGCGACCGCGGTCGCGTTTACGCCGCGACGGCCGCTCGATGTCCTTCGAGAATTGCCGAAGTCGATCGCGTTGAATCCGGAAGAGCTCGCAGCAATCCTCAATGTCGTGGCTCGTTGCGCCAGCTGGGATGTTCGTGAAGCACCCGCATGGTTTGTCGAAGCGCCGCATCTCTTGACCGGATTGCCCGGAGATAGTCGCGCCGGGTTGCTGGAAATTCTCGACACATTAAAGGACGACGCGGTTTCGGTTCTGGATCTCCTTCGTGGGGCAGGCCCTGTGCTCCGCAGACTTTCGGCAGACGAGCGTGCACTCGTGCTGACGCACACCCTCGCAGTAGCAGTCGTTGCCCCGAAGGCGGCGCCGCGTTTTCTGCGAGGGGTGCTTCGAGTGGTTGAAGCTGTCGGCTTCGGGGAGGAACTGGAAGTCTTCGTGCAGGAAGGACTCTCCCTGGCGGAGATTCAGGAAGTCGCTGCCGAAGCGTTCTTCTCCCTCGAGTCCCGCGGCGCGAAGGCTTTTCTTGCGCGCCACGATACGGCCGTGCGCTTTGAGGATATCGAGACCACCCTTCGAGGTTATCTTCGGATCCTCGAACGGAGAGCACCGAACCTGGTAGCCGTCGATCTTGGGGGATTGTTTCCCTTTCTGGACAATCGCAAGATCATCCCGGTGAGTGCCCGGTCGGGGACGTTTCCGACCTGGGAAGAAAACTTCATACTTCTGAAATTACAGGCAACACTGGCAACTCTCTGGGACGAGGCCGGGACTCGATCTTTCGATCTGGGTCAATGGCTTGGGGAGGAGGCGGACGGCGGGTTCCGGGAACTCTATGCCCGTTTCGAGCTTCCGGAGGCGGCCGCCGGAATTCTGGCCCATGTGGAAGCAGCGCGGCTCGCGCCCTGGGTCAAGGAGAGGTTCCCCGGGCTGGCCGGGGATCTCGCCGACCTGCGCGCCCATGCCTTTCGCGGAGACTGCGTCGCTGCCGATGCGAGCGAACCCGAGGCGTTGCTCTTCCTTGCCCTGGGGGGATCATCCGAGCACATTGATTTCTCCTCGGAGGGAGCGGGGCTCGAAGGTTTCGCACGAATCGCGGCCGATCGGACGGCGACGATCTACGATAGTGTGAATGAAACGGTCCGAATGACGCGTCTTCTCGAGGCCGGCGAACTCATTCGCGTCACCAACCTCGAGGACCTTTTCCTCGAGGATCCGACAATGTCGTATTTGCTCGACGATGCCGACGAGGATGGAGGCCCCCCGCCGCCGGCGCCACCAAACCCGGACAACCAGCCGATGGATGAGGCGAATATTCCGCAGGGCGAGCGATCGGAAGATACATCACCCGCGTCCGCCGTGGACCCGGAGCTACTGAAGGCCTACCTCGAACAAAACCCCCGGGTGAAGGTCATGCGGTCCGAGGAGGCGCTGGATGCGACCGGATTGTTCGTCGCGGGGCTGACCGGTGGAGGCGGGGAACGACCCGACCAGATTTCAAACGCGGAGAGGGAGCATGTCTTTGCCTTGTCGCGGGGTGCACGCGAAGCACGGGGCGTCTTCCTCTATGATGAGTGGGACCATGAGATCGGTGATTATCGGGTCTCCTGGTGCCAGGTGCATGAGTTGGGTCTGGGCGATGATGATCCCGGATTTTTCTCGGAGACGCTGCAGCGATATCAAGACGTTCTGCCGGAAGTGCGACGACAATTTCAGCGGGTCAAGCCGCAGGGCTATCGGACCATCCGTGGCCTCCTCGATGGTGAGGATTTCGACCTCGACGCGGTCGTTCTCGCCCGGAGTGACCTCCGGGCAAAGTTGAATCCGGCGACACGCCTCTACACCCAACGACAACGGGAAGAGCGCGATGTGGCGACGTTGTTTCTGCTGGATATGTCAGCCTCGACCGACGAAGAGGTCGAAAAACCGGACCTCGTCGAGAACTCGCAGGAATTGCCGGAAGATTTGTCAGACACCTTCTTGCCCCTTGAATCTCTTGAAAAAGAACGCGGTCGACGCGTCATCGATATTCAGAAGGAAGCTTTGACAATTATGTCACAAGCTCTCGAAGAGATCGGTGATTTGTTTTCGATCTATGGTTTTTCCGGACACGGCCGGGAGCGGGTAGAACTTTTTGACGTGAAGAGTTTCGATGAGGCGCTCTCTTTGGCGGTGAAGAGTCGGTTGAGCGCGATCGAGCCGCAACGTTCGACACGCATGGGGCCGGCGATTCGGCATTCGATCCGCCGGCTGGCCTCGGTGTCCTCGCGGTCGAAGCATCTGATTTTGCTCTCGGATGGCTTTCCGCAAGATTTTGATTACGGTCGCGACCGGCGGTCCAATCTCTACGGCCTGCGGGATACTGCGCAGGCGTTGCGCGAGGCGGAGCAGGCAGGCATTTCCACTTTCTGCATTACGGTCGATCGTGCCGGTAACGATTATCTTCGCGAGATGTGCGACAAGGATCGATATCTCGTGATCGAAGATATTGCCGAGTTACCGCTCGAGCTTCCGAAGATCTATTCGCGGGCGACGCGCGACGGCTGAGCGTCGATCGACGAGAGAACCGGGGTCGGCAACAGCAGGGGCCCCCAAAGCTTCCGGGCCGCCGCATGAGGGTCCTCCAGCACCCCGGGTTTTGCCGCCAGTCGCAGCGCCTGCCGGGTGGTGGGCTGCCATTGCGGCCAGCTGGGCAGACCATCGTGGCCGGGAACTTCACCGTGAGCAAAACGCGCCCAGGATTTTTGCATACGTCGGGAAAGAGTTCTGATGTCGGAGGACCATCCCATGGTCGCGGCGAGCGGGCCTTTGCGCACGGTTCCGAAGACAAAGGGGATATCGAGCCCGTGAAATGCTCCCGTATAGGAGCCAACCAGCGGCAGCTGCCCGTCGAATCGGTAAAAATATACCTCGCCACCGGCGCGGCTCAGAGTGTCGGCGAGAATTCCGGCCGGTGCGTGAAAGACCATGTCGGACATGAACCGGCTCCATCGATAGCGGGGTGCACCGAGAGATTCGTTGTACGTTTCATGAAACCGGTCGAGGAGGTTTGGATCGATGCTGTTGGCCGAGAGCACTCGGAGGATCCTGCGCTCGAGACCGGCTTCGTCGAGGCTTCGTCCCGAGCTATCGGCTGCCATGAACAGCGCCCACTCGTCCTGATTGCTCCCCATCAGAACCGGTACGGGAGTTTTGCCCGAATTGCGGATCCTTTGCAGCGGTTGCTCGGAAAGAAGCTGTCCGTCGATCGATGGCTGCCACGGAAGGTTGGCCACGCCTACGGAAAGCTCGCGGGTCGTCGCTGTTTGCGCTGTGAGCAGGCGGCCGACGGGCACTCGACGCAGTTGCGCCGGGTTGGCTCGCGGCAAGCCGACGTAACGTAAAAAGGCACGCCCAACTCGTTCGGAGATCTCGTGTTCGGAGACATTTGAAGCCGCACCGCTTTGCAGAATGGCACGGTGAAAGAGTCCTTCCGCAGCCGGTGTACCCAGGAGGGTTCCAACGCTCATTGCACCTGCGGATTCACCAAAGATGGTGACGTTGCCCGGGTCGCCGCCGAAACAGGCGATGTGGTCGCGCACCCAGTGCAGCGCGGCGATCTGATCCTTGATGCCCAGATTGGGTTCAATCTCATCCGGACGGCCTCGCAGCGCATCCATATTGAGCGATCCGAGAACGCCGAGCCGATAGTTTGCCGAAACCACAACGACATCACCGCGTTGCGAAAGTCGGGAACCGCTGTAGAGGGCTGTCGACCCTGAGCCCAGAAGGAAAGCACCGCCGTGGATCCAGACCATGACGGGGCGAGGGCGGCTGTCGGCCGCGGGGGTCCATACGTTGAGGTAGAGACAATCCTCACTATTATCGTCAACCGTTCCGAGCAGTCGGCGGGCGGCCAGAAGTGTTTGCGGTGTCTGCTGGGCGGAGGGACCAAAGTGCGTTGCCTGTCGCACGCCCTGCCACGCGGGCATCGGTTCGGGCGATCGGAAACGTCCCGGGCCTACAGGCGGTGACGCAAAGGGGATCCCTCGAAAAACGAGGCCACGCTTTTGCTGCTTTCCCTCAAGGGAACCCGAGGGTGTATGCACGACAATCCGAGCCATCCGGTTTGGGGAAGAAAAGGAATCCGAGGTGAGCCTGCGGACTTCCTCAGCCCGTCAGACCCCACTTCTTCTTGTTTTCTTCGATCGCGTCCTCGGAGGGATGGTCGGTCTTTTCCTGCTCCTTGACCTCGAAATTATCCATATCGTCGATCATCTTGTAATTCAGCGGTGTATCGTCGGTGAAGACTTCAGGCACAGCCACTTCTTCGTAGATCGCCTGCCAGGGGCATTCGGGCTCACAGGCCCCGCAGTCGATGCATTCGTCCGGGTTTATATAAAGCTGGTTCGGGAAGGAGTCCTTGTCACTGCCTTTGTATTCATAAATGCAATCGACGGGGCATACGGCGACACAGCCAGTATCCACACAATCGCGGCAGAGCCGTGTAACGATGTAGGACATATTTTCTCCTTCGGTCATCGCGTTGTAAGCGATAACGACAAAAATTTTCGTAGCGTATCCGGGATAGCGAAGCAAAGCGCCGGTTGGCCTCGCGGATGGCGGGTTTCAGGCAGGCCGGCAGATCAGTTAGAGAGGTCTCCATGACAGAAAAGAGCATGATTCCGGATGCCTCAACTCTGGCGGAATCCGTCCGTTCCCAAGCCCGGACTCCGGAGGAACTCCTCGATGAGGCGATTCTTTCCATCGAAAGAGAAAACCCTGAACTGAACGCCGTTGTCCATACCCTTTATGACGAGGCTCGGGCACGAATCGCGGCAGGGTTGCCGGACGGGCCCTTTCGCGGGGTGCCCATCCTGCTCAAGGATCTCGATGCGCCACTAGCGGGGGCACCTTTTCACTGCGGGACACGATTTCTTCGTGATCTGGAATTTCGTGCGGATACCAACGCGTATTTTGTCGATCGGCTTCTGGCTGCCGGGTTTGTCCCGATCGGCAAGACGAACACGCCCGAGTTGGGGCTCGCTGTGACCACAGAACCGCTTTCCTGCGGAGCCAGCCGAAATCCCTGGAACCCCGCACATTCTACCGGTGGGTCGAGTGGAGGTGCTGCGGCAGCGGTCGCAGGGGGGCTGATCTCGATTGCCCATGCCAGTGATGGCGGTGGATCGATTCGTATCCCGGCCAGCGCCTGCGGGTTGGTCGGGCTGAAGCCCTCTCGCGGTCGAGTTTCTCTGGGCCCGGATTACGGTTCTTATTGGCAAGGCTTTGTGACCAACCATGTCGTCACCCGCAGTGTGCGTGATACCGCCGCCGTTCTGGATGTCGTTTCCGGGTTGGAGCCGGGCGATCCCTATACAGCGCCGCTACCCGCGGGTCCCTTTCTGAACGAAACCTCGAAGTCTCCCGGGCGGTTGCGAATCGGCCTGATGATGCAGGCCCCGGGCGCTCGGAGCGCGCTGGATCCTGCGTGCGTGGAAGCCGTCCGTCGCGCTGGGCAGGCTCTGGAAAGTCTTGGGCATCAAGTGGAGGAGTCACACCCGGAGGCCATCGATCAGGTAGACGAACGCAACGGGCATTTCACAACGGTCGTCGTGTCGTGGACGGCAGCCGCCCTTGCGCATTGGGAGGCTCGGACCGGCGAACCCATCCCGGCTGAAGGGCTCGAGCCACTGACCGTCAACCTCGCCGAGATCGGGAAGTCGATTTCAGCGGTTGACTATCTGGCGACGGTTCGCTGGTGCGAGTCCTTCACCCGGCGGATGGCCGCTTGGTGGGAGAATGGATATGATTTGCTGGTGACGCCGACTTTGGGAACGCCTCCGCCACCTCTGGGAACATTGACATCGCCGGATGGTGACCTCGCTGCCGTTATCGAATCTCTCGAGAAATTCAGCCCCTTTGTCGCGCCCTTCAACATGACCGGCCAGCCCGCGGTTTCGCTGCCCCTTCATCAAAGTCATGCTGGGTTGCCAATCGGCGTCCAATGTATCGCGCCTTATGCTCGGGAAGATCTTCTCCTGCAGGTAGCAGCGCAACTCGAGACGGCGATGCCCTGGGCGGATCGTCGACCTGCGGCCCTCGCGTCATGAAGTCCGATCAACCCGTAGATCTTGCGTTTGATCGAGATCATCTCTGGCATCCATATACATCAATGAAGAACCCCCTGCCGGTGCAGCCGGTGGTTGCGGCGCGCGGTGTGCGATTGGAGCTCGCAGACGGTCGGCATTTGATTGACGGGATGTCGTCATGGTGGGCGGCTATCCACGGATACGGCGTGTCCGCGATCGACGAGGCTGTTCGCGATCAGCAAGACCGGATGTCGCATATGATGTTTGGCGGTCTGACACATGCCTCGGCAATTGAATTGGCTCGGCATTTGATCAGATGGACCCCCGATGATCTCCAGCACGTTTTTCTGGCCGACTCCGGGTCGGTTGCTGTCGAGGTCGCGATCAAGATGGCGCTCCAGTATTGGCGAAGCGCGGGCATGCCTCGCCGCGAGAAGTTGGTCACGGTGCGAGGCGGGTACCATGGAGATACTTTCGGGGCGATGGCGGTATGTGATCCCGTGACAGGCATGCACGGACTTTTTTCAGGGTCGCTGGCTCAACATCATTTCGCTCCGCGGCCGCAGACCGCTTTTGGTGCGTCCTGGGATCCGATGGACCTCGACGCGATGCGAGACTTGTTGCAGCGCTCCGAGCACGAAATTGCTGCCGTGATCCTCGAACCGATCGTGCAGGGCGCGGGGGGTATGTGGTTTTACCACCCGGAGTATCTGCGTGGTCTGCGCGCGCTCTGCGACCAGCATGGGATCTTGCTGATCTTCGACGAGATTGCGACAGGGTTCGGGCGGACCGGCAAGATGTTCGCTCTGGAGCACGCTGGCGTCACGCCCGATATCTTGTGCGTGGGCAAAGCCTTGACGGGTGGAACCATGACATTGGCAGCGACTCTGGCGTCGCGGCGGGTTGCTGCCGGTATTTCCGAGGGCGAGCATCCCGAGTTGATGCACGGCCCGACGTTTATGGGGAATCCACTGGCATGTGCGGCCGCTGTCGCGAGCCTGCGACTGCTTGAGGAGAGCCCATGGGAGGATCGCGTCAGCGGAATCGAGGCCCAATTGCGGTCCGAACTCGAGCCTCTCGGCGCCGCGCCGGCGGTCGCCGACGTGCGTGTTTTGGGGGCGATCGGGGTGGTGGAAATGTGCGAGCCGGTGGTGATGCGCGAGATACAGAGCTACTTTGTCGAGCAAGGTGTCTGGATTCGGCCCTTCGGACGCCTCGTCTATTTGATGCCACCTTTTGTGATCGAGACCGAGGACCTGTCCCGACTTACGGGCGCGATTGGTTCGTGGATTGAAAAGGGTTCCTGAATCTACTGTCGGGATCCGACCAGAGATTGAACGGCCTCGCCCATGCCATCGATCGAGAGATGGTACATCGGGAAAATTTTCCGAACCGTGCGGGTCGTGTGGTAGTTATCCCAGAAGCGTGATTCTTCCGGATTGATCCACACAGACCGATCAAAATGTGTCTCGATGCGTTGCAGCCATTCAATGCCGGGGGTAGCGGAGCCACGCCAAGGGTCAATCGAACCATTCGGTTCAAAGAGTTCGGCGGGGTGCATACCGGCATCGCCGACGATCATGACTTTCCATCGGTCATCAAGACGGCGGAAAAGATCAGCGGTGGGGACAGCCTGATCTCGTGTCATACGAGCCCCGTTATAAACTTCATCATAGACGCAGTTGTGAAAATAATAGGCCTGGAATTCCCGCAAACCGCGCTCCTCGTGGAGGGCCGTCAGCAACTGGCTCACCGGTTCGAAGAACGGGTCCATGGTGCCCCCGACATCCATGAGCAGGAGGAGGCGGATGTCGTTTTTTCGGGGGGCTCGGAATACCAATTCGATCTCGCCTGCGTTCTTGCAGGTCTCATCAATTGTTTCGTCGAGAGCGAGTTCGGATTGTGCACCCCGTCGCGTCAGTTGGCGCAGTCGGCGGAGAGCCATGCGAAGCTGCCGGATATCGATCGTCCGGTCAGTTCGATAATCAGAGAAGCGACGCTCTTCGGCGACTTTCATCGCCGATCGCGACTTTCCGGGTCCACCGACGCGAACGCCGGTCGGGTGCGTGCCGCCGTGGCCGAAGGGCGATCGACCACCGGTACCGACCCATTTGTTCCCGCCATCATGTTGCTCGGTCTGCTCCTCGAGGCGCTCGAGGAATTTCTTCATCAACTCGTCACTGGATAGTTCTTCGAGTTCGGCAAGTTGCTCCGGGGTGAGTTCGGGGAGATCCTTGGCTTCTTCGAGCCACTTCAGGACCTCGTCGGTGATCCCTTCGAGACTTCCTTCGATACCGCGGAAGACTTTGAGAAAGACCCGATCATAGGCATCGAACTGAGTCTCCGTCTTGATCAGACAAGTCCGACCGAGATGGTAGAAGCGCTCGAGGCTGGAGCCATGCAGGCCCTTCTGCATGGCGTCCAGAAGCCCTTGCCATTCCTGCAGGGAAACAGGAACGCCTTCTTTGCGAAGGCCGTAGAATAAATCCAGAAACATAATCCGAGGTTCGCCTTATTGCTGGTAACGCGGTCCGAGTTCGCTCCAGTCCTTGGGGTACTTGCCGCCCTTTTCGTCGTAGCTCTGAAGGGCTTCGATATCCTGCTCCTTCTTCAGCAGGGCCCCGAGGAACGGAATGTGCGACTCGATCTTCTCCAGGGGCATTCCGGAGCTGAGCAGGGCGCTGATCCAGTCCACCAACTCCGAGGTGGAGGGCTTTTTGCGCAACTCGCTTTGCTCGCGGAGCCAGTAGAATTTGACCAGAACCTGATCGAGAAGTGCGGCATCGAGGTGCGGGTGGTGGACATCCACAATCTGTCGCATCAAATCGGGTTCCGGGAACTCGATGAAATGGAAGACGCACCGTCGCAGAAAGGCGTCCGGGAGTTCTTTTTCGTTGTTCGACGTGATCAGAATCAGTGGACGCTTCCGAGCTGCGATTTCTTCGCCGGTCTCGGTGATGGTGAATCGCATTTCGTCGAGTTCGCGCAACAGATCATTCGGGAACTCGAGATCGGCCTTGTCGATTTCGTCAACCAAAACGACCTGTCGCTCGTCGGCGGCAAAAGCCTGCCCGAGCGGACCATGCTTGATGTACTTCCGGATATCGGAGACATCTCCACCGCCGAAGCGACTATCGTTCAACCGCTGGACCGTATCGTAAACGTAGAGGCCATCGACCGCCTTGCTGGTCGATTTGATATGCCACTGCAGCAGCGGCATTTTCAGACCTTCGGCGACGTGGCGCGCGAGCATCGTTTTCCCGGTTCCGGGTTCGCCCTTGATCAGCAAGGGGCGCTCGAGTGCAATGGCGCAGTTCACGGCATCTACCAACGGGCCCGAGGCAATATAGCCTTCGGTCCCCTGGAATTTCTGAAAATCGTTCTTTTCGGACATGCTCTTTTTTCTCCCTTTGGATCGCGTGCTGTCCAAATCCCTAGCCCTCCCTCAGGAGGGTCGCAATGCCGGGGATTTTTCATCCCGAGAGCCTTCAGGGTGGGTTTTCTCGAATCCGACAGGGTAGATTTGACTGTGCAATCGTCGCAGGCGCCGTCTATATTGCGTCAATGGCAGGCGAGATTTCTCCCTATAAATGTGAGTTCATCGAGTTCATGGTCCGCTCCAAGGTTTTGACCTTCGGAGATTTTGTAACCAAGAGCGGACGAAAAACCCCTTATTTCGTAAATACGGGACGTTATCGGACGGGCGGCCAGCTGACGCGGCTATCGGAGTTTTATGCCCGCGCGATCCGCGATCAACTCGGGAGCGACTTCGACATTCTTTTTGGCCCGGCCTACAAGGGTATCCCTCTGGCTTCGGCTACCGCAATGACTCTGGTTCGGGACCACGGGCACGATGTGGGTTTCTGCTTCAATCGCAAGGAAGCCAAAGATCATGGTGAAGGCGGGGCGCTGGTTGGGTGCGTCCCCGAGGACGGCGACCGAATCGTGATCATCGAGGACGTCACCACTGCGGGCACCTCGATTCGAGAAACGGTCCCGGCCTTGCGTGCCGCAGCAAATATCAAGCTTTCGGGTCTGGTCGTTTCAGTGGATCGGATGGAGCGAGGGACCGGGGACGTGACGGCCCTGGCCGAGATCGCATCGACCTGGGAGATGCCGACGTTTGCCATTGTCACGGTCGAGGAGATCATGGACCACCTTCGGGGGCGCGAGGTCGATGGTGAGGTTGTGCTTGGTGAGGACAGCTACGAACGCATGGTCGCTTATCGAGAAGAGTTCGGCCCTCGTTAAGTCCTCTTTCCCTTGGGTACGCTGAGAACGCGTGCGTTCCTGGCGAACGGAGCCAGAGGGAATGGGAAGTGCTTGTCCCGATCCATGCTTCGGGCGTGAGCGCGAAGATTCGCCGTGGGCCCGAGCGTTTTCAGACCGCCGACAAGAAGTCTGTTCCAATCGGAAGGCATCTCGACCTCGAGACTCGCGGCGGGGAAAGCGCGCGCGAAGGATTGGCGTGTGGCCGCTTCCTCTCTTCGGGTGCGCAGAGAAACGTTGGCGGCGCAGATTCCTCCGGCGGTCAGGGATGCGGCCGCCAGAGAAAAGAAATCCGTCGATGCGAAGCGGTCCGAGAGAGTCGGCCCATCGTATGCGTCGAGCAAGATGAAGTCATGGAGGTCGCGGTTGGATACGAGGTGCAGGATTGCGTCTGTGGTATGAATCCGAGTTTTCCTGCTCTCACGGATCCGAAAATGGGATCTCGCCAGCCCGACCACGCAGGGATCGATTTCGACGATATCGATCTCTATCCGCGGGTAGCGTTTGCGCAGAAAGCGCACGAAACCGCCTCCGCCAAGACCGACGAGCAGGGCTCGTTTGGGCGGCGTGGCCAAAGAGAGTGCCCATCCCGCGGCGCGCAAATAGGCCGGGATCGGGCGTTCCGGCCTCGCCAGATCGACCCGACTTTGCTCGACTTCATCCCGGGAGCCGAAGCGCATCGAGCGACGCGTCCCGCAGGCTTCCACGAAAATCGGACCGAACATTCCTGATTCGATCGCGAGCAGACGTTTATTTTTGGTTGGCGAGGGCATCGTGATCGGAGGGCAGCCTCGGTATGCCTATGCCGGGAGAACTTCGCAAGATTACGGATATCTCCTTTTGATTGCGAGAGCCCTGCAGGTTTCGATAAGCGTTGGGTATGACGTCGCAAAATCTGGAGTTTCTCGACATGGTCGGTCAGGCCGCCCTGGTTCGTTCGGGCGAAGTTTCCCCACTGGAGTTGGTCGATGCGACGATCGCGCGCGCGGAAGCACGCAATGAGTCCCTGAATGCGATCGTCCTTCCTTTTTACGAAGAGGCGCGGAAGCAGGCTGTCGGAGATCTTCCTGACGGTCCGCTTCGTGGCGTGCCTTTCCTGCTCAAGGATCTCGGCGGGCAGCTCGCGGGCGCTCCTCTGACGTGCGGAATGCGAGCCTTGCGTGATGCAGGTTGGCATGAGCCCGCCGACTCTTATTTCACAGCGAAACTCCGCGCGGCGGGCGTCTGTTTTATTGGCCGGAGCAATTCACCGGAGCTGGGCCTCTATCCCGGGACTGAACCTGAGGCATGGGGTCCGACGCATAATCCCTGGAAGCGAGGCTACTCACCCGGCGGTTCGAGCGGCGGCTCGGCCGCGGCTGTTGCGGCGGGTATCGTATCCGCTGCGCATGCGAGTGATGGCGGCGGTTCGATCCGAATTCCCGCCAGCCATTGTGGTCTGGTGGGCTTGAAACCGACGCGTGGACGATCCTCGTTCGGGCCCTCTGCCGGAGACCGGTGGTCGGGTTTCTCCTGCGAAGGGTTTGTCACACGAACGGTCCGGGATACCGCAACACTTCTGGATGCTGTTTCCGGTGCGATGCCGGGTGATCCACACGCCGCCCCGCGACCCGCGCGTCCCTTTGCCGAATCACTGGAGCCGGGACGGCGTTTGCGAGTCGGGTTCATGACGACCGGACCTCGCGGAACGGAGGTGCATCCGGATGTTTTGCCGGCAGTTGAGGTTTGCGCAGCAGCACTTGAGGACCTGGGCCATCGAGTGGAACCGGCGTACCCCGACGCACTGGACGATCCACAAGCGATCCAGGCTTTCGTTGCCATTGTTGCCGCCAATATCGCGCATACCGTCGACGTCTGGGGCGAGAAGCTGGGCCGAGTTCTCGGCGAAGATGATCTGGAGCCGCTGACTTGGGCCCTGGCGAATTCGGCGCGCAAGCGGACGACTCTGGACTACCTGGAATCCCTCGATTCCTTGAATGTGGTGTCTCGCGACCTGGCGGCGTGGTGGGATCAGGGTTTCGATCTTCTGCTCACACCATGCTCGGCCGAGCCACCGCCGCCCCATGGAACTTTTATTGCCACACCAGAGGAACCCTTCAGCGGGTTTACCCGCGCCGCTCCGTTCAGTATCTACACGGCGCCTTTCAATATGTCGGGACAGCCGGGGATCTCCCTTCCCTTGCATTGGACACCGTCCGGATTGCCGATCGGGAGTCACCTTGTGGCGAGATTTGGCGAAGAGGCTACCCTACTTTCGGTGGCGGCCGAATTGGAAGCTGTGATTCCCTGGGCGAACAAAAGACCGTCGCAACCGTGAAGCTGGACTCTTCGCGGGGTAAGGAAACTTTATGGATTTGAAACTCATCGCGCCCAACCGTGATCGTTTTCCGGAGCTGCCCGAGGAGCGCAAGAAGTGGTGGGTCAAATTCCCGAACTTCAAGAAACCGGTTTTTCCGAGTTATCTGGGGATTGAACTCGAAGAACTGCGCGAGGACTACGCCCGACTGAAACTCGGCTTTCGCGAGGAATGGACCCAACCCGCAGGTGTGGTGCATGGCGGCGTAATCGCTTCCTTGATTGATACCGTCGTCGTTCCGGCGATCGGTGCTGGTTACGAGGATCGCCCCGATCTTCTGACGATCAACATGCAAGTGCAATATATGGGTGCCGTTGTGGAAAAGGATCTCTACGCGGAGGGGTGGGTTACGAAACGAGGTCGGACGGTCGTATTCGCCGAGGCTGCTGTTCGCGGCGCTGACGGCCGAATTGCGGCCACGGGGACTCTTGCGTACGCCATCCGGCATCGCCCCAAGTCCTGATTCTCATATCTGTCGGCGCGGGATGCGCTGGTCGCGGAAGACAGCGAACGAAAGGAAGTTTGATGAGTGATTCGACCTACACGCCCCCTGAAGTCTGGAAATGGGATGCCGAGAGCGGAGGGCGGTTCGCGAATATCAACCGGCCGATCGCCGGTTCGATGGAGGACAAGGAACTGCCGGTCGGCGAGCACCCTCTGCAGCTTTATTCATTGGGTACACCCAATGGTGTGAAGGTGACGGTGTTGCTCGAGGAGCTTTTGGCTTTGGGGCATGACGGGGCCGAGTACGACGCCTACCTGATCAATATTGGAAAGGGAGATCAATTCGGCAGCGGGTTTGTCGCGGCAAATCCGAACTCCAAAATCCCCGCACTGGTCGATCGGAGCACTTCTCCGCCGACGCGAGTTTTCGAGTCGGGCGCCATCTTGATGTATCTCGCGGAAAAGTTTGATGCCTTTTTGCCGGTTGCGGCGTCGGCACGAGCCGAAGTTCTTTCGTGGCTCTTCTGGCAAATGGGAAGTACGCCGTATCTCGGTGGAGGCTTCGGACATTTCTACGCCTATGCCCCCGAAAAGTTCGAGTACCCGATCGATCGATTCGCCATGGAGGTAAAGCGCCAGCTCGATGTGCTGGATCGCAATCTGGCGGATCGTCGGTTTCTTGGCGGCGACGATTATACGATTGCGGATATCGCGACCTGCCCCTGGTACGGCAGCCTTGTTTTGCACGACCTCTATAAAGCCGAGGTTTTCCTCGAAACGAAGTCGTATGTGAACGTTGTGCGTTGGGCAACGGAGGTCGAAGCCAGGCCGGGTTACCAGCGTGGGCAGTTGGTGAACCGACCTTGGGCACCTGAGGGCAAAGGTCTGGCCGAGCGCCATAGCGCCAGCGATTTCGATTAGTCGAGAGGTGTCACTGTCCGAGTGTCGCGTCCCGAGCGCAGGAGTTGTCCGGGGATCGCTCCAGTTTCCTGACCGTCGCGGACAATTTCGCGCCCATTGACAAAGACGTGCCGGATGCCTTCGGATGCGGCAAATAGGCGGTCGCAGTTACCCGGCAAATCTGTCCGGTTTTTGATCGGCCCCGAGGCGATAGTCGCGGGGTCAAAAACCACGATATCGGCATGCCAGCCTTCCTCGAGTCGGCCGCGCTCGCGCAGTCCGAAGAGTCGAGCGGGCTTGTCGGTCATGAGTTGAATGGCTTCCTCCAAAGGAAAGAGGCCACGGTCGCGAACAATATCCCCGAGGAACCCGGTCGGATAGGAAGCACCACACATGCGGTCGAGGTGGGCCCCGGCATCCGATCCTCCGATCAAGGCGCGCTCGTCACGCCAGACTTCCGCGCGCATTTTCCAGCTGGCCTCATCGTCGTCGGGGGGAAGTGGCCAGAGGCCTGTCTCCAATCCGTCCGCGCATACGATATCGAAAAGCGTATCCTGCTCGCTTTGTCCGCGGGTTTTGGCGATCTCCTCGATCGTCTTTCCGAAGAGTCCTTCATTTTCCGCAGCGACAGTATCACCGATCACATAGGCGCCCCAGCGTGACAGTGCGGTCAGGACGCCGGCCCGTGGATCTCTTGCCATCTCGTCCATCTGTCTGCGTGTTTCGGGATCGCGCAGGCGCTCGATTCTCTCGGGAACCGGCAACTGCATGATCGGCTCCCATCCCGGAATCAGGAAGAGGGCACAATGGTCGAGAAAGCTCATTTTCAGGCCGCCGATGGTCGGCATTGTGAGCGCCATGATCCGTGCGCCCTTCGCCTTGGCCTTGCTTCCGGCTTCAAGTTGATGCTGATGACGATCCGGATCCGTAGCCCCCACGCCCATCACATTCCAGTTGATCGGACGGTTGGCGGCCAGCGACATATCGATCAGGAGATCGGTTTCGCGATCGGTGAATTTCCCCAGACAACCATCCACGATCACCTCGAGGGTTGTCCCTTCATGGTCTCGGCAAACGCCGGCAAGCGCTATGATTTCCTCGGACGAAGCAAACCGGGAAGCCACGTAGTTCCCGTCGCCGTCCTGGTGAGTATGCGCCTGGGTGGTGGAAAATCCGATTCCGCCCGCCGTGATGGCCTCACGGAGCAGGGCTTTCATCTCCTCGACTTGGGCAGGCGTTGCCTCATTGCCCGTGGCGGCGGTCCCCATGACCAGCCGACGAATCTGGCAATGGCCCACAAGGAAGGCTGCATTACAGGCAATTTTTCCGTCGAGGCGATCGAGGTACTCCCCGAAGGTTTTCCAATTCCAGTCGATGCCTTCCTCGAGAGTCTTGAGAGGCATGCCCTCGACTTTGGCCATCATGCGACGCGTATAGTCAGCACCTTCCTCGCCGAGAGGGGCGAGACCGAACCCGCAATTGCCTCCGATCACGGTGGTCACGCCGTGGAGCGTCGAGGGGGTGGCGAAGGGGTCCCAGAGAAGCTGAGCATCGTAATGGGTGTGGGGGTCTACAAAGCCGGGAGCAACGACGCAGTCGGACGCGTCGATCGTTTCGGCTGCGGTTTCGGTAATTTTACCGATCTGGACAATTCTGCCCGCTCGGATCCCCAAATCAGCAGCGAAGCGCGGGGCGCCACTTCCATCGACAACCATTCCGTTTTTGATCAGCAAATCCAGCATGGGGCCGATTCGAGCAAATCCCCGCCCCAACTGCCAGCGGGGCCCGGGAAAATCTGATCCGGGGCGTGCAATTATGCGCGAGTAAATGTTAACGCGAAGGTACAATGAGTAATCCAATAGCGACTTGTGAGACGACCTTGGGCACCTTCGAAGTGGAGCTTTTTCTCGAAGAGATGCCGATTACGGCCCAGAACTGGATCGATCTGGCGAAAAGCGGGTTTTACGACGGCCTGCATTTCCATCGAGTGATCAATGGCTTCATGTGCCAGTTCGGCTGCCCGCACAGCCGGGATCCGCAGAGCCCGAGTGCCGGGACCGGTGGCCCGCCGCATGGAACCATCGAGGACGAGCACCCCGAGGCCTATAAATTCTCGAATGAGCCGGGGACACTTTCGATGGCGAACACCGGACGTCCCAATAGCGGCGGTTCGCAGTTCTTCATCAACACAGCGAACAACGCATACCTGGACTTTTTCTCCCCGGGTGCGTCCAAGCACCCCGTCTTTGCCCGGATTTCCTCCGGGATGGATGTGATCCAGAAAATCGAAAAGACCCCGACCGACGGTTCGGATCGTCCGACCACGCCGGTCGAGATGATCAAAGTGACCATCGCCGAGTAGCGCGCATCTCCCGAACTCCGGCGATCCGCTGGAGTTCGGGAGCGTTTACTCTGCTGGATCTGTTGGTCCAGATCGAGTACCGATTCCCTAGGTTGGAACGCGAGACTGGGGAGGAGGTCCGATGATCCGTCGGTTGGCGATTGTAAACCGCGGCGAGGCGGCCGTGCGCTGTTTGCGGACTGTCCGTGCCTGGTCGGGGAGGACGGGGCAATCGCTATCTTCGGTCGCCCTTTTTACGGATGCTGAACGAGACGCTCCTTTTGTCCGTCAGGCGGATGTTGCTGTCGAATTGGCTTCGGCATCGACACCGGTGGGGTCTTATCTCGATCACGATGGCTTGATCGCCGCGATTCAGGCGGCGGAGGCCGACGCTGTTTGGCCCGGTTGGGGTTTTGTCTCGGAGGATGCAGACTTCGTCGACCGCCTCGAAGCGGAAGGGCTGACTTTTCTCGGCCCTCGTGCAGCGACCATGCGACGTTTGGGCGACAAGATCGCGGCCAAGCAATTGGCGGAATCCGCGGGCGTCTCGATCGCTGCCTGGAACGGTGGCGTCCTGAAGGGGCCGGAGGAGGCTCGCGACGTGGCTTCCCGGATCGGGTTTCCCGTGGCGATCAAGGCGTCAGCAGGTGGCGGCGGTCGCGGGATTCGCATGGTCCATTCCGATCAGGATATCGAGGAAGCCTACCGCTCTGCAGCGTCCGAGGCCGAGGCGGCTTTTGGTGACGGAAGACTTTTTATCGAGGCTTGCATCACAAATGGGCGGCATATCGAGGTCCAGATCGCCGGCGATCATTTCGGCAATATCTTTGCTCTGGGGTGTCGCGACTGTTCGGTGCAGAGACGGCATCAAAAAGTTCTCGAGGAGGCGCCGCCCCCGGGGCTTTCCGCGGGGACCATGAAATCCTTGCAGGAGGCTGCGGTTCGATTGGCGCAGGCGGTCGGCTATCAGGGGGTCGGAACCGTTGAATTTCTGGTTCAGGGCGCGACGCCGTTTTTTCTCGAGGTGAATCCGCGGCTTCAGGTTGAACACGGTTTGACCGAGAGTCTGACCGGTCTGGATCTGGTGGAGTTGCAAATACGAATTGCGCAGGGAGAAAATCTCTCCGGTCTGAAGATCCGCGAGACGGGTGCGGCGATCGAGGCTCGGGTGTGCGCGGAGGACCCCTCGGCAGGGTTCCTCCCCGCCCCGGGACGCGTGGAGCGGTTTGATGTGGCCTTTGGCCCGGGTGTTCGAGTGGATAGCGGGATTGTTGTCGGTAGCGAAATCTCGCCGCATTTCGATTCGCTGATCGCAAAAGTGATTGCCTATGCACCCGACCGAGCGGGCGCGCTGTCCCGCTTGCAAGGTGCGTTATTTGCGACCGACCTTGTCGTTTCCGGTGGCGCGACCAATAAAGGTTTTTTGTTGGAAATCTTGCAGGACGCCGATTTTCAGGCTGGCGGCGTGGACACCACGTGGTTGGAGAGGCGTCTGGCGTCCGGATTTCCGGTCGATGAAAAAACCCAGCGCGATGCGATGGTCCTTGCGGCGATCCTTGGCTATCAGCGAAACCGCAAGTCGGCACGAGGTAACTTCTTTGGGGATACCTCTTCGCTGGAACTTGAGCGGGTTCCGCGCTCGACGGGTCAGACTGTCGAGTTGGGCTATCGGGGTGGCGACTATGAGTTGGACGTTCTGGGCGTTGGCTCCTGGCGATATCGCGTCCGTCTTGGCGGTAACGAGGTGTCCGCGGCGTTACGTTCGCTCGATGATTATACCGGACTCCTCGAGGTCGACGGCGAGCGCTGCCGGGTCGCTTACGCGGCCGACGATGCAGGCCTGCGTGTAGAGGTCGACGGGCTTCCTTTTGCATTCTCCTGGTATGGTGCGGGCCGAGTGCGTGCCGCGACGCCGGCCTTGGTGGTCTCCCTGAGCGTGGCTGTCGGTGATCGCGTTCGTGCCGACGATGCGCTCGGAATCCTGGAAGCGATGAAAATGGAAATCGCCTTTCGCGCACCGGTGTCCGGGCTCGTTCGAGAAGTCGCGGTGCGCGCGGGGCAGCAAGTGAGAGCCGGGGACCTTCTTGCGGTTCTGGAAACGGGCGAAGCAGATTTGGATGCAGCGGAGGCGGTTCGAGTCGTCTTCCCGGCGGTATCAACCGCCGATGTTTCGCTGCGGGAAGAAGTTCAGGCCGTGTTTTTGGGCTACGATGCCGCGCCGTCCGGGCTGGAGCAGCTGGTGACGGCGATGGAGCCAGGGACTTCGTCCTCGATCGGCTTTGCCGAAGACGAGGCTGAGAGCCTGCGCCGCGAGTTGCGCCTCTATATGGAGACCGAAGAGCTATTTCTACGGACACCGACGCGCGGGCGCGAAGGATCGGTTTCCAACCACGCTCTTTTGCACCGCTATGTGCGGCGAATCGGCGCGGGCGGGGAGGGCCTGGACCCCGAATTCCTCGAACGAGTGGCGCGGATTCTCCAATGGTACGGAGTCTCTAGGCCCGAACCGGGTCCTGTCCTGGAGAGAGCGATCTTTCGTCTCTTTGCCGCGCGTCGGTCGGCTGAACTTCGTCATCGATTGGCCTTGGCTCTGGTGCATCGGCTGGAGGCATGGGTTTCTGACGGACACGGACTCCGCCGCCATGATGAGCTCTCCGATACCCTGACACGAATGGCTGCGATGCGAGGGCATTTGCCCGAAGCGCTCGCGGATGCGGCCATCGAAGCGCATCACGAGATTTTCGCAGCCCCCAGGCTACGGCGCCGCCTCGCCCGGGCGGAACGAGACGCAGAGGATAGCCCGGAATTGCGAGCGGCTCTATCGCGGATGGAAGCCTTCGATCTGGAGAGACTCGAGGCACCGCCGGGGTTGGCTTGCCTGCATGCACGAGCCCGGAACCACTCGGGCGACGAGCGAATATTCGTGGTTGCCGAGGTTCGCGGCCGCCGGCATAGGGCGGGGAGATTGACTCGCTTGCACCTGGCCGCCTTCGAGAGTGCCTTTCATGATGCGACCCGACTGTTGCGAACCGTCCTCGCCGAGAGGGATCCGCGAGACCGTCTGCAATGGAATCGAATCTTTCTGATGGTGCAGCCGGAGGTTTTGCTCGGTGCGGGTGTCGTCGATGAATTGGTCGCTCGATTGGCACCGGCCACACGTCGACTTGGTCTCGAGAAAGTCATCGTGCGCTTCTCTCGTCTCGATTCGGAAGATCCCGAAGCTGGGAGCGAGCCGTGCGAATTAGTCGTTTCTGATTTGACGGGCAACCGTCTGGATATCGAACTGCGGGCACCGAGAGATGAAGTTCTTGAACCACAGACGCCCTACGAAAGGCGAGTCGCTGAAGCGCGCCGACGAAACCTGCTCCCGCCACATGAAGTGATTCCATTATTTGGTGATTCCTTCGAAGAGTTCGACATTGATTCGGGGGCACCATCCCCAAAGTTGATTAGTGTCAGGGGTCGAGCATCGGGAGAGCATGAGGCTGGCTTGGTCGTAGGAGTGATTGGCTCGTCGACGGATGAAGTTCCCGAGGGGATGTTTCGTGTCGCGATCGTCAGTGATCCGACACGCGATATGGGTGCCTTGGGTCCAGCGGAATGTGATCGAGTTGTGGCGGCTATCGACCTTGCGGAAGAGCGTGGTTTGCCGGTGGAGTGGATTCCCATATCGGCAGGTGCGCGAATCTCGATGGAAAGTGGCACGGAGAACCTGGATGCGACCGCTCGGGTGGTTCGAAGGCTCGTCACCTTCACTCAGAACGGCGGTATGATTCATGTTGTCGTAGCCGGCGTAAACGTTGGCGCCCAGAGTTATTGGGACGCACTGGCGACGATGCAGGCGCATTGTCGAGGGGCTTTGATCATGACGCCGGAAGGCTCGATGGTCCTCACCGGTCGTGCCGCGTTGGAGGCAGCAGGCTCGGTCGCAGCCGAGGACGAGGTCGCGATTGGGGGCTATGAGCGAGTCGCGGGTCCGAACGGAGAGGCTCATTATTTCGCGCGAGACCTGGCAGATGCGAGTCGCATTCTGCACCGACACTACAAGTTCACTTACGTAGTGCCCGGAGAGTTGATGCCACGATCGTTGCAGACCGAGGATCGCAAGGGTCGAGACGTTCGAGCCACGGATTACGAGTGCGAGGATTCGGAGTTTTTGTCCGTTGGCGATCTTTTTGACGACGCCAAAAACCCCGGCCGGAAGAAGCCCTTTGCGATGCGGCAACTCATGGCGGCAACAGCAGATGCCGATATTGAACCGCTCGAACGCTGGCGCGACTGGGAAGGCGCCGAGACAGCGATTGTTTGGGATACATCGTTGGGAGGACATCCGGTCTCCTTGCTGGGCATCGAAAGCCGCAACGTTCCGCGCCTTGGTCACCGCCCTCTGGACGGGCCGGCGGAGTGGACCGGGGGCACGCTCTTCCCGCAGTCCTCGAGGAAGGTCGCCCGCGCCCTGCAAGCATCGAGCGGGAATCGTCCGGTCGTCGTTCTGGCAAACCTTTCGGGTTTCGATGGCTCGCCGGAATCGATGCGGAACCTGCAGCTGGAATTCGGCGCAGATATTGCGCGCGCTGTCGTGAACTTCACGGGCCCGATCCTCTTTGTCGTCGTGTCTCGCTACCATGGTGGCGCTTATGTCGTCTTTTCGCAGGAACTTAATTCGCGACTGCGCGCAGCAGCACTCGAGGGTTCGCATGCTTCGGTGATCGGTGGTGCGGCGGCGGCGCAAGTCGTATTTTCCCGAGAAGTCGAGAACCGCGCTCGCCAGGCGAAGGCGGTTCTCGCTGCCGAAGCGGAGGGTCGAGGGTCTCCCGGTGCAGCTGCCCAGGCGGTTCTGGATCAAGTTCTGTCCGAGGCTCGTCTCGAGGCGCGCCTCGCGGTTGCTGCCGAATTCGATGCCATTCATTCAGTGGATCGCGCGAGAGAGGTGGGCTCTTTGCACGAGATTGTTTCTCCGGGGGACCTCAGGCGTTATCTTATTGAAACCTTGTTTGGTGAGGCCGGAAAAAACTGAAGGTCGCACCAGACCCCGAAGGCAGGTAGGCGTTGGACATGGGATTGCTTCTCAGGGATTTGCGGAGTCTTTTTCTGTGCGCTTGCATCGGGGCCCTTGCTCCGGGATGTGCTTCGGTTCCGGAAGAGATCGTCGAAGTCAACGAGGATTCGTCTGCGGCGCCGGGGGCGACACCTTCCGCCAAAAATCCATGGTCGCACCCGGAGATCAAGGCAGAGCTTCTGCTCGACCGCCAAGTGGCTCGCGACCCCTCGGATGGGGGTGGAACCGCTCGGTTGCTCGACTCGCCTCCGGAGGGGCCGCGCCCGATCCCGGCCAGTTCTCGGCAAAGCTTTGTCATTGAATATGAAGCAGGACCTTTGGGGATCGCGCCCGGGGGCACCATTTTCTTTCAGGTCTCTCCCTTTTGGGGTTGGGAGTTACCGCAAACCGGGACCGACCAGCGGGGCGGTTTCCTGCGTGCGACGACCTCGGTTGCGGGAGTGAACCTTTCCACGACACCGCTGACGCAAGGACTGGTGGCGATTGAGGTGAATGGCCCGGGCCTGCGTGCCGGCGAAACGGTTCGAATCGAATTCGGGGCAGGCGCCAGCGGCACTCGAGTGGATCGCTTTGCGGAGACCGGCGAACGTTTGTGGTTGGCAGTTGACGGCAACGGTGACGGCGTTCGCAAACTGATCGAGGAGTCGCCATCGGTCGACATCATGGCTCGCGAAGCTTCCCGTCTGCACCTCGCATTACCCGGATCAGCTGCGGCCGGTGCCATGGTCCCTCTGACAATTGCGCTGCTTGATCGAGCCGGGAATAGCGGGATGCCATGGGTTGGCCAGATCGATCTTGCTGTGGAGGGCGCCGAGGCTGGCATTACGATGCCGGCCGCCGTTTCGCTTGCTCCGGAGGATCAAGGTCGCAAGACGATCGACCTTCGAGTGCCTGCTCCGGGTGTTTACCGGATTTCTGCTGTCGCTCGGCCTTCGGGCACGGAGGAGGCAGGCCCGGCAGCGCAAAGTAACCCGCTTGTCGTGCAGGAGTCGCCGACGCAAACGCTTCTCTGGGGCGATTTGCAGGTTCATACGCAACTCTCGGATGGTTCCGGTTCCACTCTCGAGAATCTGGTCTATGCGAGAGACGCCGCTGGTATCGATGTGGTTGCACTAACCGACCATGATCATTGGGGCCTGAAAGCCCTCGACGATTTCCCCGAGGTCTGGCAAGAGCAGCTCGGCGAGGTGCAGGCATTCAATGAGCCCGGTCGATTTGTGACGGTCCCCGCATTTGAATGGACGAATTGGGTTGAAGGACATCGCCATGTTCTCTTCTTTGGGTCGGAGTCCCCCGAACTTCTGAGTTCGCTGGACGAGCGTTACGATACGCCTCCAGAGCTTTGGGCCGCATTGGCTGGAAAGAATGCCATGACGATCGCCCATCATTCTGCCGGGGGGCCGGTTCCAACAGATTGGTCGATTCCACCCGACCCCGACCTTGAGCCTCTGACGGAAATTGTTTCGGTTCATGGCTCGAGCGAATCTCCGGATTCACCGATGCCGATCTACAAGGCGAAGCCGGGAAATTATGTTCGTGACGCTCTCGATCGCGGGTATCGTCTCGGTTTTCTGGGCAGTAGCGACGGTCACGACGGGCATCCTGGTTTGGCGGGAATTGCGAGCGGTGGCAAAAGCGGTCTTGCCGGTATCTGGGTCGACGGTAAGGAGCCGAGGACACGCCGGGCCGTCGCGAGGGCTCTGCGGGCCCGCTCGGTATATGCGACCAGCGGTCCGCGAATCTACCTCCGGGTCGACCTCGATGGTTTGCCCATGGGTAGTGTTCTCGACGCGCCGATCGGTGGCGAGGCTGACCGCACGCAGGTTCTTTCGTGGGAGATCGCGGCCGAGACAAGTCTCGAGCGACTCGATATCATTCGTCGGGGAGCCAGGGTCATGTCGATCCGCCTCGACGGCGAACGCGATCTTGCCGGAAGCATCGAGGTGCCGGTTCTCGGCCCCGGCGACTGGCTCTATTTGCGCGCCGTCCAGCGCGATGGTGGCGCGGCCTGGTCGAGTCCCTTCTTCGTTCTTCGCTTGCAGGAAGTGGATGCCCGGACCGAGGTTGGTTCGAGCCCGCAACCTTGACTTCAAGGTTGCGCGAGATCAGTTTCGCGACTGGCGGCATCCTGAATGGTTTTTTGCTCTTCCAGATAGCCTCGACAGTCCAACACGGTGCAGGCTCCTCGTGCGGTCAGAATGACCGCCGTTCCAAGGCCCAGAAAGCTTCCCAGAAAGACCACAAGAACCAGGAGCCCCTTGCGTGGTTTTCCGGCGAGCCGACTCGCCTCCAGTTGTCTCCAGGACGTGACGACCGCGATCACGATGGCCACCAGAGCGAGCGCAAGAATCAGAGCCGAACTGGTCATGGTTGTCCGATCTTCGCCCGCGCACCAAGTTGCTCTTGGCATTGCAAGGCGATGTTTTTTTGTTGGGGTTCAGTCACGCGTGCTCAGTAACCGCTCAGCGCGGCCCAGCGATTCCGATGGAATACGGCGTCGCCGAAAAGAAGTTCCGTGCTGCGGGCGCGCTTGAGGAAGAAACCGATATCGTGTTCGTCGGTCATGCCGATTCCCCCGTGCATCTGGACAGCCTCGTTGGCGATTTCGACGTAGGACGCGGACAGCAACCCCTTGGCCAGTGAGGCCATTTCGGGAATATTCTTGTCGCCCTCGTCGATAGCGCGAGCGGCAGCCATCACCGTCGAGCGAGCGAGTTCGACCTGCACGAACATACGCGCCGCGCGATGCTTGAGCGCCTGAAAGCTGCCGATCTTGACCCCGAATTGTTCCCGGTCGCGAAGATAAGAGGTGGTCATTTCGAAGGCCGTGCGCATCCCGCCAAGCATTTCGGCCGATAGTCCCACCAGGGCGCGGTCGATCACGGGATCAAGAATATCGGCGCCGTGCCCTACTTGGCCGACAACGGCAGATGCGCCGAGTCTCACGCCACTCATGTTGAGAAGCGAGGCCCCGCGGGTATCGATCAAATGCTGGTTGGTCCGCGAAAGACCCGGAGTTCCAGCTTCCACCAGGAAGAGGGTGATCCCATCGCGATCACCCTCTGCGCCGCTGGTCCGGGCCGATACGATTATTTTTTCCGCGGCCGGTCCGTCCAGCACCAGATCTTTCTCGCCGTCGAGCACGAAGTCTTCGCCATTGGCCACCGCTCGCGTGCTCACCCGATACATCTGGTGACGCACGCCGGGTTCGTGGTGGGCAAGCGCGAGAAACCTTTCACCGGAAGCAACGGCGGGAAGCACTTCTTGCTTCTGGGCCTCGCTGCCACCGAGGAGCAGGGTATTGGCGCCGAGCAAAACAGTCCCCAGGAAGGGTTCCGGCGCGAGAGCGCATCCAAGTTCCTCGAGGACGACGACCATTTCTGCGTAACCAAGGCCAAGGCCGCCATAAGCCTCGGGAATCAGGATCCCTGGCCAGCCGAGGTCGGCCATCTCCTTCCATACGACCGGATCGAAGCCGATCGCCTCGCCGGCATCTCGGAGAGCGCGCATGCGCGCGACAGGCGATCGTTGGGCGACAAAATCGACAGCACTGTCGCGGAGCAGGGATTGTTCTTCGTTCAATATCAGTGGTTGCATGAAATTTTCTCCGTAGGCTCAGTTCGCGGTTCGCGTGAAGGATGCGACCAGAGACTGACAATCGGTAATAGTCGCGACCATGGGCAGCGAGTGTTCGAGGACCGCTTGGGCGTACGCGGGCGGAGTCGCGGCAGTTCCATCGTGGGGAACGACGACTTGATAGCCGGCATTCACAGCCTCGATAGCGCTCCCCAAAATGGCGATGTTCAGGCTCACTCCGAGAAGTACGACGGTCTTGACGTTGAGGTTTCGTAGCAGGGCATCCATTTCGGTCCCATGGAAAATGGTGACCCCATGAATCCGCGGCACGATAAAATCGCTATCGGCCGGTCCGAACTCGGGAATGATCCGGGCATTATCGGAGCCCGGCAGGAGTCCCTCTCCCGGCGCCTTCATCGCCATGGCCAGCAGCCGACAATTCGCGGTCTGGCCGCCACGGTCTTCGCGACGATGGGCGACCCCATGCAGGACAGGAGAACCGGCCTTGCGAGCGGCTGCAAGAACGGATTGTCCGTTCGCAATCATCCCCGACTCGTTGACGGCATCGACCAGGGCGGGGAAAATCGCGCCGGCACCGATGACGCCGCGCTGGCATTCAACGGTGATGACCGCCGTGCTGGGCGGGTCTATGATTTGCGCGAGGTTCATGGGTGCAAGACTTTCTTCAGTCGGGTAATCCGAGAACGCGCTTGGCGATAATATTCAGTTGGAC
>Ga0055584_100000466_pt1 | contig 38461 bp, 32 predicted proteins | sample OSDHelmetaG_FD_58716 | JGI IMG/M metagenome (GOLD analysis project Ga0055584, IMG submission 58716) | Pelagic marine sediment microbial communities from the LTER site Helgoland, North Sea, for post-phytoplankton bloom and carbon turnover... | ecosystem: Environmental > Aquatic > Marine >...
GAGTCGTCGTCGTCGCCGGCCGAGTCGTCGTCGTCGCCGGCCGAGTCGTCGTCGTCGCCGACGGAGTCGTCGTCGTCACCGAAGATGTCGCCGATGCAGCCGGGGGCGCCGACCAGAAGGCCGAGCATCGCCAGCCACGAAAAGGGAGTGTTGATCTTGATCTGCATTTGATGTTCTCCGCGTGCAGTCCGACCCCACCGCCAGACTGATTTCCACATGCGGGCGCAAGGTGGCACCCCGCACCCGCGAGTGCAAGGGGGCCTTCGCGGCCCGACCCCGGGCTTGTCTCGTCTCGGTCAGTCGAGCCGTTCCAAGGCCACCAGCGCCACGGCCGCGGCCCCCAAGCCGATCAGCATCCCCTGACCCGGCACCCAGGGATGCAGGCCCAGGGGCAACAACCCCACCGCCGCCACGGCCAGCCAGCGCCCCCCGCCGACGAGTCCGGCGCCCCCCGCCACGGCCGCCGCGAGGCAGCCCTCGGGGCCCAGGGTGCCGGCCCAGGCCCCCGCGGTCGCCGCCGCCACCGCGGCCCCGGCCGCCCCCCGCAGCGCAGGGCTGCGCTCTCGGCGGAGTCCCACGGCGAACAGGGCGCCAACCACGAGCCCCCAGAGCATCCCGCGCGTGCGCCGCGCCGCCGCCACCGCGATCTCCACTCCGCCGCCAGCGAGCCCGGGCACCGCCTCGGCGAGGCGCGCGAGGTGGGCGCCGCCGCCGGGCGCCAGCCGCAGCCGGGCCACGGCCAGGCTGCGGTCCAGGGCGACGAGGGGCCGGGTGGCCTCGGGGCGATCGAAGACCAGCAACAGCTGTTCGGCTTCCTCGGCCGTGCCCGGCAACCCCGCCTCCTCGACCACCGCCTCGCGGATCCGGGCCAGCAGATCGGCCCAGGAGGCCGTGCCCAACACGGCCTCATCCAGTTCGAGTCGGTCTTGCAGGACGCGGAGTCCGGCGAGCGCAGCGGGGTCCAGGGCCGCCCCCGGTTCGCCGTGCAGGACGGCGACGGCGCCCGGCGCGGCCCCGGCGTCGGCGAGGCGGGCGGTCGCCAGGCCCTCGGCCGTGCGGCGGTCGATGAGCGTTGCTGCGTCCTGCCCCAGGGGCGTCGTGGCCGCCGCGAACCCCGCCACGAGCGCCAGGGTGGCGGCCGCCAGGCCCGCGGTGGCCCGGGGCGTTGGGGGCTCAGGCACGGTCAGTTCACGCCCCGCGAGGAGCCACGCGCTGGTGAGGCCGGCGGCGGCGGCGGCGGCCAGGGCCGGCCCTGCAGGAGCCCAACCGGATCCCACCAGGGCCCCCAGCAGGGGCAACGCCGCGACGGGGTGCCCTCGATCCACGACCACCGCCGTGGCGGCGGCCGCGAGCCCTGCCGCGACGGGCAGCGGGCCCAGGGCCAGGCCCAGCCACCCCGAGGCGCCCAGGCAGCCCCCGAACGCGGCCACCGGGGCGGCCAACGACGGCGAGACACGACGCCCGCCGCTGGCGGCCAGGACCAGGCCGAACACCGCCAGCAGCCCCGCCAGGGCCTGGCCCGTCGCGACGGGCAGCCTCCGGGCCAGAACCGCCTCGGTCGCTCGGGGCCCGGCGATGCCCCAGCCCGGCGGAAGCTCGGCCTCCTGCAGAGCCGCCAGCGCGGCCCCCATCGGATCCCGCTCCTCCTCGAGGGCGGCGGCGGCGGCGGCGGTCAACCAGGGCGGCGACGACAGCGCCCGGATGGCGCGGGCCGCAGCGGCGTCGGGCGGCCCCTCGGTCTGGCCCAGAATCACGGCGAGCCGGGCGTCGCCGATGGCTTTGCGCACCGCCTCGGCCTCGGCCGGGCCCGGTTGCGCGCTCAAGGCCCGTTGCACCGTCGCCACCAGCGTCGCATCGCCGGACCGCTCGTCCACCCACCCCACGACCGCGGTCGTGCGCCCGTCGGGCGAGATCAGCGCGCCCAGGGCGAGGGGGTCGGCCGTGAACTCCCGCCGTGCGGCGGCCCAGGTCGCCGGGGTGGCGGCCCCGGGGGCGGGAAGCGGGCTGCGCCCGGTGACGGCGCCGTCGACTTCGGCGGGGACGCTGAACGTGTCGAGGCTGGCGACCCGCGCGACGCCGGGGGCCGACTCCAGGACGGCCCGGGCGGCCGCCACCCGGGCCAGGCCTTCGGCGCTGAACAGCTGCGGGTCTCGGGCGACGAGGGCCAGCAGGCGGTCCCCGCCCGTTGCCGCCTCGACCTGAGCGGTCCTCTGACGGATCGGGTCGTCGTCGGGCAGGCGCAGGGACGCCTCGCCGTCGAGCTGAAGGCGAGGCAAACCGGCGGCCATCGCCAGCAGCAGCGCGGCGCCGAGCGCGGCGCGGGCGGAGCGGCTCAGAACCGGTACCGGACGCCCAGCTCGACCCGGTGGTTGCGGGCGTAGGGCGCGAAGATCGTGTCGTCACCGACGGCCAGCATCGCCAGCCCCCCGATCGACAGTTCCAGGGGGTCGAGGGGGTGCCAGGCCAGCGCCGTCCGCACCAGCGCGTCGCCCGCGACGTCCGCGAACCCCTGGATGTCCAGGGTCAGCGGCTTGGCGAACACGACGTTGACGTTCCAATAGAACCCGTGCGTGAAGGGGTGCCGCACCTCCGGGGTCGCTTGCAGCCCGGTCTCGAAGTCGGTCACCGACGCCGTGCCCGGCGTGGCCTGTGTGATGAACTGCCCGCCGGGGCAGGCGGCCGCCTGGGCGTCCCGCTGCTCTTCGCCGTTCAGGGCGACGTCGCCGTTGTACTGAAGCCGCAGCGCCAACCCGAAGTCGCCGACCAGCTGCGACAGCAGCAGCTCGGCCCCGACGGCGTACTTGAGGTAGGGGTCGTCGACGAGGCAGTCGTCGCGGGCGTTGTCGGTGGTGTGGAAGTAGGCGGCTTCGCCCTTGAAGATCAGCGGCCCAGCGCTGACCGCGAGGTCCACGCCCGGGATCCAGAGCCGTCGGTGGTAGGGCGTGACGTGCAGTTCCGCCCGGCTCGCTTGCAGGTGATCCGGCTGGCCGTCGGAGTCGTCGTCGGTGGCGTTGCGCACCTCGAAGGCCGTGTAGGTGGGGAGCCGGTCCCGGGTCGCCGCAAAGGAGATCCCGAGGTCCACCGACGGCAGGAACAGGTCGACCCGCGCCGCCGCCTCGAAGCCGCGCATCACCGCGTCCTCGCCGCCGGGAACGACGGGCTGGCCGATGCTGGCGTAGTCGTTGCGGAAGATGAGATCGCCACCGAACGGGCCCGGGACCGCCTGGGTCTGCGGGAGCGACCAGGTGTTGTTCCAGCGGCTGGGCTCGCCGAAGCGGAAGCGGGAGGCGCGGAAGGCGGGCAACACCGCCGCGGACACCGCCACGGGCCCCCGAGCCCAGGACGCCCGCACCGCGGGGACGGGCAGCGGCTCGGCGAAGAACAGCTCCTCGTAGTCCCAGGCCACCAGGTTGTCCGTCGGGGAGTTGACGTCCATCTTCCCCCACCGCAGCTGCAACGCGCCGGCCTCGAGGCGGAACCCCTTGTGCTGCAGGCCGGCCAGCAGCTCCCGCACGATCACGCGCTGTCCGCGGCCCTGGGGGTCGACGAAGTCGTGGCGGACCTCGACCTCGGCCACGGCGCGCACGAAGCGGTAGCGCGCGGCCAGCCGCGGCGCAATCCGGATCTGGGCGACCGCGGGCACGGCGGACAGCCCCTCGGGCGCGGCCGGCTGCGCCCCCACCACGTACTGGTACCAGGCGAACTCGGCGAACCCGGTCAGGGCCACGGTGGGCAGCTCGGCCACCGGCGCGGCGACGCTGGGCACCGGCGGCACGTCGGGCACGGACGGCACCGGCGGGACGGGAGGGACGGGAGGGACCGGAGGGGTCTCCTGGGCCGCGGCCGTCAGCGGCAGCAGGAACAGCAGCAGGGGCAGCCGCACGCGTCAGCCCGCGTCGAGGGTCGACGGCGAGAACAGCGAGTCGTCGACTCCGCCGTTCTTGCGGCCCGTCACCGTCATGATCGTGCTTGCGCCCGTCGCCACCTCGGTGACGGTGGCCGAGTCGAACCGCCACCGCTCGCCGACCGGCACCAGGCCCTTGGCGGTCATCACCTTCAGCAGCGCCCCGGCCTTGTCGTAGAAGTCGATGCGGTGGGCCACGAAGCGCTCGGCGTCGATGTAGAGGACCACGCGCCCGTAGCCGCTGATTCGCGCGGCCTGATCGTTGGCCGGCTTGTCCTCGATCTGGGTGCAGGTTCGGCCGTCGCCGCACGGCACGTCCCCCAGCACTGTGTAGACCCTGGCTTCGGGGTTCACGGAGACAGTCATGTCCTCGATGGTGAACTGGCTGCCCACGAACGAGTCGGTGCCGTCCTGGGGCGCGATGCGACGCACCTGGTTCAGGGCCGGGACGTAGAGCCAGTTGTCGGGCCGCGAGTCAGGGCGCTGCACCATCAGCAAGGCCGTCCCCGAGATCGACGACGGCGCGTCGAACCGGATGAGCGACTTGTTGGCCTTGCCCGCCTGGGTGAGCGTCCACATGCGGAACGTTCGGGCTTCGGCGCGGCCGTCGGCCTGGACGAGCTGCATCGACACCGACAGCTCTTCGCCGTCCGACGCCATGCCCGCTTCCATGGAACGCATGAGCGGGAGGCCGTCGGACGCCAAGGCCGGCGTGGCGAGCAGCAACAACGGAATCAGGGCGACAACAGGCACGGCACCTCCCAGGCGGCGACGGCGGACTGTACCAGTCGGCCGCCCCCCGTTCGGCAGGACCGAAGCCCGGTCGACGCAGGCTCAGGGCCGCCCCTGCCCCCCGTAGGCGCTGCCCCCCCGTTCCCTGCTACATTCCGGGCGTGGTGGCCGCCCTGGTGGAGGGGCGTTCGACTTCAAGCAACCGCGCGAGACCGCGTGGGGAGAAATCTCGGGATGACCCCCGACGACATCCCGATGCCGGACTGGATCCGGCTTCATCTGCGGTCCTTCGGGCCCGACGGGGTTCTGTGCATCGATGGCTCCGGGACCACCCTGGGGTGGAATCCGCAAGCCGTGGCCCTGCTGCAGGAACCCCACGAGGCCGACTGGCTCTTGAAGCCGATCACCCGGGTCATCGGCCTCAAGGAGCCCGGTCAGCCGGCGGCGCTCTTCTCCGAGGCGTCCGAAAAGGGCTCAGGGCGGCTGAAGGCCAACCTCGCCATCGAAGGCCGGCTCTCCATGGAGGCGGAGCTGACCGCCGTGCGCGCGTCGCCGCCGGGCGAACCCAACTGCTTCCTGCTCTACCTGCGGCCCGTCGACCAGAGCGTCGACCTGCGCCGCAAGATGATGGAGTTGGAGGTCCAGCACCGGATGTTGCTCAGCCGCGCGGGCGGTCTGGTCCTGGTGGTGGACCTCGAGTCCGGCACCGTGCTGCACGCCAACGAAGGCGCCCAGGAGTACCTGCGGGCCACGATCGGCGAGATCCGCGGAAACCCGGTCGTCGACCTCCTGCAAGGCGTCGACGCGATCGCCAGCGGGGACGGCCTGGAGTCGTTGACTCAACGCGGCGTGCGGGAGATCGAGCTCACGATCCCCTCGCCCACCGGCCAGGCCTGGGTGCTCGACTGCGCTGCGAACACGATTTCCTGGCACAACAAGCCGGCCCTGCAGTGGATCGGCCGCGACGTCACCGACCGCCGCGCCAGCGCCGCCCCGGCCCCCCCGCCTCCGGATCTCACCGAGTCCCAGGTGGCGCTGCTGCCCGTCGGCGGCGGCGCCCGCATCCCCGTCGAGGTCGTCAGCCCCCTGGCCGAAGAGCTGCGCCACCCCGCCGCCCAGATCGAGCGGGTCGTGCGCCACATCCTCGCCAACCCCGACTGGCCATGGCGCGAAACGCGCGCCCGCCTCAAGCAGATCCAGGCCCAGGCCGACCACCTTCGCTCGGGGTCCGAAGACCTGCTCTACCTGTCGCTGCTGATGTCCGGCACGCTCGACATCCGCCGCTCCGAGACCACGGTCGGCAACCTCCTGGGCGCCGTCTTGCCCAGCCTTCAGCGCGTTGCGCGGACCCGCGGGTCGGACCTTCAGGCCGTCCAGGTCGACGAAGACGCGTCGCTGTACACCGATGCTCGGCTGGTCGCCCACGGCCTGCGCCGGTTCCTCGAGCGCCCCCTGAGTCAGGCGGACACGACCGTGACGCTGACGGTTGCCATGGCCGGCGACTGCATCGAGTTCACGCTCATCGACAACGCCCCCGCGCTGGAGACGGCCGTCCTGGAACGCATCCTCGACGAGGACGCCATCTACGACCTGGGCGCGGCCGACGCCGACGGCTCCCTGCCGCTGCTGCTGTCGGCCCACCTGTTCCGGTCCCTCGGCGGCCACCTCACCGTGCAGTCCAGCCAGGGCATGGGCACCCGCGTCGCGCTCACCCTGCGCTGCTGAGCCTCAGGCCGCGGGCTTGCGGCCCCAGTCGGTCTGGACCGCGTAGTCCAGCAAGGTGCCGAAGTAGTCCTCGACCGTCGGCAGCTCCACCCCCAGCGCCGCCAGGGCCCGGCTGGATTCCGTGATGTCGAAGATCGGGTTGCCCTTCATGTATTCGATGAAGAAGCGACCGCCCGACTTGAGCACCTTCCCGCGTCGGCCGTGCATGAAGAGATCGACGAAGGGCCTCACCCATCGGTTGAAGGTGTCGGGGTCCATGTACCGGGCCCCGCCGCCGTCGAAGTAGGACTCCACCAGCGTCGCCAGCTGGCCGATGGTCCGGTTGCCGTCGGGGCCGGCGCACAAGTGGTACCGGCCACCGGTCGGCTGATCGGGCCGCGACAGGGCCTCGATGGCGTCGGCGACGAAGTCCACGGGCACCAGATCCACCGGCGTGTCCTTGCGGCCCACGACCGTGCGCCACCAGCCGCGGGCGTACAGCTGCACCGGCCAGTACAGCATCCCGAAGTTGCTGGTCGACCCGCTGGACGACTCGCCGACGACGATGGATGGCCGGAACACAGTCAGCGGCAGGTCCCCGAACTCTTCGTGCAGCAAGAGCTCCGCCTCGTACTTGCTCTGCTCGTAGGAGTTCTTCCAGCCCGCGTCGTGCTCCAGGTCGCCCTCGGCAACGAGGTCCCGGCGCAGCCCGGCCACAAAGGCGGTGCCCACCCAGTCCAGCCGCTTGAGCTTGCCGGCCTCGGCCGACGCCCGGGCCAGCTCGGCCACCCGCCGGGTGCCCGCCACGTTGCGGTCCCGAGCGTCTTGGAGGGGCTGGTTGAAGCGCACGTCGGCGGCGGCGTGCAGGAACGTGTCGCAGTCCTGCAGGACCGAGGCCCGGTCGGCGTCGCTGAGCCCCAGGTTCGGCTTCGTCAGGTCGCCGACGACCGCGTCCACGCGGGCCATCACGGCGTCGAGGGCTTCGCCGTCGATCAGCCGCCCGATGGAGTCTCGGAGGCGCTGGTGCCCGTGCTCGGCGTTGTCGGCCCGCACGAGGCAGCGCAGGCGGTGCTCGCCCGGGCGGCCGAGCAAGCGGATGGCCAGGTAGCGGCCCACGAACCCCGTGGTGCCGGTGACGAACAGATCCATGTCGGTCCCTCCGCGGCCAAGGCCGCTGTCACATCTTCATGCCGCCGTCGACGGCGATGATCTGACCCGTGACGTAGGACGCGTCGTCACTGGCGAGCCAGGCAATCGTCGAGGCGACCTCGTCGGCCTCCCCGAAGCGGCGCAGCAGGACTTCGCCCTTGATGGTGTCGCCGGCCGCTTCGCGCACCCGCTGGGACATCTCGGTCAAGATGACGCCGGGGGCCACGGCGTTCACGCGGATCTTCTTGCGCGCCAGCTCGACGGCCAGGGCCCGGGTCATCGCTTCGACCGCCCCCTTGCTCGCGGCGTAGTTGGCGTGGCCGCGACCGGCCTTCTGCCCGGCGACGGACGAGAGCAGGACGATGCTGCCGCTGCGCCGCATGAGCATGGCCCGACCGACCGCCTTGACCACGCGGTAGGTGCCGCCGGCGTTCGTGTCCACGACGGCGTGCCAGTCGGCCTCCTCCATGGTCAGGAGCAGTCCGTCGCGGGTCACGCCCGCCGAGTTGACGAGGACGTCGATGCGGTCGTCGACCTCGAGGACGCGGGCCACCGCGGCTTGCACGGACGCCTCGTCGCAGACGTCGATGGCGACGACCGCGGCGCTTCCGCCAGCCGCCTCAATCTCCGCGACGACGGCTTCGGCGGCGTCCAGGCGAGACCGGTAGCCAACCCAGACCCGCGCGCCTTCGGCGGCGAGGCGGCGAGCCGTGGCCGCGCCAATGCCGCGAGACCCGCCGGTGATGAGGGCGATACGCCCCTCGAATCGCTGCATGTCCTGACTCCCTGGGGGCCCGGGCCAGGCCGGGCGGCCGCACCCTACCAGCGAGGCGCATCGGGTTCGCGGGGCTGCCCCTCGTCGCCCCAGACTGCTCCGCACCGGCAACGAAGCAGCGCTGCATTGGGCCGTGGGTGGATTTGTGCTTTCGAACCCCAGCCGCTGCCCGGGGTTTCGGTCAGGAGGCCGGATCGGGAGTCGTGTGATCCCGGCCACATGGCCTTGTTGCCCACAAGTTATCCACAGTGTGGACAAGTGCCTCCGGGGCCGGGAACTCCCCGGGCCACTCGGCTCCCCTGCCCTCCGACCAACAGCGACGGCGACCTTTGCGCGGCCCGCTGGGCGTCGTACCCTGCGGCGCTCCATGAACCGACTGCTCCCCTTGCTCCTTTTGGTGGCCTGCGGCCCCAAGGTCCCCGCTCCCACGCTGGCCGAGGCCGGCTGCGGGGAGGAGATCGTGGCTTCCTTCGGGCACCCCGCGGAGACGGTGATCGCGATGGCGGCGGCCGACGGCGGCGGGTTGTGGCGCCCCGAGGTGCTCCAGGCGATGGATCGGGTCTGCGAAGCGTTCGAGTCGGACATGACCGACGACTACTTCCAGGTGAAGTGCTTGACCACGGTGCCGATCATGGAAGGCCGCCCCGGGGGCGCCAAGATCCGGGTCATGCGGGAGGACTTCCCCCTCGACGAGGAGGAGGTACGCAAGTACCAGGCGCTGCTCGGCCTGCTGGAGTTCGCGCGGGGCGACGTCCTCGAGCCCCACGGCGGCGACCGGGTCGCGTTCATTCACCTCCCCGAAGCGTCCTTCGAGGGCGTCGACCTCAGGGCCCGGTTCGAGGAGCTCGCCGGCCACGAGATCAGCAACCTGCAGATGGCCATCGACCGCCGCGACCCCGCGGAAATGCCTGCGTTCCGGCGCCTCGCGCCCGACGGACCGTCGGGGTCGGCCCTCATCGGGCTGTTCGACGCCGGGGAGTCGGGCGCGCTCAAGGAGCCGACGAACCTGCTCGCGCTGCAGCGCTTCCAGGTCGCCGCCGAGGCGCTGCCGCGGGTGGCTGAGACGTTCACGATCGTCGACGACCTCACCATGGTGCGCCGAGGCCTGCGGAACGGAAACGCCGCGGAGGCCTACATCCCGCCGAAGCGCGCCGAGGTGGCCCAGCTGCTGCTGGCGCTGTCCATGAACCCGATGGGGTCGGCGTTCGGGCCGCGCATCGACGACTCCGCGCGGGTGGGCCTCATCCGGGTGAACCTGGCGCCCATGACGGCCGAGGCCCGGGACCGGCTGCGCAAGCGACTCAACACGACCCTGGAGCAGAGCCTGCCGCCGGGAACTCGCGGGTTCTTTTGCCCCGAGCTGTAGTCGGGCCGGGGAGCTCCGCTACAGGTCGACGGTGTCGGCGGTGCGCAGGGCGGCGTCGGTGACCTCTTCGTTGGCCGCCGTGAACCGGTAGCGGACGAGGCCGACGTCGCGGGCCCAGTGCTCCTCGTGGATCTGGGTGAGCTCCTGCTCGTTGCCCTGGTTCCGGTTCGTGATCACCGTCGTGCGGATCACCTGGACCGTGTCGTCGTAGTTGCCGAGCCCCGTCTGAACGGTGTCCTGGCCGCGGCTGATCTCGATCGTGTACTCGAACTCCGAGCCGCCGTCGTCGATGGTGTAGTTCCAGGTGTCCGACCAGGTCGCGCCGGCTTCGGGAACCTTCACGAACCACTCGTTGCGATCGCCCTCGTCCAGCTCGACGTGGCGGTACGTGTAGCCGAGCAGGACCGGCTCGCTGCCCGTCTGGTCTTCTTCGGCGCCGACGTTGAAGGACCGGTGGTCGGTTTCCAGGCGCTCGCCGGGGAAGTCCGGGTGGGGCTCGGACCGCACGATTCGCCACCACAGCGAGCCGCGCTGGTTCGCCGGGTTGTCCGCCGCGTCGCCGACCTCGACCCGCCAGACCTCGTCTTGAACGCCGCCCTGGACCAGGGAGTACTCCCAGGTCAGGCCTTCTTCGAGGCGGAAGTAGTCGCCGCCCGCCGACGTGCAGGCGGAGAGGAGCAGGACAGGCACCAACAGGAACGAACGCATCAGAAACCACCCTGGGGCTTGAACACAAAAGGCCACTCGACGTCGGCGGGGCTCTCGGCGCGGGGGAACTTCCACGACCGCACCGCCTTGGTGATGCAGGGCAGCATGGTGCGGTTGCGGGTCGAGTTGGAGACCACGCTGGGGGACCGGACGCGCCCGTCGGCGCCGATGGTCCAACCGATCTTGACGCGGCCACGCAGGCCCGGGGACTGCTTGAGTTGGCGCTCGTAGCAAGCCCGCACCTGGGGCGCGTTGCGCCGCACGACGGCCTTGATCTGCGAAGCCGACAGGGTCCGGCCGCCCTCGACGCCCAGGCCGGCGTCGGTGCTCTTCTTGCGCGCGGCCTTCTTGGGAGCCGGCGTCGGCGTCGCCTCGGGCCCGCCGCCCATCAAGCCGGCGAGATCAACCTCTTCTTCGACCTGGATTTCGGCGGGCGCGGGCTCCAGCTCGACTTGCACGGCAGGCGTGGGCGGCGGCGGCTCCGGCGCTTCGGGGGCGGGCTCGGAGCAGGCCACTCCGAGGGCGAGCAGGAACGGGACAAGGCGGCGCAACATGGGTCCTGGGTCCTTCCTTGGGCGGCTGGTGCCTTCCTGGCGTCCCCCGCGACCGGGGCAGAGGTCTATCATCAGCGCTCGGCCCGCGGCCTGTCCACCGCGTGCTGGGGAGATCTGCCGATGGCCCGCGCTGCGCGCGAGTGCGCCCGCATCGTCGTCATCGGCGACGAGATCCTCTCGGCCAAGGTGGTGGACACCAACAGCCCGTTCCTCATCGGTCGGCTTCGGGCCCTCGGGGTCCGCTGCGACGGCGTCGCCGTCGTGCCCGACGAACTGGACCGGATCGCCGAGGCGGTTCGCGGCGCATCGGACGCGGCCGACCACGTCTTCACGACCGGCGGCGTGGGCCCGACCCACGACGATCTGACCATGGCCGGGGTCGCCCTGGCGTTCGGCGACGAGCTGGTCCAGAACCCCACGCTGACGGACCTCATCGTCAACCACTGGGGTGGCCCGGCCACCGACATCCGGCTGCGCATGGCGATGATCCCCGCCGCCGCGACCGTGGAGATGGTGGGCCGGCTGCCCCAGGTTCGGCGGGGCAACGTGTGGATCTTCCCGGGCGTTCCCTCTCTGCTGCGTCGCCGCTTCGTGGCCCTGGAGGGGCGCTTTGCCGGGGAGCCGCGTGTCTGCGCGGCGGTTCTGACGGCCGGGGCCGAGAGCCTTCTGGCTCCGGTCCTGGAGCAGATCGACCGCGAGTTCCCCGACGTCGACCTGGGCTCGTACCCCCAGTGGGATGACGAGCGATCGGTTCGGATCACGGTCGAGGCGGACACCGACGACGCCGTCCGAGCGGCCACGGACGCCCTGATCGCGCTGCTCCCCGACGTCCGAGGTGTGGACCGCGTGTTCTGCCCCGAGCCGCCCCCGCCGTGACCGAGCGGGCGCCGCAGGACCCGGTCCGGCCCGGCGCGCCGGCCCGCCCCTTGCAAAGACCACCCGATGGAGCCGGCACTTGTTGCGGGCTTGTGGAGACAGGCCCCCCAGGCCGGCAAAACGGCTTGTGGGGAACTTGCGATTCTGGCTATATGGCTGCGGTTCAGCGTGGGAGGCACTACATTCTCCCGCGTGAGGCGCCCACGGACGCCACCGTTCCTGAAGGAGGCACCCGCCCCATGTTTGCTCGCCCGACTCCCTTGCTGCTCGGCCTCGGCCTGCTCGTCCCGGTTGCCGCCTCGGCGGAACAGCCCCCCGAGGCCCTCGTGGCCGCCATGGACATCGACCCGTCGATGATCGTTGCGGGCAGCGTCAGCACCGTCAGCACCCAAGAGCCGACGGAGGTCTCGTCCCCGACGATGTTCGACGTGCGCACCGCGCTGGGCGTCATCAGCCCCTACAACGCGCCCACCGCTGCCCTGCTGTCCACGGGCAACGTGAACAACATCGAGCTGCTGCAGGACCACGACTACCCGGGGAACGGCTTCGACACCTCGTCCGGCGACCGCGCCACGCTGCACTTCCAGCTTGAAGTCCCCGAGTACGCCAACTCGTACTCCTTCAACTTCTACTTCCTGTCGCGCGAGTACCCCGAGTGGGTCGGCAACATCTACAACGACCAGTTCGAGGTGTTCGTCAACAACAGCGCGTACACCGGCCAGATCGTCTTCGACGCCTTCGGCAACGAGGTTTCGGTCAACAACGCCCTGTTCTCCGTGACGAACCCGTCGATGCTCGTGGGCACCGGGTTCGACCAGGACGGCGGCACCGGCTGGGTGACGACCATCGCGCCGGTCGACGGCGGCACCACGCTGGATGTCGCGTTCGAGGTCTACGACCTGTCCGATGGCGTCTGGGACTCGGCCGTCCTCATCGACAACTTCCAGTTCAGCAGCCAGGAGCCCCCCACCGACGGTCCCTGGACCGGCGACGACACGCCCGACGTGCCGATCGAGATCGGCTTCCTGAGCCCGAAGGAAGGCGACCTGGGCGGCGACTACGGCGTCACCATCCACGGCGCGGGCTTCGATGAGACCACCTCGGTCCAGATCGGCGCCACCGGCGTTTCGGCGACCGTGGCCAACAGCGGCGAGGCCCTGGTCATCGACCCCGACGACTTCCCGAGCGCCGACACCCCCGGCACGGTCGATGTGGTCGTCAGCAAGGGCGACCAGACGATCATTCTGGAGAACGGCTTCACGTACCACGACGGCGCGGCGGGTTCGGTCCCGCCCCGGGTCCTGAACGTGCTCCCGTCCGAAGCCCACCCCAGCGGCGGCACGGAGATCGATGTGCGCGGCGAAGGCATCGTCGACGGCGCGTCCATCGTCTTCCTCGACGCCGAGGGCAACGAGGTCCCCGAAGCCGACTCGGTCGTGTTCAACGACCTCGGCGACGGCAACGCACAGCTCATCTTCAACGCCCCGTCCCTGGACGAGGGCTGGCATGAGCTGCTGGTGGAGAACCCCGATGGTCTTCGCACCAATCCGGGCTACCCCTTCCTGGTCACCGACGGCGCCGCGGCGCCCGACAACAACGGCGGCGGCACGGTGCGCCGGGGCTGCAGCACGGCGGGCAGCGCCTCGGGGCTCGCCGGACTCTTCGTGCTCGGCCTGGCGCTGATGCGCCGGCGGGAGGTTTGAGATGAAGCGCTTCGGACTCCTCCTCCTCTCGGGCTTGGCCGTGGGTTGCGGCGACGTGACCGGCCCGTCCATCCGCGCCGTCCCCAACCAGGCGCCCATCGCGCACGCGACGTTCGACACGGGCGTGGACGCCGGCGTCGACCAGCTCCTGGGCTACGTCGTCGTGGGCAACACGGCCAACCTCGACGGCAGCGGCAGCCACGACCCCGACGACGCGAACCTAGCGAACCTCGCGTTCACCTGGGAGTTCGACGAAGGCGGCGTGCCCGAGGGCAGCGAGCTGAGCAACGAGTCGTTGACGGTGGCCGACGACAACGTCGAGACCGGCGACGTCAACGAGCAGAGTTTCATGTCCTTCATGCCCGACGTGCTCGGGACCTACCGCATCAAGCTGACGGTCACCGACGACAAGGAAGACGTCTCGAACCCGGCGTTCGTGTTCGTCCAGGCCGTGCCGCCCGAGGACCTCGAGATCCGCACCGACTGGGAGAGCACCCAGGCCGACCTGGACCTGCACCTCGTCGCGCCCGGCGGCTCGTACTTCGGCGACGACGACTGCTTCTCCTGGAACCCGAACCCGGACTGGGGTGACCCGGCCCTGGCTGGCGACAACCCGGAGCTGCTGGGCGACAACGACGGCGAGGGCGGAGCGCCCTACGCCGAGCGGATCCGCCTCGCGATGCCCCAGGACGGCGACTACGAACTGTACGTCCACTACTACAGCGACCACAGCGAGGAACTCGGCAACGCCGCGGTCCCGTCGACGCCCACCTTCGTCGCCAGCGTGTTTGGCGAGGAGCTGGCCGAGCCGATCATCGCGCCCCAGCCACTGCTCAATGGCGACGTCTGGTGCATCGGCACCCTCCGCTGGCCCGAGATGGAGCTGGTCTACATCAACACCATCTGCGACCACTTCGAGTTGGGCGGCCCCGACTACAACGACGAGTCCGTCCAGTAGTCGTCCGCGACGCACTCCGACCAGGCCGGGCCCCAGGGTCCGGCCTGATCACTTGGGGATCCCATGAGCTGGCTGATCGCCGTGCCGACCTCCGTAACGCTGGCGGGGGTGTTCTGCGGGCTGCTGTCGATGATCCTCGCGCCCACGAACCCGTGGCTGGCGGGCTGCGCGATCGTCGTCGCCGCGCTGTGCGACATGGTCGATGGCCGGCTGGCGCGGCTGACGGGGACCACGTCTGAGTTCGGCGCGGAACTGGACAGCCTCGCGGACGTGGTCTCGTTCGGCATCGCCCCGGCGTGGCTGGCCTACCAGGTGCTCGCCGGGCCCGAGCTGAGCCTGGGTTGGGCGCTCGTGGCGTTTGCGTTCGTCGCCTGCGGCGCGCTGCGGCTGGCCCGCTTCAACGTCACCGAGACGCCCACGGACCGGTTCGTGGGCCTGCCCATCCCCGCCGCCGCCCTGCTCGTCGGCTGCCTGGTCATGGCCGCCCAGGAGACCGGCAGCCCGGCGCTCTCGGGCCCCGTTCCCACCGCCACCGCGCTGGCCGTCGGCGCCGTGGGCATGGTGAGCCCCTTCCCCTTCCCGTCGTACAAGACCTTCGAGTCCAAGGTCGCCCAGGTGGCCTTCTACGTCCTCGTGCTCGCGGGCCTGTCCCTGCTGGTCATCGACGGACCGGGGGGCGTCGTGCTGTTCGGGCTCATGGCGCTCTACACGGTGGTCGGGTTCATCGCGGGGCTCCTGGGCAAGCGGTGACGGCGCGCTGCTGCGCAAGATGATGAGCTCCCCCGGCAAGCAGCGGACATTCCAGGGTTACGAGCCGGGCGCCCAGGACGTGTTCTGTGCGGTGTTCAGCAAGAGCGGCACGAACCTGCTTCATCCTCGGCAACTTCGGGCTCGTCCGGGACATCAAGCCCGAGGGCTGGCTCGACATCGCCAGCTCGGACGGCGCGATCTGCGACCACTGGGCCGAGCACGCCGCCTCGTGGTGGGCGCTGCGGGATCGGCCGAACCACCAGGTCTGGAACTTCGCCGACCTGCGCCGCGACGCCGGCCCCGCCGTCGACGAGGTGGCCGGGCTGCTGGGCGCCGAGTTAACGGATTCCCAGCGGGCCACGGTCCTTCGGCGCTGCAGCTTCGAGTGGATGAAGGAGCACACCGCCCGGTTCGACCCGCCTCCGATGCCCGGCGTCCGGGTCCAGGATCGGTCCCCGATGGTGCGACGGGGCGCCGCCGGAGGCTCCGACGAGCTGCTCGACGGGGCGCAGCAGGCCGCCATCGACCGGCGCTGCCAGGCCCGGCTGAAGGCTCTGGGCTCCGACCTGCCCTACGCGGAGTGGTTCGGGGCCTGAGGCCTCTGCGGTCGGTCAGCCGGTGGCGTGGACCCGCGCCTGCTGAACCAGCATCGCGTCGACCAGGACCAGGGCCGCCATGGCCTCGACGATGGGCACGGCCCGCGGCACCACGCAGGGATCGTGTCGGCCTTTGGCCCTCACGGTGGTGGCCTCGCCGTCGACGGTGACGGTGTCCTGCTCCGTGAAGATCGTGCTGACCGGCTTGAAGGCGACCGCGAAGCGGATCGGCATGCCGTTGGAGATGCCGCCCTGGACCCCGCCGCTGTGGTTGGTCGTTGTGGTGGGGTGCGGGTTGCCGGGCACAAACGGGTCATTGTGCCGACTGCCGGTCCACGGAACGCCCCCGAACCCCGACCCGATCTCGAACCCGCGGGCCGCCGGCAGCGACATCATCGCCCCGCCCAGCGCGGCCGTGAGCTTGTCGAAGACCGGCTCGCCCCAGCCCGGGGGCACTCCCCGAACGACGCAGCGCACGATGCCGCCCGTCGTATCGCCGGCGGATCGCAGTTCCTCGATGCGCGCGGTGGCGGCGGCGGCGGTGGCGGGGTGGGGGCAGCGGGTCGGGTCGGCGTCGACGCTCGCTTCGGCCAGGGTGGCTTCGTCCACGGCCCCGTCGGGAATCCGGTGCCCCCCGACCTGCTCGACCCACGCGATGATCTGGACGCCGTGGGCGGCGAGGACCTGCCGGGCGATGGCGCCGGCGGCCACGCGGGCGACGGTCTCCCGCGCCGACGCCCGTCCGCCGCCGCTGGCCGCCCGGATCCCGTACTTCATCTGATACGTGAAGTCCGCGTGCGAAGGACGCTGCAAACCCTGAAGGTTCTCATAAGCGCCGGGCCGCGCATCGTTGTTGGTGACCCACAAGGCGACGGGGGTGCCGAGGGTGACGCCGTCCTGCAGCCCCGACCCGATCTGGACGCGATCCGACTCCTGCCGCTGGGTGACGAGGCGGCTCTGCCCGGGCCGCCGCCGGTCGAGCTGGCGCTGGATGCCCTCGACGTCCAGGGCCAGCCCCGGCGGGACCCCGTCGACCACGCAGCCCACGGTGCCGCCGTGCGACTCGCCCCAGGTGGAGACGCGGAACAGGCGGCCGAAGCTGGATCCCATCACTCGGCCTTCCGGTACAGGACCACCCAGTAGCCCATGTTCCGCTTCCAGTAGCGCACGTACTCGTAGTCGTCGAAGCGGCCGTCCTGGCTGATGCCCAGGGCGTGGGTGTTCCGCGCGATCCGCTTGCCCAGGATGGACTCCTGCTCCCCCTTGTCCTTGCGGGCACGCTTCATGGCCTTGTTGAACTTGCTGCGCTGGGCCTTCGGCACGTAGGCGATGAACGCGATCCAGCTGGGGTCCTGCTCGAACGCGTAGTCGCGGATGCGCGCCTCGAAGTCGGCGATGGCCTGCCGCCCGCCCGGCGTGGTGCGCTTCTCGCGGCGCATGAAGGGGTTCAGCTCGATAGCCGCCAGCTCGTGCGCCACCGTCCGGTTCAAGATCCCGATCGTGTCGATCCACGTCTGGTCGGGCGCCGAGATGGGCGCGGCGCCCATGTCCTGGAACACCACGACCTCGCCGGTCTCCGAGCGTTCGGCGATGTACTTGCCCATGGCCATGAAGCTCTTCTCGGACCACGCGCGGTAGTTCCCGTGCCACGCGGCCTTGGCCGAGGCCAGCGACAGCGACATCGGCAGCAGCAGGGCCAGGGCCACCAGGGCCGGCGCGATGCCCACCCAGGGGCGCCAGGCGTCGTCGCCGCCGCGGCGGGCCCAGGCTCGCAGGGGCTCGTCGACGAGCACCCGGCCGGCGTCGGCGGCGAGGGCCAGCAGAAGCGGCAGCACCGGCAAGTACAGCCGGAACCACTTCATCTCGTCGCGGCCGATCTTCACGAGGTACGCGACGAAGAACGCGCACAGCGCCAGCGCCCACAGCTTGATGCCACGCTTCTTGCCGATGAGCGCCAGCGGCGCGACCGCGAACACGTACGGGTGCCAAGTGAACCCCAGCAACGATCCGGCGAACTCCAGGCCCCGCTTGCGGACTTCGGGGCCGGCGGCGGCCTTCACGTAGAAGGTGTTGGGCAGCCAGTCGCCGAAGTAGGCGAAGCGAAACAGGTGGTACGGCACGAGCACGCCGAGGATCACGGCCCCGCAGACCAGCCACGCCTTCCGCAGACGGCGGCGGCGCAAGCAGTCGATGGCCGCGAAGCCACCGGCCATGGCGATCACCGCGTGGGCGTCGGGGCGGCAGAGACCCGCCAGGGCCAGCACCAGCCCGGCGAACACGGCCAGGCGGATGGGTTCGTCCTCGGCCTCCCAGACCTTCATGGCCAGCAGGGTCCCGCCGGAGCAGAGCACCGCCATCAGCGTCGGCTCGAGCCCCGCCATGGACCACAGGATCACGCTGGCGGACCCGGCGAAGAGCGCCGTGGCCGTCAAGCCGAACGCGTGACTCCGCCCCCCGAAGAGCCGGGTGGCCTCCCAGGTCACGAACAGGCCCACCTGGCCGAAGAGGCACGCGAGCGCCTTGACCCAGTTCAGGGCGTCGACCTTGAGCCAGTACGCCGGCGTCGCCAGCAGGACCCACAGGAAGTTCGTGTAGCCCTCGAGCCGGTCGCCGTAGTTGAAGACGAGGCCGTGCCCGTACGCCAGGTTCCGGGCGTAGCGCAGGGAGATGAAGGTGTCGTCTTTGACGTACCCCCGGTACTGCCACTGCCACCAGGCGAGCAGGACGGCGAGGGGCAACAGCAGAAGGAGGTCGTGGCGGCGTCTCACAGCGGGGGTATGCCGCAGGCCCGGCCGGGCGGCAAGGGCGCCCGCCGTGCGCGCCACCGCCCGACCTGGGGCGCGTGCCGGCGCTACCGTGCCTCATGCGCTTCCTCCTGCTGCTCGCACTCGTCTCCCTCGGTGGACTGCTCGCCTGCGGCCCGCCCCGCTCCAACCCCACCGACGACGACGACGCGACCGACGACGACGACGCCACGACGGACGACGACGACTCGGCGACCGACGACGACGACGTGGTGGACGACGACGACGCCGACGACGGCACGCCGGTGGTGCTGGGCATCGAGGTCTGCCAGGCCCAGCTGGTGGGCAACTCGTACGCCCAGTTGGCCATCGAAGTCACCGACTCCGACGGCGACCTACTCAACCCCGTGCGCTACCTGCTGTCGGCCGGGGCCGGGGCGACCGTCACGTACTCCGTCGAGGAGGACATGGGGAACGGCGGGACGATCACCCACCTCTTTCCCATCGGGGTCGGGGGTCTGGCGCGGGGACAGGACGTTGAGTTCACGGTCGAGGTGCGCGACGCGGGCTTCCACCAGTCGGCGCCGGTTTCGACGACCTGGTTCGTGCCGACGACCGCCGACGAGGACGCCTGCTGACGGCAGGATTGGCCGACGACCGAGGCGTTTGAGGCTTGCCGGCCGCGCCGAGAAGCGGTACCCAGCGCTCGTGACGACCTTCATCGCCGGCGTCGAGCTTCGATCGGTGGCCGTGCTCGCCCCCATGGCGGGCATGACCGACCTGCCGTTCCGCCTGCTCTGTCGGGAGCAGCGCTGCGGCCTCGTCTACACAGAACTGGTGCACGCGGACACGCTGCTGGTGGGCGCGAAGCGCAGCCTGCAGCTGGCGGAGACGTGGCCCGAAGAGCGCCCTGTCGGGGTCCAGATCTACCACCACGATCCGGCCACCCTGGCCGAGGCCGCGCGCTACGTCGAAGAGCACGTGCCCTGTGATCTCATCGACCTGAACATGGGCTGCCCGGTGCCCAAGATCGTGTCCCGGGGCGCCGGCGCCGCGCTCATGCGGGAGCCGAAGCTCATCGAGCGGCTGGTGCGCGCCGTGACGGACGCCGTCGACAAGCCCGTGACCGCGAAGACGCGGTCGGGCTGGGACGCCAACGAGATCAACGCCGTGGAGGTGGCCCAGGCCATCGAGGCCGGCGGCGGACAGACCGTCGCGATCCACGCCCGCACCCGCGCGCAGCGCCACGACGGCCCCGTCGACTGGGACCTGTTGGCGGAGATCAAGCGCTCCGTGTCCATCCCCGTGGTGGGCAACGGCGGGATCACCGACGCCGAGCATGCCTTGCGCATGCGGGAGACCACCGGCGTCGACGCCGTGATGATCGGCCGGGGCGCCATCGGCAACCCCTGGATCTTCGGGCAGGTCGCCGACGCCTGGGATGGGCGGCCCGTCGTGTTCCCCACCGTGCACGAGCGCCTGGACCTCATCGGCCGGCACCTGCAGATGGAAGCCGACTCGTTCGACCGCTGGGCGCGCAAGGCGCGGGAGCAGGAGAACGCCGAGGGACGGGCCATGTCGCGGGTGCGCGGGCACCTCGTGAAGTACGTCGCCGGCTCCCCCGGCGAGCGCGCGTTCAAGTCGAAGCTGAGCGGCCTGCTGACCATCGAGGACACCTGGACGGCCGTGGCCGAAGCCTGGGGCGTGGACCCCAGCGAGCACCCGTCCGGTCCTACGCCCTGGAAGCGTTCTGCGGCTTGAGCCGCGGACCCCTCGACGGGCCCGGGCCAGCCTCATAGGATGGCGCCGCGCGCCCCAAGCCCGCTTTAGGAGCCCTTTGCTATGCGTCTGACTGCGTTGCTCGCTTGCCTCTCCCTCCTCGTCGCGGCTCCGGCCGTGGCTGCCCCGGCGGACGGCGGAATCGACACCGACGACCGCATCGCCCAGCGCGCGGCCAAGAAGAAGACCCCCAAGGGCAAGAAGAGCAAGAAGGGCAAGAAGGGCAAGAAGGGCAAGGCGGAGCCGACCCCCGAGCCGCCCCCCCCGGACTCCGACGGCGACGGCGTGCTCGACGACTCGGACAAGTGCCCCGAAGAGGCCGAAGACATCGACATGTTCGAAGACGAGGACGGCTGCCCCGACAAGGACAACGACGGCGACGGCATCGAAGACTCGGCCGACGACTGCCCCTTTGAGGCCGAGACCGTCGACGGCTGGACCGACGAAGACGGCTGCCCCGAAGCCGCCGCGGTCATCAAGCCGTTCACCCTCGAAGCGACGCTCGTGGACGGCACCAAGCTCAAGGGCACCGTGATCCGCATCACGGCGGTCGACGAAGACGAAAAGGGTCAGCCCAGCGAGGAGCCCGAAGGCTTCGACGTCGTCACCGGCGAGGCCGAGTGGACGTCGACCTGGGACAACCTCAAGAGCTTCAAGTCCGAGAAGGTGGCCTTCACCGAAGCCGTGGACTGCTACTCCGAGGGCATCGAGGAGCTCGGCGACGAGCGCCCGACCTGGGAGTGCACGCTCAGGCACCCCACCGTGCTGAAGCTGGCCACCGCCGAGCACAAGGGCACCAGCTACTACCTGGACCGCAAGATGAAGCGCCTCGACCTGCAGCTGCAGGACCTGTCGTGCGAGGGCGACTCCTGCGAGTCGGTGACGTCGGACAACACCCTGTCCGTCTACCTCTACAAGCTCATCTCCCAGGAGAAGAGCGACGACGAGACCGGCGCGGTGACCACCCTGCAGAAGCGGCTGCGCAAGCTGCAGCAGATGCAGATCAAGTCCGCCACCATCACGGCCATCGAGGCCGCGGAGTAGTCCCGTTCGGGGGAACCACCGGCTGCGGCTGCTCCCGCTCCTCGTCCTGCTGCCCGGCCTCGCCCAGGCAGACCCGCTTGCGCGGGGGGCCGACGGGGCGCTGCCCCCCGTCACCGCCGCCCAGCTCGCGGGCGCGGCGTCGGCGGGCGCCGCCTGCCGCAACGCCGCCGCCGTCATCAACGAGGGCGCGGCGCTGTGGAATCGGATCGCGGCGGGGGACCTGGACGCGAGCGGCGCCAAGGAGGGCCACCAGCTTGTGGCGCGGCGCTACCGATCGGCGCGTCCGGCCTGCGACGGCGAGATGGGGAAGCTGCCCCTCGGCCTGACGCTGCAGGTCCTCGAGCACGACAGCGAGCAGCGCGAGGCCCTGTGGCGCCGCCTCAGCGAAGTGTTGTCCACCTGGCCCAACGACCCGGCGCCCGACACCATCAACCCGCTCGTCGCCCGCTGGGATGAGCAGCTGGGGGTGTGGATCGAGTGGTACGGCCGGGCCCAGGCGTTCTGGGCCGGCGAGTCGTTGCAGGACGCAGACCTCGGCTGCCTCGACACCGCCCAGCGGGACCTCCTGCAGCTGGGCGCGAAGCTGTGGGTGGCGGCCAGCGCGAACCTCGCAGAAGAAGCCGTCGACCTGCGAGGTCGGCTCAGCGCTCAGGCCGAGCGGTCTGCCGCCTGCCCCACCAGCACCGACGGGCAGCGGGTCCACCGCCGCCTCCTCGACGGCCTCGCCGCCCACTACGACCGCGTCATCGACGCCCTCGTCCAGGGTGAGGCCACGCGCTTGCGAGCCCTGCAGGAAGCGGAGCAGCGGCTCGTCGGCCGCATCGAGCGCTGCCGCGGCGAGTACGCCCGGAGCAAGCCCACGGCCGACTGCCGCGAGTCCTGAGGCCGGGGGCCCCTCCCCTACTCCATCGCCGCTTTCGCCAGGGCCAGATCGTCGTCGGTCTCCACCGTCATGACGTCGGCCGCCTTGTCGCAGTGCATGCAGGGCGAGAACGCCGTGACGCGGCGGCAGGCCAAGCACAGCGAGTAGGGGCGGACCTCGGCCTGCAGCTCCGTCCACAGCGCGGGATCCAGGGGCCGCGGCGGTGCGACCTCGAACGTCGACTTGCCGCGCCCTGAGACGAAGAGCGCAACGCCCAGGAACAGGCAGACCGTCCCGGACAGCGGCAAGGCAACGAAGAACCCGTGGGTCGCCCGGTAGTCCACGAAGGTCACGGTCAACAGCGCGGCGCCCACGAGTCCGAGCACCACGGCCCCCGGCCGCCCGTTGTCCAAGACCCAGTCGAAGAAGCTGTTCATGGGCTCAGGTGGTCAGCCGCCGGTAGATGGCGGGGAGCCGGGCGGGCAGCGCCGCGACGCTGTCGATGACCGCGAACCGCACGTCGCCGTACATCTCGCGCAGGTACTCCTCGCCCTCGGGATCCACCGTGATGCAGAACGGGTGCACCTGGTTCTCGAGCGCCTCGCGCAGCGCGGTGCGGGTGTCGGCCTGGGCGTAGCTGGACTGGTAGAGATCGCAGCCGCAGTCGAGCGGCTTGCCATCGGACAGCAGGATCAACAGGCGGGTCCGGGCGTCGACGCGCAGCAGCTTGCGGGTCGCGTGGCGGATGGCGGCGCCGTCGCGGTTCTCCATCTTGTAGGTCATGGCTCCGATGCGGCCCTTCACCTCGCCGTCGTAGCGCTCCTCGAAGTCCTTGAAGACGTCGAACGTGACCATCTGGCGGCCGCGCCCGCTGAACCCGTAGATCGCGTACCGGTCGCCCAACGCCTCCAGGGACTCGGCCATCAGCACCAAGGCCTCCTTCTCCACCTCGATGACCGACTTGCCGCTGTCGCCGACGTGTTCGCGGGTCGATGCCGACAGGTCCACGAGGAAGGCGACGGCGACGTCTCGGACCGAGCGGCGGCGGCGCACGTAGACGCGCCCGTCGCTGGGGTGGCCCAGGCGCCGCTCCACGAGGTGGTCGACGAGGGCGTCGAGGTCGAGGGCGTCGCCGTCGGACGCCCGGCGCTCCCGCCCCAGCCCGGCCGGGCGGAGCATCTGGAACTCACGACGCAGTCGCCGCAGCATGGCCGCGTGCTCGTCCAGCACCGAGTCCACGAACGCGCCCGCCTTGCCCACGGCCCGGCGCTCCCAGACCGATGCCCAGCGGGGTCGGTAGTCGCCGATCTGCTCGTCCCACTCGGGGTACCGGGCCACCTGCACGGCGCCCGCGGGGTCGACGTCGTCGGCCTGGTTGGGGCCCACGACCCCGTCGGTGGCCACGGACTCCGCGTCCCGCCGCAGGGCGTCGCGGAAGCCTTCGAGCAGGTTGCGCTCCAGGGTGCGGTCGGCGATCTCCGGGTCGACCTCCAAGGCCGCGAGGATCTCCCGCAGGGACACCGGCACCCCGCGGGCATCGAGGCTGCGCTGGATGCGTTCGGCCCGGCGCTGCAGCTCCGCGTCGGCGGCCTGGGCCACGTCTTCGATCACATCGCCCGAGTAGAACCGCCCGCCGGGCGCCGGCTCGCCGCTGCCGCCCTCGCCGGGCATGCCCCCGCCACCCTCACCGAATGTGCCGTCGCCTTCGTCGCCGGGCAGGCCCTCGCCGCTGGGCAACCCCACCCCGAACTGCGGGCCCTCTTCGGGCTCGGGGGGCGGGGGCGTTCCCGGATCCCCGGCGCCGCCGACCAGGCGGTACAGCAAGACGGCGGAGCCGGCGCTGTCGGCGACCCGGGCGCCGGGGTGGCGCAGGGCCGAGAGCAGGTAGCTGGCCTCGCGGAAGCGCTTGAAGACGTCGCCTTCGGGCAGTTCCTCGCCGTACCAGAGCGCGCGGGCCAGCAGCTCCAGGAACAGGTCCGATCCCTGAAGCTCAGCCGGGTCGGGCCGCTGGTCGCGGTCGATGTCCGACAGCTGATCGATGTCCCGAGCAAGCCCCGGGTACTCCCGACGGAGGCACGCATCGACCCGGAGGTCTTCGGCGAAGAGGAACAGACGCCGGGCGAGGTTGGAGTCGGCGAACCGCGACGCGAAGGACAGGACGGGGTTCCGCCCGCTGGGGTCCTCCCCGCCTTCGACGTCGATGGGATCGAGCCCGGGCACGGCGAAGGGCTGCAGCCGGAAGGTGCCGAACTCGATGCGGCCGACCTGCTGGGCCGTCGCCACCTTGTAGAGCCGGAAGTTGGCCTCGTCGTCGTCGAAGCGGTCGAGGCGGGGCAACAGGAAGATGATGCGGCCGTCGGTCACGGCCACGGCTCCGTCGGGGAGCGTGACGCCTTCGGGCAGATCGGCGGTCGACCGCACGGCGATGCCGGTGCCCAGGTGGGCCTCGGCGTAGAGCTGCAGCGAGCGGGCCACCCGACCCAGCGGAAGGCCCTCCCGGCGCGCCTCCCAGGCCTCTTGCCCGGCCCGGGACTCCCGCAGCAGGAACGATCGGGCGACCGACTCGGAGCGCCCGGCGCGGGCCAGGGCTTCTTCGAGGAAGGCGGCGAGCGCGTCGGCGCTGCCTTCGTCCAGCAGGCTGCGCACCGTGGGCAGGGCCGCGAGCCCCAGGGCCGGGTGCCGGCGGCAGAGATCGGCCAGGGACGTGACGATCCGAAGCCGGGGCCCCCGATCCGTCACCTTGCTGGCGCACTCGGGGAGCACCCGGGCCAGCTGCCGGGCGAGGGTGCGGTCAGCCTGAACCGCCCGGGCGACGGCCTCCCCCACCCAGTCGACCGAATCGGGGTGTTCCCGCACGAGGTCGGGCAGCGCTTCGGCCAGGACTGCGGCCGCGGCCCAGTCCCGGCGCGCGACCAGGAGGACGGCCCGGCGCATCACCTGAAACGACGTCGACGGAAGGTGCTGCTTCGCCTCGGCCAGGGCTGCGGTGACGTCCGCTGCGGCCTTGGCGTGCTCGACGGGCGACTCGCGGATGCGCTGACGGGCCAAGAGGACCAACTCGGCGGCATCGCCGAAGCTCAGTCCGCCCAGGCGCCCTTTGGCTTTGCTGTCGTCGTCCGCCACGGACGCATTGTAGCCCGCAAGCGCTGCGGCTGTGGGACCGCAGGCCCCGGGGAGCGCCTAGAAGAAGTCGCGCACGACCTCGGCCATGGACCGCTGCAGATCCGCGTCGTCGGACAGGGGCTCGACGATGGCCGCGCGGCAGGCGGACTCGGGGCTCAAGCCGCCGGCCATGAGGCGGCCGGCGTAGATGAGCAGGCGCGTGCTCACGCCCTCTTCGAGCCCGTGGTTCTTGAGCTTGCGGACCCGCGCGGCGACCCGGACCAGGCGGGAAGCGAGCTCGGACTCGATCCCGGCCTCGTGGGCGACGATGTCCGTCTCCAGCTCCCGCTCGGGGTACTCGAAGGACAAGGCCATGAACCGCTGCCGGGTCGACTGCTTCAGGTCCTTGATGACGCTCTGGTAGGCCGGGTTGTAGGAGACGACCAGCTGGAAGTCCTCGGCCGCGGTGAGCACCGTTTGCAGCTTCTCGATGGGCAGGATGCGGCGGTCGTCGGCCAGGGGGTGGATGACCACGAGGCTGTCGTTGCGGGCCTCGACGACTTCGTCGAGGTAGCAGATGGCCCCCAACCGCACCGCGGTGGTCAGCGGGCCGTCGACCCAACGGGTCTCGCCGTCCACGAACAGGTAACGGCCGACGAGATCCGACGCCGTCAGGTCCTCGTGGCAGGCGACGGTCACCAGGGGCAGCCCCAGACGATGGGCCATGTGCCGCACGAACCGGGTCTTGCCGCAGCCCGTGGGGCCCTTGAGCAACACGGGGATGCTGTGGCGCGACGCCTGTTCGAACAGCGCGATCTCCTCGCCCTGGGGCAAGTAGAACGGTTCGGCCTCGACCTGATAGTCGGCGGCGTCGGCGTGGAGTTGCTGGGCTCCGCTCACTGGTCTCGCTCCCGGTCGTTCACGTGCAGAACTGCTCGATGGCGCGACGGTACAGGCCCGCGGCCTGCTCCAGTGCGTCGAGCTCCACCCACTCGTCCACGCGGTGCGCCTGGGCGATCTCGCCGGGGCCGCAGACCACGGTCTGGCCGCCCATGGCGTTGAACAAGGCACCCTCCGTATAGAACGGAACCGATCCCGGGACCGCGCCGGTCTGCTCGACCAGCCACTGGGTCAGGGGCGCGTCGTCGGGCGTGAACAGCGGCTGGTTGACCTCGACGACCTCCATGGCCACGCCCAGGGGGCTGGCGCCGGGGACGCTCTGCGCCGCGCGGCGGGCCACAGCCTCGATCTCCTCCATCGTCGCGGCCACGTCCGTGCCGGGCAGAGGGCGGAACTCGACGGTGAACTCCGCGCGCTCGGGCACGATGTTGCGGGCTTCGCCGCCGGAGATCAGACCCACGTTGATGGTCGTCCACGGCGGCGTGAAGCGGTCGTCGGCCTGGGCCTGCCACCCCTGGCCCAGCTCCAGCAGCGCTTCGACCGCGCGGGCCGCGCCGTGCACCGCCGACGCCCCCTGCCGGGGATCGCTGCTGTGGCAGGGCTGGCCGGTCATCTTCACCTGGGCGATCGCGTAGCCCTTGTGCAGGGTCACTGGCGTCAGCCCCGTCGGCTCCCCGATGATCGTGTGGTCCACGGGCAGCGGGTGGGCGGTCTGCAGCAGCTTGGCGCCGTGGCAGCCGACCTCCTCCTGGAACGTCAGCGCGAACCACAGCGGCCGCTTCAGCTTGCTGAGTCCGTCGCGCCCCACCGCGTGGGCCGCGTGGATCATCGCCGCGATGGCGCCCTTCATGTCGCAGGTGCCGCGGCCGTAGAGCCGCCTACCGTCCCGCTCGGGCGCCGTCGTGGCCCGCATCGACCCATCCCAGGGGACCGTGTCGGTGTGCCCCGCAAAGGCGAGGCCCCCCGGGCCATCGGGCCCGAAGCGTGCGACGAGGTTGATCTGCTCGGGATCGTGCGGCGAGACGACCCGCTGCAGGCGCCCGTCCAAGGGCTCCAGCAGCGTCGCGAGGCGACCGATGAGCGGCGCGTTGGGGCGCGCGGAGACGGTGTCGTAGGCGACGAGGTCCTCGGTCAGGGCGACCGGGTCCCTCATCATTCCGTGACCCGGACCTTCTCCTGGACGGTCTCCTGCTCGAGGATCGTGAACTCGACCCGGCGGTTCCGCTCGCGGCCCTCCTCGGTTTCGTTGCTCGCGATGGGCTGGGCCTCGCCGAACCCGACCGAGACGATGACCTCGGGGCTGATGCCCGCCTTGACCAGGTACCGCATGATCGCGTTGGCGCGCTTCTCCGACAGCTTCTGGTTGTAGGAGTTGCTGCCGTTGCTGTCCGTGTGGCCGCCGACCTGGATCTTCTTGATCTGCGGGTTGGCGAGCAGCGTGTCCTTGACCGCTTCGAGCACCGGGTAGCTGCGCCGCAGGATGGTGTCCCGCGCGTTGACGAACAGGATCTTCTCGAGGATCAGGATGCTGTCCTTGGTCACGACCGCGAACGTGTCGTCGGGGCAGCCGTCGTCGTCCTTGACCCCGTTGATCGTCTCGGGGTCCTGGGGGCAGAGGTCGTTGACGTCGAGCACGCCGTCGTTGTCGTTGTCCGGGTCGGGGCAGCCGTCGGCGTCCTCGAACCCGTCGAGGTCTTCCATCTCGTTGGGGCAGCTGTCCTCGGCGTCGGGGATGCCGTCGGCGTCGTTGTCGAGCTCGGGGCAGCCGTCGTCGTCTTCGAAGCCGTCGATGTCCTCGGGCTCGTTGAGGCAGCGGTCTTCAAAGTCGAGGATGCCGTCGCCGTCGTTGTCCAGCTCGGGGCAACCGTCGCCGTCCTGCCAGGCGTCCATGTCCTCCGGCTCCATGGGGCACATGTCGGTCGTGTCCGGCAGGCCGTCGCCGTCGTTGTCGAGCTCGGGGCAGCCGTCGGCGTCGAGGTAGCCGTCCTTGTCCTCGGCGTCGTCGGGGCACTGGTCCTTCGGGTCGTTCAGCCCGTCGCCGTCGCGGTCGCCGGGCGGGCCCCAGGTCAGACCCGCGAACACGCGGAAGGCGGGGGTGCCCGCGCCAGCGGTCAAGCCCGGGCCGGCGCCCACGGCGAGGCTGAGGTTGGCGGGAAGCCGCACGCGAGCGTCCAACAGCATCTCCAGCGGGGCGTGCACGATGCCCTTGCCCACATCGGAGGTCTGGGTCGCGCGGCCCGGGCCCACGATGCCCTTGCCGTGGATCTCCAGGTTGACGTCGAGGCGGTCGACCAGGGGGGTCACGCCGACGCCGAGGGCGTAGAGGATCTCGTCGTCGCCGGCGAGGTTGTCGCCGATGGCAGCGAAGCCGGGCTTGATCCGGTAGCCGACGTGGCCCGCGACGTGGATGCGGGTCCAGCGCCGCGACACCGCCGCCTTGGCTCCGAACGTGGGCACGCCCGACGTCAGGAAGAGGTTCCGGTTGCCCGTGGGGAACGTGACGAACGGAATCACCGCCAGGCTGATGGGGTGGCGATCCTCCCGCAGCGGGCGGAATCGGCCCTCGACCCAGAGGTCACCGAGCGAGAAGACCTGCTCCTGCCCGCCGAGCCGCAAGATGTCGGAGCCCGTGCCCGCCAGCTGCATGAACTCGATGCCCAGGTCGATCTCCACCCAGTCCGTCGGAGCGAAGCCACCGGCCACGTGGCCCGCAAAGAGGTGATCGATCACCCCCGCCGTGCGCTCGAGATCCTGGTTGGCGACCTGCAGCGGGCGCAGCCCGTAGCTGAATCCGCCGGTCACGCCGAAGCGCATCTTGGGCAGCGTGACGCCGTCGTGAACGGCGATGAAGTTGTGGTAGCTGCCCACCGGCCGAAAGTGCTGGATGTCCAGCTGCGGACGGGTCTGGGCAGCCGCAGGCGCAGCGAGCGCCCCGACCAACAACAGAGAGAAGAAGAAAGTCACGTGCTTCATGCCGCCTCCGACCCTGGGCCCCATTGGGCCACGGCGGTCTGAGGGTACCAGGGCTTCGGTCGCCATCCGATCGACCCCTTGCGATGAGGCGCCGTCAGTGACAACAAAGGGGGCCCAAACCGGAGCCTGACCCCATGGACCTCGTGCCCCATACCCTGCCCGCCGTGCTCGCCGATGCCGTCGCCCTCAGCGCTGGCGCCCCCGTGGACACAAGCCCTCTGCAAGACGGCGCCGTGCTCTTCGACCTCAACGACGTCGAGCGTTGGTGGGTCACCGGGCGCGATCGCATCCGCTTTCTGCACGCGATGCTGAGCAACGACGTCGCCAACGTCGGCGTCGGCGAGGGGGTCTGGGCCACCTTCAACACGGTCAAGGGACGAACGGTGAGCGACTGCCGCCTGTTCGTAGTCGACGCCGAACGCAAGACCGGATCCCTCCTCGCGCTCCTGGAGCCCGGCGCGGGCGCGCCCTTCGTCGCGGGGTTGGAGGTCTACAAGGTGGCCGACAAGGTCTCGTTCGACGCGGCGCCCGAGCGGCTGTGGCTGCTGGCGGGGGACGGCGCGGACGCGGCGTGGTCGGCCGTGGGCGGTGTGTGCCCCGACGGGCTCTACAGCCACATCGAGTCGCAGGTCGCGGGCGTCACCGTGCGGGCCCTTCGGCTCGATCGGGCCTCGGCGGGCAAGGACCTCGCTCTGCTGATCCCGCCGGACGGAGAGGCGGCCGTCCTCGGCGCCCTGGACGGCGTGCCCCGGGGCGATCGCCGGCTGCGGGAGGCGGCTCGGGTCGAAGCCGGCATCCCCCGGTTCGGGGTGGACTTCACGCCGGACAACATCCCCCTGGAGGCGGGCCTGTCGGACCGCGCCATCCACTTCAGCAAGGGCTGCTACATCGGCCAGGAGGTGATCTGCCGCATCGACTCCATGGGCACCCCGAAGCGCAAGCTCATGCGCCTGCTGGTCGACGGGGCAGCCGCGCCGGGCGACGACCTCTTCGCGGGCGGCAAGAACGTCGGCCACGTGACCTCTTCCCTGCAGTCGAGCCGGGTGGGCGCGACGATCGCGTTGGGCTACGTCAAGAAGCGGTTCAACGACCCGGGGAGCGAGGTCACCGTGGGGTCGGTCGACGGACCGACCGCGCAGGTGGGCAGCGCGGTCTGAGGGAGCTGGCTACTCCAGCGTCCCGATGGCGTCGATCATGGCCATCAGCCCGGGGTGCACGCCGGGGGCCGCCGCGACGACGCCCCGCAGCAGGGGCGACGGCCGGTTGAAGACGTGGGCGTCGCCGCCCAGGTCGGTCACCGTGACGCCCGCCTCGCGACAGAGCAGCACGCCGGCGGCGATGTCCCACTCGTTGCGGGGCTTGCGGGTGAAGTAGGCGTCGCCTTCGCCCGCGGCGACCAGGGCGAGCTTCCAGGCGGTCGAGCCGAACTCGCGAATGCTCATGGACTCCTTGAAGGGCTCGAAGTCGCCGCGGCGGCTCTCCGTGCGGCTCGCGAGCAGGGTCGCGCCGGCCATCGTGGCCTGAGCGGTGCCCGTCGCGGGGACTCCGTTGCGCCAGGCTCCGCCGCCCCGGACCCCGGTGTGGAGGTCGTCTTCGGCGGGGTTCAGCATCACCGCGAGCACGGGATCGCCGCGCCAGGCGAGGGCGACGCTGATGGCGAAGTGCGGCACGCCTTCGACGTACTCGCGGGTGCCGTCGATGGGGTCGACGATCCAGCAGAGTTCGGCGTCGAGTCGGACCAGGTCGTCCGTGGTCTCCTCGGACAGCCACGCGGAGCCGGGCAGCAGCGCCGGCAGGGCTTCACGCAGGATCTTGTCGGCGGCGAGATCGGCCTCCGTCAACGGGTTGCGGACCGTTTCGCCCCCCTCGCCGTCCTTGTCCCAGACCTGCTTGCTGCGGCGAAAGAGCTTCATCACGGGGACCGCGGCGCGCCGGGTGGCGGCGACGACGTCGGGGAGCAAAGCGTTCAAGGCGTCTGGCGTCATGGCGGCGGAGGGTACCAGTGCTACGGTTCGTGGCCGTGATCGTCCTGGCCTGTGCAACCGACCTCGAATGGAGCGCCTGGCGCGACTCCGCTGGACGCCCGCGCCCGGCGATCGGGACCCTGTCCACGGGCTCCCCCGCCCTGCTGCTGCTGGGGCTCGCCGCCGGGCCCGATCCCGCCGCCATGGACGCGATCCCAGCCGGCTCGACCGTGCTGCACGTCGGCTTCTGCGGTGGCTTGCGGCGCGGGTTGAACGCCGGCGACGTGGTGGTCGCCACCGCCGTATCGCCCCGGGTCCTGGACGTGGAAGCCGAGAACCAGCTGCCCGACCCCGTGCGCCTGGATCAAGACGGCGTCGACGCCCTGCGGGCTTCGCTGGCCGAGCTCCCCGACCGGTTGGGCCAGGGCGCCCTGCTCACCGTGTCCACGTTCCTGCACCGCGCGGCGGACAAGGAGGCCATCGGCGAGGCCTGGACCTACGTCGCCTGCGATCTGGAGGCCTCGATGCTGGCGGCCGCCTGCCGGGAGCGGGGGCTGCGCTACCTGGGTGTCCGGGCGGTGTCCGACGCCGCCGACCACACGGTCAAGCCGGCCATTCGCGGCGCCCCCGGGGCGGCGAGCCGGCTGTTGCGGTGGGCTGCGCGGCCCACCGCGGCGGCCGAAGCGACCCGCGCCATCTGGGGTGGGCGGCGGGCCCGCGCGACGCTGAGCCGCGCCATCCCCCAGGCTTTGGCCGCTTTGCAGGACTGAGCGTCACCAGCGGGAGACGGCTGCGATCTCGCGGCTCACTCGTTCGCGCCACCGCGCCGACGACCAGACCGCAGCCCCCATAAGCACCGCCGCGTCGACGGCAAACCAAGACCACGGCAGGTCGGCGTCGGCCAGGCCCATGGCCACCGAGACGAACCCGACGGTGCCAGCGAGCACCACGGCGACGGTGGCCACGCCCAGCTGCAGCCGGAGCCAGTTGAGCAAACGGGACACCGCCGCGTGGGCCGCCCACGCGGCGGTGAACTGGGCGGGCTGGCGAAGCCCCCACCAGCCGGCCCGCACGGCGATCCGGGCGAACAGCACGAGGGCCCCCACCCGCCAGAGGCTCCAGGGCGCATCCCCGAGGCTCAGCGCCGCGATCTCGAGCAGCCCGAAGCCGATGGCGGCGGTGGCCAACGACCAGCGGGTGGCGCGCAGCTCTCGCAGCTGAGCCCCGGTGACGCGGGCGTCGACGCGCTCCGCCAGAGCCCAGGAGCCCCGCAGTGACGCCGTCGCGAGGAACAGGAGCAGCCAGGCCACGACCGGAGCCGGCCACATGCCCGCGCCGTCGGGGTCCAAGGAGAACACGCTGGCGCTGAACGCGGCGCAGGGCACGGCGAGGACCCAGAGCATCGGCGCGATGGCCCGACCCAGCGTCGACCAGGCGATCGTGTAGTCCGGCCTCCCGCCGCTCACGCGACGTCGGCCACCAGCCGCCCGGCGCGCTCGACGTCCTCAGCCGGCACGTAGATGCGGCTCAGCAGCAGCTGGCCGGCGTACCGGTCGAACAAGGCTGTCGACTCCTCGAGGGTGCGGGCGCGAACCCCCGCGGCGCCGCGAAAAGGGCGCTCCAGGACGTAGATGGGCGCCGACGGGGAGTCGTCGGGCACCCCGAGGGGGAGCGTCGCCTGGGCCGCCGCGTCGGACTGCAGCCGGCGGTGGAAGTACTTGCTCAGCACCCCCGTGGAGCCCGCCGCGATGGTCGGGACCCCGCCGTCGGCCAGGCGCACCAGCATCCGCGACAAGTCGATCTCGTCGGGGGCGCCATGCCGCTCGAGCAGCATCTTGTATTCGCGTCGCTCGACGATCCGGCGGGCCCAGGGGTTGCTGCTCGCGCGCAGGGTGCCCACGAAGTCGTGGTCGTCGCACCGCGCGTAGTCCTCGACGTCGCTGGGGATGCGCCAGCCGTCGGCTCCCGCCTGGAAGTAACGCTTGAGCATTTCCTCATAAGCCACGCTCCGGTAATGGAAATACACCATCAGGAACATGTGGTAACGGGCGATGAGGAAGTCGTCGAAGGCGTAGATGGCGCGGTCCTGCAGCGCCAGGAAGGCCTGGTCGCCGACGACGTGGGCGCTGAGGTGGTTCATGAGCCACCCGGTGTCGAAGACCCCGTAGTGCACGCCCGCGAACAGGCTGTCGCGCGCGAGGTAGTCCATGCGGTCGACGTCCAACTCCGAGCTGATCAGCTGCTGAAGCAACGGTCGGCAGTCGACCCCGCCAGCATCGTATTCGGCCGGGTCCACCGCCAGATGGGGGTCGATTAGCCCGGCGACCGCGGCCGCCGGCGCCTCGCAGCTCGCCTCCACCGACGCCGTCAGGCTCGAGTCGGTGACGATCTTGATCGTGTAGTCCTCGTGGGTGGCCTGCCGGGCGGGGTTCCAGCGGCGGCGGTCGGCCGCGTAGGCGGGGACGGCGAGCTCGCCGACGGCGGGCATGGCGAACTCGGTCGTGTGGGAGAACGGGGCGTGCCCCACGTCGTGCAACAGCGCGGCCATGCGCACGAGGCGGCGGAGCTGGGCCCGCCGGGCGTCGCTCAACGGGGGGGCGTCGGGGTCGGCGAAGATCGAGTCGAACGCGCGACCCGCCAGGTGCATGGCGCCGATGCTGTGCAGGTAGCGGTTGTGGGTAGCGCCGGGGAAGCTGAGGTCCGAGAAGCCCAGCTGCCGGATGCTGCGCAGCCGCTGGAAGAGCCGGTGATCGAGCACGGCCAGTTCCTCGCGGCTGACCGGGATGGCGCCGTGAAGGGGGTCGCGCACTTCGGGAGGGAGCCCTGCCATCGGCGCGGACTGTAGCGGAGCGGCGCCGCGCCGGCCCCATGAACCCTGACGCCATCGGGGTGTGCGGGCGGGCGGGCTCTGCTAGCTTCCGCGGCTCCTTTGGAGGGCCCCATGAGCCGCAGAAGCACCATCGCCGACATCCTCGCCGGCGCCCAGCAAGGGCAGCAGGTCACCGTCACCGGCTGGGTCCGCAACAAGCGGGTCAGCAAGAACGTCGGCTTCCTGGAGCTCAACGACGGCTCCCGGCTCTCCAACCTGCAGCTCGTCTTCCCCGCCGGCGCCATCGGCGTCGAGGCGGCCGACGCGGTGACCAAGGGGTCGTCGGTGCGCGCGGTGGGCACCTTTCAGCCCAGCAGGGGCAAGGGCCAGCAGTGGGACCTGGTCGCCGACTCGGTCGAGGTCGTGGGCGAGTGCCCCGACGACAACACCTACCCGATGCAGACCAAGCGGGCGTCCATGGAGTTCCTGCGCGAGCAGGCCCACCTGCGGCCGCGGACCCGGACCTTCTCGGCGGTGTTCCGCGCGCGCAACGCCCTGTCCATGGCGATCCACGACTTCTTCCAGCAGCGCGGCTTCCTGTGGGTCCACACGCCGATCATCGCGGTGTCGGACGCCGAGGGCGCCGGCGAGATGTTCCAGCTGACGGATCTGGAGGGGAAGAAGGACTTCTTCGGCAGCGACGCGTTCCTCACGGTGTCGGGGCAGCTGAACGTCGAGGCGTTCGCGTCGGCCTACACCGACGTCTACACGTTCGGGCCGACCTTCCGGGCCGAGAACAGCCACACCGCGCGGCACGCCGCCGAGTTCTGGATGATCGAGCCGGAGATCGCGTTTGCGGATCTGGGCGACCTGCTGGACCTCGCCGAGGACTTCATCCGGTCGATCACGCACGCCACGCACGCGGCCTGCCCCGAGGACTTCGAGTTCTTCAACAAGTGGATCGACAAGGGCGTCGTGGACCGGGTCCAGGCCGTCGTCGACAAGCCCTTTGAGCGGATGACCTACACCGAGGCCATCAACGTCCTGAACAAGTCGGGCAAGAGCTTCGAGAACTCCACGGAGTGGGGCGCCTCGCTGCAGACCGAGCACGAGCGCTTCCTCGCCGAGGAGCACGTGCAGGGGCCGGTCTTCGTGACCGACTACCCGACCGACCAGAAGGCGTTCTACATGCGGCTGTCCGACGACAAGCGAACGGTGGCGGCGACGGACCTGCTCGTGCCGCGGCTGGGCGAGATCATCGGCGGCAGCCAGCGCGAAGAGCGGCTGGACGTCCTCGAGTCGGAGATCGTCCGGCGGGGCATGGAGACGGCGCCGTACTGGTGGTACTCGGACCTTCGCCGGTTCGGGACGACGCCCCACGCCGGCTTCGGGCTCGGGTTCGAGCGGATGCTCATGTACCTGACGGGCATCGCGAACATTCGCGACGTCATCCCCTACCCCCGCACCCCGGGTCAGGCCGCGTTCTAGTCGGCGGGAGCGGGGCGTCGGCCGGCGGGGTCGAGTCCGCGGGCGAACCAGTCCCCTGGTCTCATCGCGCCTCCTGGGCCTGGGCCGCAGCGATCTCGCCGGCCACGTACGCATCCTCCTCCCGCGCGGCGTTCAGCGCACGGGCCGCGGCCGCCCCCCCCAGGGCTCCCAGGGCCCAGGCGGCATGTCCCCGCACCAGGGGCTCGGGCTCGGTCGCCAGGCAGTGAGCCAGCGCGGGGACCGCCGATCGGTCCCCGGCGTTGCCCAGGGCCACGGCCGCATTGCGCAGCAGCCCCGCCCGCTTTGCCCGACGAATCGGACTCCCGCGCGTCGCCAGATCCCAGGTGGCCTCGTCCCAGGCGAGCATCGCGGTCAGGTCGGGATCCTCCCACTCCGGCCGCGGGGCGTACCGGGCGTCGGCCCCGGCCTGGGCGAACTTGTTCCAGGGGCAGACATCGAGGCAGAGGTCGCAGCCGAAGATCCAGGTGCCGATCAACGGCCGGAGCGGCACGGGGATCGGCCCCCGCAGCTCGATCGTCAGGTACGAGATGCACAGGCGCGCGTCCATGGCGTAGGGCTCATCGGGGCGCAGCGCGCCCGTGGGGCAGACTTCGAGGCAGCGCGTGCAGGTGCCGCACCGGTCGGCGTGGGGCGCATCGGGCTCGATGACCTCGGTGCTCAGGACCTCGCCCAACAGGAACCACGAGCCCAGGGTCCTCGACACCGTGTTCGTGTGCTTGCCGATCCAGCCCAGACCGGCCCGCTGGGCCCAGGGCTTCTCCATGACGGGCCCGGTATCGACGTAGGGCCGGGCGGCCTCGGTGGTCCCCAGCACCCGGGCCAGCCGGCGAACCTTGTCGACCAGCGTTCGGTGGTAGTCACGGCCCAGGGCGTACCGGGCGATCCGGCCACGCGGGCGGTCGTCGGGCGGGGCGGGGCGCGGTCCGTGGGAGTACGGCTCCGCGACGGACACCACAGATCGTACGCCGGGGAGTACGACGTTCGGGTCGGAGCGGCGCTCGGGCTCGCGCGCCATCCACTCCATCTCACCGTGGCGGCCCGCCGCCACAAAGGCCTGCAACCGTTGCGCTTCGGGGCCTGGCGTCGACTCCGCGACCCCGACCTGCAGGCCGAGTTCGGCCGCCGCTTCCTGGATCCGGGCGCGATCGATCGACGACAAAGGGCCTCCGGCGCTGGGGGGTTGATGGGTTCCGGGCCGCTCTCCACCCGGCCTCGGGCCCGCCCGCGAGTTTACTATCCCCAGGGTTCCAGACAGAATGCGACGGTTCCACGGAGAGCCCATGTACCGCCTTTGTTTCCTGCTGATCTGCTCGGGCCTGCTCCTGTTGACGGGCTGTGGACCGCGAGTCGTGCCCACGGACGACGACGACTCGGCCGCCACCGGCGACCCCAACGACAACGACGGCGACGGCTTCTGCCCCGCCTCGGTGAGCGATGAGGATTGCGAAGACGCGGACAAGGAGCCGGGGGACTGCGACGACGACGAGCCGACGGTCTACCCCGAAGCCGAAGAGCTCTGCGACGCGCTGGACAACGACTGCAACGACGCCGTCGACGAGCCGTTCGACTCCGACGTCGACGGCTACGTGAGCCAGACCGGAGCCGGCTGCAGCTCGGCCTACCCGGCCGAAGAGCTCGACTGCAACGACTTCAACGCGCTGGTCTTCCCGGGCTCCCCCGAGGAATGCGACGGCGTCGACAACGACTGCAACGGCGAGGTGGACGACGGCCTGGACAACGACTCCGACGGCTTCCAGAGCTGCGGCAACCCGCGCGACTGCGACGACGAAGAGGCCGACGCGTTCCCCGGCAACCCCGAGGCCTGCGACGAGATCGACAACGACTGCGACGGCATCGTCGACAACGGCGTGGGCGGCGACTTCACCGACGCCGACTTCGACGGCCAGACCCCGTGCCAGGGCGACTGCGACGACGCGGACGCATCGGTCTTCGAGGGCAACGTCGAGGGCTGCGACGAGATCGACAACGACTGCGACGGGGACGTCGATGAAGACACCGACGTGGACGGCGACGGCGTGCCGGGCCCGTTCCCCAACTGCTTCGCGGTGGCCGGCGCCATCGACTGCGACGACAACGACCCCGCGCTGTACCCCGGCGCCCCGGAGGTCTGCGACTTCGCGGACAACGACTGCGACGGCACGGCCGACGAGAACCTCGACTTCGACAGCGACGGCTTCACCTCGTGCGAAGGCGACTGCCAGGCGCTGAACGCGGCGGTGAACCCCTCAGCCGTCGAGGTCTGCGACGGCCTCGACAACGACTGCAACAACGTAATCGACGACAACTTCGACAACGACGGCGACGGTCAGTCTCCCTGCTCGGGCGACTGCGACGACGCCAACGCCGTGATCTTCGACGGCGCGCCGGAGCTCTGCGACGACCTGGACAACGACTGCGACGGGCTGCTGGGCGTCAACGAAGCCGACCAGGACGGCGACGGATTCAGCGCGTGCCAAGGCGACTGCGACGAGGCGGACGTGGGCCGCAACCCGGCCATGCTGGAGATCTGCAACGCCATCGACGACGACTGCGACGGGGCCCTGCCGGCGGACGAGCAGGACAACGACCTGGATGGGTTCATCACCTGCACGCCCCCGGGCTGCGAGATCGGCCTCATCAACGACGGCGACGACGCGACCTTCTTCGACGCCTTCACCGGCCTCGACGCCCTGAACCTGGACCTCGACGTCTTCACGGACAACGAGACCCTCCTGTGGACGGAAGACGAGTCGAACTTCGAAGGTCAGGTCCTGGTCTGGTACTCCGGCAACCGCGACATCAGCGGCGCGGAGCTGGCCGCCATGGAGTCGTGGCTGCAGGGCGGCGGCGGCCTCGTGGTCACGGGCCCCGACCTCCTGTCCGACGGCGACGTCCTCGGCGACGACGACGACTCGGCCGCCGGCGACGACGACGACTCAGCCGCCGGCGACGACGACGACTCCGCCGGCGACGACGACGACTCCGCCGGCGACGACGACG
>Ga0055584_100000467_pt1 | contig 38430 bp, 34 predicted proteins | sample OSDHelmetaG_FD_58716 | JGI IMG/M metagenome (GOLD analysis project Ga0055584, IMG submission 58716) | Pelagic marine sediment microbial communities from the LTER site Helgoland, North Sea, for post-phytoplankton bloom and carbon turnover... | ecosystem: Environmental > Aquatic > Marine >...
GCGGGAGACGGTCTCGAACTACCCGCCGGTGGACACCTGGGATGACGTGGTGATGTACGACGCGAAAGCCCATCCACGCAAGGTGGGACGGCACTACATGCTCGTACCCACCACCTGTTTCAACTGCGAATCAGGTTGCGGACTGCTGGCCTATGTTGACCGCGAAACAAAAGAGGTTGTCAAGATTGAGGGCAACCCGGCCCACCCTGGCTCGCGCGGGCGCAACTGCGCCAAGGGCCCGGCCACGATTAATCAGACCCAAGACCCCGAACGTCTCCTCACCCCCATGAAGCGCACCGGTCCACGCGGTTCAGCCCAGTTTGAGCAGGTGTCCTGGGATGACGCCATGGACGATATCGCCGGGCGCATTCGCAAAGCGATCCTTGAAGATCGACGCAATGAAATCATGTATCACGTGGGCCGCCACGGCGAAGACGGATTCATTGAGCGCGTCCTGCTTGCCTGGGGGGTTGACGGCAACAACACCCACACAAATATTTGCTCTGCCGGGGCACGTTTGGGCTATTCCCTCTGGGGTGGCTACGATCGCCCCTCCCCTGACCATGCCAACGCAAACGTGATTCTTCTGCTCTCTGCACACCTTGAATCCGGCCACTATTTCAATCCGCACGCACAGCGCATCATGGATGCCAAGGTGCGCGGCGGAGCAAAACTTATTGTCCTAGATCCGCGCCTTTCCAATACCGCCTCCCACGCCGATGAATGGGTCTCCCCATGGCCTGGCACTGAAGCAGCCATGCTGTTGGCGATCGCTGCGTACTTGATGCGCACCAACGCCGTCGACTGGAACTACATCCAACGCTGGGTCAACTGGCGCACCTATCTGGAACGCCTGCACCCCGACGTCGATTCGGCTGACTTCACGACGTTCAAAGAAGCGCTCACCAACGACTACGCCCACTACACACTTGAGTTTGCTGCGCAAGAGTGCAAGGTTCCGTTGGCTCAAGTGCAAAAAGTTGCTCGCATTGTGGCTGGCTGCAATGGCAAATTGGCCGCTCACACCTGGCGTGCAGCCAGCGCGGGAAACCTTGGTGGCTGGGCGGTTGCCCGCGCACTGTTCTTCCTCACCGTGTTAACCGGCAGCATCGGCCAAGAAGGTGGCACCAGCCCCAACGGCTGGAATAAGTTCATTCCTCACGGCCCCAACATGCCCGGTGGACACGACTCGTGGAATGAACTGCTGTGGCCAAAAGAGTTCCCGCTGTCTACCAACGAATTGTCCATCCTGCTACCCCATTTTCTTCTTGAAGGCCGGGGCAAACTCGACGTGTACTTCACTCGCGTCTACAACCCCGTATGGACCAATCCCGACGGTTTCAGTTGGATCGAGGCACTCTCGCGGGAAGATCTCGTTGGTTGTCACGTGGCCATGACACCCACCTGGAATGAAACCGCGCTATGGGCGGACTACATCCTGCCCTTCGGTCATTCCACCGAACGACACGACACCCAGTCTTATGAGCAGTACGCGGGCAAGTGGCTCGGATTCCGCCAGCCTGTTCGTCGCGTGGCGCTGGAAAAAATGGGCGAGAAGATCAGTGATACCCGCGATGCCAATCCCGGTGAAGTCTGGGAAGAAAACGAATTTTGGTTCGAAATGTCCTGGCGCATCGACCCGGACGGATCACTAGGAATCCGGCAGTACTTTGAGGCACCGGGACGTCCTGGCGAGAAAATTACGATTGATGACTACTACGGGTACGTTTTCGATAACAACGTACCTGGGCTGCCAGAAAAGGCGGAACGAGAAGGCCTTACGCCGCTGGAATACATGCGCAAGTACGGAGCGGTAGAAATCGTCAACGGCCTCTACCGCCAGGATGAACGCCCGCTCACCGACGCTGAACGAGACGGCGCCGTGGCCGATGCCGACGGCGTTCTGCGCAAACCCACCACGCCAGAAACCCAGAAACCACTCGTGGGCGAAGCCGGTGCGGTCGGGATCGTGATGGACGACGGTGCCGAAGTCGCCGGCTGGCTGACCCCGTCACGAAAACTGGAGTTGTATTCACCGTCCATGGCCGATTTCGGGTGGCCGGAATATGCGACGCCGACCTACATCAAATCCCACGTTCACCACAGCGTGATCACCGAGCAGAGCAACGAGATGCTACTGGTGCCCACGTTTCGGCTACCGACTCTCATCCACACCAGGTCGGGCAACGCGAAGTACCTCAACGAGATCAGCAATAAGCACCCGATGTGGATGAACAGCAAGGACGCCCAACGGCTCGGCCTCGCCACCGGCGACATGGTCCGCGTCAGCACCGAGATCGGTCACTTCGTGGCACGCATTTGGGCAACGGAAGGTATCCGACCCGGGGTAAGCGCCCTGTCCCACCACATGGGTCGCTGGCGCACCACCGACGACGCAGGATCGCGCTGGGTGAGCGGAAAGGTACAGGTGGGCCAACTTGACGACGGCCGTTGGCGGCTGCGCTATCGGGAAGGGGTGCGTCCGTTCGTCAGCGACGATCCTGACTCCATGCGCATCCACTGGGAGGATCCAGGGGTGCATCAAAACCTTGCCTTCGCGGTGCACCCAGACACCTGGTCAGGCATGCACTGCTGGCATCAGCACGTACGCATCGAACCTGCCCATGAAGAAGATAAGTACGGCGATGTGGTGGTGGACACGGCAAAGTCGCGCGAGGTGTACCGGGAGTGGATGGCCAAGACGCGCCCGGGACCCAACGCGCAGGGGCTGCGGCGCCCGCCGTTCATGATGCGTCCGGTCATGCCCCAGATGAAGGCCTATTACGTAGACGATGCACCTGCTCCATAACGACAGTGGCAGACTGCCATACATGATGATGCACCGCGTCAAGCGCGCCACTGTCCTGACCGCCGCCGCAGCACTGCTCCTAACGGCGGCCGGTTGTGCCCCGTCCGGGTCGACCGAACCGGTCAGCATGGTTGGTACGTGGACCGGGGAGTTCACCTATCCTCTCGCCAACGGCACCACGGCCACCGTGACCGAGCGCATCGTGATCGAAACCCAGGACGGGCGAAACATCTGGGGGTACCAAGAATCTGCGGGAAGTGACCAGCAAGATGCCCTGGTGGGCCAATTAGGCATCGGTGGTAACACCTTTGTGCTCACCGAAACTGACGGGTTCTTCTCCGGCGTGGTCGATGCCGATCGCATGGCAGTGCGCTACATCGAGCTAGGTGACACGAACACCAGTTACGAGGTTGAATTGACCCGCGAAGGTGTGGCCGAAGAGTAGTCCAGACACGAATTGGTGATCCGCTGAAATGTGACATGGCCGGGCACATACGATTCAGGCATGACCTCTTTGCTACCCACTATTTCTCACTGGATCAACGGCACAGAATGGAGCGGTGCACCCGCGCGGGTTGGTGAGGTGTACGACCCGGCCACCGGTGCGATCACGGCCAATGTGGCCTTCGCCGACGCCGAGGTTGTCGATGCCGCCGTTGCCGGAGCCAAAAAGGCCTATCTGTCCTGGCGCGAATCATCACTCACAAAACGCACCCAGGTCCTGTTCGCCTTTCGCGAGTTACTCAACGCTCATCGTGAAGAACTCGCCGCACTCGTCACCGCCGAACACGGCAAGGTACTCGCCGACTCACTCGGGGAAGTGACGCGTGGCCTTGAAGTCGTGGAGTTTGCCTGCGGGATTCCCCAGCTACTCAAAGGTGGCTTCTCCGAGGGAGTTTCCACCGGAGTCGATGTGTATTCCATCCGCCAACCGCTCGGGGTCGTCGGCGTCATTTCACCGTTCAATTTCCCCGCAATGGTGCCGATGTGGTTCTTCCCCATCGCCATTGCAGCCGGTAACTCCGTGGTAATTAAGCCCAGCGAAAAAGACCCCAGTGCGGCGAATTTCATCGCCCAACTCTGGGCGAAGGCGGGGCTACCCGAAGGTGTATTTACCGTGCTGCACGGCGACAAAGTCGCGGTGGATGGCCTGCTCACGCACCCTGACGTCAAGAGCATCTCCTTCGTCGGGTCTACCCCGATTGCTCGCTACGTGTACGAAACAGGAACCGCACACGGCAAGCGCGTGCAGGCACTCGGTGGCGCCAAGAACCACATGCTCGTGCTGCCTGATGCAGACCTCAACCTTGCCGCAGACCAGGCAGTCAATGCCGGCTTCGGTTCGGCAGGTGAACGGTGCATGGCCATTTCCGTTGTGGTAGCCGTAGAGCCGGTGGCCGATCAACTCGTGGCTGGGATTGCCGAGCGGATGTCTCGCCTTCGCACGGGCGATGGTCGACGCGGTTGCGATATGGGTCCGCTCGTAACACGTGTGCATCGAGACAAGGTCGCCTCCTACGTAGCCGCAGGTGCCAAGGAGGGCGCCACCCTTGTCGTTGATGGTCGCGGCATCGAGGTCGACGGCGCCGATGAGGGTTTCTGGCTAGGCCCCACACTCTTTGACCATGTCACAACCGACATGTCGATTTATCAGGAGGAGATCTTTGGACCCGTACTGTCCATCGTCCGGGTCAACTCCTATGACGAGGGTCTGGCACTGATCAATGATCATCCCTACGGCAATGGCACCGCAATTTTCACCAACGATGGTGGTGCGGCTCGGCGGTTCCAAAATGAAGTCGAGGTGGGCATGGTGGGCATCAACGTGCCCGTCCCGGTGCCGATGGCCTACTACTCCTTTGGTGGCTGGAAGAACTCCCTGTTCGGTGACTCACACGCCCATGGCCTTGAAGGGGTTAACTTCTTCACTCGCGGCAAAGTGGTGACCAGCCGCTGGCTAGACCCAAGCCACGGTGGTCTTAACCTTGGGTTCCCCACGCAAACGTAGGCGAAGGTAAACCATGGCATACCTGTGGCGGATCGGCCTCGGCGCGATCGTGGGCCTGGCCCTGGGCGCTGTGCTCTACGCAGTGACCAGCAATTGGCTCGATCAACAAACCGGTGGCATTCGTGAACTGCAGGGGTTGTCGTGGAACCTGGTGCCCGGAATATTCATCGTCGGTGGCTTAGCCGGGTGGGTGTGGGCAGCCAAGTCTCAGCGGTAGCGATCAGTGCGCATCACTCGAACCGGATACGACCACGCAGACACCGCGTAGTCGTGAAAATAGTCTGAATCGAGCAACTGCCAGATGCGATCAACAACCGCGTCGGATGCCAGGACGTCCAGCCGAATACTGCCGCCCTCAATCTCGCTAACTCCGCGGTTGCGTGGGCCCTGGCCCTGTGCCGGGGTCAGCGTCCACCCGCGCACCCCGCAGGCGACTAAATCATCGAGCAGTCGAGGTTCAACGATCGCCTCGGCAACGATGACCACGCAGGTCACCTCACTTAGCTCACTCATTACAGGTCCTTAGCATGTTGGGTTGGTGCTAGCCCAGTATCGGTGCCAGCCATTGCGCGATACCCCAGTACAGCGGGATGCCGATGACGAGATTGAATGGAAAAGTCATACCGAGGCTGGCGGTGAGGGTGATACCAGGATTGGCAGTTGGCAACGCGAGGCGAACCGCGGCCGGTGCAGCAATGTAGGAAGCACTGGCGCAGAGAACACCGAGCACCATCGCGCCGCCGGTCGACATTCCAGCGAGCGACCCACCACCGATCCCTAAGACGCCCGCGACAATGGGAAAGACGATGGCGAAAACAACCAGCCCAAAGCCTGCCTGACGTAAATCGCCGAGGCGCCGCCCGGCCAACATGCCCATTTCGAGCAGGAACAGGGCCAGAACACCGATAAAGAGACCGCCGAAGAAAGGCTCAACACGCACGAACCCTTCCGGACCGGTCAACACTCCCATCACCAAACCCCCGGCCAGCAGGAGCACCGATCGGCCAGTGAGCACCTAGCGCAGCGATTCGGCCCAGCGGCGCCGAGACGGCGCATCGGCCCCGGCGGGATTCTTGCTCATCGATCCGGCGAGCAGCAAGCCCACCAGGATGCCTGGGATCTCCAAAATAGCCAACAGCGTGGCCACGTATCCCTCATAGGACACGTTCAGCGATTCTAGAAACACCAGGGCGGCAGTGAAGGTGACCAAAGATGTGGAGCCGTAGTGGGCCGCCAGTGCGCCGCGATCGACAGGGCCCAGTTTGGTGAGGAACCGCAAGCCCAAAAAGGCCAGAATCGGGATGGTGACACCGAGAATGATCGCCACCGCCACCGGCGCTGCAACCTCGGCTAGATCGGCTTCGCGCAGAGCCACACCACCCTTGAGCCCGATCGCCAAAAGTAGGTAGATCGAAATCGCTTGGTAGGCAGCGTCGGGTAGCCGCAAGTCTGCTTTGATCGCCGCGGCCGATAGACCGAGGGCAAAGGCAAGCACCGGAACTGAGAAGACATTAGTTGCGATCAGGTCGAGGGTCATGTCTATCGGCCTCAGTCTGCGCTCGGCACAACCGCGCAAGCGGCTTGAACGGCAGAAACTGCCGCACGCAGGGTGACCTGGGATGGGTCGCGGGTGATGACATCACTCGCTGAATTGATGGCCTGGTCGACTGCCACGAGAACCGGCCCGGTCTGACCATCATCAAGTAGATCGGTGATCTGCCGGCTGGCCGCGGTAAGGGCGGCCAGGGCGGCGGGTGCATCTACGTCAGGGGCCCAGGCCGGCTGCGCCGTGGCGCAGGCCTGCTGTACGCCTTCAGTGACGCCCAAGGCTGACTGGGCCTGGTCTACCACCGCCTGCCCAGCGGAGCAGGCCGAAAGCAAGACAACCCCGGCCGCCAACGCAGACCCGGTTAGCCACCTGTTCTTCAACAGCATCGTCCTTCCTCCAGCCCCCGCGCCACCAGTGTCTCAACGCAGACAGAGGCTACAGCCTGCACCGTTGGTCGTTGTTGTATCAGCGGCACCCAGCCCGCCTAGGTCATCCAGCTGACGGTTAAAGAAGTGGGTTGGTCAAGGCGCACCGCATGTACTTCAATACGTTCACCGATCGTTTCCTTCATGCTCTCCACGTGGCTGATCAACCCGACCTGGCGGCCCGCGCCGCTGAGTTGATTGAGCATATTCATAACCTCATCGAGTTGATCATTATCGAGCGTGCCAAACCCCTCATCAACGAACAGCGAGCGGATCTCAATGCCCCCGGCGTTCCTGCGTACCGCATCGGAGAGCCCCAGGGCCAAGGCAAGTGAAACACAAAATGTTTCGCCACCACTGAGGCTCCCAGCAGGTCGCGGTTTATCCGTGAGAGCATCGCTAACGGCCACACCTAAGCCGTGCAAACTGCGCATGTCGGCAGCGGACTCATCGGCGACAACAAGTTGATAGCGACCATTGAGTAGGTCTTTCAGTCGCTCGTTTGCCAGCAGCATTACTTCTTCAAACAGTGCGCGCAGTACATAAATGTGCAGGCCAACATCAGTGCCACGACCACTGTTGAACGTTTCAGCCAGGTGCGCCAACTCGGAGTTGCCGGCAACCAGTTGCACTCGTTGTTCAAGCAATTGCTGGATGTTCTCCAGGCCATCGGTGTACCGGCGCAACCGTTCCGTTGCGGCACGCGCTTGCTCAGCTGCTTCATCCTTAGCTGCACTGAGCCTGACCCAGTCCTCTTCGGCGGCAGCCACATCACCAAACTGCTCGCGTGCTGGAAATGCGCTGAGCGCTGCACCACAGAACTCTGCAGCGGTCGTGGCCAGATTCAGGGCGTCTAGCGACACAGCCAGTGCTTCTAGCGCCACATGAAACTCACCGGTGACCTGGATTCGAGCTTCGATCGATGCGGATGAATGAAGTGCTCCCTCGACCTTGACTCGTATCACTTCCATGTGCGCGGCGCGTGTACTCAGCGCTGTCTGAGCCTTTGCAATCTGTGTGTTTGCCTCGGCAATTCTTGCGCTGAGTGCCTCACTATTTTGACGCAGGTCTACCAGGGCAAGATCAGCCTGATCAGCGGTTGATTCTCGCCGATCTAACGCCTCCTGGCTATCTTCCAAGTCTCGGCGCTGCGCTGTCAGTTCATTCAATTGGGGCAGGGCTGAAACCTGGATTTCCGCAATTTTTGCGACTGTGTTTTGTAGACGCGTTTGCGCCGTGCCCAGTTCTTGATGACGTGTGCTGGACGCAAGATTGAGGCGTTCAACTTCGTCGAGGCTTATCGCTTCACCGGTACTCACCGCTGGGTTCGGGTGCACGCTTGACCCACAAACCCCACATGGTTGTCCATCGATCAGGTCTTGGGCAAGGGAACCGGCGGCACTCTCGCGGAACATGCGGCTGATCTGATCCGCCGCGGCGGCAGCGACCTCTGCTGCTCGCGTCGCTTGGGAAACTTCCGCACGCAATGCAATTTCAGTCGCGCTCAAATCTGCGAAGTCCACAAGCCGCCGTTCATCTGCACTCAGTTGGTCCAGGCGTTGCTGCAACGACATGTGCTCACCGGCAGTAGGTCTGCTAGCAACGTCGAACTCACGTTGCTCAATGAGTGTGGGCAGCTGCTGCTTTAGCGCCCGTAGCCCGTCAACATCGTCGACCAGTGCGGCCATGTCTTTCTCAGCCTGGGCCCGCTCCATTGGCCAGTGTTCCAGGGCACGCTCGTCGTCGAGTAACGCCCGCAGTTGCCCTATGGAAGTCGCCACTACGCCCACCCGGGAACGCCATACCGACACATCTGGGTCGTCGTCAATCACCACACCTACCGATGACGCCACCTGCCGATGGGTCAAGACGGCCGTCTTCTTAGCTTCCATATCTACCGTGCTGGAGAGGAGCTTCTCCCCGGCCGCAATATTGGCATTGCGAGCGGTGGCTTCTCGGTGGGCTAAAATTCGATTGCCATCGGCAGCTTCGGCCTGCTCACTCGCGACACGAGCAGCCTTGAGCAACCGGGCACTGCTCGACTGCAGCGCAGGGCCATAACCAGCCAGTGCCGTCAGCAGTTGATCATCAAGGCTGTCCGTCACCCACTGATTCAGATCTGCCTCCACATGGCCGTCTTGGCTCAGTTCTGTCACCAGTGCGTTCACACTGCGCTGCAGGTCATGAGTGATGCCCGCTTGCTCTACCCCTGCCTGCTTTTGCTGCTCCTTCAAGATCAGCGCGATGCGCTCGTAAATATCAGTGGCGAAGATTTTCTTCAGCAGATCCACTCGATCCTTTGTGTCTGCCGTCAAGAAAGTGGCGAACTGCCCCTGGGGCAGCACCACGGTTTGGACAAACTGGTCTCGGGTAAGGCCCAGAATCTCGCGCAACTCACTATTGGCTGACGCCACTTGATGCGCGACTTCTTTCTCGACTCCATTTTCGCCGATGCGAAAAAGCTTGCAGGTGGCATGGGATTTGGTGTCACCCCCACCCCGGAGTTTGGGTCGGGTGTACTCCGGTGAGCGTTCTACTCGAAAAGTGCCCGCGGCCACCTGGAAGATCGCGACGACCTGGGTGCTTTCGTTTGGGGCACAAAAGTCCGATCGCATTCGGCTGGCATCGGCATCGTCGCCGGCCAACCGGCCATAGAGTGCATAGCAAATCGCATCAATGATCGTGGATTTCCCAGCTCCCGTGGGGCCGTTGATGAGGTACAGCCCGGACTCGCCAAGTTGATCAAAATCAATCACCTGACGGTCGCGGTAAGGCCCGAAACCGACAAACTCAAGCCACCGGATGCGCATGCTAGGACTTCCCGTGGCCTTGGGCTTGTTCCACCACGTCGACCAGAATGCTCTCCATGGATGGAGTGAGCGCTTCGTTTCTCTCTTGCAGGTAGAAACTGCGCATGAGGTCCAGCGGAGATTTCGTTAACACCATTGCGGCGGATAGTTTGTCGCTTTCCCATAAATCATCCGCTGACCGCTGATGGGTCACGGTAAGGATGCGGGTGAACTTCGCGTTCAGTTGCGCCCACTCGTTTGGGGCCTTGAATTTATCGGTCAAGACGATGTCGACGAAGTCGTCGTGGTGCTGGTGAAATTTACCGGAGACAAGCTCTGCGAGTTCACCTTCTAGACGGGTCATGCGCGCCGGCTGTGGGATCTCAATCTCCTCAACCGTGCAGTGCCCGTCGCCGTCCATGTCAACGATCGTCACTGACTTACGGTGGTTTCGCTCAGAAATGGAATAGCGCAGCAGTGATCCGGAGTACCGCACCATGGGTTCGTGTTCCTGCACGGTGCGTGGCCCGTGAAGATGACCGAGTGCGACATAGTGAACACCGTCAAACACACCGGCCGGTACCGAGGGCACTCCCCCGACAGAAATATCTCTTTCGCTCGTGGATTGCTCGGCCAACAGGCCTTCGGCGGTTTGCGTTCCGCTGACGACAAAAGCATGGGCCACGACAACGGCGCGGGTGGTTGGCTGGTCAACCTGGCGCTGGGCGAGGTCGAGTCGGATTCGTCTCATCGCTTCAGACATGACGGCCTCGTGACTGCGTTCCAGCATCTGCGCATCGGCTGCGACCAAACTTCGCCGCGCACCATCTGGGTCGAGATAGGGCAGTGGGTAGAAAACCACCGGTCCGGCGCTGTCACCAAGATCCACGCGGTGGCCCACCTGGTCGTACTCTCCGATCACCGTCACCGAATCTTTCAAAAGCTCGGTGTAGGCGGCTAATCGGGCGCCCTCATCGTGGTTGCCGGAAGTAACGATGATAGGAATCTGGGCGTCATTTATTCGGCGAAGAGCACGGTTGAATCTGCGTACATCGTCAACCGCGGGGAATGCACGATCAAATATGTCGCCGGCGATAACGAACGCATCGACATTATGCTCAATTGCAATGTCGATGACTGCATCTAGGGCCACCTGCTGGGCGGCTGACAAATCGTGTCCGCGAAGCCCTCGCCCCAGATGCCAGTCGGAGGTGTGCAGGAATTTCACGGCCGCCCTCGCCCGCCCAGATGCATGACCTCATCCTAGGAGTCTGCTCCGACACCGCCCACTACTCAATCGCACGGACCGTCGCACACCAGGAACCGGTCGGAGCCGGTACCTGCAGTTGCGCACCCACAGCAGCGCCCATAAGTGCCGCACCCAGCGGCGAAGCAACCGAGATGCGCTCGTCGTCGAGGAACGCTTCACGTGGATGTACCGGACGTACCCACATGGTTTCACCGTCGGGGCAGGCGATGTGAACACGGGAACCAAGCCCGACCTCGGTGAGATTGACGAATTCCGACGGTGCAAGCACCTGAGCCTGGGCGAGGAGCGCCTCCCACTCGACAACCTCAGCGAGCAGGGATTCAAAGGCGGCCACATCGCGCTCGTCACGCTCGTGCTCTACGAGCAAGGGACGCAGTGCCGGCAACCGCCGCTGATGAATGTCAGCGATTCTTTCGTTGATCAGATCGAAGCCCTCCGGTGTGAGGCTGGGCTTTTGACGGGCGATGTGTCGCTCCCGCAGTTCGACATCGCGTTCGATGGAACCGGTGGGGGAAGGAGATTCAGCGGTTGACATGGGGCTTTCCTTCGTGTCTGAGCACACAGGAGAATCTCTCGCGTGTGTACGACACAAGGTCTCTGCCCATCGGTGTCTGTGCCCATCGGTGCGGACGCCGACCCAGTGACCGGGCGCATTGTCTACGCCGTGCTGACGACCACCGGTTGAACCGGGATACTCCCCTTGCTGCTCCATACAATAACGCACTACTAGCCGATCGCAATTCGATCCGGCGAAATTGATGGCCGGACCTTAGAGCACCAGGAGGGCAGCAACGGCGCGAAAGGCTGATCCTCGGTGACTCATCGCGTCCTTCTCGCCCGGCTGCAGTTGCGCGGTGGTCAGTTCCGCGCCGTCTGGAATAAAAATGGGGTCGTAACCGAATCCGTTCAACCCTCGCGCCTCGGTACCAATGCGGCCCTCCAGCACTCCCTCGACCACACGCTCATCGCCAGAGCGTGGATCGACTACGGCTGCAGCGCACACAAACTGCGCCCCGCGACGCACCGGAACGACATCGACGAGTTGGGCGACCAAGAGCGCAAGATTAGCCGCGTCGTCGCCGTGGGTGCCGGCCCAACGAGCAGAGAGTACGCCGGGCATCCCGTTCAAAGCATCGACGCACAGGCCAGAATCATCGGCGATAGACACTAATCCGGTGTGTGCGGCCGCAGATCGGGCCTTAAGCATGGCGTTGGCCGCAAATGTCGCGCCAGACTCCACCACCTCTGGTGCGTCGGCAGGCAGGGCTAGGACGTCAATTTCCGTGCCCGCTCCGGCCAGGATCCGGGTCACTTCGTCAATTTTGTGCTGATTGCGCGTGGCCAAAACAACCTGGCGCACTATCGGGCGCTCGACTCTGCCAACACTGCCCTCTGTAGTGATGTGAGTTCTTCGCAGCCATTGGCCGCCAAGGCCAGCAACTCGTCGAGGAGTACTCGATCGAAGGGGTCGCCTTCGGCGGTGCCTTGAACTTCCACATACTGCCCAGAACCGGTCATCACAACGTTCATATCGGTGTCGGCATTCACGTCGTCGTCGTAGTGCAAGTCGAGTCGAGTTTCACCCTCAACGATGCCCACGCTAACCGCAGCTACAGAATCCTTCAGCGGATTGCCGCGCACGTGCCCGTGCTCCCGAGCCCAGGAGAGGGCGTCGGCCAGGGCGACATAGGCGCCGGTGATGGCTGCCGTACGGGTGCCGCCGTCGGCTTGCAACACGTCGCAGTCCAGAACAATGGTGTTCTCTCCCAGCGCTTTTGTATCGATAATAGCGCGCAGACTCCGACCGATGAGCCGAGAAATCTCCTGGGTTCGTCCACCCAGCTTACCCTTCACCGATTCACGACTATTTCGCGTGTTGGTTGCCCGCGGCAACATGGCATATTCCGCGGTTATCCAGCCGGTGCCTGAATCGCGTAGCCAACGAGGCACCCCAGGAGTGAAAGATGCTGTGCAGAGAACGCGCGTGCGCCCAAAGGACACCAGCGCCGAACCTTCCGCCTGTTCCAGCCAGCCGCGTTGAAAGGTGACGGGTCGAAGTTCATGGGCGGTTCGGCCATCGGTACGTGTCATAGCGGTGAGCCTATCTGTTCGACAACCGTGATCTCCGGGCCGAGGAATCGACCACCGAGTCTGGCGAAATCATCGGCATCGCCCGTGGCAACGAAGCGATGAACAGGCGCTGGCAACGCATCAGACCGGGTCAGACTGTGCGCTATCAAAGTGCGATAGACATCCTTGGCTGTTTCTTCAGCGCTAGACACCAGCGTGACCTCATCGCCCATCACGTAGGAGATCACCCCGGTCAGAAGCGGGTAGTGCGTGCATCCGAGCACGAGGGTGTCGATTTGTGCAGATTTCAACCGGGAGAGGTACTCATCAGCCACATCAAGGAGTCCCGGACCCGAAGTAATCCCTCGTTCAACATACTCAACAAAGCGCGGACATGCCTGCGAAGTGAGAACCAAATCGGGTGCGGCGGCGAAAGCATCGTCATAGGCGCGGCTAGCGATCGTTGCCCGTGTGCCAATCACACCTACGCGCCCCGATCGAGTGGCTCGCACGGCACGACGAACGGCGGGGTGAACCACCTCCACCACAGGAACTTCGTAGCGCTCGCGAGCATCTCGCAAAACGGCAGCGCTAGCAGAATTGCAAGCGATGACCAGCATCTTTACGCCAGTTTCGACAAGGTGGTCCATGACGTTGAGGGCGTATGCGCGCACGTCCGCGATCGGTAACGGCCCGTAGGGGCCCCGCGCAGTATCGCCGACGTAGTAGATGGGCTCGTGCGGGAGTTGATCGAGAACTGCCCGGGCTACCGTCAGGCCGCCGACGCCGGAATCAAAAATGCCGATGGGCCGATCTGAATCGATAGCCTGAAAGTCATTTTGTTGGACATTGCCCGTCACGCTCATAGAACCACAGGTTACGCCCACACCTGACCGTCAAGACGGTCTTCGGCTTCGTCTAGCGTGCCTTCGTAAGCGCCGGTCGACAGATACTTCCAGCCGCCGTCGCACACGATGAAGGCAATGTCGGCGCTCTCGCCGGCTTTGACTGCTCGCTGGCCTAGGCCGATGGCGGCATGCAAGATGGCTCCGGTAGAAATGCCCGCGAAAATACCCTCCTGATTCAGCAGTTGGCGTACGCGCCGCACAGCATCGCGGGGACCTACCGAATAGCGAGTGGTCAACACTGATTCGTCGTACAACTCAGGAACAAAGCCCTCATCCAGGTTGCGCAGCCCGTAGACGAGTTCGCCGTATCGCGGCTCGGCGGCCACAATCTGGATACCTGGTTGATGTTCGCGCAGATACCGTCCCGCGCCCATCAATGTACCCGTGGTTCCTAGGCCAGCCACAAAATGGGTAACCGTGGGCAGGTCAGTGAGAATCTCCGGACCTGTTGTGTCGTAGTGGGCTTGGGCATTGGCAAGGTTGCCGTATTGGTACAACATGATCCAGTCTGGGTGCTCCTGCGACATACGCCGAGCAACTCGAACCGCCTCATTAGAACCGCCGGCACCGGGTGAATACACCACTTCAGCACCCCACATACGCAAAAGCTGGGTGCGCTCATCGGAAGTGTTCTCCGGCATCACGCACACCAACCGGTAACCCTTCAGCCGCGCAGCCATCGCCAATGAAATTCCGGTGTTACCACTGGTGGGCTCCAAAATTGTGCAGCCCGGTGTGAGTAAGCCATCCTTCTCCGCCTGCTCCACCATGGCGAGGGCAGCGCGATCTTTGATAGAACCGGTGGGATTACGGTCTTCCAACTTCGCCCACAGTCGCACTTCGGGGCCGGGTGACAACCGAGGCAGTCCCACAAGTGGGGTGCCACCAACAGAATCTAAAAGGGAGTCAAAGCGCATGTCAGCGCATCTACCCTAACCGCCGGCGACGGCGGGCAAAATAGTGACCGAGTCGCCGTCAGCAACCGGGGTGTCAATTCCACCGAGGAAGCGCACGTCTTCGTCATTGAGGTACACATTAATAAATCTGCGCAAACTACCTTCTTCGACGAGCCGCTCGCCGATGCCGGTGTAGCGAGTATCCAGATCGGTAATGACCGCGGCGAGGGAATCGCCCTGAGCCTCAACGATTTTTACCCCGTCCGTGTAGGGACGCAAAATAGTGGGAATGCGTACCTCGACGGACATAACCGAATCTCCATTTCACTCATTACGGCAGGCGTGAATGTACTTGAACACCTCGGGCAACTATCCGGACGAGTCCAAGGCTATGCCAGACGCATCGGCTCAGCGACCCGGCGACGCTACTATCTGCACTTCCTCCTCAACAACCGCACCCTCTACAATCCGATAGGACCGGATCTCAGCCGGGCCCGGTTCGCGGCCGGACTCTCGGGTAGACACCAGCAAATAGTGCGCCTGGGGCTCTGATGCGTACGCAACATCAGTCCGGGACGGATAGGCCTGCGTTGCGGTATGAGAGTGATAGATCACGATCGGTTCCTCACCGCGAGCATCCATGTCGCGATAAAGCGCAAGCAGATCACGGGAATCGAACTCATAAAATGTGGGCGACCGAGCGGCATTGATCATGGGCACAAATCGACTCGGTTCATCTGAGCCCTCGGCCCCGGCAATGACCCCGCATGCTTCATCGGGGTGATCAGCCCGCGCGTGCGCCACGACAGCGTCAAGAAGGTCCTGTCCGATTCGCAACATGCCCTCAGCCTAGGTTCCAGCGTTTACGGTGGAATTTCACACCCCCAGCGGGAAAAAAATATCGCTTCATGGGTGCGTCAACTTGCGCAATTGCTAAAAAGGGAGCAATGTGCCCCTCACGATACGTCCTTAACCGCTAACTTGACGCATTCGGGACCTGGGTAGTCCAGGCCCCCTACCCGGAGGTAATTCACGTGGCCAATGTTGAAATGCTGACGAATGGGCAGTTCCAAGCTGTCTATAACGTCTTGTCCCTAGCTCTGGCAGCCATGGGCGCAACCACAATCTTTCTTCTCGTAGTGCAAGCACGCGTTCTTCCTCGCTATCGCGTCGCCGTCGTGGTGTCCGCGATGGTGTGCTTGATCGCCGCCTACCACTACTTCCGAATCTTCAACTCCTTCTCCGATGCCTACGTGGCAATTGAAGCCGGCGCGCCTGGCGTGCAGGATTCCTACCAGTTGGTGAAGGGCGTAGGCTTCAATGAGGGCTACCGCTATGTGGACTGGTTGCTGACCGTCCCGCTGCTCCTTTTTGAGACCATTGCTGTGCTGGCACTTCCCCGCGCCGTACGTAGTTCGCTGCTGTGGAAGTTGATTCCCGCTTCGGCACTGATGATCATTCTGGGCTTCCCCGGCGAGATCACCAACGAGATCGCTCCCAAGGCCGTATGGGGCGCGCTTTCTACAATTCCGTTCATCTACATCCTCTACGTGTTGTTCGTGGAACTCAGCCGGGCGGCAAAGAGCCAGCCCAACCAGGTGGGCAAAGAGCTGGCGGGTCTGCGCTGGCTGCTGCTGGCCACGTGGGGCGTTTACCCGATCTCCTACATGTTCCCCATGTTCGGGCTCGATGGTGCCGATTCCTTCGTGTACCGCCAGATCGGTTACTCCGTAGCCGACGTCCTTGCCAAGTGTCTGTTCGGTCTGTTGATTTACAAGATCGCTCGGATCAAGAGCTTCGACGACGATCCGGCCTTCGAGGCACAGGAAACAAAGGACATCCCAGTGAAGAAGGCTGACGCCTCGGCGTAAGCAATTACTTCACGCACAACCACATTGGTGCGCTGTCGTCAATCCTCGGATTGAAGGCAGCGCACCAGTGTTTCTGCCAGGTAGGTGAGCCAGTCGTACACATGAATCGCTGATGCACTCGGGTCGGTCTCAGCCCGGCGCACAAGGGCCTCATGGTTTTCTTCCTCGATTCCCAGACGAGTACCTAGGGCAAGACGAACATCATTGATCGCCAGCATCCATGCTTCGGCTTGATCTTCAGTCAGCGTTATCTTTGGTCCCGTCGCGGCCAACATGTCCAGGGCAATGCGGGCACGGGCGACTTTTCCGTCCCGAAGATCGCGCTCGGTATAGCGGCGAAAATCCACCGATGCTGCGTCATCGTCGGGATAGGCATCGGGTAACAATCGGGCCAGGGCAGCATCGTCAGGGCGCTGTGCGCTTTCGGCAATTCCCACCATCTGTGCCAGCGGATCCAGTTGGTCTGCTGGCACAGGGTCAAGCAGGTCAATAATCTGGGTGAAAAGGCTCGACAGCAGGCCTCGCTCCAATTCATCCACCCGCAACACGATGCGGCCGGTGGCCGTGCGGATAAACCCATGTGCGGGGTCATATTCAAGCGGGGCATCGCTGTCGAAGTCACTCACGGAGGAGTCCTCACCCTTCGGAGCCATCTTTAGCCAGGGTTGCCCACAGACCGTAGGAATGCATTGCGGCAACATCGCGCTCCATTTCCTCCCGCGTTCCGGTAGACACCACCGCTCGACCTTCCTGGTGCACCTGCAGCATTAGTCGCTCCGCAGCAGGCCGGGAATAGGAAAAATACGACATCAGGACATGGGTGACATAGCTCATCAGGTTGATCGGGTCATTCCACACGATGGTGATCCATGGATGATCCACCCACACAAGGCCATCGACGGCCGGCAGGTCAAGTTCGGTCGGGGCGGTTACAACAGCAGGCATTGATCCCAGCCTATGGCGTCAACTAGCCCTTCACGACGTTGACCGTGATGGCAGCGGTGCGACCACTGGCGAATCCCTGACTGCTCACGGCAACGAAGCGCACGCGAAGCTCTTTGGGTTTCGTCGCACTTATCCGGGTTTGCACGACTCCCTGGGCGTCGGTGGCCACAGTCTTCACCGTCTTCCACTTCCTGTCCGCGCCTTGACGCTGGAGCCGAACGTTGACGTCCTTGCTTCCCGGTGTCACCTGCGCGGAGAGTTGCACCGGTTGGCGGACCTGTGTCGTGACCGTCTTGACATCCTTGGTGATCCGCCAGGTGACCCGGTTGACGTTGGCACCGGACTGCTTTGAAGCCGTCTGTGAGGTAGCAGCGACATCTACCCAGAAGCGTCCGGTCTCCGTCACGGGAATACGCAGCGTGACCTGTCCAGCGTCACCTAGGGTGGTGGTATCCACGATGCTGGCCCCGGCCTGCTGAGCAGTCTGGTCTTTCGTCGTGCCCGGGGCCCATCGGATAGTCACCTTGGCACCGGCCGGTGCCCCCTTGGCTGAGCCAGCCTTAATGGTGATCTTCGTCTTACCGCCATAGGTGGTGCGCTTATTGACCGACACCGAAAGGTCGAGCGGGGCGGGTGCGATTTTTCGCCCATACTCGGCCAGCCGGGGATAAAAATCGGATTGAACATTGCCGAAGTTCCACACGGCGATCCCGCCGATGCCATTGTTGGGCACCAGTGTTGCCCGGGCGAGTGCGGATCGAGTATCGGCAAACCACACCTCGCGCTGCACGGTGCATTCCCGGCCCTTGCCGTTAGCGGTTCCGGCCGTCTTGCGGTTATATCGGAAACTCCACTCACCCTGGGTCGGGTTCCAGGTCGGCTCGACCCCTTCGCGCGCTGCAACGTCAAGTGCCGACGCGGGGGTAACGGTGATGCGGGTCTGGCTTGCGTCAGGCGTCCACGAATTGGGGCAGTTACCGACCGTCACCGGCTTGCCATCAGCCACTCGGATCCAGTTGCGGCCATACTGGGGAGTCCCGATCCAAATCTTGGGCGCATTGGCCTCGCCCACATCGGTAATCGCTCGCTGCACCACCCGTTCGGCCCAGTCGTTGGGACCGATCGCTCCGGGGATATTCCAGCTGTAGTCATAGGCCATGATGATGAGGCGATCGATATCGTCAATGATCTCGTCCCAGGCGTACACCCAGTAGCCCGTACTAGGACTCGAGGTGGCCCAGCCACCGGGAACCGTAGCCGAAAGGGTAAGTCCGTTTTGGCGCAGGGTTTCGCCCAGGACATCGATAAATTTCACCCAACGATCCTTGGTTACCGCCCAGGTGTCGCGGTCGTCGTTAAAGGCAAAGTTCTCCATGTCCAAGTCGACTCCGTCGACCCCGGCGTTTGTGGCCCAGCTGGCAATCTGGCGGGCATAGGCGGTTCGGTTCTTTTTGGTGCTTAAGTATTCAGATAATTGACCGGCTCGAGATGAAGAAAGGTCGGTGATGGATGCCTGGATTCGAATGTCAGCATTTTGCAAAATATCTCGTTGGCGAGCGAACCCCGTGTTCGTCCAAGGGGTGGACGAGGCCGCCTGGCATTCACCGGTCAATCCATCGCCATCTAGATCGGACTTGTCGTAGGTACATAGGGGCTCATCCGCCCCGTTGAAGGCCCACCAAAACATGCTGACCTCGTCGACAACCCCATCAGATTTCTCCGCCATCTCGCGCACCTGGGCGTCGGAGGCCCAGTAGCCAAACCAGCCGGTCACCAGTTGCTTTGGAGCTATATCGGCGGCTCCAGCGGGGGCACCGGTGAGCACACCGGCGATCACTGCCGCGCCGGTCATCAAACAGGCTGCCGTGAGTGCACGCAGTCGCACGTGTTGTCCCCTTCGAGTTGTTCAGCAACGGTCCCCTCACGCCGGTAAGGCGCCATACCTACACCGTACGACGCGGACGCAGTGTTTCTGGTTCATCATGGCTGCGCTACGACGAGAACTAGAGGAAATCTTGCGGGTTGAGCGCTATTCCAGCAACACCCTTGAGATTTCCTGGGCTGTCTGGGCCACCTGAGGGCCCAGGGTTTGCTCATGGGGTTCAACCAGCGCGATGACCCCGACCACCGCCTCGAGCCCGCTCACCCCGGGGATGACCGCGGCCACCCCGAACCCAAAACTTGGCGCATCCCCGGTAGAAACCACCCAGGGTGGCTCTAGTGCCCGCCCGCCGGTGGTGCGGGCAGCAAGAATGGCTCGACCGGCTGCGCCCCGTTCCAAGGGGGTGCGCGCACCGATTTGGTAAGCCACATGCACGTCGGCGCCCGCTGGCTCCGCTCCGGCAATGGTGAGTAAATCTGACCCGTCTACCACGCCCACATATGCGGTGGCCGACGTGGCATCTGCAAGCGCGCGAATAAGCGGACCGGAAATTTCACGCAACAGTGGTTGAGCTTGGTGAGCCAGACTCAACACGGCCAGGCCCAACCGAGCCCGACCATCGGCCGAGCGACGCACCAGCCCGTGGCCCTCCAGGGTGACCACGAGCCGGTACACCACAGTTCTCCCCATGGACAAGGTGGCCGCGATTTCGGTCACCGTCAGTCCCTCGGGGGTGCTGGCCAGGAGTTCAAGGACATACAGACCACGATCAAGGGTCTGGGACTTTTCAGCTGGCATGTCGCCCGCGTGACGGAATCGGTGGGGCTATCTACAGGGCGGCGGCAGCTTTTGCAGCAGCTGCCTTCAATCGGAAAGCGGTGATGATCTGGAACAACCCGATGACAACGAGCCAGATTCCCGCGACCCAGACAAACACCTCGATGGCGTAGGGCGCGGCCAACAGCACAATTCCGGCAAGCAGGTAGATGATTCCGTTGAAAATCTGCCAGCCGCGACCATCGGTAATGGCCGCCGCGGTGAACAGCGACTCGATGGCGGCGAAGAGGAACCACACGCCCAAGAAGATGCCGAGGATCTCGATCTTTTCGTCGGGACCAAATCGGAACATGAGCAGTCCGAGGAACACGCCGATGGCGCCACCGATGATCAAGATGGCGCGCATGCCACCGGTAAGCCCGGTGGCAAAGCCACGCACGATGCTGAAGATGCCGGACAAAATCAGATACACGGCCAAGATGACAGCCAGGACCCAGGTGGAGCCAGCGGGCCGGAACATGAGCAGGACGCCCACCACCGCACTGACCAAGCCCAAGCCGAGTAGGACCCACCAGTTTTGACCGATGGCTCGGATCAGAATTTTTTGATCGGCCGCGCTGAGATTTCCTAGCGGATTGGCGTAGGCCGACTCTGCAGACCGCGTTGATGAGTCGTTACCGGACATATGTTCCTCCAAGAATGCGATAGTGGCGAGATCAATGTCGTGACCGTTGCCGGGTGACTAGCGAGGCCAGCCTAGACCCCAGGTGCTGGAAATCCGCGCAACCAAGAGCCCTTGCAAGTTATGCCCTTTCACCCCTGGTCTTGCACCACAGGGGTAATTCGTCGAGCCACCACAAGCGCGGCGATACCTGCGATCACGGCAGCGATCAGCCACATCACGGTGTAGGTCGTGCGATCAGCACCGCCTCCGACCACTCCTGCCGAGTGAATCGCTCCGGCTACGCCGAGTCCCACCGCGGTGAAGATCGCGTCGCTGATTTGCAGTCCGGAGGAGTTGCGCCCCTGATTAGCTTTAGCAGACAACCGCAGGGTTTGAACATTGATCGACGGGAAACATAACCCCATGCCCAGCGCTCCGATGAGCCATGAGCCCACGCAGGTCCACACCGGTAGCGCCGGTATCAGACATAGCGGCAACGTAGCCAGACCCACAGCCACCAACGACGTGCCCAACTGCACCGCTCGAGCGCGGTCAACCTCACCAGGCAACCGGCTCTGCCACGCTGATCCGGCGATCCAGCCCGCTGATGCCACCGCGAGGGTCAAGCCAGCCCACGTCACCGAAACACCCCGCAATTGCACCAGGGCGAGCGGTAGAAACGCCTCGGATGCGAAAAACGTGCCCGCGAGAATCCCCCGCATGACCACCGTGGTGGGTAATCCGCGAGCCAACCGCAGCGCACCTGCAGGAAGCAGGATCCGCGCAGCCGGAAGGAGTAGACCGAAACCAACAACCCCCGCGATGAGCGCTAGCCACGGTGACACACCAGCTGGTCGCACCAGACCCACCTGAATTCCAGTCAAACCCACCGCTGCGGTGAGCGCCCACCAGGGTCTGCTGCTGCGCCCTCGCTCACCGGTTCCCCCTGAATGACTGATCAGGGCTGGACGCAGGGCCACCAGTGGCCAAATGATGACAACGGGTACCAGCCAGAAAGCCCATCGCCATGTGGCGACCTCGGTGAGCCAGCCGGCCACCACGGGGCCTACGAGTGCAGGAATCACCCAGGCGGCCGAAAGCACTGAAAAAGCCTTGGGGCGCAAACGTTCGTCATAGCCGCGCCCAATAACGACGTAAAGCGCGACGATTAAAGCACCGCCGCCGAGTCCCTGGATACCGCGGCCAACGATGAGCCACCCCATCGTTGGGGCGCTACCCGATAGCAAGGCTCCGGTGCCAAAAATGATGGCGCCCAACACAAAGGGGTGACGGGGGCCGATGCGGTCAGACCACACGCCAGAACTCACCATGCCCACCAGGGAGGCGCCAACATAGGCGGAGAACGCCCACGAATAGATCTGAAGGCCATTGAGTTCACGGCCCACTACCGGCATGACCGTGGCGACGGCGATCCCCTCGAATGCCACCAGGGTCATGGCGACGATGATTCCGATGGTGGTGGATCGGTGCGAAGCAGCAAAGATGCCGCCGCGGCTAGCTACGTTCAGTTCGAGCCGCCACTGCCACTGCCACTGCTTCCCCCCGGCGGTAGCCCCTGGTAAATCTGCTGACAATCCGGGCACACCGGAAACCGCGACGGGTCTCGGCCGGGCACCCATTTTTTGCCGCACAGCGCGCGCACGGGCTGACCGGACACCGCGCTTTCTAAGATCTTGTCTTTCTTTACGTAGTGGGCGAAACGTTCATGATCGCCGTCGTCGGTGGAGGTCCGTCGCTCATCCAGCAGCGTGCTGCCGCCGCCTTCGATACTGGGCAGCGGGTCGAGCGGGTCAATGGGTGCGCTCATGTCAGAGAGTCTAGGACGATTGTGCCGGGGCCGGGGTCGGTGCCCTAACGTCTTAGCCATGACCTGGATGGCGCCACCTCACACCGCGGGCGATTCGATCGCTCGGCAACTTGTTGATCGCACTCGCAGCGATCCTGGTCGCCCGTTGGTTACCTATCTCGATCAAGACGCTGGGCGCATGGAATTATCTGCCGCCAGCGTGGCCAACGGTGCCGCCAAAGCCGCGGGGCTGCTGCGTGATGAACTCGACATACAGCCCGGGGATTACGTGAACGTCGATCTGCCTCGGCACTGGCAGTCCTCCATCTGGTGCGCGGCGCTGTCCCTGGTCGGGGCCGTGGCTGAGCTAGGGCCACTCGATGCGAATTCCACGACCGTGATCGATAGCAGCCGCGCGATTGAGGCCCAGGGCTCCGAGATCATCGCGGTATCGCTGGCACCTTTTGGTTTACCCTCAACCGATCCGCTGCCTGATCATGCCGTCGACGCCGCGATTGCGGCCCGAGCTCATGCAGACTTTTTCACCCCCCATGTCTGGCCGGGTAATGATGCGATTGCCCTGCGGTACAACCGTCAACCGTCGACCAACGCCCAGGTGTCCACCCAAGCACGCGGGATCGCTGCGGAGTGCGGGCTCAGGGCAGGTGGACGCCTCCTGGTGACTGCGCCGCCAGACCCCGCAGATGTACTCGAGCAGTGGTTGCTGCTTCTCGCAGTGCCTCTCATTGCTGACGCGGCAGTGGTGCTAATGCACCCTCATACGGGAGAAGATGCCGGTGCGGTCGATCACATTCGCAACAGCGAGGGAATCACCGCAACGTACGGCACATGATGTGGGTTCGGCTAGGAGATGACGGCGGCGGAACGGCTCGAACTTGTTGCCACAACCTCGCCGCCCTCGAGAACGACTACACGCCAGGAATACGTACGTCCTGCCGGTGCAACATCGGGCACCGTGAATCTAAATCTGCCGTTGGCGCCAGGTTGTATCGTTTCACGCGAGAGCCATGACGTGCCGGCCCACTTCACTTGACGTTGAACAACAGCACCGCTCTTCAGCGGCGCAACTCGCCCGCGCAGTGTCACCGTGGCACCGGCGCTGATTTCGCCACCGGGACGTTTAACCAACGACACCGACACATCGCTGCGAGGCCGTGTTGTCCCGGAATCCGAAGGAGAATCCCCGCCGTTTGAGCCACCGGAACTACTCGACTGAGCGCTTATCGTAGCTTTGCGTTCTGGACTCGTGCCCACCAGTTCCGAGCCATCAAAGATCAGGGTGCGCCAGTAGTAGGTGGTACCCACCGGACCGATATCAGCAAGGGTGAAGGTGTAACGCCCCGCAGCGTCGGCCGTGCGACGTTCTCGGTCCTGCCAGGAAAAAGATCCCCAGCGGACCTGCCGCTGAACGATCAAGCCATCGCGCATCGTTTTGATGCGCCCCTTGAGCAGCACGGTGCCGCCCTCAATGGTTTTACCCGTGGGGCGCTTCAGCAGCGTGACCGACACAGGCTCGCCGGTTGGCTGAGAGGGTCCAGGAGTCGGGCTCGGCGATGTGCCGCCACTACCGGAGCCCTGATCGGATGAGACACCGATGAGGTAGGTAGACCGCAACCCGAGCGCTGACCGGAACGATGTGCCGGAAACCGAGGACGAGCGCCCGTCGTAAGTTTTGGCGGTGACGGTTCCCGCAGCACCTGAGTCCAAGGTCGCCGACACCTGAACGGTCATGATGTCGGAGACGCCAAAGATCTGACCCATCCGCGCCTGCGATGCGGTAACCGACCACGACTTATAGGGGTTGCCGGTCACCGTGGTGCTCCATCGATCATCCACGCCGCGCGCCCAGGGGTAGCCCGCGCCACCCCAGACATCTGAGCTGGACTGGGTGCGTCCACCCGTTGCCGCGGTGTAGAACGCCGGGATGGGTTGGCCCTGATAGGTGACTACGGTCCCGGTCGTCCCCGACGACGTGCGCTGAACAGATTGAACCCACCTGCTGCCACTCGGGCCAGATTCAACGGCGTAGGCGTGGAACGTCTGATCAAAGTAAGGACCGCCGCCGTCATCCATGTGGCAGTCACAAGCAGCGCGAACACCGGCGTTGTATTTAGCCAGGGCATAGGAGCGTGATGCAATCGTTTGAGCATCCAGGGCAGGCGCCGGCCAGCTCGCCGGAACCTCCGCGATGCCCTTCAAATAGGAAGACATATCCAGCACGTTCACCACCGACAAGCGTTTACCCGCTGAGGTGCCCAGGCTGGAAATCTCCACTGTGCCGTAGCGGTAGCGATGACGTGGAGTGGCGAAGGACTCCCCCGGACCGATCACATTAAGCAGGGTGGGTGAGGTGCCGGTGGTCCCGGGATCGGCCGTGCCCGACCAGCGGATGGTGAGGTTCTTAGCCCGGCCAATGGTGGTCTGTGTGCCATTGACGCTGGCCTTGATTTGGACGTAGGCACCATCCGGGGCGAAATTGTAGGTCGCACCGGGAATGCCGGGGGCCACGCGATTACCCAGTTGCAGTTCGAGCCCGCCGCTGCCCGAGATCGCCTCGGTGCGCATCTGAGCAAAACTCACCTGGTGCAGTAAACCAATGCGCAGGTCGACGTCTTCACTGACGGGTTGCACCTGTGTACCGGGGAAGTAGTGGGTCAAAATCTGCTCGGCACTGCGGCCTTCTTGTGCTTGGCCAAGCGCACCCCACTGGGACAACCCCACCCCGTGCCCGTATCCGGTGCCGGTGACGGTGAACTCCGTCGGTGGCGAACACGGATCTGGAGGTGAACCCGGGCCCGACGAAATGCGCACATCGGCGCTCCACGGATAAAAACTTTCGCCACCTGATTTCCCCGTGACCGTGGCGGTATACCGACCGGGCGGCACACTGCGACCGCGATCATCTTTGCCGTTCCAACTCAGCGCCACGCGCCCGGAGCCGGTGGAATCTTCCCGAACTGTGCGCACAACATCGCCACACGCTGACGTCAACGTCATCGTGAAGTTCGACGCGTCGGTGGCATCCGGGGAAACGACAATCGAACTTCCCGAACCCCACGACATGCCTGAGCCAGACACGGATGGGGTGTAGAACGTCGCTCCTTCGCGCTGGGCCACCAATTGCCGAATTTTGGGGATGGAGGGGCGTAGGAAGTCACCCGGGCACGACGTGTTGCCGATGTCGCCGTGGCCGGCAATCGTTGGTGAGGAAACCTTGACGCCGGGCCAGTACATGGAAGTGCCACCCTGACCCGGGCCGGGGCCGGAGGATGTCAGCACGGCGGTGGCGTTGGGATTCACGTGGTGAACAGCAAATTTCCAGGCGATGAGATCGGCAAAGGCATTGACGATCCGATCACCCGCAGAGCGCGATGGGTCTAGCGTGTCGGCGTTGCCAAGAAAGGAAACAGCAAAAGTCTGCGTATTGAAGCCCTGGGTATGGGCACCGTTAACGGCCGCATCAATACCGCCAGCGCGGCCCTCGTAGATATTGCCGAACCGATCGACGACAAAGTTGTAACCAAAATCATTCACGCCAATGCCCTGGGTGAACCAGGAGTAGACGTTACGCATCTGCTGTGCTGCTTGACCTTCGCTGTAGTTATTGCTGGACACCACATGGTGCACGAAGGCCACCTTGACGGTGTCGGCATAGGTGGTGGTCCCACGTCGCAGCGACTCATCTGCACCCCACTGGGCCCGGGTGATGATGGTGGGTTTTGCTGCCGCTGCAGCGGCCGAATCAACAGGAACCGACCGGGTGCCCAACCGGCCGTCCTGTTCGGTGACCGGATTATCGATCATGGTGAGTTGGGTGTCTGTTGGTACGCGGCCATCAGGGGTGTCGATGCGGACCTGAACCCCGTCGGCGCCATTGGTTGCCAGCGGCTCAGTGGCGTATCGGACCGATTCTGCCTCCGCCGTGCCCGGATCAGGCCGGTGCTCGCTCAGGGGAAGCTGGGCCCAATCGCTCCAGCCGTCCTCCTCCTTGATCCGAATCACAATCCGGGTTTGTGGATCAAAGGCATCAGCCGCGGTGATTCCCACCAGTCCGAACGGGTCGGTCGACGTCTGCGCGGTTACCGCGGCAGGAACAAGACCTTCCGAGGCCGGCCCGATCGCACTGTCAGTCTCAGCGTCAGCACTGTCAGTTTCGCCACGGTGATCGTCGGTGTGGTCATGAACCGTGCCGTTGGGATCGCCAATGACGGGCACGACATCCCCTGATGCGGGGGAATCGATGAGGCCATCGGGGTCCACCTCGGCCAAAGCGATGCTTGCCACCGTGGGCGTGACCGGGTCCTGGTTGCCCAGGGCAGCACTGAACCCGCTGAAGTCTACGACCGGCAGGGCGAGGGTGGCAGGTACAACCAGAGCAGCAGTGGCCACCACCAACGAACGGCGACCAGCCCCAGACATGCGAATACCCACGTAGTGAGGGTGCCTCCCCCCTCCCCTAGCGTGTCAAGCCGACTCACGCGTCACATCCGACACTCCCATCACATTCCCAGGAAGGGTGGCGAAAACTTCAAGCAAACCTCAGCAGAACGAGCCCGGCCGAAGACACGCAGCTACGGGAACGCCACACGATCTCCTAACGTCCTACGATCGTCTCGCCGAAGTAGACCCTTCGGCCCTGCTTGGAGGATGTGACGTTGAGCACGAGCACCGAACCGTCCCAGCCAACACGCTGGCCCAAACTCATCGCGGGTATTTCAGCGCTCGCGGTGGTATCAACGGCATTGATCGGTGCGGGCATGGACTATGTCTATGGCAATCTACAAGAAAATATTGACACCGTTGACGTGTCCGAAGTCATCGGTCGCGCTCCTAACACCTCCGTGGTGGACGAAGCCGGCAATTACAAGCCAATGACGATATTGCTTATGGGCTCTGACAGTCGGCAGGGCGATAACGATGGGGGCTACGGCGACCCATCGATCTACACCGGGGAACGTTCTGACACCACGATCCTGCTCCACGTCGGTGCTGATCGCAGTTTCGCCACTGCCGTGAGCATTCCGCGCGACACCTGGGTCACCATTCCGCAATGCCCCCGCACGGGGTCCGGTGAAATGGCCGGAGGTTTCGAAGACAAATTCAACATCGCCTTCGAAATCGGCGGCCCCGGTTGCACCCAAAAGCTTGTTGAGGAAATGACCGGACTCGAAATTGATCACTTCGCCGTCATTGACTTCGCTGGCTTTAAGCAGGTTGTTGATTCACTCGGTGGCGTTGAGGTTTGCCTGACCGAAGCTGTCAACGATCCGCAGAGCAAACTTGTGCTACCGGCCGGAACCAGCGTTGTCAACGGCGAGGAAGCATTGGCGTTCGTGCGTGCTCGCAAAACACTCAGCGATGGTTCCGATCTGTCCCGCATCAAACGGCAGCAGGCGTTCCTTTCTTCCATGATCCGCAAGGCCACCGACACTGACCTGCTTCTTAATCCGGTGAAACTGTATTCAGTTCTGGATTCTGCTACCTCCTCGCTGACCACTGATCCGGGCTTGGCCCAACGCGATGTCCTGCAAGACACCGTGTTGAGCACGCGCGGAGTTCGCCCTGAAGACATCACCTTCTTAACGATGCCCTGGGTTGAGAGGGGTGATGGTGCGAATGTGTTGATGGATGTTGAACGCTCTGCAGCACTCTGGGCGTCCATCGCCAACGATGAACCATGGATCAAGACCAAGAAATCTACCGATGCGCAAAGTGGTGGTGACGCCAATGGGCTCATCAACCCAGCAGACATCAGCATCGCGGTTCTCAACGGCAGTGGCGTGGCCGGTCGAGCCGGTCAGTTGGGCGCGGTGCTGGCAGATCAGGGTTTCACGGTGGTCAATATTGCCGATGCCGATCGCTCCGATTACACCGTAACCGAGATCCGATATCCCAGCGGCCAACAGGCCATCGGTGAAGCAATGGCATCGGCACTGCCCGGTTCAATCGCCGTTGAAGATATCAACGGATCAGCGATCACCATCGTCATCGGTGCTGACTTTTCCAGCCTTAACCCGTTCACGCCACCGACGAACTCTAATCCGTCGGATACCACCGCATCGGAAACCCCAGCGGCAGACCAGGCCGACCAAATCACCGATCCGACCACGGCGAATACCGTGCGCTGCAACTAACTCGCGCGGCCTGAATCTACTCGGCGCAAGGCCGCTGCTCCCTTTTCAAAATGCAGGTTCGTGACCTGCCACTGGGGAAAACGGGTGAGCCAGTCGGCCACGATGGCCTGTTCGTCATTGCGCACCATGTCGTCCATCACAACCACGCCATCGGTGGCCATCTGCGCTTGAAGCAGCGGGAGGGCTGGCCAACGCGCATTCTTGCCACCCTGACCGGGTGGGCCATCAACGCTGAGCAGCCCGATGTTGTGCAGATCAGTCATGAGCGACCGGTCGTACCAGGTGTAGGTCTGACCCTCAATCTGTGTCTCCTGCAACGGGGCTACCCGCACATCCAGCCAACGACTAAGGCCATGTGCCGCGGCGAGTTCGCGCGTTTGCTCTGCATAGTTCAGGTCATGATCAATGGCAACCACGCGCCCGTTCGAACCTGACTGACGCAGCGCAGCCGCCATCCACACACTGGATTGCCCGCTCCCAAGATCAACAATCAATGCTGGCTGTTCACGTAGGACGTGGCCGACCAGATACAACAGCAGGTCCTCCGAAGCAGCCCAGGTGCCCGGGCGCGGCATCACCTGATTCATCGACACCAGCCGCTGCAATTGTGAATGAGCCTGCAGTAGGGCCACCTGGTCATCCACGATTTGACGAGTCTGGCGCCCGATGTCGGCTGGCTGATGGCTGACATGCTCGCCGAGACGGGTGACCTGTTCGGTCACGGTATCGAGTCTCTTGGTCAGGTCACGATCGGTGCGCCCTAGCCGGTTGTGGACTTCGTCAAGTCGCCGCCGATGCTGACCCTGGGCGTCTACTGCTCGCGCGTGGGCGTATTCCAGGCGTCGCGTGCTTCCCGCTGCTGCCCGGACCCACTGGGCGATTTGGCCGAGGGCGCCCAGCACCAGGGCACCGAGGAGAGCGGCAGCGATCACCATCGGTGGGCGTGATGTTTCGACGCTCACCCCGAGGCCGATAACTGCCCCGAGCAAGCCACCAGCAACCAGGCCAGAAACGAGGCCTAAACGAGATCTCACGCGTGGAGGCTACCCTGACTTGTCGTGACCCAGTTCGAAACTGCCGATGACGCCGGTCGAACCGACCTGCCCGAACCCTGTGCTCCGCCCGGGATTTCTGTGGTGATCCCGGTACTCAATGAGCAGCGCTACCTGCGCACCGTCGTGGACCGGGTGCTCAGCAGCACCTACGGCGGCCCACTCCAGGTGGTCCTAGCACTGGGGCCCTCCACGGATGGCACCAGTGCCCTGGCGGCTGAGATCGCCGCTGCTGATGCCCGAGTGACCCTCGTTGCCAACCCCACCGGGCGTACCGCAGCCGGGCTCAATGCCGCCATCCGCAACGCCCGATTCTCCGTCATCGCCCGTGTGGACGGCCACGCACTCATACCGCAGAACTATCTGGCCGTCGCCTGGCGAGCGCTATATGAAACAAAGGCAGCCAACGTGGGCGGAGTGATGGCCGCCGAGGGCGAAACCGACTTCGAACAGGCGGTAGCCGCCGCGATGCGCTCCTGGTTTGGCGTGGGCGGTGCAGCATTCCATATCGGTGGACAGGCTGGGCCAGCACTCACCGTGTACCTCGGCGTTTTTCAACGCTCAGCGATCGAGAAAGCTGGCGGATTCGACGAAACAATGGTCCGAGCTCAGGACTGGGAACTCAACCATCGCATTCGCGCCCAGGGTGGATTGATCTGGTTTACCCCCGATCTAGAGGTCACCTATCGGCCGCGAGGTTCCATCAACAGCCTGGCTCGCCAGTACTGGCAGTACGGTCGCTGGCGCCGTGAAGTAACACGACGGCACCCAGAAACGGTGTCACCTCGCTACCTCGCACCACCGGCCACGGTGTTGGCGGTCACTGTCGCCTCCGCGATCACCATAGCCGCGGCCGCAAGCGGTCATCCGCGGATCGCTGGTGTGGCATCGCTGGTTCCGCTGGGCTACGCGTCGGGCAATATTGCGGCCAGCCTCATCATCGGCCGACATCTTTCGCCTGCGGTCCGCCACCGTTTACCGATCGTGCTCGCCACCATGCACGGCGCCTGGGGGGCAGGTTTTTTGCGCGGGGCCTAGGACCCCGAACTCCCCTCAAGCCAACGGACGGCCAAGCCCTCGGTACCGAAACCCAGCTGAGCGCCAACTGTGCGGATCTAACGCATTGCGCGCGTCAATAACCTGCAGTTTCCGCATCAAGTCTCCCGCAACATGGGGATCGACATCCTGGTACTCCGGCCATTCAGTCAGCAGTAACAGCACATCAGCGCCCTGGACTGCCTCGATGGCCGAACTCGCATAGAACAAGTGAGGGAATGACTTCTTGGCATTGCCCATCGCTTGCGGATCGTGAACCGTTACCTCAGCACCCTCGGTATAGATCGCTGCGGCGACGTCAAGGGCGGGAGAGTCGCGCACGTCATCACTGTTGGGTTTAAAGGCAGCACCCCACACCGCCACCTGTTGATCAACGAAACTGCCACCCACAGCCTCACGGGCTAAATCGACCGCTCGCGAGCGTCGGCGCAGGTTAATCTCATCTACCTCGCGTAAGAAAGTGAGCGCTTGGTCAACCCCGAGTTCACCCGCTCGTGCCATGAACGCACGAATGTCCTTGGGCAAACATCCACCGCCGAAACCGAGCCCCGCCTTGAGAAACTGGTTTCCAATACGAGGATCCATACCCAGTGCGGTGGACAGCGTCACCACATCGGCTCCGGTCGCCTCACATACCTCGGCCATCGCGTTGATAAACGAAATCTTGGTGGCCAAGAATGCATTTGCCGACACCTTGACCAACTCTGCTGTTGCCAAGTCCGTGGTCAGCCATGGCACATCTCGGTCGAGCAGATCGGCGTAGACCCTACGCAGTGTCGCCTCATCTTCGGGGCGAGTCAGGCCCACCACCAACCGATCGGGTGCGAGAGTGTCTTGCACAGCATGACCCTCGCGTAAAAATTCAGGATTCCACGCCAGGTCGATTCCAGCACCGGCCGGCGCATTTTGGCGTAGCCGATGCAGCATCGCATCGGCAGTGCCGACCGGCACTGTTGACTTTCCCACCACGAGAGTTGGCCGGGACAACTGCGCGGCGAGAGCATCGGTGGCAGCCCACACCTGGGTGAGATCGGCCCCGTACGCACTGGGCTTTTGCGGGGTACCCACGCAAATGAAGTGCACATCAGCATCAGCGACCCCAGCAAAGTCGGTGTCAAAACGCAGCCGCCCGGATGCGAGCTGTTCCTGCAGCACCTCTGGCAGACCGGGTTCAAAAAAGGGCACGACCCCGGAGTTCAACATCGTTACCTTCTGCGCATCGGTATCCACGCCGATCACTTCATGACCCAGACTCGCCATGCAGGCGGCGTGGGTTGCACCCAGGTAGCCGGTGCCGATAACGCTCAATCGCATGTGTGCAGGGTAGTACCGATGCTGATCAGTAGGCTCAACGCTATGACTTCCCCTAACCGCAACGGCGCCCACAACGTGGCCGATTCCCAGGTGACCCTCGCAAGAGTCATGGAGGTCATGGACGCTAACAATCTGGGAAACGTCCACGGTGGAGTTATCTTGCGCGCCGTTGACACCACCGGAGGCACCTGCGCCGCCCGGCACTGTGGTGGCCCTGCCGTTACCGCCTTCATGGACGAGATGGCTTTCCTCGAGCCGGTGCGCCTGAGCGATATCTTGATTACAAAGGCTTCGGTTAATTGGACAGGCAACACCTCACTGGAGGTCGGTGTTCGCGTGGAGGCGCAGCGAAGTGGCAGCGTCGATCACATTCACGTGGGCAGCGCCTACCTTGTTTTTGTTGCCATTGATGCCGATGGGCGGCCGATGAAGGTAAATCCGGTGCATGCGCAAACCCCCGACGAGCAGCGCCGGTTTAGAGAGGCGCAGTTGCGGAGAGAGAGCCGCCTGGCACTTCGCCGCCGCATTGAGGAACTACGCAAGGAATCGTGATGGCAAAGACCAACATCACACAGACTCACTCACGCGAACGTACGCGTTCTCCTTTGGCTTGAGCAGCCCGATTCATCTCGTCACGCAGTTTTTCCAGCCGCTTGGCTACGTCTTGGTCTGCGATACCAAGAATTCGCCCCGCCAACAGACCAGCATTGCGGGCATTCCCGATGGCGACCGTGGCCACCGGAACACCGGTGGGCATCTGCACGATAGATAGCAGTGAATCCATTCCATCAAGGGGTGGCAGCGGCACTGGAACACCAATCACCGGAAGGGTCGTCATCGCAGCCACCATGCCTGGCAGATGAGCCGCACCACCGGCTCCGGCAATAATGACCTCGAGGCCACGGGCGCGGGCTGTTTGGGCGTACTCCATCATCTCTTCGGGCATCCGATGTGCCGATACAACATCGGTTGACACACCGATGCCTAGTTCGTCGCATGCTGCCGCGGCCTCGGCCATCACCGGCCAATCAGAGTCACTGCCCATGATGATCCCGACGCGAGCGGACACATCACTGGTAGGTGCCGGCCCCACAGTGTTACTCATCGACAATTCCCATCATGTAGTCCGCGGCGTGATGTGCCCGATGGAGCAACTCTGGCAGATCCTGGCCAACCACGGTGACGTGACCGAGTTTGCGGGCCGGTCGGATCTCTTTGCCGTAGAGATGAATACGCAACCCGGGGTCACGTGCCAGGACATGGCGAAAAGCATCCTGGAGAGGTGGCACCGGCTGAGGCGGTCCGACCACATTCACCATGACCGCGTGTGAGGCGGTCATGCGCGGATCACCCAGCGGCAGGTCCAACACGGCACGCAGGTGATTTTCAAACTGGCTGGTGCGCGCACCGTCAATGCTCCAGTGCCCGGAGTTATGCGGCCGCATGGCTAGTTCATTAATGAACAGGGCACCGTCAACTACGAACATCTCCACGGCCAACATGCCGATCACATTGAGTTCTCGGGCAATGATCAGTGCCATCTCAACCGCGGCAATAGCTTGGTCATCGCTGAGATCTGGCGCGGGAGCGATCACCTCTGCGCACATCCCGGCAATCTGTCGCGTCTGCACCACGGGGTAGGCCACGGCCTGACCCTGCGGGGACCTGGCCACCTGCGCAGCAATTTCACAATCGAAGCGCAAGAACTCCTCGACCAACCACACCGCTCCCGGAATCGGTGACACGTCAGCCATCACCGATTCGGCGTTGGCGACAGACTCCACCATCCACACACCACGCCCGTCATAGCCGCCCCTGGACACCTTCAGCACAACCGGCCAACCATGCTCGTCACCGAACGCGGCAACCTCGTGTGGCTGACCTACTACTGCCCAGGCCGGCGATGGCAGCCCAAGATCGGTTATCGCCCGCCGCATCAAGGCCTTGTCCTGAGCATGAGCGAGTGCGTCCGGACCCGGGCGAACCAGCACGCCTGCCTGTTGTAACTCGCGGAGATAGTCCGTGGGCACATGTTCGTGGTCGAAGGTCACTACCCGGCCACCCTCGGCGAGAGCAGCCAGAGCTCGCGGGTCATCGTGGGCGCCGATCAAAGTATGGCGAACCACCGCAGCGGCACAATCATGCGCACTCGCAGCCAGGACCGCGAAGTCAATGCCCAGCGCTGTTGCCGGTCCGGCGCTCATGCGCGCCAACTGGCCGCCACCAACCATGCCCACGGCTAAACCGGGAATGCGGGTCGTCACCGGCCAATCCTAGGGTTGACCCCGCTTTGATGAATCAACCACACGGACAAACAGGTACTATTCGTACGTGTCCGCTCCCGCGCCTGCGTCTGTCTTCCAACGCGTTCACGTGTTGATCACGGGCACAGTGAGTTCGCTCTACCGGGAAATCGCCAAATTCGGGATGGTGGGCCTTGTCGCCTTCATCGTCGACATTGGTCTGTTCAACCTGCTGCGTTTCGGCGGTGGCCCCGACGCTTGGTTTTATGACCGTCCACTCAGCGCAAAAGTCATTAGCGTTGTTGCCGCTACGACGGTGGCCTACTTCGGGAACCGTTACTGGACCTTTCGACATCGCGGCCGCACCAACATGGGGCGCGAATACCTGATGTTCTTCCTGCTCAATGGTGTTGCCCTAATGATCGCGTTGGCTTGCTTGTGGTTCTCCCACTATGCACTCGGGCTCACCGGCGCACTGGCTGACAACATCAGCGCCAATGTGGTGGGGCTTGGGCTTGGTACCTTGTTTCGATTCTGGTCATATCGACGCTGGGTCTTTCCGGCGATCCCGGAAAGCGACTCGGCCGAACACGAACTGGCCGAACGGGACGCAAGCGCTCCGATTTAACTGATCGGCGCAACAGGAGCGGTCAATCCGACGCGGGAAACTGGGGCGGGCGGCGGCGGTCCTCATCGGCCTCTTGCAGCCGAGACAGTCGCTGCTGAACGATCTCTACGTCGGGCACATCGCGAATAATCAGGTTGTCATCGCTCGCCGATTCCACGTCGAGGCGACCGTAATTGAGTAGGCGCCCCAAAATGGAAACGTTGAAGAAAACCTTGTTGATCTTTCCCAGCGGCATCACGCGTCCAGACTTGGCCAGCATGCCACTACGCACGATGATGCGGCGATTAGTAATAACGTACTGCGAGGAAAACCAGTGCAGAAACGGGCGCAGAACCATCACGATGAAGATGAGGACGCCAACGCCAAGGATGACCCAGCGGCCAACCGAGCCCAGCGGACCGGAGAACCAAGCCCCCCAGCTGACAAACGCCCAGGTGCCAGCGAAAGCAAGAACAAGGAGCAGCAAGACCGGCACGATGAGGCCCCGCCAATGCGGTCGACATTCCCAGTCAATGGACTCATCGTCGGAGAGCAGTCGGGTCGGATAGTTCACCCGCTTATGGTGACACGACACCTGATCGAAAACGGGACAACACGGGTGACGATCACGACCGATCTCACCCGATTACTCGTAAGGCGGGGCCAACGACACGTCGCCGGCTGACACCGTGTGCTCGGCTCCGCTGACGTCTCGGACAATTAACTGCCCCGCATCGTTTACCGCCACCGCGGTTAACCCCTGCTCGCCACTGAGGCTCCGCCCGGACGGATCGGTGAGGTGCTGTACGTGGACCTGCCGCCCGATCGTGATGCAGTTCTCTCGGTAACGCGAAAAGTCCCAGTCTCCGGTACACCATTTCCGATACGACGCAGCAATATCCGCCAGAACACCGGCCGCTACCCGGGTTCGCGCGCGCTCATCATGTTCGGGCAGCGTGGCTGCCGCATCGAGCAAAGAAGCTCGCAATGAAGCTGCTGTGCTCGGCAGGGTGTGTGCGTCCCCGATGTTGACACCCACACCAACCACCACCGCGCCACCGGGTAGCACCTCCGCCAAAATACCAGCGACCTTCAGCCAGGATTCATCCCCGGAATGAACACTGCTCACGAGTACGTCGTTGGGCCATTTGACCACGACGTTGACTCCATAGCGTTGGGCCAGACTGTCGCGAACAGCAAGGCCGACCACGAGTGGCAGGAGTCCGACCTGCTCAATGCTCGCGGTGGGGCGCAGCAATACCGACAGCCACACTCCCCGATCCGCAGCAGACTCCCATCGTCGGCCGTGCCGCCCCCGCCCAGCACGCTGCTCACGCGCCAGCACCACGGTGCCTTCCGGGCTGCCCTCCTCGGCCAGCGTGCGTACTTCATCCATCGTGGAGGCAACCGTGTCGCGCATGATGACCGGAGGCCACCCCGACCAGGCTGGCTCTGCCGCGAGTAACTCGGGAAGGTCAGATTGAGCGGCCACGCGACCTACTCGCACCACGATGGGAAGGCATCCCACTACAGTACGGTGCGTGACTTCGGCTTCTGGGGTTCCTGATCATCCGCGCACCACGGCTGAGAAAGCCGCCGACCTACAGCGGCGCCGATCCCAGGCGCTCGATCGGCGTTCCAGCGCTGTTGAAAAACAACACGCGAAGGGCAAACTCACCGCGATAGAGCGGATCGAAGCTCTCCTGGACCCGGACTCCTTCACTCAGATTGACGGCTTGGCCAGGCATCGGGCCACCAACTTTGGCATGTCAGACCAGCGTCCCTACGGTGATGGAGTCGTCACTGGATACGGAACCATTGATGGCCGTCCCGTGTGTGTGTTCGCACAGGACTTCACCGTCTTCGGTGGATCCCTCGGGGAAGTCTTCGGCGAGAAAGTCGTCAAAATCATGGACCTTGCTCTAAAGACCGGATGTCCTGTCATTGGCATTAACGACTCCGGGGGCGCCCGAATCCAAGAAGGAGTCGCCTCGCTGGCCATGTACGGGGAAATTTTCTATCGAAACGTACAAGCCTCCGGAGTGATCCCGCAGATCTCCCTCATCATGGGCCCGTGCGCGGGCGGCGCCGTGTACTCCCCAGCCATTACCGATTTCACCATCATGGTCGATAAGACATCGCATATGTTCATTACCGGCCCCGATGTCATCAAGACAGTGACCGGTGAGGACGTTGCCTTTGAGGACCTCGGCGGTGCGCGCTCCCACAACACAAAATCCGGTGTCGCCCACTACATGGCTGAAGACGAAAACGACGCATTCGACTACGCGCGCGCGCTGCTGTCCTATCTACCCAGCAATAACTTAGATCCCGCTCCCGTCTACGGAGGTGAGTTAGATCTCGACCTCACTGAAACCGATCTAGAACTCGACACGATCGTTCCTGACTCGCCCAATCAGCCCTACGACATGCACGTCGTGATCGGACATGTGCTCGATGATGGCGAATTCTGCGAAACACAACCGTTGTTCGCACCCAACGTCATTTGTGGTTTCGGCCGCGTTGAAGGCCACTCTGTCGGAGTGGTCGCCAACCAGCCCATGCAGTTTGCCGGCACCCTCAATATTGATGCCTCCGAAAAGGCGGCCAGGTTCGTACGCACATGTGACGCGTTCAATATTCCGGTACTCACCTTCGTTGACGTTCCCGGGTTTTTGCCCGGAACCGATCAGGAGTGGGACGGCATCATTCGCCGCGGCGCAAAACTCATCTACGCTTACGCTGAAGCCACGGTGCCGTTGGTGACCGTTATCACGCGTAAGGCTTATGGCGGTGCCTACGATGTGATGGGCTCAAAGCACCTAGGTGCCGATGTCAACCTTGCCTGGCCCACCGCCCAGATCGCCGTGATGGGAGCTCAGGGTGCGGTGAACATCTTGTACCGCAACGACATCGCCAATGCTGATGACCCTGAAGCTATTCGGGCACAACGCATCAGCGAATACGAAACAACCCTGGCCAATCCATACACCGCCGCTGAGCGCGGTTATGTCGATCGCGTCATCCTACCCAGCGAAACCCGCAGCCAAGTGACCAGAGCCCTGCGGGCCCTGCGCGGCAAGCGAAGCAACCGGCCGCCCAAGAAACACGGAAACATCCCGCTGTGAGCACGCCCCAGGCTGAACCTGCGCCTTCGTTCATCGTGCGGGGCGGTGCAACCGACGAGGAAATTGCCGCGGTCACCGGCGCACTCAGCGTGCTCTCGTTCCAGCAGCGACCTTCCGACGCGAATCCCAAACCCCGACCTTTGTGGAACTCGCCTGGTCGCCAGATCCGGTCGCGAACATTCGCCGGGCCTAGCGCCTGGCAAGC
>Ga0055584_100000468_pt1 | contig 38397 bp, 35 predicted proteins | sample OSDHelmetaG_FD_58716 | JGI IMG/M metagenome (GOLD analysis project Ga0055584, IMG submission 58716) | Pelagic marine sediment microbial communities from the LTER site Helgoland, North Sea, for post-phytoplankton bloom and carbon turnover... | ecosystem: Environmental > Aquatic > Marine >...
TGGCGAATTGTTATTGGGACATTTACGTTATGGTACTCATGGTAAAAACAGTATAGAAAATATCCACCCGTTTTTCAGACAAAACAACTGGATGAGTCGGTCGTTGGTTTTAGCTGGAAACTACAATTTGACTAACGTTGACGAACTTTACGAGTTGTTGATTACTTTAGGTCAGCATCCGAAGGAAATATCAGACAACGTAACTGTTCTTGAGAAAATTGGTCATTTCCTTGATGAGGAAAACGAGCGATTATTCCATGAATATAGAAAGGAAGACATCGATGGTATCGAGATTGCCGCAAAAATCAAGTCCAACCTAAACCTTGCAAACGTTTTAAGAAGTGCTTTTAGAAACCTCGATGGTGGTTTCAACATGGTAGGAATGGTGGGCGATGGCAACACCTTTGTTTTAAGAGACAATTTGGGCATTAGACCGTCCTTCTACTATCAAGATGAAGAAGTATTTGTCGTAGCGTCTGAGAGGCCAGCCATTATGACGGCTTTTAATTGCAAAATCGATCAGATTAAAGAGCTGACTCCTGGATGTGCTTTGATTATTGATAGACAAGGCAATGTTCGAGAAGAACAAATCATTGCACCAGCGCTGGAGTTAAAGCGTTGTTCGTTTGAACGTATTTATTTTTCAAGAGGTAGTGACAAAGACATATATAATGAACGACAGGAATTAGGTCGTAGGTTATCTCGCGTAATTCTTGACAAGCTGGATTATGATGTCCGGCCTGTTGTATTTAGTTACATCCCAAATACAGCAGCTACCAGTTTTTATGGAGTGGTGGATGGCGTATACAAATACATTGATCGTTATAAGCGAGAAGCTATTCTTAAATTGGGTGAAAACCCAACACCAGAAGAGCTAGACAAAATATTAAGCATCAAAATTAGACGTGAAAAAATCCTTGTGAAGGATGCGAAAATGCGGACGTTTATCACCCAAGACAAAGACCGTGATTCAATGGTCGGTGATGGCTATGATGTTACCTATGGCGTTGTCGACACAAAACGTGATACGCTTGTTGTGGTAGATGATTCAATTGTTCGAGGTACCACGCTTAAAAAATCCATTTTACGCATCTTAGACCGCTTAGGTCCAAGAAAAGTGGTGGTTGCCAGTAGTGCTCCAATCATTAAATATCCTGATTGTTATGGTATCGACATGAGTCGGATGAACGAATTCATTGCGTTTAAAGCGGTGTTGAAATTATTGGAACGTACTAACCAAATGCATAAGTTGGATGAAGTGTACAAGGAATGTTTAAACCAATTGAAGCTCCCTGCTGAAGAACAAAGAAATGCGGTAAAAGACCTATATGCTTTGTTCAGTGATGACGAACTTACGGATGAAATTGCACGCTTGGTGACTCCACCAGACATGCGGGCAGAAGTACACATCGTCTATCAAAAAGTGGAAGATTTACATAAAGCCTGCCCCAATCATTTGGGGGATTGGTATTTCACGGGCAACTATCCAACTCCAGGTGGGACCAAGGTCGTAAACAAGTCGTTTGTATACTATATGGAAGGCAACAACAAACGCGCTTATTAATTCAATATTATTTGGTTGAAAAAGTACTGCTAGTTTAAACCGTATACTGTTCGTACCAGTCAAATTTGTTCTGAATAATATGCTCCTTTTCCTTATTGAGGTAGGCTAATAATGCAGATGACACTGGAGCGTGTTTCTTACCTTTTAACCAAATTAACCTCCACGTGGTTTTAATGGGTAAACCTTTTACAGGAATAATTTTTAACTCTTTATTTCGCAACTCATTTTTTATCCCGATTAACGGCATAATCGAACACCCCAATCCCGCAAGAATCGCCTGTTTAACGGCTTCGTTAGAAGTCAACTCCAATTTTTTCTGGACGGTAATCTCATTGTTTTCAATAAACCTAGACATCGTCTGTCGTGTTCCTGATCCCGTTTCCCGGAATATCAATGGAATATTTTGAAACAATTTCTTGGTATTTTTGGCTTGATCAAATTCTGCGCTGGCGTTTCCTACAAGGTATAATTTGTTTGGCCCAAAGCTTACCGGACGAAGTTGTGGTAAATACAACGAACAACATTGAAACCCTTTGCACGGGATTGAGTCAAAAAATTTGGCAAAAAATCGTGATACTAAATCAATAGATCTATTCCCAGTCAGAATCTTCCAACTGAAATAAATCGCTAATTTCTACATCAAAGATATGAGCCAATCTAAGAGCCAAGACGGTTGAAGGCACATATTTACCTAGTTCCATTGCGTTTATGGTCTGGCGACTCACCTTAGCTAATTTTGCTAAATCAGCCTGGGTGATATTCTTTTTAGCCCTTTCGACCTTTATGTTATTCTTCATGTGACTCGCTAGTTTTCATTTTAAATATTTGCCAATGGAACCGAATAATAAAGAAAATTAAAATCGTAAACATGTTGAAGATCATGACCCATAAAAAGCCAATGTCGTACACAAACAAGATAGCAACCAATAGTACAATGTAATTCACGTAGGTTGCCCAGACAAGTGATTCTAACCTAGTCTTAGCGATAAACTCATCCTCATATTGTTGTTTGGAAAATGCAACCAACAGTGATCCCATAATGACCAATACCGCCAAGATTTCATTTAATACGTTGTTTTCGACCCATCCAAAATAGGTGGTTTTACCCATAAATTCAGCTTTATAGAGAGCAGGGACAGTCCAATTGAAAAAAGCTGGTTGAGTTTCAATGAACAAATCGATCACACCAAGTATGGCTGCAGGAATTAGAATGATCCATCCCCATTTCTTGTAGGTCGATGGAAAGAGAAATTTTGTTTTCATAGCGATTGTAATAATATTCAAATGTATACACTTTTTTACTTATTGACAAGTTTACTTTACTTTTTGTAAGAATTACCAATCTAATGCGATCTCCCACAATCGCGATATCTTTGACGCTTTATGACCAATAACGATATTTTAAAAAAACTGCGCTACGCATTTGATTTCAGTGATTACGAAATGATCGAAATCTTTGGCTTGGCGGAATACGAAACCTGTAGGGCAAAGGTGAGTAACTGGTTGAAACCTGAGGACGATGAGGACTATAGCAATCTTCCAGACAAGCAACTGGCTTTGTTCTTAAACGGCTTGATTTATAAAAACCGTGGAAGGCAAGAAGGCAAACCGCCGATGCCGGTTGAAACCAATCTCGACAACAACCTCATCCTCAAAAAAATAAAGATTGCTTTAAGTTTAACCACTGACGACATTATCGACTTATTTGACTTGGTAGGCATGGATGTTAGTCCACACGAGTTGAGTGCATTTCTTCGAAATCCGAAACAACCACAATTCAGGAAGTGTAAAGATCAATACTTGAGGAACTTATTATACGGAATTCAAGAAAAACACCGACCGAGTTAATTAATCCACCGACCTTTGAGGACTGCAACGTCTAGAGTTATACCCACATTACAATTCAATCCATGTCGAATAATCAATCGCAAAAATTCACGAAAGCAAAGGGAGCGTCCGAAAAAGTAAAGTCGAGATTGCATCCTCGGAACAAACACCGCACTCGCTACGACTTTGCTGTTCTTACTACGGCGTGTCCTGAGCTCAAACCGCATATTACGGTAAACAAATACGGTGATGAATCCATCGATTTCTTTGATCCTGTGGTGGTTAAATTATTGAATACGGCCTTATTGAAAAGTGGCTACAACATCACTGAATGGTCTATTCCTGAGGATTATCTCTGTCCGCCAATACCTGGAAGAGCAGATTACATCCACCATATAGCCGATGCGATTAGTCATGTAAACCTTGAAAACAATACAAGAAAAATCCCAGTGGGTAACACAGTTAAGTGCTTAGATATTGGTGTTGGCGCGAATTGCATTTACCCAATTATTGGACATTCGGAGTACGGATGGTCGTTTGTAGGGACCGAAATAGATCCAACAGCAACAGACGCAGCGAGCAAGGTTGTACAGGCCAATGAAAATTTGAAAGATGCAGTAAAAATTCGTCTTCAGAAAAAGTCAAAAGACATTTTTTATGGAGCCATTAAAAAGGGAGAGCGATTTGATCTTACTATTTGCAATCCACCGTTTCACGCTTCCTTGGATGATGCCAAAAAAGGCAGCATTCGCAAACTGAGTAATTTAAAAGGCACGCGGGTTAAAACACCAGTCTTAAACTTTGGCGGTCAGACTACCGAATTATGGACGGAAGGTGGAGAAGAGCGGTTTATCACTGACATGATTAAACAGAGCAAGCAGTTTGCAGAGAATGTGTATTGCTTCTCAACTTTGGTTTCCAAACAATCCCATTTAAAAAGCGTCTACGCATCTTTAAAGAAGATACGTGCGGTACAAGTCAAAACAATACCAATGGGGCAAGGAAACAAATCCAGCAGGCTTGTTACATGGACCTTCCTCAACAAACGCGAACAAGAACTTTGGCGAACAGCGCATTGGAAAGAGACTAAAGAAGTAGGGTTGGAGGATTAGGAAGCTTTATATAATATCTACTTTTTTCATACAAGCTAACATGTGTTTATACGTTCTTCCAATGTCGGCGTCCAACCCAATCGACATGCGAATCAAGCCTTCCGATAGCCCCATTTCGTCTTGTTCTACTTCTGGAATTTCAGATGATGTTGAACTGCCAGGCGCACTAAACAACGTTTTGTAGAAACCAAGACTAACGGCTAGATATCCTAAGTTCTCATTTTGCATTAACTCCATCAACTCATTTGCCTTTTCAATAGAGCCTGCATCAATCGTTAACATTCCACCGAATCCGTATTCCTCGTTCATTAATTTTTTGTAAACTGAATGTGACGGGTGAGATGGCAGTCCTGGGTAAACCGTTTTGAGTCCTAATTCTTCAAACTTTTCAGCCAGATACATTGCATTTTTACTGTGTTGCTGCATCCTGATGTGAAGTGTTCTAAGGTTTTTTAATATACTTGAAGCTCTTAGGCTGTCCATAGTCGATCCCAGCAACATACAAGCACCAGAATTAACGTCTCGCAACTGGTTTATAAACGCCTGAGTACCGCAAATGACTCCACCAACCGTGTCACTCGATCCATTAATAAATTTGGTAAGGCTGTGAATGGTAATATCTGCTCCAATCTTGCACGGTGAAATTGAAAGCGGCGAAAACGTATTGTCTACCACCAGTTTAATACTATACTTTTTTGCCAAGCCTGCCAACGCTTCTATATCTGCTACTTCCAGTAGTGGGTTACTAATACTTTCACAATAAAGCACCTTTGTATTTTCGTTGATGGTTGATTCTACTTGTTCAAGATCTGTGATGTCGACAAATGATGTTTGAATGCCAAAACCAGAAGCAAAATTTTTAAGAAATGCGTACGTACCACCATAGATAGTTCTACTGCATACTATGTGGTCGTTCGTCTTACACAACTCCATGATAACGGCCGTTATGGCGCCCATGCCACTAGCAGTTACGTTGGACGTTTCTGTTCCTTCCATTGCCGCTAGAGCTTGTCCAAGATAGAGGTTTGAAGGAGACGAATGTCTTGAATACAAATAACATCCATCGGCGTTGCCTTCGAATGTATCAAACATTGTTTTTGCAGATAAAAAGGTGTACGTGGATGAGTCTGATATGGAAGGATTCACCCCTCCGAATTCACCAAAATACTGCAAATCTTGAATCTCGTTTGCTGGTTTAAAGTCCATTTAACAAAGGTATTGAAACCTCTTATCAAATGGATAACGTAAATAGGCAACTTGAGAATTCATTATCTGACATTTCTGTTGAAAATCCCCAATATGTTGACTTTATTTCATTCGACTATTATCAATGGAGCTTGACACTAGAGTCATGAACCTGTTTTTAAAAATGAAAATTGACCAACTGTGTATCACATGTTATCTACATGATTTTCGTGTGTTTCCGCCAGCCCATCTCATTAACTGACAATTACTTATTGGTAGTGAATGAATTCATTTATGAAATAAAATTAGTTCATTCGAATTGGAATAATTTAAATTCATAAATATCTTTAATATTCAAAAAGATACAAGAGTTAATAATCTAATAATTCATTTTTGCTTAGTTTATGATCATAACTGGTCATGGAGAAGCCGAAAACCAGACCTTAACCAAACTAATATGAGATTTTTAATCACACAAAAAATGCGAATGACGTTGATTGTTGGCATTTCACTACTTATAACGTTTAGTGTAAAAGCTCAGACTTTAAAACCCAACTTTCAGTCAGACCATTCTTACGGGACTACTTATGACTCCCTCATCCGCGATGAGATAAATAAATCAGGTCAATCATTAAACGAAAGCTATTTCGTCATCACATACATTCAGATAGGAGCTGTAACAAGCTGGGCCCCACAATTTATAAATGCCTACAAGAAAGTAAAAGATCAAAATCTTGACATTGTTGTCGTGTTCCATTCTAACGGAGGGTTTCGGGATCAAGATGTAGAATTATTTATGAAACGCTTTTTGGCATTGAGTCAAGCTGAAATCGATAAACTAAAAATAGTATTCAATGACTCATTGTATACAACAATTACCGGCAACAGACACTTAGTTCGTCTGCAGTACTATTTCAGAAAGAAACTATATTTTGATGAGGAACTGAAATGGAATGCAACGGAATATTTCCCAAAACCTATCATTGACCTTTCTAATCCAAAGTCAACAATTCTGACGGAAATAGACACATTATTGATAAAAGAAAGGGATCCCTTGGTCTATAAAAATGCGTCAGAATTGTGGTTGCTAACAGATGCCAAAAGTGAATTAAATACGATCAATACCAGAAATGGTCAGGTTACACCTATCTTAAACTTACCTAGCCTTTATAAAGCGAGTGATTTGTATTGTCAATTCGTCGTCCCTAATGACACTGGCAAATGTAATTATGCTAAATCACATGAGAGTTATGTAAACTCAACAAGTAGAAAAACTGTAATGGTGGATGGTTTGCATCAATTGAAAGAAGACAGTGTTTGACTTTTCGTAAGCATTGAAGTGATGGAAGCTAACGATGAGGAATTCACTTTCACAAACGAAGAAAATGTTAAAACAACGTTCGAAATTGGGGAACCTGTGCTCAATGTATACTCATTTATGGTAAAATTTGATATCACTACACGTCAATTGGAGTTTGTCAAAGTCAATGAATATAATTCACTGGAGGGCGAAGATAAATACATTATGTACCCAAATGGTTTCTTATACAAAGACAGTACTTTAATTACAGCTTTGGTTGGCTGGGGAGAAATTGACGCAAAAACCATTGGATTAATTGAGTTGAAATTCAGTGATTCTGGTTTAACACCTAAGACCCGCATTGCACCTACAACTATTAATTCTTCTAAAGTCAATTACTACTTCCAAAAATCGTTTTTTGTAAATTTTGCTGAGCAAGAATACTTTATGTTCAATTGTGAACCACAGTTATACCTTGTTGGGAGAGAATCACCTCAATCTGAATTTATTGGCGACGGCAACATGCCTTACCAAAAAGAGGTCTTAGCGGCCTTTCCAGAGGATCAAGTAGTTGAGAAACATAATTTCAAAATTCATTCTGTGAGTCCGATACTAAATGGGCAATATCTTATGGCATATATCAACTATAAAGGATCACCAATATTAGAAATTAAGAATAGAATGTTAAAAACCGTGGACGTGATTTACTTGGACGAAGATGCAAACTTCAAAAAATATAACGACTTAGAATTCCGTGATGATGTCTTGATTTCAAATGACAAAATCTATCTAAAGGTCAAAAGAAACAATGAAATTACGCTGTATACATACACAATTTCTTTAATGAAATAACTAATGCACGCTACACCAAAAATGGCATCTTCACCACTTTTGCTTTGAGTGCTTTTCCGCGGATTTCGATATAGATTTCCGTTTCTCGTTTTGCGTGCGCTGCAGCGACATATCCCATACCAATAGCAATACCGAGGGAAGGACTTTGCGTTCCGCTTGTTACCTCACCAATTGTGTTTCCATCTGCATCTTGAATGGTGTAGTGCTGACGTGGGATACCACGGTCAATCATTTCAAATCCTACTAAGCGTTTGGTAGGCTTGTTTTCTTTTATTTTTAAATGATACTCCCAATTCACAAAAGGTTTGTCGAACTTAGTAATCCAACCCAAACCGGCTTCAATTGGAGAAGTGGTATCATTAATATCGTTTCCGTATAAACAGAATCCTTTTTCTAATCGTAAGGTGTCGCGACAACCCAAACCACATGGTAAGATATCATACGCTTTCCCCGCCTCCATGATGGCATTCCACAACGCTTCAGCGTCTTTATTCCAAACGTATAATTCGAATCCACCTGACCCTGTGTACCCCGTGTTTGAAATTACGATGTCCTCAACACCTGCAACAGATCCCGCACCAAAATGATAAAACTCAATGGCACTTAAATCAACGTCAGTGAGTCCTTGTAACAATTTCTGAGCGTTTGGTCCTTGAACGGCTAATAAAGACAAGTCGTTCGACATATCTTGTAACTCAGCGCCAAAGCCTTTTTCTTCGTTTTGTGCAACAATCCAGTTCCAATCTTTTTCGATGTTACTCGCATTGACCACTAAGTTATATTCAGTATCATTCCACTTGTATACGATTAAATCATCGACAATCCCGCCGTCGTTGTTTGGGAAGCAATTGTACTGCGCCTGCATATCAACCAGTTTCCCAACGTCGTTAGACGTCACCCATTCGATTAATGCTGTCGCACCATCTCCTTTCACTAAAAACTCTCCCATGTGAGAAACGTCAAACATCCCAACAGAATTTCGAACCGCCATGTGCTCTTCTTTTAGGTTGGTGTATTGAACGGGCATATTGAACCCAGCAAATGGAACCATTTTGGCACCTAAAGCTTCATGAACATGGGTAAGCGACGTGTTCTTTAATTGTTCTGTATTGGACATACGTATAACTTTTATAAGTGGTTTTTAAAGGGTGTCAAAAGTATTGTAAAAAAAGGAAATCCGGAAGTTGTGGTCTTAGACTTTGTACTTACTAAGGTGTTTGTACCGTTCTCGAACAGGAGATGGAATCGGTGTAGGATCTCCTCCTTCATCTAATCTAACAAATGTGACCCGAGTGGAAAGCACCAAATCTTGTTCGCCACTATACACACTTTCTTTTCTTGCTTCGATGGCCATAGTGATAGACGACTTTCCGATTTCAGCTACCTCGCCTAAAATTTTTATCAAAAAGCCTTCTTTTACTTTCTTCTGAAAAATCAATTCTTCGATTTTTACGGTTACCATGTTTGGCGAATGACAGGTCTGACAAGCCATTACTGATGCGGCTTCATCTATCCAAGCCATCATAATACCCCCAAACAAATTACCATGTACGCCCATGTCCTTGGTCATGGCGATGTGTGTTGTAATTAACTCCATTATTGCGCGTTTAAAACTAAATCCTTCATGTTTATAGCCCCATGACTTGCATGATATTGCACAGCCCCTTTTTTCAAAACGAGCACCTGAGGGCTCTCATGGCGCACCTTAAAACGATCAGCGATTTCATTACTAATGCTTCGATAAGCCAAAAGGTCTAAATAGTAAATGGTTGGACTAGTTTCGTCGTTTGCAACTTCAAGTCTAGATTTTGCCATGCCGCTGATGCTACATGTGGTACTGTGTTTAAACAACACTACAGGTTTCTGAAACGATGCATTAACTGCTGCGTCTAAATCCTCTAAGCTGCTAATAGTCTCCCATTTATTCGCTTTGTCTGATGATTTGTTAAAGAGTCCGAACATGTGCTTTGTAATACGTTACAAAGGTAACATGCGCAGCATAGAAAGTGTTTACAATAACGCATAAAAACGAACGTCTACCAAAACGTCGATATCAATACGTCAACGTCATAGATATCAAATTCGCGTAGGTCGGTTGAAAAAACAAAACTGTCTTGTGGTCTTAAGTTGACGGTAAAGCTTTGGTATACCGATTTAATATATTGGCCAAATTCATCATACAGGGCAATTTCAATTTCAACCTGTTCGATGAAAGTATTGCCATCGTTAAAAATCTCTCCGTCAACTTCAACAGTTCTTGCCCCAGCCCAGAAATCGAAAATCACACTGGCTCTTGGGTTTGCAGCATCGACAATTACATCGTCTGAACAACCGTTAAAGGTGAATAGCACGGTTAACACTGTCATAAAAGGTAAAAGTAGTTGTCTCATAATCTGTACGTTTTAATTCCACTTGATTTACGATATCCCCTAAATTCACTGATGTTCGCTCTATATAGGATGATATCACAGATATAAATTCAAAAATCTTACCAAGTCATTCTGGAACAATTTCTGCTATTTTTGAGATATGAGAATAATAGCCATTATCACCGTCGTTATGTGTTTAACCTCTTGCGGTTTATTTAAAAAAAATAAAGGATCTGACCCAACCGTAATACAGGAAGAACCGGTTGCAGAAGAAACTCCTGCAGAACCTACCAATCCGATAGAAGTAACTGAGATTCCACCGTCTAGTATCAAAATGACTTATGGTGAAATTTGTGAGGCTTTCCTGTCAACGTTACAATCCGGCTCTGTTGATCAGATTAGTCCGTATGCACCAACTGTTGCAGTAGCAAGAGCCATGGCAAGCGGAGAAACAAGTGGCAAATCGGACAAAGACGTGCAGGCTATGATTGACGGCGTTACCGACAGGTTTAAAGAAAATATCGAAAAACTACGAACTGCTGCGTCTGAAAACAATGTTGACCTAAACAATCTGCGCGTTCGGAATTGCTTGTATAACGAATCCACCGATCCGGCAATGGTACCTCGAGTATTATCTGTAGAACTGAGCAACGGCACAAAGGATTTTAGCATTCCGGTTACCGTATTGAACTACAGTGGCAAAACCTATGTCTTTGAAATTCTGATGACGACTGGAATATTTGACAAGAAATAATAATTGAGAGGTAGTTCTCCCGATTTACTTCATCAAATCTAAAATCTTATTATAGATTTCATTGTTTTCGTAAAAGCCTTGAAAATGGTGTGATCCCGGGCCATACGCAAATACAGGGATTAACTCTGCTGTATGCCCACCAGTGTTGAAGGAAGTGGATACTTTGTCATAATCTTGACGAATGTTACCATCTTTATCTTTGTAAGGCGCTGCATTTAACGACAATCCACCCGTTTCATGGTCGGCAGTAACAATCACCAAAGTGTTGCCATCTTTTTCTGCGTAGTCCATCACGACCCCGACCGTTTTATTAAAATCTTCCATTTCAGTGAACACATAGTCGTAATCATTCGCGTGTCCACCCCAGTCGATTTGAGAACCTTCAATCATCAAAAAGCTCTTGCGATTACCAAGATAATTGAGAGCTGCGAGACTAGCTTCGGGAAGGAAATCACCTCTTCCAGCTTCCATTGTAGGCAGACCTTGGCCAGCTAATAAATAGCCATATTTTTTGTTTGAATCAAAAACCAACGACTTCCAATCTTGATAACTACTCGTATCAATTGTCCAATCATACAATTTCATATCAGACCGCATTATTTTGAAAAAATCATTACCACCACCAGCAAAAAAGTCAATGTCAGATTTTAACAACTGTTTGGCAATGTCAAATTCAAATTTTCGGTGTTTGGTATGCGCGAAAAAACTCGCTGGTGTTGCATGTGTGATTGACGATGTAGAAACGAGACCCGTTGTATATTTCATGGCTGAACATACTTCAATTAGATTGTCGATAGCTACACTATCCATATTCATCCCAACGGAATTGTTATACGTTTTCTCACCACACGCAAAAGCTGTTGCGCCCGCCGCAGAATCAGTAATTTTATGCGACCCAGATCTGGTATTGATAAAACCAATGTGTTTGAAACGCTTAAAATTATTGGTATTGTCTTTTTCCAGAAACAAAGTGGAAATCTGGGCAACTCCCATACCATCTCCAATAAGCATTATGATTTTCTTCGGTTTCTTGTGATAAACACTGTGATTTTGTTTACTGCTGCTGCAGGAAACGACGGCCACAATTAAGCCAAACAAGAATAACCGAAATGCATTAGTTTGAAACATACCTGACTATTTGTTCAGGCAAAACTGCGTATTTTTAATGAAAAACGATTCGTTTTTACGTTTTCTTAACCATTAGAAAACCGATCGGAATCAAAAGCAGCATAAAAAGTCCTTTCCCGCCAATTTCATCCTGCTTGCTTAACGTTTCGTTTAGTGGCATCTTGATTTCCTCTTGTAACCCCTTTGTCTTTTTCTTATTAGACTTTGGAGTCTTCGTTTTAACATCGTTACGTTTCCGCTGAAATTTGGTTTTGCGCAATCTTGTGGAGTCCATTGATTCTGTTGTATCCAATACAATCTGTTTCTCATAAATGGTCACAACCGAATCCTTAACGATAGAGTCCATAACAGTGCTTGTGTCCACCACTATATCAAGATTGTTAATTGAATCATATTGGTACTGAAATTCTATCCGCTTTTCATAATCCATAATTTCACCAAGATTATCCGAGCTCGTCCAGTTAAAACTTGGTCCGAAAGAATGGGTACTCGCGTTAGCGATCTTTTTGGTTTGCGCTTGGATACTACATGATAGAAAAAATGCGATACAAAAAATAAGTGCTCTCATGACAGGTATACGTAACAGTCCGAAGAAAGTTACAGCAATCCACTTGTTATCATATTTCATTTCCAATTAGATTTGAACAGTCTTTATGGCTTCCACTGAAAATATATCACTTTCAAGTCGACCCAGCTTCTTTTGGACTTTCTGGGCAGTTTTCAGTGGTGGGTTTATGGCATTTTTTCCAACCAACCCACAAATATTTCCGGACATACCAAGGTCGCTTAATTTCATTATAGCGCCTATCCTTACATCGATTGGCCAAGTTTTCTGGCCTGGATCAACCATTGACCAGACAATACTAAGCGATAGTAAATCTATGTACGCTTTGGTTTTTTTCTTATCAATTGTCGGTTTAGTAACCGCGTCGGTAATGCATATTCGCAAACACAGGATGACACAAAAGACGCTCTATTGGATACAAGTAATCATTCGATACTATCTAGCGTACCAATTAATGCATTACGGTTTTAACAAGGTCTTTAAATGGCAATTCTTTTTACCTGAACCCAATATTGTCTATTCACAAATTGGCTGGGTGTCTCGCGAACTGTTGTACTGGAGCGCCATCGGGAGTTCGTATTGGTTTACGGTTATAGCAGGTGGACTAGAGGTATTAGCCGGAGCTTGTTTGTTATTTCGTAAAAGTCTGAGAATTGGACTGGTCTTAAGCCTCATCTTATTGAGTAACGTCGTTTTAATCAATTTCACTTTCAATATATCGGTTAAGCTGTTTTCACTATTCCTATTAAGCAATGTGGTGGTATTGTTGTCGAGACATTGGTCGGCTATAATCGGATTCATTCAAAACAAACCCGTTCAATTAAATCAATTCAGTCCTACTTTTAAGTCAACAAAACAACTTGTGTATTCCATTACTAAGTCGATTACCATACTTCTCATATTGATTGATTCAATATGGGTATATGGCAAATCAGGGAATTGGAACGACGACGAACAACCGAGGCCTCATTTACATGGTGCTTACTCGGTATCGGGGCAAATGGCCACGGAATGGAAGGAAGTGTATTGCCATCGAAAAAGTTATTTCATTGTTAAAACTACAAAGGGTAATACATTGAGTTACCGCATGGCTATAGACACGGCCAATCATGTTATTCAACTACGTGGCACAGACGAAGACATAGAATTGGAGTATGTGATTTTGGAAAATGCCAATGTCTCTATGCATTTTATCCATGATGAGTTCCTTATTACATTAACACCATTGCCATACGAAACACTACCGTTGTTCGAGAAACAGTTTGATTGGTGGATTGACTAATCGCTAAAAAGACCAGTTGGTTTGCCATTTAAGCTAAGCACATTTTTTTCTAAATGATACTGTCGTATGCCTGATTCGCCTTTCTTCTCTGCCCATTTCCGCATTTCTGAACGGTCGTGTTGATACGTCATAAAGGGTACGCCAAAACCGCAAGACGTTTGAACCAACTCAATGTTGAGTTTGAATATCTGTCGGGAACCAAGCGCAGGAGTAAACAAATCGATTAATTGATTCCATTCCTTATCACGTTCATGAATTACTGTTGCGGTTCCATATAAACGTAAAATCATCGGATTACCTTCAAACGCATTCATCATGATGGTCATTCTTGAATCTTCTAAAACGTGTGCAGCAGTTTCATTTCCGCTTCCTGTGAGGTTTAGCCAGACGACGGTCTTGTCATCAATAATTCTAAACGAATCCGTTCCTTTTGGCGACAAATTAATAAAACCCTCGACAGGCGCCGTTGCAACAAAGAACATTTTCTGTTCCTCGATAAACTGCATATGGTGTTTAGATAATGTAGTTGACTTGCTTCCCATATCAATTACTTTTTATGCGCTGTAACAACCAGAGATTCCACAGGCATTGTAAATTCTTCCGTCACAAAATCAGGCTCTCGAATTGTGTGAGATTTTATTTGACCAAAACCCTGTTCCAATAAATGGCTTTCGATGATGGTTTCAGAAAACAGATTAAACCCATATTGAATGAACGGATAATGTTTCATTAAATGTTCAGGTCGCAATCCGATTAGTAACTGTCCGTTGGGTTTTAAAACTCTTATATACTCTTGCAAGACAAGATCCACGTCTGGCCAAAAGTAAATCGTATTGACAGTAAAAATAACATCTACAGAATTATTCAAAAAAGGTAGTTGAGTGGTGTCGCAGTAATGAAAATCGCATACTACCTTGTTCACTGAATCCATATTTAAACTTTGAGATTCATTCACCATGTCTTGTGAATAATCGCAACCAGAATACCGACAATCTGGAAATTTTTGAAACAACTCCTCAACGAACTTACCATTCCCCATGCCTACTTCAACAATGTGCATAGAGGCTCGGGGCTTAATTAGATCAATCGTGTTTCGATTTAGCAACACGTTGCCTTTGTTCATAAAACCGGCCACTGTATGCCCTGCTTCACCAGTTGGCTTTCGTAATTGAGCCGCGAGTTCTTTTGATTCTTCTTCCGTCACAAATGTGCCTTTGTAAGTTAAAAAATGCCTTGAATTCAAATGTAGGCAAACAACTTTAATGCACTAAATCACCTTCAAATATTTCGATGAGATGCTCTTTCTGCAGCACACCCTTTTCCTGTGGGCTTAACAAATGGAAGGCCTTACCAAACCGTGTGATTGATTCTTTTTCGTACCAATGTTTGTACGCTTTTTTCACCTCATCATATACCTCCACATATGCCACGTAACTTGAATTAACATGAGATTTTAAATTGATTCTAGTATTCGTCGATCCAAGACGGAGCTGTTGATAAATCCGATTTGAGACCAGTCCAATTTCTGTCAATTGACCGTTGAGCATGACTTGATCTTCTGCGTTTAGCCAAATATCAATTTCTTCATATTCCTGAGATACATGTTTCAACGCAAGGGGAGGCAATGTCGTTTGAATGCCTTCTTCTTTTGGAAACTGGGTCGTTATGAGAAAAAAGATAAGCAGTAATAAGGCAATATCTGCGAGTGCGTTTTGTGGGGTTTCATGTTTGCGTTTCATCAGTTTATTTTATTATCTAGACGCAAGAAACCATGAGAATATATAGAAGCCCGCCCTGGTTTTTACAAACGGGAGCCTTGATTTAAACAACGGGCTAATTAGATTGCAAAAAATAAGTACCTATTAGTCAAACACTTATCATTCAATTATATTTTGCCAAGAAATATGACGCCTGAATAGTTGTCATTGACGCCTCAAAAAGTCTAATTTTGTGTTCAACTCTTTTAAAAATTAAGTAATAAAATGAAAAAACTTTTCCTATTAGCTTGCAGCACAGTCTTGTTAAGCTTTTCGGCATTTGCACAGTGTACTGAAATCTATTTTTCAGAGTACATTGAAGGTTCTGGGAACAGCAAAGCGCTCGAAATTTACAACCCAACTAGTTCGGCCGTTGATTTATCAAAATATTCGATTTTCAACATTGTCAATGGTGGACCAACTACAAACACTTTTGCATTATACGGAAGCTTACCGGCTTACAGCGTATTTATCGTGTGTGCTGATGGCGCAGACGCTGCAATTACAGGTGTTGCCGACACTGTTTTATCCTTCCCAAGTGTTGTTCATTTTAATGGCGATGACGCAGTCTTGTTATTAAAAGGAACTGATACTATCGACAGAATTGGAGAATCTTATGTGGATCCAGGTTCTGATTGGACTGTAGGTTCAGGGTCAACTAAAGACAACACTTTGGTTCGTAAGAGCACTATTAAAGGTGGTCAAACTGATTGGACTAAAGGTGCAGGTGAATGGGATACATATTCTCAAAATACATTTAGTTACATAGGATCACACACTTCTGATTGCTATGTACCTGCAAATCCAGAAGTTGGTTTTGCAAGCAGCAGTGCTACTGTAAGTGAAACGGATGGAGCCATTACAATTAATGTGTCTATTGCAAATCCTTCAAGCACAGCAGACGCAATGGTTGATGTATATATCACTGGTGGAAGCGCTGTGAGCGGTACTGACTACACTGCTACTTCTCCTACGACTTTGACTTTTGCCAAAGGCACAACTGCTGACCAAACTTTCAGCATCACTATTAATGATAACTCTATGGCTGAGTTAGACAAAACAGTTGAGTTAACGTTAAGAAATGCGAGTGGCGCAGATCTTTCTGGAGATTCAACAATGACACTAAACATTGAAAATGATGATTATTGGGTAGCAACAATCAAAGAAGTTAGAGAAAACAACAACGATTGGACACCAAAATTCGACAAGTTAAAAGTGGAAGTAACAGGAGTAGTATATGGAATTGATTTAGACGGAAACGCTGGTCTTTCATTCACTATTATTGATTCAACTGCTGGTATCAATATCTTCAATTTTAGAGATGTTAATGACTACGTAGTAAATCAAAGCGATGACATTACAGTTAGAGGTTCAATCACTTCTTATAACGGTTTAACTGAAGTATTGGTTGACAGTATTAAAGTGAATGGTTCAAGTACTTTAAAGTCTCCAACAGTGGTAACCAAACCATCTGAAGAAACTGAGTCTGATTTCATTGAAATTAGAAAAGTATGGATCGCTGATACAACAACAGTATGGCCAAGCAACGGTAACGTTTCTATTACAAACGGTACTGATACTTTCTTATTACGTGTTGACAGAGACGTTACTGACATGGTAGGTGTTTTAGTTGATCACGACACTATGGATATTCTTGGAATCGGTGGACAATTTGACAACTCAGCGTATCCTTTGGACGCAGGTTACCAAATCTTCCCTCGTGGAATTGCAGATATCATGCAGTGGAACAAAGCTAGTGTTAAAGATTTCTCTTTAATCTCTTCTGTGTTCCCTAACCCATCTACAGGTGTGTTGAACGTAAGTGCAGTGCAGCCAATAACAAACGTCACTGTGGTAAACGCTTTAGGAAATACAATCTTAACTCAATCTGTTTCGAACAAGTTGGGTACAAGCATTGACCTTTCTAATGTTGCTTCAGGAGTTTACTTTGTTACCATCAACGCTGAAAACGCTTCAAGCGTTAAGCGAGTAGTAATCAAGTAAGATTAAAAGACTTAATGAAAAGGCCTTCTGTTATGTAACAGAGGGCTTTTTTATGTCTGAATAGTGCTTAACTCCTTTGGCGAAGTATTGATATACCATGCTCAAATTGACGAATCCCGCTAAACCTTTGGTTGACACCTGAAGGTCGATTTGTTTTCTTTTACGCCAGTAAAACCCGAACCTCAGGAAGAAGGTCCAGTGCGCTTTTATGATCATAAAAGCCGATGAAGGCTTGCCATCAATGACGAACTTGACTCCAGCCAACCCATCAAGAAACAAACGTATTATGAGAACACGTATCGCCTGTCCTACAGGCATGTTCTTGGCAATTAAAACCAAGTTGTTTCTAAAGTTGAGAAATACCTTTCTCGGACTGTGCGCCTCTAACGTTCCGCCACCAATATGATACACTTGTGATGTTGGATTAACCCACACCTGAAAGCCGTGGTTTTTCATTCTCCAACAAAGGTCGATTTCCTCCATGTGCGCGAAGAAATCAGCATCTAAGCCACTTAGTTTTTTATATACGGATGCCCTTACCAATAATGCTGCACCAGTTGCCCAAAACACTTCTTCAATCGAGTCATACTGTCCGTTATCCATTTCTAATTGATCAAACAACCTACCTCGACAAAACGGGTATGCATATTTGTCAATTAAACCACCTGAGGCACCAGCATATTCAAACTGACCACGGTTATCGTAACGTAATATTTTGGGTTGTACGGCCGCAATTTTATTGTCCGACAACATCGTCGACATTAGCGGTTCCAACCAATTAGGTTCAACCTCTATATCGCTATTGAGTAATACCCAAAAGTCAGTGTCTAATTGTTTTAGGGCCTCGTTGTAACCACCGGCATATCCAAGATTTGACTCCATTCGTATGCGTCTAACCTCTGGGAAATGTTCTTTGACCAACTCCAAGCTACCATCTGTAGATGCGTTGTCTGCAACGACAATTTCAACATTATCGTACGTAGTTTTCATCACGAAAGGCAAAAGCGTATCAAGCAATTCCTTTGTATTGAAATTCAATATAACGATCGATACCTTCGGCATTTCCATGGTTCGCAAAAGTAATTGGTTTTTGTCGTTCTCTTTATCCTTTGAAATCCCTTAATTTGCTGTCAAATCTGTCACAATCAATGAATATCGTAGTTAAAAACCTTCCAGATTCTGTCAACGCTTATTACTTAGAAATCCTATTTACCAAGTGCGGCGAGGTGGATTACACCAAAGTAGTCTATGACCGTGTAACTGGTGAGCACAAAGGAGTAGGGTTTGTGGAAATGCCAAAAGACGCTGAAGCTGAAAAAGCTATTGAAGAACTTAACGGCAAAGAAATCAATGGCCAAGTCATCGAAGTTGAAAAGGCCAGGCCTCGAAAAGTAAATATCTGGAGTTAGTCGATACGATGTAACAGCACCACGTTCTCTACGTGATGAGTATGAGGAAACATGTCAACCGGTTGGATCTTTTCGATACGATATCCTTCACGCATTAAATCTAAATCCCGCGCTTGAGTTGCTGGGTTACAACTTACATACACCACTTTTTGTGCACGTAGTTTCAGTATTTGAGCAACGACATCTGGATGCATACCAGCCCGAGGTGGATCGGTTACAATGACATCAGGAATGCCATGTTTTTCTGTAAAGGCATCACTTAGTTCATCCTTCATATCACCTACAACAAAAGAACAATTATCGATACCGTTCATTTTCGCGTTTTGATTGGCATCCTCAATGGCTTGCGGTACACTTTCTATACCCACCACTTTTTTTGCTGAACGCGCTAAGAACAAGGAGATAGTCCCTGTACCACAGTACAAATCATATACATTTTCAGAACCCGTTAAACCGGCAAAATCCAATGCGGTTTTATACAACAACTCTGCTTGCTGTGGGTTGGTTTGGAAAAACGACTTGGGTCTAATTTTAAAAGTCAGGTCGTTTAGTGACTCAGTTAATACCTCATCTCCAGCGTACAATTGAATATTCAAATCATAGATGCTGTCGTTCACTTTTTCATTTACAGAGAACAACAAAGAAACGACTTGAGGAAACGCCTCTTGCATCGCTTTCATCATGTTTTGTATGACTTCAGGTTCGTTATACCGATAGGTTTGCAAAACCATCCACTCCCCTTTTCGATTGTTCCGCAGCATAAGGTTTCGTAACATGCCTTCTTGCTTTCGTGCATCATAAAAACTGATTTCGTTGGCAATAGCATACTCAAAACACCAGTTTCGGATTTGGTTAGCATAGTCATCTTGCAACCAACATTTATCGATGTGTACTATTTTATCGTAGCGCTTTGGTACGTGAAAACCTAGTCCGGGTTCTTCGATAAAATCGGCGTGGTCTAATTGTTCTCTCGTAAGCCAACGACTGTGGCTGTAAGTATATTCCATCTTGTTGCGGTAGGTTTGAGTTTGTGCACTTCCCAGAGCCTGTGGCACATGATCGTATTCTAATTTTCCAATACGATTAAATGCGTCTTTCACTTGTTGCGTTTTGAACGTGAGCTGACCTTGATAATCCATTTGCTGCCATTTGCAGCCACCACAGCTTCCGAAATGTGCACAAAATGGCTCAACTCTTTCTGATCCTTTTGTGTGCAGCTTTACTATTTCACCCAGTAAAAATTTCTTTTTTCTACCTATGACTTTTAAGTCGCAAACATCTCCAGGGACAGCGTTTTTTACAAAAACTACCTTCCCTTCCCATCTAGCAATACAATTCCCTTCGGCGCCTGCTGATTCAATCGTAATTTGTTCTAGCAGTCGGCCGTAAAACTTCCGTATACTCAAGAAATATTGTGTTTAATTATCTGTTGGTTCTGCGTTATGCACTTCCGCCAATTTGTCTAACAAAGCACCAAATTGTGTTTCATTCATATACCCAGGATATTGGAACATTTTATTCTGTTTTGGCAAAAAGAAAAATGTTGTTGGATACCCACTACTTTTACCTTGGCTTAAGGCTGCTAAAAGTGTTCGTCCGTCATACGTAGTATCTCCAACGATATAATTTCCGCCTAATTCTGGATTAAATTTAATGGGTATAAAGTTTTTATTAATCTTCTTGATGATACTTTGTTTGGCGTACGTGTCTTTATCCATTTTTTTACACCATCCACACCAATCGGTATAGGTATCAATAAGGGCAATCTTGTTTTCAGTTTTCGCTTTACTAAAACCATCATTCCAATGCTGCCACACTAATTTTTCATCATCCGTTTTAAAAGCAAGTAGTGTTAACACTGTTAAAAAACCGATAGCTAAGAATCCTCTTTTCATTTTTATTATCTTGTTCGTGAGTCAATTGTACTTCAACAATCGTACCGCAACGACACGAAAGTAGTACTTAAATTACCATATTTTGTAATTAAATCCTCATAATTGCAAGGACTAAATCCCGTAAACCTTGAGTTCGCTATCCTCTAATAAAAATACCAAATTTTCAATAGATGGTGATATTCAAACACCTAAAGAGTCGTCGTATCTTAAAGAAGTTGACAAAATTCAGGCAACTCGATTTAAGCGCATCAGTTCCATTTTCATTGTCTTGTTTATTCTTGCGTTTACCATTGCCGTTTCCCAATATTTTGCTTTGCAAAAAAGTAGTCAAGACCTGGAACAATTTAAAATTGCTCATGCCGAAACCACTTTGCAAGAACAAGTCGATCAATTAACACATGCCAATGACAGCTTGCTTCTAGCCTTGGCAAAATTGAAGTTGAACAACGATTTGTTGGCTGAAAACTTTGACCCTAGACACGGCATATTCTTTGAGGTACACATGGACTTTGAAGGTGATTTTGATTTAGATCAATATCAAGCAGAATTATCCAAGTTAATGTCGGTTGAATACGACGGAAGAGAAAAGCTAGTTTTAGGCAGATTCCGGTCTTTTAAAAAGGCCCTCCTTTTTGAAAACGACCTTAAGAAACTAGGTATTAAAAATCTATACTTGTTGGGACGAGTTGATGGCAAAATTATGACGTTCAAAGAGGCCTTAGCCCTTGCCCAGAACGAAAATAAATAGCTACATTTACCGTTACTCTTAAAACAGTATTAACTATCGTGCAAAACGCTTCAAATATCCTTATTGAGAAATTAGACGCTTTCATCCGAAAGTATTACAAAAACCAATTGTTAAGAGGTTCTCTTTGGGTTATTGGCGGTGTGGTAACTGGTGTATTAATTGCCAGCTTGCTTGAGTACTATGGTCATTTCGGCACTAATACACGTACTGTTCTTTTTGTCATCTTATCACTTTTCTGTTTGTCAATAATCGGCCGATTGGTCGTTCTTCCCTTGTTGAAGTTGTATAAACTGGGAGACAGATTGAAACACAAAGAGGCGGCACAAATAGTCGGCGTACATTTTCCAGAAATAAAAGACAAACTCTTAAACACCTTACAACTCGGTGAAGAAGCTTCAGGTAATGCGTTATTGCAAGCTGCCGTTGAGCAAAAAACAAATGAGTTAAAACCTATTCCTTTCCAGAATGCTGTCGATTTTACAAGCAACAAGAAATATGTTAAATATGCAGTGTTTCCGTTGTTGATTTTTGGCATTTTGATTGCCGTAAACAAAGGCTTCACAGACAGTACAAAAAGACTGGTTCGGTACAACACCCATTTTATTGAACAAGCCCCGTTTCAATTTATGTTGGACATGGATGGTTTGGATGTGTTACAAAACACAGAAGTTGAAATTCGAATGAATACGGTTGGCGACGTTATCCCAGATGAAGCATACATTCATTTAGGTGATAACGATTTTAAAATGAAAAAGAACAAACAGGGTTCCTTTTCATATTTCGTAAAACGCTTAACAGAAACAACCGATTTTAATTTCAGAGCAGGAGGTTTTAATAGCCAAGCATTCCGACTAACAACAATACCAAAACCCACGTTGTTAAATTTCGAAACTTTCATGAATTACCCAGATTATACCGGGTTGAAAGACGAATGGATTCGAAACACTTCAGAAGTGACTGTTCCAGTAGGCACAGAAATTTCATGGAAACTACATACCAAAAACACCCAAGAAGCTAAATTTTCAGATGGGGTAACAGCGCTTCCATCAAACAAAAAAGGAGACCTTTTTCAAATGGTAAGAAGACTATTGAAGTCAACACAGTTTTCAATAAATACTTCAAACGGACAAGTCCAGTCTGGCGACTCAATGTTGTTCTCGGTTCAAACCATAGCCGATCACTACCCAAACATCAAGATGGAAGAAAAACCGGATTCTTCGAGTAAGAAATCGATCTATATGATGGGACAGATAGACGACGATTACGGATTTAACCGACTGGTGTTTCACTACAAATTTGTTAACTCAAAAACCGAAGAGAAGGTTGGTACCGGTGAAGCTATTGCCATTGCGATTGACAAGACCCGCAAGAAACAGGGATTCTATCATTTTTGGGATTTAAACAAATTGGATATTCAACCTGAGGACAAGTTGGAATACTATTTTGAAGTTTGGGACAACGATGGCGTGTTTGGAAGCAAATCAACCAAAACAACGCCACAAGTATTTGCTGCACCAAGCTTAGAAGATATCAATAAAGCCGTTGAGAAAAACACAGAAAAAATCAAAGATGATTTATCCGACAGCAAAAAAGACCTTGAAAATCTTGAAAAAGACCTGTCTGATTTAGAGCGCAAACTGACCGAGAAAAAAGAACTCACTTGGGAGGATAAAAAGAAAATTAAGGCACTAATGGAAAACCATAAAGCCTTAGAAAAACAATTGAAGGAAGTGATTCAGCAAAACACGGAAAACAATGAAACCGAAAGTGAGTTTAAAAAAGTCGACCAAGAAATTCTGCAAAAGCAGGAGCAAATTGAAGACTTATTTAACGAGGTGATTGATGACCAAATGAAGGAATTGATGGATAAGATCGAAGCCCTCATGGAAAAAAATCAAAAAGACGAGTTGATGGAACAATTGGATCAACTTAAAATGACTGATACGGATGTTAAAAAGCAACTTGACCGTATGCTTGAACAATTAAAACAGCTTCAATTAGAAAAGAAAATAAACGAGACTGTCAACAAAATAGATGAACTAGCAAAGGACCAAGAAAAGCTTTCTAAAGAGTCTGAAAAAGGTGAAAAGAATGCAGACGATTTAAAGAAAGAACAAGAAAAGCTGTCAAAGAAATTTGAAGAGGTTAAGAAGGATTTAGAAGACATCGATAAAAAGAACAAAGAATTAGAAAAGCCGATGGACGTTGACCCAAAGAAGATGGATCAGGAAAAAGAAAACGTCGACAAGGAACAAGAACAGAGTGAACAAAAATTAGGGAAGAATCAAAAATCTGAAGCAGGTAAAAACCAGAAAAAAGCTGCTGAAGAATTAAAAAAGATGGCTCAATCTCTCGACATGCAAATGAAAGAGGCCATGAAGAAGCAAGAGATTGAGGATTATAACACGTTACGCGGCATCTTAGACAACTTGGTGCAAGTAAGTAAGGATCAAGAAGAATTGATGGAAGCGTTTAAAGAAACGCGGGTATACAACCCAAAATATGTGGAGCTCGGTCAACAACAGAAGAAGATAAAGGACGACACAAAAATCATTGAAGACTCTCTGTTTGCCTTGAGTAAGCGCGTCAAACAAGTTGAACACTTTATCAATAAAGAAATTGGTTTGGTAAACAGCAATATTGACAAAGCCATATATCAGCTTGGTGAACGAAACACCCATATGGTGGTGAATTACCAACAATATGTAATGACCAGTATGAACAACTTAGCGTTAATGCTGGAAAATTCTTTGGACCAAATGCAGCAACAAATGCAGAGTAAGCCTGGAAGTGGTTCTTGCTCAAAACCCGGACAAAATAAAAAACCAGGTGGTGCTAAGTCGATGCGAGAAATGCAAGAGTCGTTGAAACATCAGCTTGAAGAAATGGGCAAACAACAGAAAGAGGGAGGCAAACCATCAAGTATGCAATTTGCAAAGGCTGCAGCTCAACAGGCTGCCATTCGAAAAAGATTACAGGATCTAAAGCGCCAATTGAAAAAAGAGGGGAATGGCCAAAAACTCGGAAACCTTGGCAAAACCGAACAAATGATGGACGACCTTGAAAAGGAACTTTACAATAAGAATTTAAGTCAGAATGTTTTGCAAAAACAACAAGACATTTTAACACGGTTACTTGAACATGAGAAAGCTGAACGCAAGCAAGATCAAGACGACAAACGAAAGTCCAACGAGGGAGAAGATCAGCAACGTACTCTACCTCCAAGCATTGAAGAATATCTAAAGCAAAAGGATAAGGAGCAAGAATTACTCAAAACATTGCCACCAGATTTGACTCCATTCTATAAAAATAAAGTGCGAGAATACTTTGAGAATATTGGTCAATAAGATTAAAACATGTACGAGATTGAACCGTACATCTTAATCAAATTGTACGTCTGCAACATGTCGAGTAATTGATACTCAAAGTAATCTTCATTAGGCAAATCCTCATGGTCATAAAACCCTGCTCCAGCGAAACCCCATCCTAAGGTCATCCCCACATCGTAAATAAGATGGTCGGTGAACGCACGGGTAATGCCAATCGACCCGTTGTATTCAATATATCGGTAAGAATGCTTACCAAAATCAAATAATTTACTTGTATACTTTTGGGTAGCGTATTCCGTATAATCCGCCAAGATATTGTCGAAGTGAATGCCATACGTGTGATAATTTAAACCCAACCTTGTATACACTCCTAACGGTGCGAGTGACCCCTTTTTTCGACGATAAAATTTGGCTCCTACACCGGTGTACCAATCCACTATTTTAGGGTATCCGTAAAAGTTGTGATAATTCGAATACCCACCTGGCTTCCTATCTAGAAATGGATCGTCAAAGTAATTTAAATCCAGTGAAGTGGAATTGTGGCCTCCCAATATTTCTAATACAAAATTGTTCGAAAAAATATGCCCGTAGTTTAATTCGAGCTCCGACTTTAAACTAAACCGACTAAAGTCGGCATTCGACACCTGGTCATGCCTCTTCCACTGCTCCGGATGGTTTGTTCGTATACCTGTGTTTAATTTTATCGAGGCGTAATTAATCTTACCAAGATACCCAGAGATTACTGGTTTCTGTGCGAACAAAAACAACGACGTCAACAAACCAAAAAGTGTTAATACAATCTTTCTCATCTAAGTCTATTTAATTGGTTAAACGAGTTGTACAAATGTGAATTGATAACACCTTTTCGATATTTTGACGGAAAGGATTTCAAATCATAGAAACCGACGTCGCCTTTTTTTAAATCGAAGACAATAAACGCATACTCCAAGTTGTGCAGTGGTTTGAGTTGCCAATACAAATAGAACGGAAATGGGTAAAGGGTAATCGCGGAAAGGATAAAATAGCCCCCATTAAATGTATTCGTTTCGGTAAAATGCGACACGTAATTAATCCCTAAATAATCTGTTCCATACTTCTCCCGTAAGTCTGATAAGTTTTGTGTAGAAAAGCTATAGAAATCTTGCCCTTGGTAAATCGATTCTTCACGTAACCAATCGCGAATTACCATATAATCGTTAAACATTTCTGTTGACCGATCTTCAGGATTGGGTTTGTCAAGCGTTACCAATTCCACTCCAGCCAGTTGCGAGAGCTTCTCCGTACGTTCTTGCAAATCCGCTTGCTCCTGATCTGATGTTATTAGCCGCTTATCCAGATCTTTACGTAAGTCAATTCTGTAAAATTTTGGACTCAAAAACAGCATTTTGTTTACATCTGCTAATCCATAATAAGAAGTGACACCTGGCACATAACTATCGGCCAGTCGATCGTCGTCAGCGTCCTCATCGTCATAGTCGTTGTCCGTTTCGGTGTTATCTTTAAAAGCAGCGTCAAACTGCGTTTTAAAGCTTTCGTTTTTAAACAACTCTACAAAGGCGATTTTGGCGAAATCTATTTTTTTAGGCTTTCTTTTTCGTTTGGTTGTAGTAGTGTCTACTTCTGGATATGATGTAAGGATAAAATCTTTTTTAACGTTCTCCGACAAATGCTGAAGGCTTTGCCTTCGTAATGCTACAATAAAACTATCTTGCTCCATGCCTTCCGATTGTTCCCAGATATATTTGGTGGCCAATACATTCACACCTCGTTTAGGCATCTTGGCAGCGAAAAAATAAAGCGCTTGAATCTCCCCTTCCACTTCTCGATATCCAGAGCTATACACCTTCTTCTGTTGGTTGCTGGATGTCTTTTGCATCCCGTACCAACACATCAATTCAGATCTTTTTAGAAATAAGTGATTGGGGTAGTCTTTTTCCAGTACTTGAATGTGATACAATGCGCCGACATAATTTCCCTGCCGAATAAAAGTATTAATCATCTCGAACTGCGCCAAATCCTGAAGCTTTGTAAATTCTTGTTGTGTTTTGAGTACGTATAAACTTGAATTGTTGCCTGAATTCGTATCTCCGACTTCCTTAACTATCGCCTTTTTCCTTTTTTGAATGTTAGGATGTGTCAGTAACTCATCGTCTACATCCTCATCGTCTTTTATCGGCGCAATAGAGTCAATCAGATAATAATCTGAAATCTTAAAAAAATCATTCTCAAGTTTTTCAAATGAATATTGAATTTCTTCTATTGGTAAATATCCGTGAAGCAGAACATCAAAACCGTTATAAATTTCTTGTATAGAATATCCCGCTTGGAGATAATAGATCAAAGCCTCTTTGTCGGCCTCAAATTCTGCCTCCCGGCTGTACTTATAGGTTTTTAAGGTTTTTTCCTCAACATCCATGTGTCTGTAACTTCCTCCCTTTGACCATATTTCTTTCTGATTCTCAAACGAATGAAGTACATGACGGTTGTTGTAGTGGCTAATCTCATGCGCTAACACATAAGCAAGTTGCGCTTCGTTCTGAACCTTTCCTAACAAACCAAGTGTGACATAAATGATGCCTTGATTGGTTGAGTATGCGTTCACTTGGTTCGACTTTATCGTATACACACGAAGTATCTCCCTTAACTCCACATGGTTCACCAGTAATTTTTGCAACAGCTCGTTGGCATAGTTTGATAGAGGATCACCATAAAGTACGCTTCCACCCGTCAATAGAGTATGGTTGTAATAGTTTGTAAGCACCGCAAATTCTATTACATCATCCTTACTTAAATCCGACTCACTGTTGTTTTCAATATCCGATTGATACTTCTCACTAAAAGCTGTTTTGAAGTCTTCAGGCATCTCACCTGCGCACCTTAAATGAGTAAAGTCATCAGGAACCTGACAGAATGCGCCGACGGTACTTAGAAGTACAATGGCTAAGATTAGTGGTTTCATGAAACAAATAACACGATAATTATTTAAATTTTTATCGTGTTATCTCAAAATCAAAAAGGCTAAGTTTGTCCTACACTTTTACCTTATAAGTCAATGAACATTCGTTTACTTCTGCTCATTTGTATTGCCTTAGGAATTATCTGGTTTGTGCTTTCCGTTGCGTTCAGAAGAAAACAACGTTTAAGAAAAATCTTTTTGAATCTTGGTATCCTTACTGGTTTACTTCCGTTACTCATGTATTTCGCGTTTTCGTTATTTCAGTTCATCAAGGAGCGCCCATTTGTGGGTAATTATGAAGGAGACACTGGCGTTCAAGGAATCGCTAGCCTCGACATTTTTGACGACAACACCTTCATTTTAAGATCTGATTCTTGTTCCACAGGATTTGTACAAGGAACATGGTCGTATAATTGGATGGATAAAAGCTTGGATTTCGAATCAACAAGTCAACGAATGGGCGAAACACATGTGACGACTAAAGATTCAATCGTGTTTAAAAATGTGCCGATTTGTATCAAGCTTGTCAGAGAAATGCACATGGGGAAAACGGGAAAACCGATGGTGGTTCCGATGGAAGAGTTGGAATACTAACCCACAAACTGATTGAGGAAGTCTTGCTTCCTTCTTACAGCAATTTCAAGTTCATCACCATTGCTTAATTGCGCATAACCCCCTTTGCCTCTAACATATCCTTTTACATGTTCCATATTTAAGAGGTAGCTTTTATGAATTCTAAAAAAACCTGATTCTGACAACACCTCATCAAAATGTTTGAGCGTTTTACAAATCGTTTTCTTCCTCCCGTCTGTAAAAACGAAATCCGTTAGGTTGTCGTTCGCCTTGCAATACACGATATCTTTCAACTGAGCGACTTCAAAACCCTCCATTTCGGGTAAAACAATGCGCTTTAATCGATGTTCCTCGACCTGTAAATTTGTTTTTAAAATTTGAGCAGATCTGAGTTGTTCAATGTTTTCAATGTTTGCGGTTACCTTTTCCACCGCAGCTATTAACTCTTCAATATCGATTGGTTTTAGCAAATAATACGACGCACTCATATTGAGCGCTTTCAAGGCGTAATTGCTATAAGCAGTTACGAATATGAGTTCGAAATCAATGGAATCCAGTTGCTCCAATAAATCAAATCCATTACCGTATGGCATTTCAACATCTAAAAACACCAAGTTCGGATTGTGTTCTATGATATCCGCTTTCCCTTTATTTATGTTTTCTGCTTGTGCAACGATTTGCACGTTGGGGCAATACTTATTTAGGTAATTGGTCAGCGTTTCTCTACTCGCTTCCTCATCTTCAATGATAATCGCTCTTAGTTCAGTCAATTTCTACTAATTTTTTATCGTCTACATCAATCAATGGCATCACAATCTTTACAATGGTACCTGAGCCATCAGGTTTTCCGTCTGAAATGGTACTAGTAATGTTTATGCCATGAACATCATTTAATAATTTCAATCTATTCGCGGTATTTTTAAGTCCGGTAGACTTCCCTTGTTTTTGATTTTTAGTTTTTATGTCCCTGCTTTTCTCACGACCAATACCGTCGTCTTGTATTATCACGCACAAGGCATTGTCTGTTTGCGAAAAGGAAATTTCCAACAAACCCTTACCCTCTTTATAGCGGAGTCCATGCCAAATCGCATTTTCTATATAGGGTTGAACCATCATCGGTGGAATCATCAATCGTTCGGTTTCTAAGACTTCATCGACTGTAAACGTGTAGTCAAATTGGTCATGAAAACGGATGTGTTCCAGACTTAGGTACCTTTCTAAGACCTCAATCTCTGCTGACAATACAACAAAGTCCTGCTTGCTGTGCTCCAACACCGTTCGCATGAGCCGAGCAAATTCAGAAAGGTATTTATTGGCACTTCTTTCATCACTTTTGGATATAAAACTATTGACTGAATTAAGCGAATTAAAAATAAAATGAGGATTCATTTGGCTTCTCAACGACCGGATGGAGAATAATTTGTTGGCCAATTGTTTTTGCCTTGAACTTCGATAAAAGAAACCCAATCCAACCAATAACAATATGGACAATCCGCCTAAAATGTAATTAACACGGCGCTGTGCTTTCGCATTATCTGCCTCTAATTGTCGCTTGCTTTCAAGCAATCCAATTTTTTCTTCATCTAATTCCTTATCCCGAATCAGTAATTCAATCTGCTTTTCTTTATCGTTGAATTGGCCGTTGGTGGAGGCTATACCATTTAACTCTTCCTCACGCTTATTGAGTAATTGCTCTTGTACCTCTACATACTGGTTAAAACTCTTTTTAGCATCCTCGAGTTTCCCGATTTGCGCATAGGCTTCCGATAAGGCTTTGTACGTTTCTCCTGTACTTTTCAACTCTCCAAATCCCGCCGATAAATCGATGTTCTCTTGCAGAAAAGGAATGGCCTCATCAGCCCGATTCATAAAAATATAGTCGTTGGCAATGTTGACATTGTTTGACAACACTCCTTGATAATCCTTTCGATTCTTATTTACTTCTTTCGCCTTTTTCTCGTACTTCACACTGTTGCCGTAATCTCCAATGGCGTTGTAAGACCGCCCAACGTTTTGCCACGAACTGGCTTGAGCCACGTCCGAAGCGTAGGTATCACCAAGCGTTCCTGCCAATTCAAAGTACTTCAACGCGTTGACCGTATCCTTCATACCTGCATAACACTTGCCAATAAAGTCGTAGGTTTCACTCACTTTGCCGTCGTCACTTTGTGATCTATAGGCAATTAGTAATTGTTGATAATAGGTATTTGACTGTTCGTATTTTTTGTTGTTGAAATAGGTTCGGCCAAGTGCTGATTTCGCCCATAATTCGTCGTTGGTATTCCGCTTTGCCTGGGCCAACCGCAAAAACGTTTTATAGGTATCTATAGCCTTTGAATACTGTTTCGACGCCTCGTATGACTGACCCAAATAGCGAACCGTTTTATAGTAGGCAGCTTGGTCCCCAATCGATAAAAACAATTCATTCGCCTTCAAGTAATAGCGTATCGCTTCGTTATAATTTTGTTTCTGGTATTGTATGGTTCCCAGTGTTTGGAAACAAAACGCCTCGCCACGGTCACTATCTATTTTATAACTAATCTCCAATGCCTTTTGCACCTTTTCAAGTGCGGTAGAAGGGCTCGAATCTCCTAAAAGCTTGTTAGACTCATTTACCAGTCGATACATTTCAATCTCTTGGTTGTGTTTCGCTTCAATCTCTTGAACAGTCGAAGCTTGACCAAATACAAGTACTGAAATGGCGCACAACCAATATGTAAATAGAAGTCTCACTTAGTCTTTATTCATTTAACAAGTATAACAAAGGTAAATCATTGACAATCACTTGTCGGTTCGTTAACTCAACGTTGGGTCACGTTAACTAAGTATTTGAAACGCATACTTCGACTTGTTTACGAATACTAATTAAAATGCAACGGATACTAAAGATGGCGTACTCCAACGTTATCTACCAGTACCTTAGTAAATAAAAATATGAAAAACATCTTATTACTACTCTCAACAATCACCGTGCTCCAGGTGAGTACATGCGGAAATCAAGGCTATAGTTCTTATGAAAAAAGTGGCCGGGGTTCTACAATTATTGAAGACTTATACAAACAATATCGCAATGCAAACGACAACATTGAGGCGATAGACGAACAGTATCATGATGTGCTAAATGACAAATCAGAAACGCTGAACGACTGGCACCGGTATAATAATTTCTCGAAGTCATATTGGAGAGAAGCCAAACTCTATACCTCTAAGTTTGACACTAGCTTACAGCAAAGTTTAATGACCTATTTTGAAGCGCAAGAAAAAAAGTACAACAGTCAAACAAAGGTATATGTTAATGAAACGGACAAAATACAGGAACAGACGGCGGACATAACCAATAACATGGCATTGTTAAAGTTATTGGCGAGTCACAAACAAATGGAAGAATATCTGGCTAAAAACACCCCTGAAATTAAACGTATACAGGAGTATAACAAGCAGTTAGAAAAGACAAATACTGATGTCAACAAAACGGTCAAAGACCTTTCCAAAGGCAAACCAATTGTTATATCTCAATAATGAGACTCGTACTTATTTGTCTTGGAAGAATCGGTTTAAAGTGATTTCCAGTCAACGGTTGTAACGTTGACCTTGTGTTAAGCATGTTGGTTACGCCTAATTGGAGGACTACATTCTGTATTCTTTTTTTATCATAATCTCTGTCATAGTAGTAATACCTATCTGTTCTTGACACCTTTAATTTCAGATGGGCATCGGCGAAGAAGCCCCCGTCATGTGATGCTTGCACTTCTCCATCCATAAAGGGCAAATGATGATTCGAAAGATAAATTGCGTTTAAGTCGCACGAAAAATCAAACGTGCGGTATTTGTTAAAAAGGCGCATAGACCTTCGATGTAGTCGATAATCTATTTTCCATGGATGAAATGATCAGCCAATATTTCAGCGGTTTTGGTTTCAGGAATGATGTATCTGTAGACAAATTGATACCGAGTTCTATTGTATTGATATTGTGATATTTTGGCATAGATCGATGAATAACGAAATGCATTTTGACCCAACATCTTTGAAACGGGATGAAACAACCATTTGTTGGGAGATTCTGTCAACACATATTTAAACTCCATGTTGAACAATCTGGAAACTTCAAACTTGGCTGATGTATACCACTTGCGGTATTGCTCTTGTGAAATGTTGTAGTCGTTTGAATCTGGGGTGACCGTTGTAAATGTTATAAAATCTGATGACAATGAAGGAGTTCGTGACTTCTGAATAAAACCTACGTCATATTTCAGACCTTGTAACTTGTGAAAAAACTTAATGCCAGGGTTAAACACACCACCGTCTCGACTGTGAATACCTGCAGATTGATCATATCGAACACCGAAGACGTTTGATTTAAAGTAATGCGTCAAGGATGAATTAAGAACGGCTAGTTGATATCGGTTGTCTCGTTGTATTCCTCCAACATTCCAGTCAATCTGATTGTTGGTGATTACTAGGCTGTTTTCGACCTTCTTCTTTTTCAACATAATCACGTCCGTCACCGTTAATCGCAGTTGCGTATAATCAGTTTCTGACTTCAAAAAAGTCTGCCCCTGCCAAAAAATCATAGAACCTTGTTGTAAAAATTGCTCTGCGGATACGGTTGCGTTCACATTGTGATTGGCTGATAGTTTTCGAGACCAAGTGAATTTGCCTAAATGAAGGTTACCATCATATCGATTTTTACGTAAATGTAAATACCTTGGTACAGCGTCTGATTCTGCCCTGTTCATTATGGTCATGGCCTGAAAGCTAATTCTATTCTTTGCAGAGTGGTTGAAATTTGAGATGCTCACATATCCGTTAAGCGTGTTTTCATTCCGCGACCAGTTAAAACCGTCACAGTCGTCTTGAAACTCTTGGTTTCCCACAAACACATGCCCAGAAACTCTGAATTTCATTGTTTCTTTTTTCTTAAATACAACACTGTTCCAAGTTGTGTGAACCTGATCTTGTCTCCGTGAAATATGTCGATATCCAACTGAAAATTTGGTCGGCATATTCACATGTCCTAACTGAATTGATTCTCCACTCGATTCACCGTTTACATTAAAATCGATTGGCTTATACGTACTTCCTACTGCGAATGCATTGGAATTATATTGCCTTAACAAGAAGGCCTTGCCCGGACTATTCGTTAATGTAAAACCGTTGACATGAATGTCAGTTTGCAGCTCATTTTCGGTAAAACCATATTTCAAATACGACGCGTTGCCAAAATTCTGACCATAGCCTTGGTAAGATAAAAATAGAAACAAACACACTACATATCCTCTTCTAATCATTGTTTCGTTTCGTGTTTAATGAATAATGGTTTGGCTAGAACGCTGGTACGAATTTCGGGGGTGTAATATTGATAGGCATAACTTTCGGCGGGTGCGAATCGTCCTAAAACATTTGGCGTTAAAGCCAAATGAATTTTTCGCGTTTCGTTAGCCTCCAAGCCCAAGAAGTAAAATACGAGTTTGTCTTGCTGGGATTCAAAATAGTCAAATACGCCGTCTTTCTTCAACTGTCGGAGTTCCTCCATACTGTATGAGGCCCCAGCAGGAATATGAATCACCGCAACGGTTTGAGGCTTATCAAAGTTGGTTTTGTTTGTTACAGAAATACTTGCCAGTACTGGTTCGGACCTAGTGATCTCAGTTCGGTCGAAGGTATAGACTAAATCCAATTCATCATGTTCAACTTTATCGATTTGTTCCAACCAAGCAAGTTCTAAGGTATAGGGAAGTTGCTTTTCTTTTGTGCAGGTTACCGATATTTCGTGGCTTCCTATGTTTAGCTGGTCCTTTGTTAAAATAAGGCTGGCAACGCGTTTTGATTCACTAGCAGGTGACCAAGTGAGCAGCACTTTCCCATCCATCCATACCACATATTGTTGGTCTTGTGTTTTGGAAACAAAGTAGTCAATGTAGTTGCTTAATGCTTCTAAAGCCAATGCTGTTGATTGGGTATTTCCGAAGCCATAGCTGGTTTGAGACGACATTATTTCAGAAATTAGCTTTGAGCCAAATGCACTAGGCTCAGTTTCCAAAGTATGTAAAGCTAATAATGTGAGAGCCATTATTTCCACATCCAGCGATCTACCTCCTGAATACATAATAGACCCTTTCGTTTTGTAGGCCTTAAATCCTCTCTTTTCAAAATGCTCTTCCAAAGTCGTTAACACTTTGCGGGCTTCATTCTCCTGACCGATGTTAGCATAAATGCCGGCTAATAACGCCAACTTATATGCATCAAATTCTTTAGTGACATCTTTATCAATGGCTTCAATTTCTCGGGACAACCGCTCTTTTGAAATTCTCGAAAGCACCCATGTCACATATGCGTTGTTGGTGCCATAATCTGAGCCAGAAAAACCGTACTTCCCTCTATGAAAATGAAACCCACCCTCTCCATCGCGTTGCTTCATCAGCCAATTAATGTTGCGGTTAAACATAGGCTCATCAATTTGCAAACCCAGCTCACGTGTTAAGCTGAATTGTAGTAAGCCATAGGCTGACAAAGTAGTATGCGGCGGATTTCTTCCGTACCACTCAAAGCCCCCACTTGGGGTTTCATATGCGGCAAGCTTACCATAACCCATTTGGATTTTGCTGATTAAATCAGTTTGGGCGTACCCAGCATTTTTCTGCAGAACTTTTAAAGCCAAAAGGTTTGGGTAATTTGAAGAAGAAACCTGTTCGAAACACCCACTTGGCTGTCGCACCATACGTTTTGAAGTTGATTCTAGTAGTTCGGTAAAATCGTTCATTACAGAGAGCTTCAATTCGGCGGTACCTTCAATTAAATCATTCATTTCCATGATCGTTTTTTTGCTAGATTTATTTCCAGCAACAACCAAAGAACGCGCATGCCCCTTTGGTAAAATGGGTATTACATATCGTTCCGAGTTACGTTGAATCTTATCGAAATCGTAGAAATATCTAAACTGAATGCTCGTTGACTTACTTCCAGTTTGAAGTTCGGTATATACGTTTTTAGCTTCGTTTGGATTAAGGGTTAACGTATATCCTTTTCGTTCTCCGTTCAACTCGATCGAGTAGTTCATTGTTTTTATCTCATCTGAATGATTGATGCACTTCAACTCGATATTCGCATAATCACCTGCGGTAAGTGAGGTCGGAATGTTTGTAAAAATTTCAATTTCATCTTGTACGACTATCGCTTCTTGAGCGTAAAAAACTTTTCCTGATGAGGTTACCCCTTCACAGAAAATCATCATCCCGTCGTTCTTAAATGGTGTAAAGAACTCAAATTTCCCTTCCCCGTTACTATTTGTAGTGGCTTCTGCATTCCAGTACGTTGTTTTATCTCCGAGTCGAATTGGTCCAGGATACGTTGTTGGATTTGGTGTATAGTTGTATTCTAAACGCACACCAAACGGAACTGAATAGTTGTGGTATTCATCGTTGTAGATAGTATAGTTCCCGTCGCCAGCTCCAAAATACCAATCATACCTCATAACAGACACGCTTTTCAGCAACGGTGGCGCCATCATATCAACCGACGATGAAGTATAGTTGCGTGCTTCCCCAATTACGACTGCATCCAAAAACCCTTCATTTGTGGCAATCGGACTTCTATATCTTAATCGCCCTATTCGGTCGTACTGCACTTCGATTTTCTTGATTTCTTTCATAGACATACCCAACATCCCTGGTTTCAATGATTCGGAAAATCCGTGGTTGTAAAAGTTATATCCTTTCTGGATCGGATATTCCATCCTTTCTATTCCTTGTGAAATGACTAAGATTGGGTTGTTTGATAATACCTCTGGTGGAACTCCACCAAATTCAAACCTGCCCATACTGTCCGTTTCGGTTACATAACTTGTTTGTTTAATACGCACTTTAATGCCTTTCAGTTGCTGGACATTGACATTATATTGATAGACATATCCAGAGAAATAACTTGACACTCTTGGAAAAAACTGGTCTCTTTTCTGATACAGTTTTCCATTCTTGAAATCCCGCTTCCAGGCATGTTGGTTTACAATGCTTAATAATCGTAACGCCGATTTAGATTTGGTTTCTTTCTCGTCAAAATAGAAAGTTGGCTCTGTAATATCTTCGTCTAACTCTGATCCCAAATACATCCATGAAACGATGCTGTGAGAACGGTCTATCATTTGTTTCAGGTTCTGTTCACTGATAACGCGAATCGCAAAACTTGCTGGCTCATTTGCTGTATTGACGTTTAATTTGACGGGCTGCCCAAGGCTAACCATCTTTTTATTTGTGCTCAACGTGACATCTAATGCATCTGGTCTACGTACAAAAAGTTGTTGTCCATACACATCACCAGCATCACTTGTAAACTGAATGCCATAGACACCAGCTGGTAGCGATTGTAATGAGATTTGTGCATGAGTGATTGATTGATTAGGCTGCGGTGTCAATGTTTTTTGCATATAGACCTTCCCATTACCCACCAACCTTACATCCACTTGATGTGCTTGTTTACTTCGTGACTCCATTACCAAGTTTCCATGCATTTCATACACATGTACATACGGCTTGTTGTCGTGTACAATCGGTAAATCTACATCGTTTTGGGCAAGATTAGAAGTTGCGAAATAGTTGACTCCTTTTAGCGGGACAAAATTCACTTCAGCCATTCCTTTATGAAGACTTTCGAAGTTAGAAACCACCTTGCCGAACTGGTCGAGGATTTGTCCTTTGATATCCTTAGGATTCCCAAGGTTGTCGAAAGAATGAATGACAATCTTATTCGTCTCATTCGCTACTAAATAAGGTGTTCCCAATTCTGTGTACACCACCATTGACACGTTCTTAGTCAGTATCGGAATTCTAGTCATGGTGAATTCACTGGCGCCTTGAAACTCGGAACTAATTTTCACATAGGCAGATTCAATACTTTTTGTTGGTAAAACGAATTTTGTCGTAGCCTTTCCATTGGCATCAAGTCTGCCAGTTTGTTGGTTTATTGTTTTATCGTCAACGATTAGATATGCCGTATAGGATCCTCCGTCTATGGCTGCATTTCCACGTTTGGTCATGTGCACATTAGTACTAACCGTATCACCAGGTAGGTAGCTCGTTTTGCTACATTCTTGTTTGATAAAAAAGCTACGTTGAATTTGTTCTTGGATATAAATTTCTTTTTCGAATGACTTGGCTCTTTTGTCATTTAGCTGCCAACGTGTTGAAGCCTTTATACGCAACATGCCGCCGGTGTTGGGTAAATTAAAAATATATGAAAATCTACCAGAGAGTAAATGAACTACCACAGAGTCAATGGTTTTGTCTTTGGCATCAACCAATAAAACCTTGACCATTGAAGATTCAGGTTGTAGTTGATGTTTTTCGTTTACAACAAACACAGTAAAATGCAAACGTTCACTTGGAGAGTAAAAATATCTATCCGTGGTGACATAAATCTTTTCGGATTCGGTATAGTCTTGACCAAAAGAAGAAGTTGAGATGGCTCCTGACAGAAGTATCAAGGGCAATAAATAAATGATTTTGGGTAGATGCTTCATATATTAAGGTGCAAGTTAAATACTAAAACGTTGTATGGTTGACAAAATTGACAACGACAGAATTTGAGTTTACAAGTGGTATTTGTAAATACAATCACTAAATATTAAGTTTGCCTAACGAATGTTAGTTATGACAGAAAGGAAACTAGAAATTCTGACTATTGCGCAGGGTCTATTTATGACAAAAGGTTATCCTGCCACCAGCGTTAGAGACATAGCAAAAGCTGCTGGTGTTGAGGCTGCTTCGTTGTATAGCCACATCAATGGAAAAGAAGA